>Ga0233444_10001321_pt1 | contig 28703 bp, 23 predicted proteins | sample SI_124_October20_6_FD_182792 | JGI IMG/M metagenome (GOLD analysis project Ga0233444, IMG submission 182792) | Seawater microbial communities from Saanich Inlet, British Columbia, Canada - SI_124_October2016_10_MG | ecosystem: Environmental > Aquatic > Marine > Inlet | place: Canada: British... | reverse complement strand
ATGAATAACGTTAATAGGTTCACGGCACCTGGCAACAGAACGCCCCTTACAACTCTCTTACTTCTCTTTATTTATGATACTGATTAAAGTTTAAATTCCTTTTACTCGTAGCTGGCTCGTAATTTTGATTAATAAAAATTATTGAGTTAGACCGTCGACTATTTCTTTTGCGGCTTTTGTAAGGCCTTTTCTCATTAATCTATCTGCTATAGATCCTTGTTGACCAGCGAATCCATTCTGCCAATTTAATCCTGCCATTATATCAAGTGTACTTGTATTAATTATTTGAACACTAGCGCTTTGAGGCATTTGATCGTAGCCTCCAACTGCACTAACAACTATTACAGCATCGACACCTTTTTTAGAAAATGCTTCCAAACTTTTAGGTTCAGTTATTTGACCTTCATTTAGATTTAAACTTAACATTAATCTGCTTGTTTGACCTGGGCTTTGAACTTTATAACCTCTTCCCACCATCTCATTTGCAACTGCCTGACCAAGCACGCCATTATTTGTACTTATTGCAATATTTTTAAAACTAGATCGGGAAACTTTATTGCCAACTACACTTACTTGAGAAGTCGCGCATCCAACTAATAACAAACCAAGAGCTATAATTACTAGAATCTTTTTCATGAAATTGAATACTATCATAAAATGGACTCGTATTTGACTCGTAATTTTGATCAAAGTTTTAGACTTTAAACAATTGCAAATGGCGTATAATAAGGAATAATGTTACAAAGTCCGGGGCACCTGGCAACAGAACGCCCATTCTAATAGCTTATTAATTTAGTTTGACGATAATTTTCTTTAATGATTTAATAATTTTATGAAAAAACTTCTTATAATAGTTTCAGCTATGCTTCTTACAGCTTGTGCAACTATAGTTAATGATGCAAACGTACCAGTTTCATTATCTTTTTCTAATGGTGAAGAAGGTTCTTGCAACTTGTCTAATAAAAGAATTTCTTTACAGGCAAGTATTCCAGGAACAACTATGGTTAGACGGTCAGATGACGCTTTAAGGTTTGATTGTAGGACTAAAACCGGAAAGAAAGCATTTGGCAGCATTCCAAGTGAAATGGAAGGTGCTAAGTTAGGAGCTAGTGTGGTATTTTTTGACTTAGGAATTACAGACGCTATTACTGATAAACATAGAACTTATCCTTCTAGTTACGTTATTCCAGTTAGATAATTAAATGGGGTTTAGGGCACCTAGCAACAGAACGCCCTTTACAACCCATCTGCTTCTTAATAATCTTTAAAAATCTTTTTAAATTCATCTTGAGAAAATTTTTTTTCTTTAATTAATCGATATTCTGATGGTGCATTTTTTAAAATGAATAATACATTATGATTACTCTCGTAATTATCTCTTTGATTTCTTGATCCATGGTCGGATAAGAACAAAATTTTATCAAATTTAATTTTTTTTGCCTCTAATTTTTTAAAAAAAATATCTAAAAAACTGACTAAGCAAATTCTTTCAATGTTGTGTTGATAGGTGTGATTTTCGATACTCATTGTGCCTCTATAATTACCTAAAGACCTTTTTCCATCATATTCACATTTTTTATTAAAACCATAAGGCTTATGAGGAACAAGTGTATGAACAAAAATTAAATCATATTTTTTGGAATGAAGATCTAGCAATGCTTGATCTAATAAATCTATTAATGCGCCTTTTTCTCCTTGTGGACTTAGGTTCACATCTATCAAATTAAATTGTCTTAAAATTCTCCATACAAATAATGATGTTATAGAGCCATCTAATTTCCAAGCATTAACTAAATTCGTAAACTTGGTGTTTTTAAAACCTTCTATGTATTTTTTTTTTTCAAATGGATGAAAATCTTTGCACTTTGTAACATTTTTGTGGTCACAAAAATTCATATGGACCGATTGATGGACGGCAACACTTTCGTGAATATCGAAAAACTTATTTTTTTTCAGATTATAATGGGAAAAAAAATCCAACTTATCATCTAAATATTTTTGGAAATTATCAATTTTTTTAAAATTTAAAAGAGATGTTAAAGATCTTGTCGTTGCTTTATAATGAGTGTAAATTTTTTCATAAACTTGTAATTCATTTTCTTTTGAGAGTTTCTTTATATTTTTATCAAATATCTGACCTTCTTTTGTACTGCTTTCGAAACCTCCAATGCCAGATGTCTCATCAAAAACAAAAACTAGTTTAGGCTTATTAAATTTTGTTTGTTTCGCATTATCAAAGTTTTTAAGATTTTTAATTGATTTAGAATTATCAATAATTGAAAATAAAGCTATAGTTACTATAAAAACAGATAATATTTTAATTCCATTTTCTTTTAACAACAAAATAAATAAAAATATCGTTATGAATATTGTACTACCTACGATTAAACTAGCTAAATAAATATTATCTTTTAATTTCATGGTTAAAATTGAATAAGAGTTAGTAAGCTCAAGATGAAAACCAAAATGATTATCTAACCCATAATAAATAATCATTGATAAAAAAAAATAATAATAAATTTTATTATTTAAAAATGTTAATTTGTTTAAAATAATTAGAATTAGAAAAAAAAAAATTATCAAGAAAATAGAAAAAAATAAAATGTCGACTTTGTAAATTTCAAGTTTAAAATACCATATTGGTATTAAACTTAAAAAAACTATAAAACTATTTATTTTTGTACTCATATCTTTCGTAATTAGAGCTTGTAATTTTTATTCTCTTTTTATTTTTTAATTTAAGTATTTTCTGAAAATTCTTTAAATTATTCTAATTTAGTTTATTTATAGTAAAATTAGATATTTAGCAATATTGCTCAATAAGATTGTGTAATAAAATGCTAAATAAATAATTAAAAAGGAAATGATATTTATGATTGAAAAATTAAAAATACTTTTAAATTTATATTTTAAAAATAAATGTTTTTTAAAAAGAAAAACATACTCACAAGATGGTGAAGATTTAATCTTAAGTAAAATTTTTGAAAATGAAGACAAAGGCGTCTACTTGGATGTTGGTTGTTATCATCCTATTGAAATTAGTAATACAGCGTTATTGTATGACAAAGGATGGAATGGCATTAACATTGATATAAGTGAGCACTCTATAAAATTATTTAACTTTTTAAAACCTGACGACGTCAACCTTAATTTAGCTGTTTCAAATATCAATGGAACTGTAGATATGTTCTATCAAAAAAAAATGTCAAAAATATCCACTATAAGCAAGACCCAGAGTAAAAGAATATTTCAAGGAAAAGTAACAAAAAAAAAAATTTCTAGTAAAACTCTTACAAAAATTATTGATGAGACAATATATAAAGAAAAACAAATTCATTTTTTAAATATTGATGCTGAAGGTCATGACCTTGAAGTTTTGAAATCATTAAATTTTAAAAAATATTCCCCTAAGGCCATTTGTATAGAAATATTTCCTGACAATGGAAATTTTGAAAATTTTAATTTAAAAAAAACTTTATCGTATGAATTCCTAATTAAGAAAAATTACACGCTTCATTGGTCGGGTTATTTCAGTCATATCTTTATTAAAAAAAATTAATTTTTATATGGCGTAATAATTAAAAAATATATTTATCTGCTAAATACATAAGTAAGCCAGCTGCAACACCGACTAGTATCCAATAATGATTATCTTTCATCATGCTAAAAATTTACTTAAATCAGGCTTAAAGTAATTAGGTCCCTTCATAACCTTTCCTTTTTCATTATATATTGGTTTCCCATTTGAATTTAATTTACTCATATTTGAATTTTGGACTTCTTCGAAACATTTGTTTAAATCAATGCCAAAAGCATGTCCGGCTCCATAAGTAACATATAAAATATCAGTCAAGGCGTCAGCAACTTCTTTTAAGTCTTTATTTTCAATTGCTTCTTTCAATTCTTCAAGTTCCTCTTTAATAAGATCATATCTTAATGAAATAATATTTTCTTTTGGAAATTCTGCTTTTTCTTTAATTTCTTGACCAAAAGTTTCCATAAACTTTCTTACGCTTTCAAAATTAGTCATTTATTATCCTTTATATTTTATAATTAATTAATAAGGGTGTATTATATAAGTGAATCAATTATGAAATACAGAACAGAATTTGACAGTATTGGAAAAATTAAAGTTCCTGGTGATAAGTATTGGGGAGCCTCTACTGAAAGATCTAATAAATATTTTAACATTGGAGACTTTTTAGTTAGACCTTTGGTCATTCACTCAATTGCAATTATAAAAAAAGCAGCTGCAATTGTTAATGCTAAAAATAAAGATTTAGAACCAAAACTAAGCAAATACATTATTAAAGCTGCAGAAGAAGTAATAAGCGGAAAACATGATGTCCATTTTCCTTTAAAAGTTTGGCAAACAGGGTCTGGAACTCAAACTAATATGAATGTTAATGAAGTAATAGCCAATAGAGCTATAGAAATGATGGGAGGAAAACTAGGCTCAAAAAAACCTATTCACCCTAATGATCATGTAAATAAATCTCAATCTACGAATGATGTTTTTCCTACTGCCATGCATATAGCAATAGCGCTAAAAACTAAGGAAAAACTTTTACCTTCGTTAAAATTATTAGAAAAAGAATTAGAAAAAAAATCAAAAGAATTTAAAAATATAGTTAAAGTTGGCAGAACTCATTTACAAGATGCTACACCTTTAACTTTAGGACAAGAGTTTTCTGGTTATCACTCTCAATTAAAAAAGTGTATTGCTAGAATAGAAAATGCTCAAAAAGAAATATATCATCTTGCTCAAGGTGGAACCGCTGTTGGAACTGGACTTAATACAAGAAAAAATTTTGATAAACAAATAATTAAAGAAATTAGTCGAATAACAAAACTGCCTTTCAAAACAGCATCGAATAAATTTGCTGCATTAGCTGCACACGATGAAATAGTAAATTTTTCAGGAACATTAAATACGACTGCTGTTTGTCTGATGAAAATTGCAAATGATATTAGATTTTTAGGATCAGGTCCAAGGGCAGGTTACGGAGAGTTAATGCTGCCATCGAATGAGCCAGGCTCATCAATTATGCCTGGTAAAGTGAATCCTACTCAGTCTGAAGCAGTTACAATGGTATGTGTTAAAGTAATTGGAAACCATAACGGAATAACAATGGCAGGTTCTCACGGACACTTTGAGTTGAATGTTTTTAAACCACTAATTATACATAATGTTTTGCAATCTATTGAAATCATGAGTGACTCATCAAAAACTTTTGCGTTGTATTGCGTTAAGGGAATTAAAGCTGACAAAAAGAGAATAAAATATCTTCTGGATAATTCTTTAATGCTTGTAACAGCATTGGCTCCAAAGATTGGCTATGATAGAGCGGCCCACATTGCTAAAACAGCTCATAAAAATGGAACTACATTAAAAGAAGAGGTAATTAAAGCTGGGTTAATCAAAGAGAAAGAATATGACAATATAATGAATCCTCTTAAGATGACACAGCCTAAATAAATTTAAGAAATTTCAAATATAAATTCTTTTATTTTTACTAGACTAAAAGCTTTTAAAAAATTCTTTTCAAGTAAGATAGTTTCAAATTTATTTTTAAAATACTTTAAATCTTCCGTAGATGCTTCATAATTTTTGTCTAATTGAACGTTTTTAAAATTAATTTTATTATTTAAGATATTTAAATTACCTCTAACATTTAGATTAAAAGGTTCATTTTTATTTTTGTATTTCATTGAAAATTGTCTTAGCAAATTTTTTTTATCATTAGAGTTGATCGAACAATTAAAATTAATTATAGGATATTCTTCAATTAAATTTGTATCCCCTTTACATTTAAAAAAATTTTTTGAAATATTAAAATTTTTTGAAAAAGTCAATCTTCCATAAGCTAAGTTAAAATTTAACTTTAAATGATCAATTAAACCTTTAGTAAATTTTTTAGGATCGTAAATGAGAGTATTTTTCATATTAATTTTTTTTATTATATCCTTTGAATCTATTAACTTTTTTAAATTAATATTCTTTAATGAATCAATATTAATATTGTCAATGTTAAAACTTGATTTAATATCAAAAAAAGGATGGTAGACCACGATACTTTCGTTTTTAAATGAAAGATTCTTATTTCTAAAATAAGATTTATAGATTTTTAATTGTTTGTCATCATAATCAAAACTAAATTTAATATTTGTATTAAAAACTTTAATTTTAACTATTCCATTTAAAAGAGATTTTTTTTGATTTTCATTGAGATTAAAATCAATACTTGATCCTGTATTTAATAGGTAAAACTTAATTTCTTTAAAATTATTACTAATTGTGGTTTTAAATTTTTTTTTAAATATTTCACCTAAAATAACATTTTTTTTTGACCCGAAATTTGATTAATTTATTTTTTTTAAATTTATTAAAGTTTTTTTTTTCTTTTGAACATTTAAATCTAAATTATTTAAAATTATTCGATTGTCTAATTTATAGATATATTTTCCTAAAGTCTTAAGGTCATTTATTTCTAAAGAAATTTTACTTTCACTTAAAATAACTTTGTTTGCTTTGAAGTTTTTATAAGTGTAAATATTTATTAATTTTGGATAAATTTGAATTTTTTTTGTTTTAATTCCTATTTTAGAAGAATTTAGCTTCATTATTGAATTTTGAATTTCAAAATTTGGAACAGGTAAAGAATTAAATTTAATATTTTCGAGACTTTCAACGTCTAAACCATAGCTTTCAGATAAATAAATTTTTATAATTTCAGATTTTTTTTTATAATCAAAAAAATTAGGTATAATTAAAAATATACTTAAAGAAACAAAGAAAATTGTAAAAAGATGCCTAATAAAAAATATGAATTGAAAAAACTTTGAAAATTTGATGTGAATTCTTTTGTAAATTTTATTTATCATTTTTTTTATTTTTATAACTAGTATATAAATGAAATTTCTATCATATGAATAACATAGATAATTTAATTCAAAACTTAAACAAAGAACAAAAAGAAGCAGTTCTTAATACAGAAGGACCTAATCTAATTGTAGCTGGAGCTGGTTCTGGAAAAACTAGAGTTTTAACAACTAGGCTTATTCATATTATTAAACAAAAAAAAGCATGGGCTAATCAAGTGCTCTGTGTAACTTTTACCAATAAAGCTGCGAAAGAGATGCAAAATCGTGTAATGCAGTATGTCAAAGGCAGCGCTAACGCAGTACCGTGGCTAGGAACATTTCATTCTATTAGTGTAAAATTTTTAAGAAGACATGCTGAAGCCTTAAATTACAAAAGTAATTTTACTATTTTGGACACAGATGATCAAAAAAAATTAATACGAAATATTGTTAAAGGTCAAGACCTGGATGCAAAAAAATTTTCTTCACAATTAATTATGTATCATATAGATCAATGGAAAAATAAGGGTTTGCTTCCTAAAGATGTTAAGCTAGAAAAATCAGGTTCTATTGTTAAATCAATATTAAAAGTTTATGAAATTTATCAAAATAAAACAAAAGATTTAAATGCTTTTGATTTTGGGGATTTGATTTTATTCTGTGTAAAGCTTTTTGAAGAACATAAAGATATCAGAGCAATTTATCAAGATAATTTTAAATATATTCTTGTAGATGAGTATCAAGATACTAATTTTATTCAAAACAAATGGTTAAATTTATTGGTAAATGAATATCAAAACATTTGCTGTGTTGGAGATGACGATCAATCTATTTATAGCTGGAGAGGCGCTGAGATAAAAAATTTCTTGACATTTGATCAAATTTATAAAAATTGCAAAGTTTTTAAGTTAGAACAAAACTATAGATCTACAAAAAATATACTTGAAACAGCCTCTACTTTGATATCCAAAAATACTAATAGAGTTGGGAAAAAACTTTGGTCTTCTGCTAATCAAGGAGAATTAGTAAAATTAAATTGTTACAGAACAGGAAAAGAAGAGGCGCAAGGCATTAGTGATATAATTGAAAAAAATCTTAAAAAAAAATATTCTTTAAACAATGTATCAATTTTAGTCAGAGCAATTTATCAAACAAGAGAATTTGAAGAAAGATTTTTACAAGTGGGCATTGGGTACCGCGTTCTTGGTGGCATAAAATTTTACGAAAGAGCAGAAATAAAAGATGCTGTATCCTATTTAAGAATTATTAATCAGAAATATGATGACCTAGCTCTTGAAAGAGTGATTGGGTCTCCTAAAAGAGGCGTTGGTGAAAGTACATTAAATCAAATTTACAAATTTGGACAAAATAATAAGATTTGTTTAGAGGACTCAATAATAAAAATTTTAGAAACAGGTGATTTTAAACCTAAAATTAAAACTGCCCTAGACCAACTAATAAAGATGATTGTGAAATGGCGTCAGGATTCACTTAAAATGAAACACTTTGATTTATTGAAGCTTGTGCTAGATGAATCTGGTTACTCGTCAATGCTTAAGAATAAAAAGGATTTAGAAAATGAAAATAGATTAGAAAATTTAAAAGAATTATTAAGAGCAATGCAAGATTATGATAATTTACAAAATTTTTTAGAACATGTTGCTTTAGCTACTTCAATTGATCAAGAATGGGAAGGTGCTAAAGTTAATCTTATGACAATGCATGCAGCTAAAGGATTAGAATTTGATGTAGTTTTTTTACCAGGTTGGGAAGAAGGTCTTTTCCCTCATCAGAAATCTTTGGAAGAAAAAGGTGACTTTGCTTTAGAGGAAGAAAGAAGGCTGGCTTATGTTGGAATAACTAGAGCAAAAAAGGAAGCGTATTTATCTTTTGCAATGAAAAGGGCTTATCATGGTGATTGGATGGATGCTTTACCATCAAGATTTATTAATGAAATTCCAGACGAAAGCGTTGAAAAGAACGAAATGAATCTTGATAAATCCACAGATGACTTTGATTTTAATCAAGATAATTCTATTGAATATAATGATGAATATAGAAGCCCTGGTTGGGACAGGTACAAAAAAAATAAAATGCTAAAATGGAAAAAATAAATAAATTAAAAAAACTAATTAAAAATGAAAATATTGATGGATATATTGTTCCCAAAAATGATGAATTCTTTTGTGAATATATTCAAGAAAACAAAGATAGATTAAAATATATTTCTAACTTTTCTGGCTCTTTTGGTTTTGCGCTAATTTTACAAGAAAAAAATTACTTATTTGTTGACGGTAGGTATACGCTTCAGGCAAATAAACAAAGTAAAAAGAAATTTATAATCAAAACAATCCCTGGTGTTTTGCCCCAAAATATACTGAAGGGTAAAAAATTTAGAATTGGATATGATCCTAAGTTATTTACAAAAAAATCTTTAAGCATTTTTTTTAGTAAAACTAATTGTAAATACATTCCAATTAATAGAAATTTGATAGATAAGATTTGGTTGAGAAAACATAATATTTCTTTAAATAAATTCTATACGTTACCTCAACACTCTGCTGAACAAAATTACAAACAAAAAATAAATACAATTATATTAGTAATGAAGAATAATAAGGCAGATTTTCAATTTATTTCTGCAAGTGAAAATAATGCCTGGCTGCTTAATATTAGAGGTAAAGACACTGAATACACTCCTATACCGCACAGCTATATTTTAATTGATAAAAAAAAAAAATATAAAACTTTTTTCCAACCTTAAAAAAATTCCTTCTTCTTTTAAAAATAAATTCGATCAAATTGAGTTCATAGATATCACTTTAACTCATTTATATCTTTCAAAAATAAAAAAGAAAAAATTCATAACAGATAAATCTACTTGTTCAATTTATTTTGAAAATATTATTTTAAAAAACAATATTATACTTAATCAAAAAGATCCTATATATTTACTCAAGTCTATAAAATCAAAAAAAGAAATTGAGAACATTAAAAAAGCTCACATTTATGATGGTGCTGCTTTAACAAAATACCTTTTTTGGGTAAAAAAAAATTTTTTAAAGAAAAAAATCACTGAAATTAGTGCTGAACAGAAACTCTATAATTTTAGAAAACAAAATAAAAACTTTAAATTTTTAAGTTTTCCAACGATATCAGGTACGGGACCAAATGGAGCGATCATACACTACAAAGCTACAAATAAATCTAATAGAAGATTAAGAAAAAAAGATATTTATTTAGTTGATTCTGGAGGACAATATAATTTCGGAACCACTGATGTCACTCGAACAATTTCATTAAAAAACTCAAACAAAAGAATTAAAAATATTTTTACAAGAGTTCTTAAGGGCCACATAGCAGTTGCAAACTTTAAATTAAAAAATAATACCACAGGTTCTAAGATAGATATTGAGGCAAGAAGATATTTAAAGCAAATTAATTTAAATTATGCTCATGGCACGGGTCATGGTGTAGGCTACTTTCTTAATGTACACGAAGGACCTCACGCAATATCAAGTGGAAATACTGTTATCTTTAGAGAAGGAATGGTGGTTTCTAATGAACCTGGTTATTATGAAAAAAATAATTTTGGTATAAGAATAGAAAACTTAATCTATGTAAGAAAAAATAAAAAAAGAATTTTTTTTGAAAACCTGACTATGGCTCCCATTGACAAAGATCTTATACAAGCATCTATTTTGAATAAAAAAGAAAAAGAATGGATAAACAGTTATCATAAAAAAGTATTTGATAATCTAAAAAGATTTATGAATAAAATTGAGATAATTGAATTAAAGAAATCGTGTTCATCGATTTAAAATTTTATTCCAATTATTTTCGTCAAGAATTTTAATTTTTAATTCTTTAGCTTGATCGATTTTCTTTTTTGTAGGTTTATTATCACCTACTACCAGAAAATCTAATTTTTTTGATATTGTTCCTAGTACCTTACCACCATGATTTTCTGTTATCAATTTAGCTTCAGATCTGCTCATATTTTTAAAACCGCCTGTAAACATTAGTTTCTTATTAGAAAATTTTCCACCTGAACTTTGAACGATGAAATCTCTAATTTTTAATTTATTAATTAAATTTTGAGTAATTTTAATGTTTGTATTATTTGAGAAAAACCTTTCGATTGAACTTATTTGAGTACTTCCTATTCCATCTAAATCAACTAAATTTTCTAATAATTTTTTTCGATCTTTTAAATTAAATAATCTTATAAATTCTTTAATAGTGACAAAAAAACTGGCAAGAATTTTTGCATTTTCTTTCCCTATATGTCTTATTCCAATTGAATAAATTAATTTATCTAGATTAATTTCCTGTGACTTTCGAATAGCTCTTTTTAGATTATTAATGGAAACCTTGCCCCAACCTTCTAACCTTCCTATTTTATTGTAATCCAATTCAAATATATCGGAAGGCTCTCTAATCAATTTTAAATTCCAAAATTGATCAACTACTTTTTTTCCTAATCCATCTATGTTTAAAGCTTCTTTTGAAATTATATGTTTAAGTTTTTCTTTAGCAGTAAAACTACAGTCAAATCCTCTAGTGCATCTTCTTACTGCATCCTGTTTTTTTGTGCTTTCGCTGTATTCCTTTCTGGTTTCTGCACCACACAAACATTTAGATGGAAAATTAAATTTTTTACTGTTTTTTCCTCTTTTAGAGATGCTGACAGAAACTACTTGAGGAATAACATCTCCTGCTCTTTGAATAGTAATAACATCTCCAATTCTTATGTCTTTTCTTTGAATCTCATCCTCATTATGTAAAGTAGCATTTGAAACCACCACTCCACCTACAGTAACGGGTTCAACTTTCGCAACTGGAGTGATTGCTCCAGTTCTTCCAACTTGAATAATTATATCTTTAACTTTAGTCACTGCTTTTTCAGCTGAAAATTTATATGCTGTTGCCCATCTTGGTGAATTTGAAGTATTTCCTAATCTTTTTTGAAGATTTATGTCATTAATTTTTAACACTAAACCATCTATATCGTAATCTAATGATGATCTTATAGAGTTAATCTTTACATAATGTATTTCAATTTGTTCTTTGCCTTTAATAATTTGAGATAAAGGATTTACATTAAATCCCCATTTATTAATTTTTTCTAAGAATTCAGATTGCGTTGAAAAAATCATTGGTTCAACCGCTCCAAAACCATAGGCAAAATATTGTAATGGAATTTTTGCTGTCTCTCTTGAATTTTTTTGACGTAGCGATCCTCCCGCAGCATTTCTTGGATTAGCGAATTTATCTTTTATTTTGTTGAAATCTTTTTTACCTATAAATATTTCGCAACGAATTTCTAATAATGGAGGAACGTTTCTAAAGTCTATTTTTTTAGGAATACTAGTAATTGTCTTTAAATTTTCTAAAATATCTTCCCCTTCTTTACCATCTCCTCTTGATAAGCCCCTGGTTAAAAAACCTTTTTCATATATTAAAGTTGCTGATATCCCGTCAATTTTAGGTTCACAAAAAGTTTCGATAGCATTTTTTTTAATCTTTAAATTTAAAAAATTATCAATTTTTTTCAAAAATTCTTCTATATCGTTCTCATTGAATGCATTTGATAAAGAAAGCATTGGTTTTAGATGTTTAATTTTTTTAAATTTATTTGAAGGTGGGGCTCCAACAACATTAGCGGAACCAAATTTTTTTAAAAAAGAATTTTTTTTTTCTAACTCTAAAATTTTTGCTTTTAAAATATCGTATTCAAAATCTGGTATTTTAGGATCATCTTTGATATAATAGTGTTTGTTGTGGTTATTTAATTCCTCAAGGTTTTTTATGTAAAGTTTAATAATTTTTTGTTTATCATTCATCAATTTTATTTAATCATTTTAATAATATTATTTATAAAGCTTTTATTCTTTTTTGTGTTTGTATTTTTTTTTATTTTATAATCTGCATTTAATATTTTATAAGATTGCTCAAACCATTTACTTGAATTGTAGTTATAACCTAAAATGTTTGCATATTTTTTTGCTTCATCTTCTAAACCTATATGATAATGAATTTCTACTAAACGGTGAAGTGCTTCTTCTATAAAAACTGTATCATCGTAATCACTCAAGATAATTTTCAGTCTATTAATTGCAGGTATCCATTTTTGTGTAGATATATAATATTTTGCTACAAAAACTTCTTTAGCGGCCAATTGATTTCTAATTAAATCTTTTTTAAATTTTAAATCAATAGCGTAATCAGAATTAGGATATTCTTTTAAGAAAAAATCTATTTGCTCATTTGTTTTAAGCAATGGATCAATATCTCTTTTTTCATCACTGATTTGTTCATAATAAATTAATGCTTTTAAATAATGAATATAAATTATATTTTTATCAGATGGATAAATTTTTAGAATTCTATCAATATTTTCTAATGCTTGATTGTAAAAATTAATACTATAAAGCGCGTAAGTTGCCATAGTAGCTGATTTAGCTGCTAGTTGTAAATCATCAAAAATTAATTCTGCTTCTAAAAATTTTTTTTGCGCAAAAAAATAATCATTTTTATTAAAAGCTTCTAATCCATTTTTATAAATAGTATAAGGATTTTTCTTTTCAATTATCGTTGTTTCAGGTTTGTTTTTTGAACAAGACACAAAACAAAGTGTTAATAGTATAGATGCAAATATAATTCTGATCACTTTCAATTAATAACAGAAATGATTTAAATTTGTACGAAAAAAAATTATTTTTAAGCGTTAACAGCTATTTTAACAGAATGATTAGGGGTTACTTTTTTAGAAATCGCAATATCTTCAAGCTCTAAGCTTTCATAGGATGATTTTAAGTTGAGTAATTTTCTTAAAAACATGTTCGTAAGCTCGTGTCCTCCTTGATAACATGTAACTTTTCCAATTATCCTGTAGCCAGACAGTAAAAAATCTCCAGCAAGATCCAAAATTTTATGATTAACAAATTCTTTTTGATTTCTTAAACCACCGTCATTTAAAACCTTATCTTTGTCAACTACAACAGCGTTATCAAGAGAACCGCCTTTTGCTAAACCAGCTTTTTTTATTTTTTCTATATCTTCAAATAAACAAAATGTTCTTGAATTAGATACATCTTTTAAATTATCTTTTTTAAAATTAACAAGGTTTCTTTGGTTTCCTATAATCTTATTTTCATAATTTAATTGAAAGTCAACCTCAAGAGATTGATCGCTTGGGGATATGGATATTTTTCTTTCCCCATCAATAAGCTCGACACTATTCAGTACTTTTAAATATTTCCTTTTTTTATTTAAACTTGCAATATCTGTTTTATTGAGAACTTCTAAAAAGTCTTGAGCGGATCCATCCATAATTGGAACTTCTTCATTATCAATTTCAATTGTGGCGTTGTCAACTCCAGCAATATACAACGCGGCTAAGAGGTGCTCCACTGTTGAAACTTTAATACCATGACTATTTTCAAGAGTTGTGCACAGTTTTGCTGAAGATACATTTTCATAATTAGCTTTAACTAAATTATTTTCTTTTAAGTCAATTCTTTTAAAAGTAATGCCTTGATCTTCCTCGGCTGGATGAACGGTAATAGCAGAGTTTTGACCAGAATGAAGGCCTATTCCTTTAAAACAGATAGGTTTTGAAATAGTTTTTTGATAAATATCAAGCATTGAAAAGGTTATACATAAATTTTAGATTTCTTTTAAAACAACTAATGTTTCTAAAAATAACCGATATTAATCAAATATAGTGTCAAAAACCCTTTGGATTATTGATTTTTTTGCGTGTATTACTGGAACCGCCTCTTTTTTCCAGCCATAATTAGAAAGGTTATTAGCAGCATTTACCAAATCAATTGTCTTTAAACTTTCTGTAAGTTGAAATTTAAGATTGTTTTTTTTTGCAAGAAAGATTTCATAAACATTTCTAAAACATTCAAAATGGAATTTATTATCAATTTTTAAAAAAAGCATTATATTTTTTTTTTCATAACTTATAAAATTTACATTATTTAATATAAATATTTCAATCAATTCATGAATTCTAGCAGCAGCTATATCATAGACTAAATTTTTTTTTATTTTTCTATAATTTTCATTACCAAATAATTCCTTTTCGATTAATTCTTTATCTGAAATCACTTGGTTAAATTTTGAATGTTGAATTATTTTTTTTATAATATCCTTACTTAAAGATGTAATTTTAGAAATATCATTTATTATTAAATTTGTCCCGAAATTAAAATTTTGTTCAAATTTTAAAGCATCATTCTCAAAATATAATATTTGTGAACTGTCATCATTAATTTGTAATTTAAAAAAAGTATTAAGATTTTTATTTTTATCACTTAAATATGATCCTTCAACAAAACTTTTTAACAAAATTTTTCTTATTTTTAAGTTACAATTTTTAAAAATATTACTTAAATTTTTAAAATCATTATTTTTCATTAAACTAAAACACAGTTCATGTGAATAAAAATCTCCAAACAAACCAATAGGAAGATTTTCAATTTTTTTTTTATCTAAACAATAATTGGAATTAAAAATATGAAGTATCGTTTTTTCTTTTTCAAATTCATCTATATTTGATTTCAAAGTATTTAAAATAAAAGTTATATTTTCTTTTAAAATTTGTGATCCATTTAATTTTTTGAATCCAGTTAAATTAATAAATGAACAATTAAAATTATCTACAATCAAAATTACGTCTTTAAATATAAAATTTAACTTTTGTTCGATTAAATAAACATTTTCTTTGATAGTATTGTGAGCTAAGTCAAAATCAGTAATTTTGTAATTTTCAACTCCTTTTATAGGCATAGTTTTTTCATAAATAATTTTAGATTGGCTACTTTCGTCTTCATCTCTTACTAAAAAAATATATTCAGTTTTATTTATTTCTATAAAAAGAATAGGAGAGTAAATTTTCATGTTTTATTTTAAGATAAGTTGTTCATTAATCCTATAATCAAAAACTTTGTATTTATCAAAATTATTTTCATCTTTTAAATCCATAAAATTTTTTAAACTTTTAACATAGTTTTTGATAGGCAGTTTTACAATCTTATCTTCATAAATTTCTAGGTCCCATCGACCTGAGTCAAAAAAATAATAATTTTTTATTATTTCTAGAGGGAAATTTAATTTTTTTAAATCTTTATAAAAAATTTTAAAATTTTCTTTATTACCAAAAACAAATGGTAAATTTTCAAATTCTTTTATATTTTTATAATCGATAAGTTTAATATTTTCACTTATAAAAAATTTTTCTTTTTTATTTTGTAAAATAGCTATTGGCTTTCTTTCAAAAACTTTTATTTTTATTTTACTTGGATATATTTTTTTTATTTCGAAACTTTCTATAAAGCTATTTTTTGTTAGGATATTAGTTATATTAGATGATTTCAAAAAAAAAATATTTGAATTATACAAAAAGGCTAAATTCTTTTTTATTTCTTCTTCTCTTAATATAAAATTATTTTCTATGATTATTTCATTAATATTAAAATTTGTTTTAAGACTAAAATTTTTTGGATTAAATGTAGTAAATGATAATACAAATATTGTTGCAATTATTAATCGTTTTTTCATCTATTGATACTTGCATCTAATAGAATTTTCTCAACTAAATTTTCAAAATCCAAACCTTTATGTTTTGCTATCTCTGGAACCAATGAAAGATTTGTCATGCCTGGTTGTGTGTTGATCTCTAATAAGTAAAATTTATTATTAAAAAATTTAAAATCTGACCTGGTAACACCTTTGCACCCTAAGGTGATGTGTGTTTTTTTTGCTATCTTCAAAACTTCAATGTATTTTTTTTTATTCAAACGTGCAGGCATTATATGTTCAGTTTTCGCTTCTTTAGTATATTTGGCCTTGTAATCATAAAATAATCTTTTAGGTACAAGCTCTATAGCTCCTATTGGATTTTTATCAATTACTGCAACTTGAATTTCTTGGCCTCCTTTATATTCTTCAAATATTAATTGATCATACTTTTTGAAAAGTTTCTTTGATGCTTTGAATAATGATTGATTACTTTTACACAATTCAACTCCCAAACTTGACCCCTCATTAACAGGTTTTACAACTACAGGATAATAAATACTTTGTTTTGTTATGTTTTTTTTTATCAATAAATTATTGAACTCTTTTTTTTGTAATACAAAATATTTTGGAGTATTAATTTTATTTTTTGTAAAGATTTTTTTTGAAATAATTTTATTCATTGCATTAAAAGAACTTACAACACCAGAATGAGTATATGGTATTTTTAAATATTCAAAATAACTTTGAGCTATACCATCTTCTCCATTCTTGCCATGCAAAGCATTAAAAATTACATCTACTTTTAGTTTATTAATTAAATTGAAATTTTTAAATTTTGGATCAAAAATTGATACCTTGTATCCCTTGTTTTTAAGGGCTTTAATACATGCTTTACCGCTTTCAAGGCTTACTTTTCTCTCACCTGAGGTGCCACCTAACACTACTAAAACATTTTTAAAATTTTTTTTAACCACCAATTATTTTAATCTCTAATTCTAGATTAACCCCAGTTTTTATAAGTACTTCTTTTTTTACTTTAGTAATTAATTTTTCGACGTCTTCAGATTTTGCATTTCCATTATTAACAAAAAAATTACAGTGTTTTTCTGAAATTGATACATTGCCTTCTTTGAAATTATCACAACCAGATTGCTTAATTAACATCCAAGCTTTTTTATCTTTGCTGATATTTTTAAATGTACTGCCGCATGTTTTAATCTGGCTAGGTTGAGATAATTTTTTTCTTTCAATAAGCTCTGATTGCTTTTTTTCTACTCTTGCTTTCTCATCAATCATTCCTTTTAGTTTAGCTGAAATAATAATAAAATTTTTATTTAAATCGCTCCCTCTGTATAAAAATTTTATTTTTTCACCTTTAATTTCTCTTAATTTTAAATCATTTTTATCAATTACTTGAATTGATAATAAAACTTTAGAGATATCATTTTCATAACAACCGCTATTCATAATTATTGCACCACCGATAGATCCCGGTATACAGGACAAAAACTCTAAATTAGTTAAGTTATTATCTTTAGCAAAATTAGCTACCTTGCGATCAAGTGTTGCAGCGCCTGTTTCAATAATATTTTCATTAATTAGTTTTGTATAAGAAAAGTTATTTCCAAGTTTTATGACCGCTCCTTTAACGCCCTTATCTCTAAATAATATGTTAGAGCCAGCACCTAAAATAGTAGTCTTTAAATTATTTTTTTTCACTTCAGCTAAAAATTCTATAAGTTGGTTTTTATCATTAGGTTTAAATAGGAATTCTGCATTGCCACCTATGTTAAACCAGCTGTATTTGGAAAGCTTTACATTTTCACTTAAACTATTCCCAAAATTTTTAATAAAACTTTTTTTTGAGCTCATAATGAAGATTTAAGTCCTGCCATCCATTTTGATATTATACCTGCGCCCATTCCAATAATAATTTCATTGCTTATTAAGTTTTTTTTAAAATATGCACTAAGTTCAATTTCATTATTTACAATAATTACTTGGGTTTTGGAATTTTTAGCGATTAAATTCGAAAAATTAACTAAATTAAATTTTGAATTTTTCTTCTCTCCAGCTGCGTACAATGGACATATTATTACTAAATTTGACTTAGAAAAACATTTAGAAAATTCTTTTTTTAAAGATAATACTCTTGTGTATCGATGTGGTTCGAAAACAGTAATAATTTTTCTTTTAGCACTAACATTATGCACTCCCTCTAAAATTGAACTTATTTCAGTTGGATGGTGTGCGTAGTCATCGTAAAAATCATTTTTATTTTTTGAAAAAACTTTAGTCATTCTTCTTTGAACTCCTGAAAAGTTTTTCAGAGATTTTTTAACTAAATTTTGGTCAGCTCCTAAATTTCTACAAACTATAAAAGCTGCTGTAGCATTTAAAACATTGTGCTTACCTAATAATTTTACGCTTATATTTTTAATTTTTTTTTTCTTCTTTTCTCTATTTTTAAAATTTAAATCAAAAGTCGTGTAATCAAAATTATATTTTATATTTGTAATTTGATAATTTGCATCATTATTTTCACCGTAAGTCAAAATATTTTTATTTTTTATTTTATTTAAAATTTTTTTTACATTAAGACTATCTGTGCAAATAATTGCATTACCAGTAGGTGGAGTTTTGTTTATAAATTCTATAAAAGAGTTTTCTAAATTTTTATAATTTTTATAAAAATCCAAGTGTTCGTAATCTATATTTGTTACAATAGAATAATTAATTGGTAGCTTTAAAAAACTACCGTCAGACTCGTCTGCTTCTACGATTGCCCAATCACCTTTTCCAAGTTTAGCATTGCTTTTCAATGAATTAATTACACCTCCATTAATAATTGTTGGATCCAGTTTTTGATCAGACAAAATTTTTGCCACTAAAGATGTTGTAGTAGTTTTCCCATGGGAACCAGTAATTATTATATTTTTTTTTAAAGATACGGCATCTGCTAAAACTTCTGCTCTTGAATAAATTGGAATTTTATTTTTTTTTGCATATTTAATCTCAACATTATTATTTTTAATTGCAGTTGATTTAACCAAAATGGTTGCTTTTTTTAAATTATTTTGTGAATGACCTATAAAAATTTTAATTCCTGACTTCAAACAACTCGAGGTATTTTTATTCCTGTTTTGATCGCTACCTTGAATTCTGAATCCCATATTTTTCATTATTTGAGCAAGGCCACTCATTCCGATGCCACCAATCCCTACAAAGTGAATTAAATCTTTTTGACCTAAATTAATTTTTTTCATTAATAATTTTTTCTAACAAAATATTTATTTTTTTATAAATGTCTTTATCAGAATATTGACTTTGATTTTCTAAAAAATTTTTTATTATAATTTTATCTTTAAAGATTGATTTAATTAAAGCATATAATTGGTTATTTATGTCTTCTTCTTCAATTAAACAGCCGTACCCCTTATTTTTATAAAAAGTTGCATTTTTAAATTGATGGTTATCTGCAGATGTCGGCAGTGGTATAGAAATAAAAGGTATCTTAACATTAATTAATTCTCCTAATACAGAGGCACCTGAACGAGTAATAACTAAATTTGCTTTGGTATAATAATCTATAATCTTATTTGTGAAATTGAATATTTCACAGTCTATTTTTGTATTTTTATAGAATTCAACTAATTGAATATTTTGTTCAACAAGACATTGTTGATAAATTTTTATTGGTATTTCAGAATTTTTTAATTTTTTAAATATTTTTGGTAACTTGTCTGCAAAGACTTTGGCCGCTTGGCTGCCTCCCAAAACTAAAATTTTTATATTATCAAATTCATTATTTAGGTTTTTTTTTGAATTAATTATTTCTTCTCTTACTAAATTTCCTATTTCGAAAATTTTATTGTCATATTTTTCAGGAATACCCTCAAGCTCTTTATAAGAAACAAATATTTTTTCTGCATAAGGAAGTAAGTACTTGTTGGCCTTTCCAATAACGAGATTATTTTCGTAAATTACAAATTTAATTTTTAATATTTTTGCTGAAATACATATTGGGAATGATGAATAACCTCCCATTCCAAATATGATTGAAGGTCTGTTGAATAATAAGAAAAGTAAAGATCTAAATATTGAAAATATAATTATTGTGACTGAGAAAAAAAATTCTAAAATATTTTTTTTAATTAAAGGAGAAGAAGGTATTTTTTTTATATTTAAGTTTTTATAATCTTTGAGAAAATTTAAGCCTCTGCTATCGGTAGTTAATTGAACATTGTAACTATTTTTAATAAAATGATTTGCTAAGCTATAAGCAGGAAAGATGTGTCCTCCTGTCCCTCCAGTAGCAATTAATATGTTGCCTTTTTTAATCATATAAGTGAGCCTTGCTCTTAGTGTAATTTAATATTACTCCTGCCAAAATTGCACTTCCCGTCAAAGAAGATCCTCCATAGCTTAAAAAGGGCAGTGTCATCCCTGTAGTGGGTAGCAAATTAGTATTTACCCCCGCATGTATAAATGTTTGAAAAACTAATAATGTAGCTAAACCACATAATGAAATCTTTACAAAATAATCATCTTGTTTAAAACAATTTTTAATTATTTTAAAAGAAATGTATAAAAAAATTAAAACTATCATAACTGAAACTATAGAACCATATTCTTCAGATATTATAGCGATTACATAATCAGTATGTGCCTCTGGTACACGCTCTTTTAGTATACCCTCACCCATTCCCTGTCCTGTCAGACCGCCTAATTTTATTGCATCTAAAGCTGCAGATGATTGAAATTTATCACCTTGATTAGGATCAAAAAAAGTTATGAGGCGATTAATTATATAACCAAACTTTTCTGGCATTAAAAATAACAATGAAGTTAATGAAATTAAAAAAATTGAAAAAAAACCAAAAATGTAAAAAATACTCACACCTGAAATAAAAACAGTAAACACCCAGCTTCCAGTTAGCAATATTGATTGTCCTAAATCAGGTTGATCGACTAATAAAATAATTACTGAACATAAAAGTAAAAAACTAAAGAAATACTTTGTTTGAGAATTAGCTAATTTTTCTAATGTTAATATCTTTGCCGTCATTAATATGAAAAAAGGCTTTAATATTTCAATTGGCTGCAATCTAAAGAAATGTAAATCTAACCATCGCTTAGCTCCTTTTATTTCAACACCAATTATTGGAACGAGAGCAAGAAAAATAAAAGATAAGATAAATAAGGGAATGACAAGTTTTTTTAATAATGAAGTATTAATAGCTGAAATAGCAAACATAATTAGTAGTGCTAACACTGTAAAAGTTAGATGTTTCGAAAAAAAAAAATAATAATCTTTATTCAATCTCTCTCCTGCTAAAGACGAAGTGGAGGAAAATGAAAAGAATAAACCTAGGAAAAAAAGAAGAAGAAAACTGAGCAATATTTTTTTGTCAATATTTCTCCAATAATTTAATAATTGAAATTTAAATGAAATTTTTAGCATATAATCTACTTAATTTTTTAAATATGTTACCTCTCTCTTCAAAACTTTTGAATTGATCGTATGATGCAGCTGCTGGGCTCAACAAAATTGTATTATTTTTTTTGTTATAAAATTTTATATCTTTAAGAATTTCTTTTAATGTTTTATTTAAATTTTTTGTAATTGTAAAACTTACTTTTTTTTGAACTTGTTTTTTAAAAAAATCAATATTTTTTCCAATCAAATAACACTTAATGATATTTTTTTTTATCTTTGATAATAAAATTTTATCATTTTTTTTTGGCAATCCACCTAGAATCCAAAAAACATTTTTAGTATTTATTAAAGCATATTTCGTTGATTCAAACGTAGTAGCTTTTGAGTCATTTATAAATACTATATTTTTCTTTTTTAAAAAAATTTCATATCTATGAGGCAAACCTACAAAGGAATTAATTGCTTTTGTAAAATTATTTTCATTAATTTTTAATAACTTAGAGAATGCATATAAAGTGCTCATATTTTCATCATTAATACTTAATTTCAGATAATGATTTTTAATTTTTTTTTTAATTTTTTTATAATTTTCTTTTTTTGAAATTATTAATTTGCTTAAAAAATTTTTCTTTTTAAAAATTGTTTTTAAATTATTATTTACTATTGCAAATTGATTTTTTTTTTGATGAGTAAAAATTTTTAATTTCGAATTCGTATAGTTTTTCATGCTGCCATGCCAATCTAAATGATCATTGGTAATATTAAGTAAAAATGCATAATCTGGGCAAATGAACTTTGAATGTGATAGTTGAAATGATGAGGCCTCTATAACAACATATGAATTTTTTTTTACCTTTAAGTCTAAAATTGGATTTCCGATATTCCCTCCTAATAAAACATTAAACTTATTTTTTTTTAATAAATGATTTATTATTTCACATGTCGTTGATTTTCCGTTAGTTCCGGTTACCACAATACTTTTAAAATTTTTATTGATTAAGTAAAAAAAATCAATATCGGTAATTATTTTTTTTTCAAATTTAATAAGATCTTTATTATTATTAAGATTTATACCCGGACTTAAAATTATGTAATCAACATTATTTAGTGTTTCTTTTAAATTTTTAGCTCTATTATTTTTAAATAGTATTTTTTGATTGTCATCCCAAACTTTATAATTTTTTATATTTTTTTTTTTAAAAAATTTTACTACCGATTGTCCCGATAAACCTAATCCATAAACAAGGAACGATAGCTCTTTGATATTTGACATTGGGAACATTGTTACCGTAATTTTAAAGTTGCTAGTCCAACTAATGCAAGAATAATAGCAATAATCCAAAAGCGAATTACTATTGTTGACTCAGCCCATCCTTTTTTTTCAAAGTGATGGTGAATTGGAGCCATCTTAAATATTCTTTTACCAGTTAATTTAAAAGAGATTACTTGGATAATAACAGAAGCTGTCTCTAGAACAAACAACCCGCCAATAATTGCTAGAACAATTTCATGTTTTACAATTATAGCTATTGCAGCAAGTGATCCCCCTAGAGAAAGTGAACCTGTGTCGCCCATAAATATTTTAGCTGGTGGAGCGTTATACCAAAGAAATCCCAAACACGATCCTACAATTGATCCACAAAAAACTGAGAGCTCACCAACATCTGGAATATATTGAATCTGAAGATATTCTGAAAATATTGTGTTTCCCACAACGTATGAAATTAATGTGAAAGAAAGTGCAACTAACATTACTGGAACTGTAGCTAAACCATCTAAGCCGTCCGTTAAGTTTACAGCATTAGATGCTCCAATAATTACAAATAATCCAAAGGGAATAAAAAATAGTCCCATGTGCCAAATTAAATTTTTAAAAAAAGGAAAATATAGGTTATAAATATAATTGTGATCAGAAAACTTAATTATAATAAATAATGTTATAAAGCTAATTACAAGTTGCCCTAAAAATTTATATCTTGATTTCAAGCCTCTTGAGTTTTTAAATTTAATTTTTAAAATATCATCCAATAAACCTAGGCCACCCAAACTTAATGAGACAAATATTAAAGTCCAAACGTATATATTGCCTAGGTCTGCCCATAAAAAAGTACTCGTTGTTATGCCAATAATAATAATCACACCTCCCATAGTTGGTGTGCCAGATTTTTTAATTATATGGTCTATAGGCCCATCCTGCCTGATGGGGCCAGTTATCATTTTCTCAGAAAAAATTTTTATCAAAGGCCCGCCAATGATAAATACAATTATAAGAGACGTTACTACAGATAAGCCAGTCCGAAATGTTAAATATTTAAAAACATTTAAAAAAGAGTATTGATCAACTAGCGAAGTTAATAAATTAAATAACATTAAAACCTTTAATCATTTTTTTACTAAAAGAATGCAACCCAGTAGCATTGGAACCCTTTATCATAATATAATCTTTATTTTTTATTAAATTTCTTAATATAAAATCTATATCATCTTTATTTTGTAAAATGTTTCCTTGTTTGCTTTTAAGTAAATTTTTATAGGTGAAAAGAGTTTTTTCACCTTTAATGAATACTTTATCAATATTAGAGTTGTTAATAACTTTAGATAAATCTTTATGATATTTTTCTGATTTTTGACCAAGTTCAAGCATATCTCCTAGTATTAAATATTTTTTAGATTTTTCTTTATTAATAGCATCAAAACTATTAATTGCATTTTTTACTGATAAAGGATTCGCATTATAACTTTCGTCAATTAATTTAAACTTTTTATTGTACCTTGATATCAAATGCATCTTCCCCCTACCTTCAGTTGGTTCATAGTTTTTGAAGATTTTTTTAATGTTATTTAAAGGGAGGTTTAATGCTTTTATAACTGCACACGAGGCAAGTACATTATATATATTTATATTTTTAATTTCTAAATCTATTTTCTCATTACCTGCCTTTAAAATAATTTTTGTTAAATGTCTGCCTTTTATAACTTGTAAAAGAAGAATATCAGACTTTTTATTTTTACCAAAAGTTATGATTTTAAGTTTTCTTAATTTTGCTTTTTTATTAATATAGTCAAAAAATTTATCATCATGATTTAATATAATTGTTCCACTATCTTTTATAGAATTAATTATTTCCGCTTTAGCTTTAGCAATATCAGCTATATTTTTAAAATTTTCTATATGAGCTTCACCAATATTAGTAATAACACCGATGTGTGGTTGAATTAATTTTGTAAGATTGTTTATCTCACCTTTCTTACTCATTCCAACTTCAAAAACTCCATACCTATCTTCGGCACTTAAATTGGATAAGCTTATTGGGACTCCAAAGTGATTATTAAAAGATTTTGGTGATGAGTAGGTATTGTCAAAAGTTTGTAATAATTGCTTAATTAAATTTTTTAAAGTTGTTTTACCAGCACTACCAGTAATTGCTATTATTTTTGCAGAAGAATTTGCTCGCTTTAACTTAGCAAAATTTTTCAAAAATGAAATTTCATTTTTTACTTTAATAATTCTTTTTTTATATTTTTTTTTAATTTTTCTAGTGATTATATATTTGGCGCCTTTTTTTAAGGCTTTAGAAATAAATTTACTTCCATCATTATTTTTTCCTTTAATTGTAACAAATAAATTATTTTTTTTTACTAATCTTGAGTCAATCGCAAGCCCTTCAAAGTTTTCTACTTTAATTCCTGTGATTTTTTTTAAAATTTGTTTATTTTGTAAATAATTATCTTTTGTTTTTTTTTGTACTTTTATTTTAGCTTTTATTTTTTTTACTATCTTTCTATCAGAGATATAAAATGTTTTATTTTTATAAATCTGTTTTTCTTCATGGCCCTTGCCTGCAATTAAAATTACTTCATTTTGTTCAGAGTTTATAATTGCTTTTTTAATTGCTAAAGTTCTATTAGCGATATTAAAACATTTCTTAGAATTAATTTTTGTTAAAATCTCATTTCTTATTTTTTTTGGATTTTCTTTTCTTGGATTGTCGTCTGTAACATAAATTTTTTTAGAATAATTATTTGCTATTTTGGCCATTAAGGGTCTTTTTTTTTTATCTCTATCTCCTCCACACCCAAACACTAAAGATATGTTTTTTCCATAATCATCCTGCAAAGATTTCAATGCTTTTAATAAAGCATCAGGTGTATGAGCGTAATCAATAAAAACTTTTATATTATTAGGAAATTTTCTTACCAATTCCAATCTACCATTAACATCTTTAATTTTTGTAATTTTTTTAAACACATTTATATTTTTTGGATTACATAATTTAGTTGCAGCGATGGCCATAGCTAAATTTTTAATTTTAAAATTTATATTTTTTTTAGGAGAAATATTTTTAATTTTTTTAACTATGTTGCCTATTTCAATTATTTTTAATCTTCTAATTTTTGCTATTCCTTTTAAAGTAGAGAATTCTTTTATGTCTTTATCTAATACAATTCTTGTTTTCTTTTTTAAAATTTTTTTAAATAATATTAATTTAGCATTAAAATAAGATTTCATTGTTTTATGATAATCTAAATGGTCTTGACTAAAATTAGTAAAAATTGCTGCTTTAAAATTAATATGATGAAGTCTATGTTGATCTAGCCCATGACTTGAAGCTTCAATAATAACATTGTCAATTTTTTTTTTTTTAAGCTCTTGTAGATATTTATGAATTGAAATGGTGTCAGGAGAGGTAAGGCCTGTTTTTAATATCTTGTTTTTGTACTTAACGCCCAAGGTTCCTATTGATGCTACAGGAACATTATTTAAATTTAGTATTTGATAAAATAAATCTGCAACAGAGGTTTTCCCATTTGTACCTGTAACTGCAATTATATTCTTTGGCTTGTACTTATAAAATTTTGAAGAAACTTCACTTACAAAATTTCTAATATTTTTTTTTTTGATTATAAGAATTTTTTTATTTTTTTGTTTATATTTACAATTATTTGAACAAACTATTACAGATGCTCCATTTTCAATTGCTTCTTTAATAAATATTTCCCCATTAGTATTATTTCCTTTTATGGCAAAAAAAATAAATCCATTTTTAATTTTTTTACTATTTATGGCTAATCCTTTAATTACAATTTTTTGTCTATTTTTTGGAAGGTTATTAATTAAATTTTTTAGTAACATATTCATTCGTAAACTCTTTGTTATTTATGGCTAAAATTGGCCCAATTTTTTTTATTATTTTGCCCGCCACGTAAACAGAATTCCAACCAGATGTATTATATGAAGCCTTTACCTTTCCGCCTCGATATTCATAAATCAAATCTTTATTGATCTGGGGATTTTCCAGCATTACAAGAAGTGTGTATTTAGGCTTATTTGTTGGAAATATAGAGATAAAAGTATTTATCCTATTTTTTTTATTATCATAACTCTCAGCTGTACCTGTTTTTCCTCCGACGTAATAACCGTCTTCGTCAGCTAGGTGCGCAGTTCCTTCCTTGCTACTTACTACTTTTCTTAAAATATTATTTATAGTTTTGCTTGTTTCTGTTGATATAATTTTTTTTGACTCTTGATTTTTTCTGTTTTTTATTAAACTTGGTTTTATTAATTTTCCACCATTAGAAATTGCGGCATAAATAGAAGCGGCTTGTATTGGTGTTGTTGTAATACCATGTCCAAACGAAACTGTTTCTAATTTACATTTTTCCCACATCACGTTGTGTGGAACACCAACCTCTTCTATTTCTAATTCTGGACTTTTTGTAAGCTTAGTATTTTTAATAAATTCTTTAAATTTTTCTTCGCCTATTTTTTTCGCCAAAATGACTGATCCAATATTTGAGGACCTAACTAAAATTTCTTCAACTGGTAAATTTTTTGGGTGTTCTTTCATATCAGAAATCTTATGGATTGAGCATTTAAGACTTCTTGGTATGTCTTCAATAATTGTTTTAGATGTCACTAGGTTGTTCTCTAAGGCTAGTGCAACTGTGAAAGTTTTAAAAATAGAGCCAAGCTCATAAACGCCTTTAGTAATTTTATTAGTGTATTTTTTGTCTTTAATTGCAATTCTTTTGTTAATATTAAAATTTGGCAATGAAACTAGTGATAAAATATCACCATTATTGACGTCCATTAATAAAGCACCTCCACCGGTTGCGCTAAATGTCTTAATGGCATTATTTAACTCTCTATTAATTATATATTGAATATTTGTATCAAAAGTTAGCTTTAGTGGTTCTTTTAAAAGTTTTTTATTTTTTAGTTCTCTATCGAAATATTTTTCAATTCCTGAAATACCATAATTGTCGTAGTCTACTTGACCAATCACATCATGGTTAAATAAATTACCATGAGTGTATATTCTTGCTTGAAAAGACTCGAATTTAATTCCTTTTTCTCCCAAAGACCTAAATCTTTTTTTTTCGGATTGATTAATTCTTTTCTTTAAGTAAAAATATTTATTCCTATCTAACTTTTTTTCAATTTGTTTTATTGGAAGCTCTGGAAAATTTAATCGTAATTTTATTATAAAATTTTTTTTATTTTTTACTAATTTAGGAACAATTGCAGCATGACTAGAGTTAATATTTCTTGATATTAAAATATTGTTCCTGTCGACGATGTCTCTTCTTGATAGTGTAAATTGTGAATACGTATTTTCTTGATTGAAAGTTGGCGTTTTACTGAAAGATAAATGAACAATTTTTATACTAAAAATTAAAATTAATGATAAAAAAAAAAAGAAAAGTAAATATATCCTATCTTGAAAATTATCTGCTTTATTTGAAAGTCTGTTTTTTTTATTAGTTTCTAAATAATCTTCAAAATAAAAACTAGTTTGATTTATATGTTTAATTTTTTTTTGTTTTTTTTTCATTTTGATTATTAATTACAGACAATTTTTTT
>Ga0233444_10001320_pt1 | contig 28705 bp, 22 predicted proteins | sample SI_124_October20_6_FD_182792 | JGI IMG/M metagenome (GOLD analysis project Ga0233444, IMG submission 182792) | Seawater microbial communities from Saanich Inlet, British Columbia, Canada - SI_124_October2016_10_MG | ecosystem: Environmental > Aquatic > Marine > Inlet | place: Canada: British... | reverse complement strand
ACACCATCCCAATACCTGCAGCGATTTGACCTTTTCATGCCACACTGTATATCCTCTTGCCAGTAGAACGGTCAAGAGTGAACATCACACTGTTCTTTAGATATCGTGGAATAAAGAATCCAACCTTTCGCGAAGTTAGACCGTGATTGCGCATTCTTCGAGTATTTGATAGGTAATCCACTATGTCTGCAGCGGAGCAACCTGGGTGTATGGAAATATATTCCATAATCTCCTCTTTCAATCGTTCTAGCCTAGCACTCTTCTGAGATCCTCTTCCGTTCATGCTTCTAATTACGGTTACATCGTATATTGAATCCCACGGGGATGTCCCCGGGTTCCCGTTTTCGAACCACTTTCACAAGAATTCTAGCATATCAGACCATTTGAAAGATGAGCCTCTGCGGAACATTTTCTCATGGAAATCTGTTTGAAAATAATGTACGCATCTGTTTACCCTTCCCCTGCTGTTGTAACATCCAGAACGTGTGTTGATTGGAACCATAATCGTCGAAAGGTCCAATGCTGGTCCATTTGGTGGGGGGATTTCAATCTCAACCCTTTCTTCATTACCATCCCATGAGATTTGTTCGAAAGTAGGGTGCATTAATTCCATGTTTGTTTCTAACCGGATATTGCCTTCAGCCAACCGTTTAGGCGCCCAGGTGTTAGAATTATGACCATCTAGCCACTTGACTAATTTTTTCATATCAGGCAATTCTAGGAGTGTTATGAAACTCCTTTCCCACCATCCCGGGGACCTAACAATTGTCACATGGTGAATCCCAGGTTGAACGTCTCTGGCATCTAAATTGTCTGCCCACGTGCGACAGACATCTTCGAGTCGCACAGGTATTATCGGCATATCCGGGGCCATCAGATCACTCAATCGGTATGGATTGGCTAACTCGCCAGCAATTAGTAGCGGCCTTCGGTTTTGTAAGTCAATAACATCTGAAATCGTTCTCCCATCCTCAAATGTATGGTTTCCTACGTACTCGCGTAACTCTTCTAGGCCAATAGAATCTGAATTGGGCATCTGAGGTGGAGTGATATCCACAAAATCATTTCTTGAGAAGAAGCTGGCTCTTGCCGGTAAAGGTAGGGGGGAGTTACCGGGTGGGTTCGGCCAAAGTCTAGGTGAAGACATAGAGAGCCCACTTCGATTTGACTGTTGAAACTTGCTCACAGAATAAAGCGAGGTAGATGTCTTGCTACGATACTGTGAGATACACACCCAACAATTTGACCTTCATTATTTGTAACAGCTAACTGGTTCAAATCATGTGTTAACATCAAAGCAGCAGCCTTCAGAAGTGGCGTATTTTGCCTCATTGTAAGCGTCTCTTGAGTTATCAGTTGGCGTGCAGGAATTGTGTGCATCCATGCAATGTCGCGATTGACAGTTTTTTTGGCGATAATCTTCAGTACGTCAACTGCATGTATTCTACCAATAGGAACGCGTTCTGAATTAACAATGAAAACATGGTCCCAGTCCCTACTGGTGATCCTATCTAACGCATCTGCTACAGATGCATCTCTGTTCAGAACATTAGGGCTACACATTACCTGACCACATGTCAGTGAGCGAGCAGCTTTTGATTTATTTGCGATTGCAGAATTACGGGGCTTGCTTTGCGGCATCTTCCTTACTCCTCATTCGCCGGCCCTCTGCTTAACCTATTTGAACCCATCATGTTTTTGTGGCCGCCAAATGTCTTTTATTCGGAAGATAAACCCCGTATAAAAGAACATAATTTATGCAAAACCATAGTTTAACGGTGAAACATTACCGCATAATGGCGGGACATCCCGCTGGGAAGCGCGTAAAACGAAACTTCATTGGAAATGAGCGTCCAGAGCCTCCTATGCCGCTACCAGCAGATGTCCTGGCCAAACTTGCAAGTCTTTCGGGATATGACCAAATGCTTGAGATGGATGCTGCAAGTAGAAATCATGGAATTGGGTTGGCAGAAATCGAATCTGAAATCGCTGCATACAAAGCCGGAGCAGCAAACCCAACCCCTGCTGCTGCTGAAGAACAATTTGTTCCTGGAGCTTACAAGGATGTAGTCGATCTTGAGAACGCACAACCACTGAATACCGGGCCGCAATATATCGATAACCCTGACCAATATCGAATGAAATACAATCCTTCCCAACAAGGAGTAAACAATCAATCTAAAGTTCGGCAAGCAATAATCTGTCCGGCCTGTTCTTCACCACTGGGGATTCCCGATGTCCGCCCAATCAAAGTAACATGCCCACAGTGCATGCATGAAGCGGTTTTCCACTCGTGATTAAATTCCCCAATATCGTTCCGCTTGGGCTTGCCTTGCTTGTACTGCACGTACAATCGTAGTAGTAACCCACAAGACGGCAATCCACATCAACGGCTCCAACATAACATTCCATATGCCTTGTACTGAGAATTCGTAATCCTTGCCTTCAAGGACATCCATTGCAATTTGCAATCCTTGGTCTAGGAATGAATATACAACCATTCCAAATACGGCTAGTACGATCAACCTGCCAGAGAATGAACCCTTCTGTAATCGCAGCAGCATGAATCCTGCTGTGGAGGTTAGGAATGCAATAACAATCCATGCAAGAGCCGAATGCACAACGCCAATCCAAACAACCGAGTAATTTGATGCAGCATTGAGTTCGATATACCGATCATACCCGGTGGCCACAGCAAATATGGCGCTGAAAACAGTACTTGTCCAGAGCAGAGATGAGAACATAGCAGCATCTGCATTTTCTCTCATTTCTTGAGCAATTCTTCCAACAGTTGCTTCTAATCCAAGTCCCTTTGACAGAATGAATAATCCAAAAATTAGCGGCAGTGAACCGATTACAATACCGCCCAATGTGTCTGGCAGCATTACGCCAAATCCGAATACAGCCATTATTGCCCCGAGTGGAACTAGCATCTTCGCTCTCCATTTCGGGTCTTCTAAAGCTTTGACAATGTAGTAGTAAGTGCCTTCAATGCCTTTAGATTGCTTAACAATAATTTTCTCAACATGGTCGATACGAACCTGACTTTGGATAATTGGCAAAACAGATTCATCCTCTGCTCCATCGGTTACTAGTATCGCTAAATCAGGTTGGAACTCTGTGACGACTTCTTCTAATTGTGCAGCAATTGCTCTGTCTGAGCGCACACCTACCTTTTCGTCACCGGTGAGAATCGCAACTTCGACTTCATCACCTTCTCCACCTGACTCTGCTAGGTTATCGTGTTGATGTAGAGCGCCAAGTATAGCGTTTGTATCGCTCTCTTCTGGGTCTGCAATGCCCAATCTTAGAGCAGCGGTGAGAACATGTTTTCGACCTACTACGGGCCCACGTATTGCTGTTTTAATTCCGAGATCATTGTCTCGGTCTACAGTCAATACGAGCGTCCTAGTCATAGATGTCAACCCCGGCTACGATAATGCTGAAGCGCTCCCTGTTCATCAAGCATCGCCCGTTTTGGGTGATTCAACACCAACTTCCAGACTATCTTGTCGTTTGCGTCTGCGTTGCTTTGCGCGAATATATTTCAGAGGGTGGTCCATCCATGGCTGATCACACAATCGGTCCTCGCCCGTTCGAACTGCACAGTTGTGATTCACTTTCAATTTTGAACAACCAGACGGAGTATATTCTCTCTCGTATAGATGGTTTACCTGGTAGGTCGTAGTGCCTTCGCTGAAGTCAGGAGCAGGTCTAAAGAAATCAACAGTTGTTTCAGCAGGTAAACCAATGCACCTAGCCATCGATGCTAGAAACACCCTTCCAAAATGATTCACATTCACGCCCTCGGCAAGTTCGGCTACAGCCTTCCTCATGCAAGGCGGCCAATCCTCTTCACCAGCACCAATTAGAGCGATTGTTTCAGCGGTTCTGGAAGCAACCAATCCACGAATCATTCCTACTGGTTCAGATAATCGAATAAGCAGGCTCTCATCCATTTTAGCCATTTTTTCAAGCGCGTCTTGCTTAATTTCTTCTTTCATTCTTTCTCGGAGCAATCTGGCAACTTTAGCACGAGATGAGTACTTGTCCCCTTCATCATGAAGCGTTACCCAACCGTCTTTTACAACGCAATTCGGCAACCTCCATCTGGATCCAGTAATCCCCGTACACAATTCGATAAAGTCAGCTAAACCAATTTTCCAAATCCCTTTTTCATCACATTCAATTTGTGAAATGTAGGTGTTGGCAATGGTAGTTATTGCGTTATCCTTCACGAGGATATGCTGTGCTCTTTCTGCTTCTGCTTGCGCCCATCTTGAGATTAGCCTCTCATCCTCACTTGCTCCTACAACCAGACGGGCGTAGTAGAATGAAAACGCTTCCAACAAACGCCCCTCGACAGTATGTATGTCTCCAACAGACGCAACTTCGACCCCATCTTTACTGTCAACAGAGTCGATTAATCTCGAACGAGCGCGAATTCTCGAACGCTCCATCATGCTCCCATCTAGTAATTCATCGATATCAATTTGATGAGTTGATGCCATTTCCGCAATCCAAGATTTTGCTTGTGGCAAGAATGGGTATCTTGCCAAAGTGACCTCATCTGTGAGGTCAGGAATCGTGTTTGGGTTGGGCACAACATGTAATGGTGAAGGGAAGCATTTGAACCCTCTCATTCATGTGGGATATCGAGTTGGGATGTTCCAATGCAGGCCATTTTTCATGATTTGGTTCTCATTCAAGATGAGATTCGTAAATCATTCGGATGGACTTTACAATCAGATTACGATAGTGCGCTACAACTGTCCGATAGTTGCAAAAAGCCAGTGCCTTCAATTTCCTTGCCAAACAAGGTTACAGTCGTTGGTGCAGCAGTGTCTCCGAATTACACTCCATCCAATGCAACAGTGGTTGCAGATGGTGCAGTAGGGGCAATAAACGATCTTTCGAATGTAGTTCTGATAGTTACAGATGGTGATGGTTCACCCTATCTGGAACGAGCTTTGAATCAGGGCATACCGATATGTTTGCACGCGCATGGCGACAACATCGCTACTTGGAAGAAATTGCTTACTAAGATTGACGAAGAACAAGAAGTAATTCTTACACACCAAACTCCCTATGAAATCCCTGGAATGTTTAACCCGGGGGGGTTTACAGATGGCGATAGGGCTGTATGCATTGCTATGGCATTAGGGGCCACGGAAATCGAACTCGTCGGTTTCTCAGTCGATGAAGTAGGAATGTGGTCTGGAGTCACTGACAAAAAACGAAAACTAATGAAGTTGAAGTGGATGAATAAAGTGTTGAAGTTACTTTCACTGGAGATTCGTAAATGAAAATTAACTATGTTTTGTGGCTGGCAGCAATGCTAGTTGTTAACTCAGGATGGTACGTCGTTAGCCAACAAAGCGCAAGCCAAGAGATCAACCGGCCGGGTGCAGAATTCTCAGAGTCCAGAGATGCTAAACTATCGAGTATTATTGGAGAAGAATCTGCTTACCAACTGGAATATTGTTTCGATTCAATCAACGGAGGCGTGCACAACGTTAGTATCGAAATTAGGCAAAACTCCGAGACGCTTTATTCATGGAACGGAACTACCGATGGCGATTGTATGAATCATTCATCCACTACTGCTGAAGGCGAAATCGTTGTCATAACTTCAGTTGATGATGGCGTAGACGTCACAACTAATCTTTACACCTGGCCGATGAAGAATGCATTGTTTCCAGGAATGGTAATATTCTCAATCGCTACACTTCTAGTGGCATATGGCGAGTCGGTAATCCGTGGCGTGATTAAGGAGAGGATGAAGAAACCAACTAGCGCATCCAAGGTTAAGCCCAGCGAACCATCAATGCAAGATGCAGGTATTTGGCAAGAGCCGGTAAGACCTGAATGATTACAAGAAATCTGCTAAACTCATTTGTTTAGCTCTGTCATTGTTGAACAGGCTCTCTACGCTATCTGCTAACCACTCAACATTTTGTTTTGTGTAATGGTCCACTCCATAGGTTTCCATAACGTGTTTTGTAACTTTGATGTATTTTCGGACAGCGCCTTCTGTTACAGTTAATGCAAGATTACCATTACACATTTCACCTTCCGCTTTACGAACGCCAAACGCACTCATTCCCCTGCCACTCTGTTTAGGAGGCTGAATGCATTTCGCAGCAAGCGGCATTCTTCGGTAAGAATGGCCACACTTCAAGCATCTAACTTTCTGCCTAGTGAAAGCAACTAGGTTTCCTCTTAAGTCCGGCAAGAAATGTGAACGAACTACACTGGATGCGACAGTCCTGACGTCTACTCCCCTTAGTCGATGACCCAGCGATAACTGGCCGTTCATTTTGTCAATCATCGTTTCCAATGTTTTGTACGCCGAGAGAGGGGGTCCTTCTGCCATATTCTTTGTCGAATGAGTAAACCCGAGGCCCCTTACAGCAGCTACTGAACCTAATCTTCTTTCAACGAAGTCCATTTTTTTGGCAAGCGCTTTCGGGTGAGGTTGTTCGAGTGTAGCTTCGTAAAACCATCTCTCGTAGTGCCAAGCAGAATCGACATTCAGTGCTTCTTTATCGACTTCAGTTGGATTTAATCTGGTTGTCAGAACTAATGGAGCATCCATTTGCCCACCTCTATTCGAAGGAAGGATTTCTCGACTGAAGTTGAGCAACCCATCCATCAGCAACATTATGGCATCTTCGTCACCATCACAATTTCTTCTCTTTGCAGCATGGAAAAGAGGGTGGGCGTATCCTCCGGAACTATCGGAGAATCCAATCAACCTTGACAGAACCCCACCGGAGGTGTGAGGTGCTAATGCGCAGATCAAATGGCCCACTAAATCAGTTGGTTTGTCGACGTGGTAGAACGGTTCCATGCCATAGAAACGGACAAGTAAATCATCAATATATTTGGCCGCTCTGACGAAATATTCTGCACCATTTTTGGCAAGAATGAAATCCTGAGGGAATATTTCTAGCATCTGGGTGTTACTGACAAGCTCCTCTCCAAAGCAATCATGGGTGTATCCTAGGTGCTTCAATTGGGACCATTCAACCTCGACCTCTTCAGGCGTGAAATGAGTAACTGGCACGTCACTCATGTCGAACCTAATCGTGCCATCTCTAAACACCGGAAGGCCGTGCCTTGCTCTTAGAATACCTTTAGCAACAGGTTCTGGAGTCTGGTTTTTGCTCATCAGTTTTTTCAAGCCCTTGATTTTCTTAGGAACGCGGTCTATGCCGAGGGAGATACGTGCATCCTCAAGCAAATTATCCAAGCGAATACTTTGCAATTCACCCCTACGCCTAGAGTTTTCTTTCTCGCTTGAAACTCTTAACTCAGTCCTTCCGCCACAAATTTCTCCTGGCTTACCATCGCCATATTCGTCTAATTTACGATGGTGACATGATACCATTGGAGACTTTTTATCACACACAGAACAGAACCTAACTCCCATCTGAACTCTCAATTCTTGCTGCTCTGCAGCATTTGCCATTAGACGCTGATTGCCTCCCGACAGAGCTAGTGGGAAGAGGGAATGAACCGTCGGTTTCTCACGAGGAGCGCTCTTTTCAGGCCGCCCCATTCTACATCCAACTCTTACAGGTGCAGAATGTTCCCATCTTATGCGCGATAGTTGCCTAACTTGAGTTAGTATTCCATCGACGGCGTGATCATCTTCCAGTATCTGTGCTTGCAAATAACTCTCTGGGTCATCAGGACCAGGGTCGGGTAATTTACCGGCAGCCTCTCGCCCAATTTTATCAGTTTCAGCTATGCCGAGGCCGCGCTGCCTTGCACCGGTTTCTGCAGCGATTCGAACAGTTGAACGTTCTCCCTCTAACGCATTTTTTCTCTTCCGTTCATCAGCTAGAACAGCCTCAGCATTTCTTAGAGCCTTAATCCGCTGAGAGAACAATGCTTCCGAATTTTCAATTCTAATCGGGGCTTTGCCTTTAGGTGCAAACCCTAGACCGTCAAGCATTGCTTGCCAACCTTCTGTAATCACTAGGTCATCGCCTTCATGGTGATGTGCCAATCCAAGCATTAACGCTGAACCTTTCACTAAACCATGGATCCGTAGAACCCAACCATGTGGTATTGTTTTAGTGAATATTCCTTCTTCTACTGGAATGCTAGGGCCCGGAATTGAGTCATAATCTAGTTCCTCTTCTACTTCAGGACGTAAAGTTTCCATGCTTTCAGCATCCCAGCCTTTGACACCCGAAACGAATCTTAAACAATCATCGCGAATTGTGGCAGTATCCATAGCTTGCAGTAGAGCCGGAATCCATTCAATTGGCAGATCGAGCCACCAAGGGTTATGCGCCCCTATCAAGGATGTAGAAAACCGTATTGCAATTTCTTTGGCAGCTTCCCATGTTGGATTTTGATGAATCAAAAAGTCTCTCCATTTTCTGCGGGTATGGAATCTAGAATGCATATCTGTATTCTGACTAATCGGAGAACCCGGTACGTTTTCTGGAGCCGAGTTTCTGTCTTGACCCATTATCCTGCAGAAATCAGACACCGCCTGTTCACTATCTAGTGCGTCGATTAAGTCAGCCGCCCACCAATCATGTGAGTATCCAGCAGGAACCAAATTCTTGTTATTCTCCATGAACTCTCCATAGCCTAGGACCAGTTCTCCATTGTCCCAGACCGACCTCACCAGATGCTTATCCTTCCTGAAAGCCTCTTCAGTATCATAGCGTTTGAAGGAACCATCCTCAAGGATAGCCCACGGGCCTTCAGCAATATCGCATGGAGTTATTGCACATGCTTTACCGGGCCTTTCGATTTTCATCTGTGTACCGACTGCAATGAAATCATCCATCGCTGCCATACTTGCTGCATTACAAGAGCCTGCGGCGAGCCCAGATGGCCTAGCACGGCCGTATCTTAGACGAAAACCACCCGGTTCTAGCGGTGCTCCAAACACTGGTCTTCCTGCGATAATATCTTTCATAAATTTCGATATTTTGGGAACCTTTCTGGATTTGAAATTGCTAGCACCGCTGCCACCCTCCTCACTTTTTTTCTTATTTGCAAAAGTGGAAATGAAATCCCATCCGGGAACTTTTAGTCTCTCAGTGTGTCTTTGAATCTTAGGTGCTTTGAGACAAAGACCTTCACCGATTACGAGGAGTACTCCTCCGCGAATTCTCGCTTCGTCGATATTTCTGACTCTACCATAACCAGCACACTCGATGTCTTCAGTAGACTCTCCGTTGATCATTACAGGACATGCCCTGACGATGGTATCAACCTCTTCAGGCGGAGGCCTGTATTGCAGACCTCCTCTGTAAAGACCAAACTCTTCCTTCACTCTTTCAACTTCATCATCTGTGGGTTTGTACGCATCGACATTCAATTCTCTTCGAATCATGTCTGCGATGAGAACCGCCAATGCTTGTGCAGTTCCACCTGCTGCACGGATTGGCCCTGCGAAGTGAACAGAAAGGAATTGCGACCCATCGACATTAGGGAGAAGCCTCACTTCGCTAATCCCTTCTAGTGGTGCGACTAATACCGCTTCGGTGAGAATTGCTAGCCCAACACGCAGTCCAACATCGATACTTTTTTGCAAATCATGGCCATTTTCACGGAATCTCTTGGCGACGATAGTGCCCATTTTAATCGAGGTTGTTTCACGGTCATATTCTGCTAAGAGTTCCCTGATGTCATCGGCAACTTCAGCCCCTTCTAAGTGATGGATAAGCAACTTCTCAGTCCTACTGGCTAAATCTGAAGCCCGAGGGATTTCAACCTCTAATGTGTGATCAAGACCTTTCGCCCTTGCTTTAGCCGCAATTTGGTATGCCTCTTCTGCTCTATCATCTAGCCACTCATGATACGACTCCATCTCAGCTTCAAGACGCGAGATATCCAACCCGAGAAGCGGGTCGTGAACATCTTTAGCACCCTCCTGAGTCATGGCTATCCCTTGCCGCTCTTGTCGGTGGCTCATAAGGGCTGTCACTCAGCACACTTAGGGTAAGGGAAGGTTCATTCCCCTCAAACCGATGGCGTAGGGCATGTCAGTGCCACCATCGCTACGCGAAGACCCACGCTGGACCAGACTTGTCGACATGGTTCGAGACCTTGCATTCCTAGATGGAGGTTCAGACGAAGCCTTCACTTTAGCCAGCGGGAGAACCTCACGTTGGTTCTTTGATATGAAGCCGGTAATGATGAATCCAGAAGCGGGTAGATTAGTTGGAGAGTTAATGAACATTAGATGCGATGAAATCGGTGCAAATTTCGTTGGAGGACTTGAATTGGGCGCAGTTCCACTAGCAGCCCTAGTTATTGCCACAGATTTCACCTCCGACCGTCTAGGTTTCATGGTTCGCAAACAAGCCAAGGGCAGAGGCGGAAGAAAAACAAACAACCCCCCTGGCATTGAAGGCACATCCATCGCTAATGGAGGCGATGTAATTATTCTTGAAGATGTCACTACCACAGGCGGCTCAGCAATTCAAGCAGTCAAGAGAATAGAAGAAGAAACATCTTGCAAAGTAGTTGCAGTAATCAGCATCCTAGATCGTGAAGAAGGCGGGAAGGAAGCGTTCGAGAATGCAGGAATTCCGTTTGAAAGCTTGCTAGTAAGGACTGATATTTCAGGGTGAAAACATTGCAATTGAACCCAGCCGATGCAGACCTCAGCGGGCCAACCGTTAGAGATTCAACAGCCCCAGAAGGGCTACTATTCCACTATGCGGATGAAGCCAAGCCTTTGGCGACACCGTGGCAAGTTGCTGTCGAAAGGGCAAAGATGGTTCGTAAGTGCAAATTACCAGAAGGGGTTATCCTCGACCCTGCTTGTGGCAGTGGAATACAATTGGCTGCATATTGCGCTATGATGGGAAGAACAGGATTGGGAATCGAATTGGACGAAGCAACCGCGATTGCAGCAAATGCTAACTTATTGAGGGTAGCAAATCACGGTTTCGACTCTTCTGTCTCTGGTTCTAAAATCCGAATCGGAGACGGCACAATCGGTGATGGAGAACTAAAGGTCGCAATGCTACACCTCGATCCCGCAAGACCTAGGAATTCGCGTACACACGGATTAGATGAAATGGCACCCAAGTTGCCGGATATTTTCTCAGCTTGGAAAGAAATACTTTCTGTTGGAGATAGGGGCCCTGCGATACTACTGGACCTTTCTCCTAGACTTGTAGAAGAACAACGTTCTGAAGTTGAATCAATAGTGGATGGGTTCTGGCCAGGGATAGGTAAAACATGGGTTTGGACAAGTCGTGGAAGGGGCCGAATAGACAGATTATCACTTTGGCTAGGCCAATTATCAACTCCTGAAATTTCTCGTAGATTCGTAAGAATCCCCCCGGATATCAAAGATAAACCAGTTGTCGTTGAAGGTAACCGCTGTGAGGTTTCAGATCATCGAAGGCCCCCTCGGAAAGGGGAATACATCAGTATCCTAGATGCGGCTCTAGTCGAATCTGGACTTGCTGTTGAATTTCTAAACGCAGTATTGCCTGAACAAGATATCAATTGGAGCATCACCCAAGGAAGAAGGCCACAAATTCACCATTCTGGACCCTTTGAATTTCAAAACAAAGGCCAAGAGTTGATGGTACAAGCAACGGGGAGAATAGTCAAATTAGTTCATTGCGATATTTCCGAGGAAACAATTCCTCGAATCGTGGAAGCATCAAGGGATTATGGATTTGGTAAATTGACCCTACGGGTCGCACTAAATCCTGACCTCCAACCTAGGCTTCAGGGGAGCCTCGACCGGCAGTTAATTTCGAAGGGCGGCAGCCATACCGGTTTTGTCGCCAAACAACCTCACGATTCCATGCTACTTCTGTGCCTCATGTCCTAGATGGCTTTACGCACGGCGAACAGGGGCCAGTAATTACCCCTTTTCCGTGGCGCAGTCTCGCGAATGACAATCGCGGTCTTGATATAGGGGTGGTTTGTCGCAAAGCCGCTCGACATCATGTTGTACGCGTTTAACAGGTGAACCACCATGGCAAATGATAAGGAATTGGGAGACGATTTCTCCTACATGCTTCGTATGGCAGATACAGACATAGATGGTCTAAAACCTCTGGGAACTGCGCTAACTGCAGTTCGTGGTATTGGAGACCGCACTGCTGCAAATATCTGCACAACTACTGGATTTAATCCTGGTATGAAGGCTGGGCACCTAGATTCCGATCAGCAAGAAACACTTCGCCTAGCAATTGAGAACTACGCTCAAACCGTCCCATTGTGGATGCTAAACCGTCAGCGAGACCTTGAGTCTGGCGACGAACTTCACCTGTCTGGACAAGACCTCAAACTCACCCACCAAGACGACATTTCTCGTCTTCGTGGAATCAAGTGTTATCGTGGAATCCGCCATGCTGGCGGTCACAAGGTACGCGGACAGCGCGGTCGCTCCAACGGCCGTTTCGGACTGACTCTTGGAGTACAGCGCAAGAAGTGATAGGAGGAATGAGATATGGGACACCCTAAATTCGCTCGCCCGAAATACGACACACCTCCACATCCTTGGAAGGCTGACAGAATCGAAGAAGAACACGCGATTCGTGATAATCACGGTCTAAAGAACATGACCGAGATTTGGAAAGCTAAGTCTGCACTACGCCGTATCCGTGGACAAGCAATGAAGTTGATCGGTAGAGTCGACACTTCCGAAGGCCACTACTCTCGTGAGAAAGATGCACTACTTGTATCTCTAAACCGTCGTGGTTTGATTTCAAGCGACGCTATTCTGGACGACATTTTGTCTCTTTCAGCGGAAGACTTCCTTAACCGCCGCCTACAAGCTCAAGTTTACTACAAAGGTCTTGCATGCTCAATGAAGCAAGCACGCCAACTAGTTACCCACGGGCAAATTTGTATTGGCGACCAGAAGGTAACAATTCCATCATACCCTGTTTCTAGAGACGAAGAGGAAATCATTCGATACCATCCTCGTTCCAAGTTGAACGATGAGAACCACGTAATCCGTCAAACTATTCTTGGCGTACGTGAATCTGCTGAATATGCTGAAGATGAAGTAGACCCTGAGTTTACCAAGACAGAAGCAGCAACAGTTAACGAATCAGCTACTGAAGCTCCTAAGGCAGAAGACACTGTTACAGAAGGAGGTGACGAGTGATGCGCAAGGCAATTATCAACATCTTCTCCAGTTACAACAATGTCCTAATGACAGCAACAGATCTTACAGGTGCAGAAACAATCGCTACCTGCTCAGGTGGTCAAGTAGTAAAATCTTCCAAAGACTCTGGAGGTCAATTCGCTGCAACCCGTGCTGCTGAAAGAATGGCAGACCATTTGAAAGAAAAAGAATTCACTCAAGTTATTGTAAAGTATCGCGCACCAGGTGGCAACAAGTCCAACAACACTGGACCTGGAGCACAAGCAGCGATCCGTGCATTAACTCGTGCTGGCGTGACAGTAACTCGTATCGAGGATGTCACACCTATTGCACACGATGGAACAAAGAAAAAGGGCGGACGTCGCGGACGTCGTGTCTGATATTCTGAGGTGTTAAAAATGAAGGCGCAAGTGGTTGAAGGATGGCCTAAGGGTAACAAGATTCGTATCTTATTGTCAGATACTAACGCAGCTCAAGTTAACAGTTTGCGTCGTGCAATTATGGCAGATGTGCCTAAGATGGCAATAACCAAGGTACGATTTGAACAAGGAGTTACTCAAGATAACCAAGGAGAGGTTATCGAATCTGTTAACGTTCTACCAGATGAAGTACTAGCTCATCGCTTAGCAATGGTGCCAGTTCCTACATTCCCAGAAGAGTTCGTTTTCCCAGAAGACGACCCTAACAACGAGAACCTACCTGAAGACCAGTGGGGCTCTCCTCTATCTCAGATAATTTACCACCTTTCAATTCGTGGACCTAATCCTGAGTCTGAAGATATTTTCAAGACAGTGTACGCTGGTGACCTGAATGTATTGGGAGAAACCAAACTACAAATCAGAGACGAACACAAGAAAATCCCTCTAACAATATTGTCTAAGGGACAGTACCTTGAGTTGTACGCATATGCAACTCTAGGCCGTGGTAGAGAACATGCAAAGTGGTGTCCTGCAGCAGCAGTAACCTTCCAGCCTAGACAGAAAGCAACTCTATCTAAGCCTAAGAAGGCAAACGCACTATTTGACTTGGATTTGACCTCAAAGTCTGGCCGTGCAATCAATTCGAAGTTATTCAAGAACAAAGAGTGCACAGATGTGGACTCTGTGTTAGATCTAGAGCGTGCTCTTCACCAAGTCGGATATGGAACTGGACGCGATGAAGCATTCGATAACGCAATCACATTGGAAGATGTTGAAGGCGAGTATGTATTCTCTTTCGAGTCTGATGGCGCATTAGCACCTGAAGAAATCTTCAACCAAGCGTGTTCTGAATTAGTTTCACGCTTCGAGAAGATTACCGGCGAAATAGACATAGCACTTGCTTGAACTATTGCAAAGTCTCCAATGATGGAGAAGCATGATGACCTATCTAGTGTAGCGTCAGCATAATGGATGAGGTTAACGTCCAAGTGGGAGGCCATGTAACCCTCCTGTTTTCTATTCATTCGAAACCTCTCCTGTCTCGTAATCAAGGTTCTAGAGGCGCAGGACTATGTCTAGAAGACGGAGTTATAGCTTCTGTCAAAATCATATCAGGAGATGCAGATAGAATATCTGTAACTAGAATGAACGGTAAAGAATTTTCACAAGGCGAAATGCTGTATTCAGATCTATTGAATTCCTTCAGAGAAGTATTCAATGTAAAGCAATCTGTACAGATGGATATCTCACTCGAACTACCCATTTCGCAAGGCTTTGGAATGTCAGCGGCGGGATTATTGGCTGCAAGTTTGGCTCTTGGTGAATTGTTTGATTGTGGTGAAGAAGGCCAATTGGCTCGTTTGGCCCACCGACTAGAAAGAGAACACTCAGGAGGCCTCGGAGATGTGTTGGGGCTATGGGCTGGCGGGTGTGAATTACGAGTAACACCGGGGAGCCCTCCCTTTCCTGGCAAAGCATACGGGTTCGATGTCGGATGCCCAGCATTGTTAGTATGGGATCCAGATGGAGGTAAACACACCTCAAATTACATTGATAATTTAGAATGGCAATCCAAAATTACGGAAGCAGGAGAGTCTGCAGTAACTCGATTAAAGCGATATGAGTGGAATCATAATATCTGGGAAATATTGTTGCAAGAAGCCGACAACTTCGCATTAAAATCTGGACTGCTAGAAGAAAAGGAACGTGCTAAGTTGCTAAACTTGGTTCTAGATAATTCAGATGAATCCATGAGTTGTCACTTATGCATGCTAGGAACTTCGATGATAGTATTGCCTAAAAAATTAGGAAACGAAATTGACTTTGGCGAATTGTCATCTAGACTCACTAGCCTAGGACTCGGGGTCAGAGAAACTATTCTGCAGTAGCCCTGTTTAGTGGTTCCAAATCCAGTGGTCCGCAGTCTAACAGTACTGTTCCCGGGATATGCACATTGCCACAGAAACCATGTCTGAATACAAGAGCCCCTTGCCCCCAAGCATCCACATACCTAGTGGCTTGTTTAGCAATCTTCTTCCTTTGAAAATCAACATCTGCGCCGTAGAAATGTTTTGCATCGATCCATGCAACAGGTTCACCGTTGATCTCCACATGATCTAAGAACAATAGGTCCGGCGTATTGATTGGCCTCCCATGTTCTTTCATTTGTTCCTTGACCATATCCGGTTGCCTACGGACTCTGACGCCCTGATCTTCGAACCAATCTGCCAATATTTCTTCGAATAGGTCAGCCCTAACGTGAGTTTCAGATTGGTCCACATTGCTTACTCTATCTGCGGCTTCAGCCGCTTCAAACTCAGCTCTTTCGCGCTCTTTGAACTTTGAAGGTGAACGCAAAGTTTCCTTAATCCGGGATTTCGACCATCCCATTTCCTTCAGTACAACGCGAAATACATTCATCGGAGGGAAATCAAATTTTTTGGAGAGGTCTACAATACCTAGACCTTCTCTGTACAATCGAACCAATGCTTTACCTCGGGCCTGGAGTTGCCCGTGAGAATATACTGTTTTTTGTTGTAGAAGTGCACTTCTAAGGGATAGAGCTTGATCCAATGTCATCTCTAAATCATCGACCATTCTTCCAATTTCATTTACTCGTTCATCCGGTAGCCACCCGAATTCACCCTTCCTTACTACTTTAGATGCAAGTTCTGCTTCAGTTTTCAACGACACCGGATTATTTACCCACTCAAAGGAAAAGCGCCTAGGCTCTTCAAAGTCTGCTGGTATTCCAATCGGTAGTGGCACGACGGAGAACCGTTGTTCAGCCGCAGTTTTTGCCTCAGCATCGAACTCAGCGTGCCTTTCAACAAGTGAGGACTTGGCAGGACCTCCGTGGCGTCGTGGTTTCTTGCCACCTTTGCCGCCTCGGCGGTTGCGGTTGCGATTTTTACCGTCCGACATACCTCGAGGTGAAAGCCCACGCTCCATAGATACACCGGCTATTTTATCGCTGAAAGGTCATCTAGTAAAGTCTGAGTTTGCTTCTTCATAAACGAGTTAATTTGTTTCGAAAAAATCAACATCAAACGTGATACTTCGCAGGTGGAATGAATTTCAATCCCACCTTCCTCTTGTGAAAGAAAAGTAATAATTATACACAGATTTTTCAGACCTTTACCAATTTCTCTTTCGTTACGATATTGACCTTCGCCCCGCAATTCGATTTCGCAAAAGCCATCACCCTCTCTGATACCATGGATTAACCATTTTGCTTCTATCAACCCGCCTTTAATCATCTGAAATACGGCGATGTGATCGCCTTCATCAATAGTTTCGGGATTAGTCGCTAGCATGTTCTTCGCTATACTGTTCCATTCCGGCCATCGACTAGGGTTTCTGAATGATTCCAACGCATTGTTAACCACTTCAGGGCTTAGGCTCTCCCTGGTAGTATGCGTGAAAACTTTCCCCATAAATCTCCGATAAAGTGATGTGGCATTGTTATTACTGACAATTAAGCCATCATTTCAAGTGAGAGATGGTGATGGGGAGTTATGCGTCGTATACTTGTAATGGCTGTTATTTCAGTGCTATTTCTTCCATTTGTATCAACCGATGGTAATGCAGACGGCCCGTTAGGGTGGGTACAATCTGCAGGAGGATTTGAGGATGAATTCGTATCGGGCCATGTGGTATTAGACGACCAAAGCATCGTTGTTGCAGGTAGTTTCGTTACTTCTGCGTTTTTTGAAGATGGCGCCATAGAGGCGACAGGACTTTCTGGTGACACAGATATGTTCGTTGCTAAGACAAATGAATCAGGTAACTGGACATCTTTCTTCGCTTTTGGGAGTACGGGAACCGACGGTATTGATTCAATTGCTCTTCACACATCTGGAGACATAATATTGGCAGGACATTTTTGCCTTGGGACTGCAGGTGAATCATGCGGGATGGAGTTCACAGGCTCATCATTTTCAATGAATAAATCGAGTAATGAGGGTGAAGGAGATGCATTTGTAGGCCGTTTCTCATACACAGAGGACGTCCTAACTCCAATTTGGGTTAGAACGGTCTCGAACAATAATGATCTTTCAGTATTTGATATTTCTATCAATCCAAATGGCGGAATTGCAGTTGGCGTATTCCATAAGGGGCTTGTAGAAGTCGAGGAATTCATTCTATTCGGTTCCGAAGGAACAAGCCTTGCCATCATCAACTATGATGAGAACGGCAATCCTACGTGGGCGAGTGGAATCAGCAGCTCAGATAGTATTGAGCCATTCGGAGGCTTGTGCCATGCTGACAACGGCTACTTACACATTACAGGAACATATGTCGGCTCAATAGAGTTCGAAGAAAGATACTTTTCATCAGGGGAGGCGGATATTTTCGCAGCACAATTAGATGGCGACGGTAACTTCACCTGGACCGCCTTTGCTGGAGGTACCGGCGAAGATTGGGCAAATGATTGTGCAATCGACAGTTTCGGAGAAATGCACATTATTGGTCAGATTGAATTTACGGCAGACTTTGGTTTCATAAACGCAACTTCCAACGGCTGGAGAGACTTGTTTCATGCTACCTTGAATGCAAACGGCGTCTGGACAGAAGTATCCAATTCAGGAGGTGGCGGTTGGGAAAACCTGCATTCAATTGTCATAGACTCTAGAGACAATAAGATTGTAACAGGAACATATACTTCTGGCTTTATGCTTGGTCTGGATCAGTTGACAGACAGAGACTCGAATGGAGACAAGAGAGATGTATTCATTGCCCAAATGGACAGTTCCAATCAATGGGAATGGGCTGTTTCCGCTGGCGGTTCTGGAGATGACGTATCGTTTTCAATCGAACTTGGAGATAATGACACCCCGATTGCAGTATTGGGATTCCAGAATACAATTGCCTTAGGTAACTTTAGTTTAACTTCTACTGGTGGAAATGACATAGGAGTTTGGTATTACGCAAGAGACCAAGACTCTGATGGATTAACAGACGGTTCAGACAATTGCCCTCGAATCGCTAACCCTGATCAACAGGATTCTGATTCTGATTTGGCAGGAGACGAATGTGATGACGATGACGACGGAGACGGTATCGGAGATGATTGGGACGATTGTACTCCCGGCGAGATTGGTTGGACATCTGCTCCGAATACAGACTTTGATGCAGATGGATGTAGAGACATTTCTGAAGATTTTGATGATGATGAAGACGGAATAATGGATCTTTACGACGAATGTGAAAAAGGTTCAGTAGGTTGGATTTCTACTCTCGAAAACGATGAAAATCAAGATGGTTGTGAAGATGTTGACACAGACGGTGATGGTTTTGTTGACCAGTTAGACAAGTGCCCCGGGTTAAGTGATGACCAATCAGATTTGGATGGTGACGGTATTGGTGACGCCTGTGATGATGATACCGATGGTGACGGTATTGTAGACAACTTTGACAACTGTCCAACGGACTCATTCGATTGGACAAGTGTTCACGAAACCGACCACGACCAAGATGGTTGCAGAGACGAAGATAGGGATGCAGATGATGATGGAGACAATATTTTGGATTTATCAGATGATTGCCCTACAGGTGAAATAAATTGGAACACACTGGAGCCAGGAAGTTCTGATCATGACAATGATGGTTGTAATGATATCGAGGAAGATTTAGATGATGATAATGATGGTTTTGAAGACACTATTGACTCCTGTCCACTGGGCTACGTTGGCCCATCTGGTGTTGGAATGGACTTAGACCAAGATGGCTGTATTGATTCATCTGAAGACCTTGATGACGATAATGACGGTGTCAATGACACATTAGATGACTGTAGATACACACCGGTTGGAATGGAAGTAGATTCCAATGGTTGTTCAGGAGTTCAACTTGATGATGATGATGATGGCGTGCATAATCTAAACGATCTTTGCCCATCTACTCCTGTTGGAGAAAGAGTATCTTCTACAGGATGTGTACTAGAAACTCAAGAGGAAGGAAAGGGCATTGACGATTCAGAATCTTCATCTTCTCTGACTTGGGTATTCTTCACAATTGCTGGCGTTTTAGTAGTAATTGCATTGGTTGTAACATTTAGACCACAACCGCCTCTTCCACCAATGCCGGCTGGCAAAAAAGTAGTCCCGATCTCAACTGTAGACGATGGAGGGGGCCAAGGGGGTAGCGGAACTACTTCGGCCGAAGTCGTCGATTCCAGCCTCGACGTCAACACTGTCGAGCCCGAGGTCACTGCAGATGAAAGTGGAAGCGCTTCTGAGGATAGCGCCCTCGTCGAGTGAACCAGAAATCATAGTTTTCTCTTCATCGGACCATTTGAATATTTGAGGCAACATTCTCTTGCCCCAGAACCCCATAATTTCACCGCGCTTTTCACCTTGAGCGAATGGCAGTTCGGTTAGCACCTTAACGAACGACTTTACATTCTCTCCGGAATTAATGTGTGAAATAGCCGCTTGAGCTAATTCTCTCTTCCATGGTCTAGAAATATGGATAGTTGCAGATTTTGGCTCTCCACCAAGATGCTTAACAGCCACCTTTGACACCTTTCTGGCTTGTTCAAGGAACGAACGAAGATAGGTTTCAGCCTCTATTGCGGCTAATTCTTCTGGCGATAGTGGCTCAAGGGTAGTGAATACCCTACCAGCTACCAAATCCTCGTTGCCGAGAATCTTCCACCAGTCTTCTGCCAAGTGAGGGGTCGCTACAGAAATCATGTGGGTCCAAACTTCTAACACTTCTTTGCCAACATCTAGGTTAGAACCTCCTCGCCTTCTGTACCAATTCAGGTCTTTGATCAAATCGAAGTGACTGGCATCTACGGCGCCTCTAAGGTCATAGGAGTCCATTGCTGCTTGCCATTGAGAGCATCGTTGCTTCAGACGCGCTCGCATCCACAAATCGATATCAGTCGATTCGCCACTCCAAGAGAGAATACTTTCTGGCATTCCATGTAATTGCACCATTTGCCGATAATTTGCTTCTAGGGCAGCATCCGACCAATCCATTCCAGCGGTAGGATTTGCTGCGAATAAGATGAACAATCTCACAGTATCTGCACCATATTTCTCGATCATATCTTCAGGAGAAACGGTGTTGCCAAGACTTTTACTCATCTTAGCACTTCTTTCACTCAGTTCTGAGTCACAGTGTGGGCAATTGCCATCAGAATAAGACACGTTCAGTGTGATGGCACAAGAATCGCACCATGGAGCAGACTTGTTCACCATCCCTTGGCATAACAGTTCATTGAAAGGCTCATCGATATCATGCAATCCGATGTCTCGTAGAGCTTTAGTCCAAAATCTTGCATAGATAAGGTGCATTTGTGCGTGTTCGATTCCTCCACAGTAGAAGTCGACATTCATCCAATGATTTGCAATATCTGGATTGAAGCAAATTTCATTTTGCATCGAATCTGTATATCTGAGGAAATACCACGAAGAGTCTACGAAAGTATCCATAGTATCTGTTTCTCTTTTAGCAGGATTTCCACATGATGGGCAGTCAACATTGCAGAATGTTGGACTTGATTCGAGAGGGTTGCCTTTGCCATCGAAAACAACATCTCTTGGCAGTTCTACAGGTAATTGGTCTTCAGGGACAGGAACGGCTCCACAAGAATCACAATGGATAATTGGAATTGGAGTCCCCCAGTACCTCTGTCTGCTGATTAACCATGGGCGGATTTTCCAATTTATCGTGCCAATGCCTTTTCCATTTCGTTCCAGGTATTCACACACAGCAGTCTTCGCAGCATCGCCATAAAGCCCATCAAATCCTTCTAATCCAGAATTGACCATCCATCCCAAGTCACATTCTGCTGCTTTGAGTTCATCTTCTGCATCAGCATCTTCTGACATCACTAGAACCCGCTTGATTGGGATATTGTATTTCTTTGCGAAATCAAAGTCTCTTTCGTCATGACCAGGTACTGCCATAACCGCCCCAGTTCCATATGATGCAATCACGAAATTGCCAATCCAAATTGGAACTTTATCTCCAGTAAGGGGGTGAATGGCGTAAGATCCAGTAGGCACACCTTTCTTCTTACCCATATTTTTGATTCTATCAAATTCACTCATCGCAATAATTTCATCATGAAGAATCTTCCAATCTTCTTCATATTCAGTTCCTATTACCAACTCTTTAGCAAGTTCATGTTCTGGGGCTAATGTGACAAATGTCACCCCGAACAAAGTATCTGGCCGTGTGGTGAAAACACTAATCTTCTCGTCGCGATTTTCAACAGCGAATTCAATTTCAGCACCCTCAGATCTTCCAATCCAATCTTGTTGCAGGGCTTTGACATTTTCAGGGAAATTAATCGTCTCTAAACCATCTAGAAGTTCTTGAGAATATTTTGTAATATCGAGGAACCATTGACTCATTTCTTTCTGTATAACCGGGCCATTGCATCTCCAGCAACGTCCAGCCTTAACCTGTTCGTTTGCCAGTACTGTGTTACAGGAATCACACCAGTTAACCGGGGCGTATTGTTGGTATGCCAGGTCATTTTCCAAGAATTTCAGGAAAAACCATTGATTCCAGCGATAGTATTGCGGGTCGTGACTTTTTACCAACCGTCTCCAATCATATGAAAACCCCATTCGTTTGATTTGGTCGGTGATTGAAGCCATATTCCTCTCGGTAATATCGTGTGGGTGTCCACCTTCTGCAATGGCTGCATTTTCAGCAGGCATTCCAAAGGAATCGAACCCCATCGGATACAATACATCGTACCCCATCAATCTCTTGTATCGGGCTACTGCGTCGCCGATTGAATAATTTCTTACGTGACCCATATGCATTTTACCAGATGGATATGGGTACATCTCAAGGCAGTAGAAAACAGGGTTACCTTCTTTGAAATCAGCATTGAAGATGTTTGAATCATCCCATGCTTTTTGCCAGGCCTCTTCAGTATCTTGTGGAACATAATCCGACATTGAAACACCCGTTCGCCCCTACGGGGCGATTTGTCGAACCATGCAATGGCCTTGAATCCATCTACAGAATTAGACTTCAGTAGTATCGAGTAGGAACACAGCTTCTCTAGTCAGACTATACCTATTCTTTACGCCCATCTTCTGCTTCTGCACAAGACCAAACTTCTGTAATGTTCTCAAATGGTGACTGACTAATTGTTGTGACCTGTCAAGTCGATGAGCAAGTTCTGCTTGGGTTGGATACTTCTTCATAACGCCATCATCGTCCAATAGCCTCAGAATCTTACCTTGCAAGCTATTTGGATCAGGTGAGAGAGGGGGCAATGGCAAATCGTCTTCAAGAATTCCAGGATGTAGATTCGAAGTGTAAGGATAGAATCTGACCAGTCTTCCATCAGGTCTTCTCCAAATGCTTTCTTCATCTTCGAGAACTTTCAAGTGATGAGTAATTTGTCCATTTGACATCTCTAGGGCGGCCATTAAAGCGCGGAAATGGCAACCCGGGTTTGCAGTCAAATAACCCATCAATCTACCTCTTTGGTATCGCCCGTCACTAGTTTCACTGGTTCTTCCTACTAATCCCAAGAGCCAGAGCCCTGCGCTAGTAGTAGGTATTCGCCAAGATTCATTCGTTGCAATTAGTGCAACTAGTAGCGAAATAATTCCTCCGCTGGCAACTACTGTGCCGATTGTAATAACTACTGGACTAATTTCAGATTCCTGAACTTCTTCTGTTGGCGCTACTGCAGTTTCTTCTTTGTCATCTTCTACCGCAACGAAAGCCTCTTGTGAGTACACTTCGTTAACGGTGAATGAAGCAGTGGCGAAATCTGCACATTCAGGAGAAGCCTCAGATTCAGTGACTAGGTATTGACCAGTAGAACCAACTTCAGGAGACCAAGAGGCTAATTCTGGAGCTCCTGCAAGAGTAATAATCCCTTCTTCGGGAGAGTTAAGTAACCAACAAACACCTAACTCATTGCTAGTCGCAGTCCATGAACCGCCTACTACCCTGGCCTCTACTGTGGCTTCATCATCATCAACAACATCGATTCGTTCTTCTTCAATAGGCCAAGTAAAAGAGAATGTAGACTCGATTTTAGGCTCGGATACTGTCTCGAATGAGAGGTAGTAATCTCCATCACTCAAATCATCGGTATCTAAGGAAAAAGAATCGAAACTAAATTCATTAAATTTCATTGAAATTGTGCTATTGTAATTGCACTGTGTGAAGACAGATTCAATTTCACCGCTAGGGCCCATTAGTACAGTTTCAAGCCCACATAAGTTGAACCAAGTTAGTTCTAAGGAATCTTCACTCAGTATTTTTGGAGAAACAGAGATCTCGTCATTCCAGTTAATTTCAGCGGTAATTTCGGCATCTTCATTTTGGCAATATGAATCACGATCTCTTGCGAGTTTGATAGAATCAGAACCGAATAAATCATGCTCAGGTATCTCAAATATCACAGTCAAATCTCCCGGAGCCACATGACACCCGGTCATATCTATGAATGGCCATTCTGGTTGAGGATAGTTTCTTTCACTATCAGGAGCCAGTAAATTTTGGACATCTAATTCAGTGCATTCTTTGATAGAGAGCGTGTCCATAACAACCTTCCCAGACGAATCGACAGCCCAGGTTTCTCCTCTGCAAGTATTGGTGAATTCTAGAGATATGTCTTCTTCACCTGTGTTTGTTACAGATATTTCAGGTACGAAATTCTCGAACTCCTCGTACACGTTATCATTGGCATAAACTAGAGACAACTCGAGGTCGCTCATGGTGCCAGAACTCGTGGCGACATCGCTATCTTGGACAGCATCTAGAACTAGTTCTGTAGCTAGTACACCATCACCTAGGGCCATATTGAATTCGTTGAGCCCAGAGACTAATGAAACTGGAAGTTGAGCAATGGTAACTATCTCGTGTCCCGCAAGCATACTCGGGCCACAGTCACCGATTAATTCGGAATTGAAAGCAATATTACATCCTTCAAAATCCAATGATACGTCCACAGGAAGGGTATTGTGTAGCCTTGCAGTAATTATCGAAGGAGATGATTCAGCATGAATGCCATTTCTTGCAGTGGCAATCATTTCCAGTTCCAATCCATCGGGGATGGAAACTGGTGTTTGAACATGAATGTTGATTGTTGAAGACAAATCTTCACCTGCAACGATAAATTCTACATCATAATATCCAGATGGAACATATTGCCCATCAGAGCCTTTCAGATCCCAGGATAATGAATCTAATTGCGTTGTAGATGATGCGTCTAAATCCAAACCTCTGCTTTGCCCAAGACAAATTTCGGTACCATCAACTATCAGATTACCATCATTCCAAATTCGTAGGACTTCGTTACACGATGGGTCGACTTGGATACTTGTGGCATCTCCTGCATTAGACAAAACTCCGACGATTTCAACAATCTCACCAGACGCATACCAGCCCTTGTCTGGGGCATTAACCAGACTGGTTTCTAGACTGACGTCAGAGTCTGTGGCAATAGCACTTGGTGCCACCACTGCAAGCAGCCCAGCGAGAAGTATCGCCAGCATGCGCTCTCTGCCCATGGTAAACCATGAGCGTCATCCCTTAGAAGTAATGCGGTTCATCGTATTGGTGAGCGTACATGGCTGAATGCATTTTAGAGACTGAAAAAATGCTTGTTTTACAGGCGCAGTTGGGCGATTGGGATAATTTGAACCACCTATTGGTCTGTAAAAATACCAAAAAAGCGACAATCATAGACCCATTTTACTCTGAATACTGGTTAGATGTCTGCACGAATAATAATTGGGAACTAGAACAAGTTTGGCTTACACACTCACACTGGGATCATTCGAAAGGAGTAGAAGGACTGGAGGATAAACAGATTTGGGTCCATTGTGATGAATCCTTAAGGGGATGGAAAGGCCCTTCAAACAATGAATGGGTCAACTCAGCAAACACATCGGTGATACAGAAAATAGGTTCTCTAGAAATCGAAGCTCATTGCACCCCAGGCCACACCCCTGGTCATATGACATTCATCGGAGAAGGGGTTGTGATTAGCGGAGATTGTATGTTCTTAGGTAGATGTGGGAGAACCGATTTGTTAGGTGGAGATGTGGTTTCCCAGAGGTCTTCTTTGAAGTATCTCAGAGATTGTCTATTACAATTACCGCCAGATTGGATTGTTTTACCTGGCCACCAATACGAGTTAGCAGATGGTTCTAATCCTACTTTCATTACAGTTGAATCATTACTTACAGGCAATGAAGCATTGAACGCATTGGATAGCGATATCAAATGGAATTCACTAGATTTCTTATCGTTTGATGATAGTCTCGCAGAGAAAGCGCGCAGAGAAAAAGCAAGAAGGATGTAAATCAAACATCATCCAAACTAAGCATAGTCGGAACAGCAGCCTGTTGCGCCTCATCTTGTTGCATTTGATGCTGTTGCCACTGTGGTACTGCAGCAGGCGGAGTCCACCCTAGTTCCATAGCCTTGGCAGTATCGCCCTCTGCAACGTAATAATCAATCCACTCTTGTTTTCTTGCTTCTTCTTCTTGGAACATGGCTGAAACTTTCATTTCTTCAGCTCTACTGTAAGCGGCCTTTCTTCTACCAGCTTGTTTTGCAACCATGGCGACAGAAATTACAGCTAACAAGAATACTAGGAGTCCGACTAGAATTATCGCATCTCCGCTGAATGAAAGGCCTCCGTCATCGGCGCCGGCGACATAATCTGTATCATACTTGTTTGGAATGCCATCATCGTCATCATCATCAAACGATGCGCACTGAACTTGTCCAGTTATTCCTGCACTTACTTCAGCATCATACGGGCAAGGGTCAGTTTGATCGGAAACTCCGTCCTTGTCTGTGTCGGTACATCCGAAATAATCAAGATATGATTCTCCATATTTTAGTTCACATTCATCAGGTTGCCAAGAACCTAATTTCTGGTTATCGCCGTATCCGTCACCGTCGGTGTCGGCCCATTGTGTGGCACGAACAGGGAATGCATCTGGTAATCTGCCAGTATTATTGTCTCCAAACCCATCACCATCGGTATCAGACCATTGACTCGGGTCTGTAGGGAATGCATCTCCCCATTGGTCTCGAATTGTAATCAGATTACCCACATCCTGCTCATCAGCAATGGTTGTGTTAATCCACCCGTAATTATCGCCCCATCCGTCTAAATCGGTATCTTCCCACTGTAACGGATCCTCAGGGAACATGTCATCTACGTCTGCCCAAGAGTCTGAATCGGTATCTACGCATCCTTGCCTAGAATTATTTGTGCTTGTTCCATATTCGTCGGGACATTCATCGCCATTAGTAACGGCTTGGTTATCGCCCCACCCATCGCCATCATTATCGGTTTGTTGATAGAAATCTTCAGGGAAAGCATCGAATGGGTCAACGACTCCATCGTTGTCTGAATCAGGGCAACCGCGGGCTGCAGGTATTGTGGACTTTCCATAAAGTTCTGGACATTGGTCGCCGTTGTTACCATCGGCATTGTCTCCAAATCCATCAACATCAAAGTCACTCCATTGCGTCGGGTCATTAGGGAAGAAGTCGCCATTTGGCATTACCGGCCTGTCTCCATATCCATCACCGTCTGTATCTGCCCATTGGCTCGAATCATCAGGGAACATATCTGGATTGTTTCCATTAGGATTGTCTCCGTAGTTATCGTTGTCTCGGTCTTCCCATTGGGTACCATCGGTAGGGAATGGGTCGCCTGCGTTGGACCATCCATCGCCATCGGCATCTGGGCATCCTACTCTGTCAATTGATGAGGTGCCATATTCGCCAGGACATTCGTCTGGATTATTTCCACTCGTATTGTCACCGAAACCATCACCGTCGCTATCGCGCCACTGTGTAGGGTCGTCAGGGAATGCATCAGCATCTCCGGTCGGGTGTGCAGGCCAATCAGGCGTAGGATTTGACCATCCGTCTCCGTCAGCATCTTCACAGCCCAATCGATCTTCAGAGGAATTACCCCATGTGTTGGGGCATCCATCAGAACGAGGTGTACTTGGTTCATCTCCAATCCAATCATCATCAGTATCTTTCCACTGGTATCTGTCAAGAGGGAACTTGTCAACTTGAGTTGCATCAGCGTTGTAAATTCCAGGCCACGATTCATCAGTATCCGGGGTGGATACATCGTCTACGGGGCGGATAGAAGTCCATGAAGAATCGTTGTAGTTGTCGCCCCGACCATCGCCATCTGTATCATTCCACTGAGTTGGATTTGTGGGAAAAGCATCACCCAATTGATTAGTGTGCCATTCTGTGAATGGCTGTACATCGTAGTAGTAATTGTCGCCGAAACCATCACCGTCGGTATCAGCCCATTGAGTATTGTCAGATGGGAATACATCTCCTTCGTTGGAGTATCCATCGCTGTCACCGTCTGGGCAACCGTACCGATCTTGGGTACTAGTCCCATATGTTGTAGGGCATGCATCTCCCTCCGTTGCTGGCATTGGGTTATCTCCAAAACCGTCATTATCGGTATCATTCCACTGAGTTCCGTCGTCAGGGAATGCATCACTTCGACCGTCTCCTTGGTCAGATGTATTCCATCCGTCATTGTCAGGGTCTAGGTCTGCGAACCAGAGATAGAATCCTTCGTCATTTGTTCCGAATGCTTGTGCGATTCGAGAACCGTCTGGTGACCAAGATACCCCATATGTGCGGCCGCAATTATTTCCTTGAGTGCCTTGGCAATTATTCGGCCTTGGTTGATCTAAAGTATCGACAGAATTACCAGTGTCAACATCAAATACTCTCATTTTTGCACCATCTGCTTCGTAATAACTTCCACCATAAACAACCTGCTTACCATCTGGTGAGAAGTCAGTAGTGAGGCACGAGGTAGAATGTGACCAAGTTTTGTGATTAGCCCAGTTAGCAGTATTGAACAGGCGCAGTCTTGAGCCACCCTGCCCTTGAGTATATCCTTCGCAAACAGAAATCCTTTGGCCATCAGGGGACCAAGCTAGGTCATTTACAGTACCTGCGGGAGTACCTATTGTGTATGTTGTAGCCCAAGAAGAGGTGTCGACAATGTATGCTTCTCCATCTCCTCCAGCTACTAAGTGGGTGTCACTAGGGGCGAATGCAACACTGTAGAATCGGTCTTCACCAGCAGGGTTTGCGTTATTGATTACACTTCCATCTGATGTGTTGATAACTCTTACAACACCATTTGTTCCTC
>Ga0233444_10001314_pt1 | contig 28807 bp, 22 predicted proteins | sample SI_124_October20_6_FD_182792 | JGI IMG/M metagenome (GOLD analysis project Ga0233444, IMG submission 182792) | Seawater microbial communities from Saanich Inlet, British Columbia, Canada - SI_124_October2016_10_MG | ecosystem: Environmental > Aquatic > Marine > Inlet | place: Canada: British... | reverse complement strand
TCGATATCGATTAAGTGTCCTACATAATACATTCCATCTTGTTGTGTTAAATCTGTTTTCTTCATAATGGTACTAATATACAAAATTTATTTGTAATATCCTAATTATTTTTCATTTATTATTTCCACATCAGTCCAAGCTACTAAATGTACTACTTCACCATTATCTCTGGTACAGTAACTATACATCCCATCGATACTTCTAAAGTTTAACTCTTCACCTTCTGTGATTTGAGGTGCACCTGGTGGTACTTTATCTTCCACTAATACTTTAATTCTACTATTTCTTGGTACGTTATATAATTCCATATTTTATTTTTTAAAATGGTAAAGGTTTATTTTTTACTTTAGGGATTGGTTTACTATGGTCATCTAATTTTCTATAACTCATAGTTGCGAATGGTTGTTCACCTAATTCTGTAACTGATGGTCTAGCATTTGGATACTTTTCATCAATCTTATCTAACATCTTATGTGCATTTTTACGAGCCATGTAATCATCCTCACCATAAACGTACATATCTACTGTTACTACATATCGTTTTTCTTTCTTATCCATAATTTATATACTTAAATGTGTTAATTTTTCGTGTAATCGTTTCATGTGTTTACAAGGTTGATATGAACGAAAGGAACGTGCTGGACATTCACAATCATCAATCTTATAATCGGTTACCTTTACGTTATAGTAAGATAACTTACCTGTCTTTTTGTTTCGAGAACCCATTTCTCGATAGTACCAACTATTTGTCATAACCAACGAATTTTAAATCAACATCACTTACCCATCCTTTTGATACAGCATATGGAAATTCTTCATGTAACCAATAGTTCTGAACGTTCTGTAACTCTTTTAAACAACCTTCCCATAGTTCACCAATTGTGTAACCATCACCATATTTAATACCACCACACAAAGTCATTAGTTCGTTTAGGGTATCCCAATCATCATTGTTTTCAGCTTCGTTAATCTTAGTTTCAATTTCCATCTTCATGAATTCAGCAACGTAATCGTTGTACTCATACATTTCATTACTCCATGGTTTTGTTATTTTAGGTATTTTCATATCTTATTTGTTTAAAGTTAACATTGTTAATGGAACATTATATTCATTAACTCTACCATAAGAAGTTGAGGAGTTTAGAACTTGAATAACAGCTTTAGTTCTGTTTATTTTACTAACTCTACATTGTTTACCACTCAACTTTGGATGATTAACTGAAACGTTAGCTCCAACATATAGTTCTTGTTTTGTTTCCCAAGCAACTTCGGATTTTTTGATTTTAACTAATTCTACAATTTTAGAGTTTAACTCTCTTAGTTCTTGAAGGGAAAGGTTTTTTAATTCTGAATAATTCATTTGTTTTATGTTTTAAAGGTTTATACTTATCATTTCTTATTACATAAGTAATATACGACTATTTATTGGATTATACAAGCTTTTTCTTAATTATTTTTAAGAAATCTTTGCCACCGATAAATAAGGATTAAATACTGTTTGATATCCACTTTTATTGTAAATACTATTAGTGAAGTTACTAATAATTGTATCCATGAAATCTTTTAGGAGGTAAGTTCCATCTGAAGAACCAAATCCTTGGTCTTCATCCCAATCGTTAGTCCATTCGTCTGCAATCTGTACAGAAGTATCAACCAATTCAGAGAATTGTACTTGTTCATCACTAATCATTTGTTTGAAAGAATCGATACCAAGGGCTCTTGATACGATGTTCGAAGGGTGTACTAAGTAATTCATATATTTTAAGTTTTAAGGTTTATATCTTGGGGATAATTCCCCACTCATTTACTATGTAAATATACGAAAAATAATTGGAATAAACAAGCTTTTTCTTACTTATTTTTATAATTTTTGAAAATAACCACCAATATCAAAAGAAGTATTTGTGTTTATAGAACCCTTAGTTGATGGGATAAATTCTGTGGGGTTTACTATTCTAAAATCAACAGATACTCTAGTATCATGTTCTATATTTGTTTTATTACCATGTATAAGATTTGCTCCATTAAATACAAGAACTTCACCATAACTTACATTATATGGTTTGAAATCATTTTTATCTTCTTCAGACTCAATCCATATAGTATTTGTATCATATGCATCAGTAAATGGTAACCAAATATTTACTTCACTCTTACCATGGTTATAATCCCTATCCCTATGCCATTCACCAACTGCTTGATTGTCTTTTAAATGAACTCTAAACGTTGGTATTTTTTGGTATATAATTTCATCCAATTCAAACTCATATTTAATAAAATTTTTTATAAATGTATTATATAGTTTTTGAAATCTATTTAAATCATCACGATAAAATCTTTTGTGCCAAGTAGTTGATTGGTCTTTTTCTCTTACAAGAGTATCATATTTTTCAACTTCATGTAAGTTTTCAAGAGTATTTGTTTTTAGATTAGTTTTAACTATTTCTCTAAACGGATATAATGAAGTATCATATTTTAACTTATATGTTTTCATATATTCCAATGTTTTTCTCTAAGAGAATATACATCAATTGGTTCTCGTTTCATATGCCCACCTGTTTCAAACTTTGATGATTGTAATGCATATCCTGCTAAAAAGTTTCTTCTGAACCTATTTGATTCGTTTGGTTCTGAACCATGTACTGTGTGTGAATGAAGTAAAACCATTTCTCCCTTACGAGTATATCCTTCAATCTTTTTAAAATCATGACCAATTGGTAATACACATGGTTTACCTCTCTCATTTGACCAGTTTTTTGGGTTTGTTTTTGCTCTCTCATCATCAACTTCAATTGGAAGTATTGGTAATCGATGTGTACCCTCTAAATTCCAAACAGCACCATTTTCTTTATCATGATTATCCAACGCTAGTGCAACATTAACATACTCATTATGTTTGCATTTTGTATAGAACGAGTTCTGATGCATATCCCTACCTAATTGACCAGGTGGTTTAAAGTATGCCCAAGTCTGAGTACCACTTACACTACCACCCATTAAAAATTCACAAGACTCTATTATTTTTGGATGTGAAAAAAGTTTTGCAAGTTTATCAGATAGTTTATGTGGATACATAAATGGGTCATACTCTCCCCATTCATTGCCAGTATCTTTATTGTAGAATCTATTTGTTCTAAGTTGTTCTAACTCAGTATTGATTTCTTCACATTCTTCTTCAGTAAGTAATTGTATTGTTGAGAATCCTCTGTACCTCCAATCGAAGGTAAGTTGTTGTTTCTCTTCATCAGTAAGATAACTCATATAACCTAATTTAGTTTTTATATGTATATATATTAACTTTTATAAAATTGTAGTAAATTTGGTAAGTATAATTTTAAATTTGGAATTAAATGAGAAACTAATTTTATAGCAATTGCATTAGAACCAGAAACCGATTTATCTCGTATTAATCCATTATCACCATATACAACTTCTCTAGGTCCTCGTATTCTCCACTTAATATCAACAACTGTATATAATGGGTTACTTAGAAATTGTCCTTTTTTAGATTGTGATAGTTCAAATATAGGAGAACCTTTATCATTTGTTTTTTGAAGAAAGTATCTTCTTATATATCCTCGTGTATAATCTTTTTCATTTGGATTAGGTATATATGCCTTTACATCCTTTTCTATAATAGGAGTTTTAATTATTTCGTTATATCTATTTTTAATACTCATTATTCTTCACCCCCTACCATTCTAAAATCACACTTTATATTTGTTGTCCAAGTCATACCACCCATTGTTTGACTAACTCCTGTAATTTGATAAAAACTAGGAGGTCCAAATTTAAATGGAGTTCCTTCGAATTGTATCATATCACCTACTTTAAATCCACTTAATCCCTGAATGGTAAAGTCTATACTCGCAAGACCTGGTATTGGATTAACTCGTTTTGTATATTCTAAATCAACGCTTCCTTTTATACCCGCTTCTTCTTTTAAACCCCTATCTATTAACTCAACAGATTTAAGTGCTCCCACATCACTCCATGTACCTACACATAATAATGATTCAATAACACCATTTGATTTTTTTGCAAGTTCTTTATCAGTTAAATTTTCTACTATATCTATTTTACCTTTTCTATCTTGTACTCGTGAAAATACACCAGCTTTTTGAGCAAATAAAGCAAACGATTTAGCATTTGATGGTACTTCTTCTTTTTCTTGTTTTTCTTGAGTTGCTTCAGAATCACCTGCACTACCCACAGTTGCTCTATTTAATATAGTCCCAGCTTGATTTTCAAAACTATTTGGGTCTGAATAAACTCCTCCGTAATGTATATAAGGAGTATCCCCACTACCATCAACTGTATTTGAAGATAGATTTTTTATTACAACACTAGATTGCATTGCTCCAGGTACACTCATTTTCCATGAAATGGATGTAAACGGAGAACGAACTCCCCTTGCTTCGTATGTTGCGATTCCTTCTACTGTTTCCTTTTCAATATGACCTCTGAAATTTATATCTTCAAATGCTAAAATATTTGGTCCTTTATCATCATTTTGTTTAGGTCCTTCTCTTACTTGAAAATTCCATAATCCATTAACTGCACCACTCATACCATTTAATAATTCAAACATAACATCGATTGAATTTAAATTCTTCTTATCAATACATTGACAGAAAAAATCAAAGTTGATGTATAAATCATTTAACCATCCCCAAAATCCAGCCTTCTCCTTAGTTGCCTCTATTGTTTCATCACAATCATAATTTAATACAGTTTCATCTAAATCATATGTACATGGAAATGCAAAAGGAACAGGTCTACTCTGACCAGTTGATGGGTCATTTGCCGAACCATTCTTTTCTGCTCTTTCATTACCAGAAGGTGCTTCTTCTACTAATGGATGTAGGTTTGAAAGATTTTTCTCATTATCGAGTTCTTCAAAGTTTATAAATTTTACTGGCTCTGCGTTATCAGAATCAGTTAATGCTTCCTTTAAACCAAAACTAGGAGCAGTTGTATTTGGAATATATAATACCGAGGAATCCGTACTCCACATATGTGGAAATGCTTTAATTACAGTATTACTAGTATCTATTGTTAATAGTTGACTTTTTACATCTTTACAATCTGTATCTTCTTGATTTAAATCAACTACATAATCATTTAAAATAGCAACCGCTAATTCAAATCTAATAAATCTTTGGTCTGAAAACATATTTGTATCACTTGGGATTGCTAATTTATCTCCACTTTTATTTCTAATAGTTGCACCCTTTGTAAGTGTTTTTTGTAGATAATCTCTTACATTCTCATCAAAATTAACATAATTACCAGGATATGCCCACTCTATTCCATTTTTATCAGCTCCCTTTACCCATGCTCTAATATTTTTTGTTTGTTTTTGTTCTGGCAATGCATTAAACATTTGTTTGAATAACGCACTTCCTGGTGTACTTTTACCGATTTTCTCAGGTTCAAATGGTGCAGGATTATTATCATCAGATTCGTTAGTTCTGTTTCCACCAGTTTGTACTTGCATATATTCTGCTACTTGACCAGTACCTGATACTTGTACTTCTATATCATAGGTTTCACCTTCACCAAAATTTACTCCTCCACCTGATACAATACCCAATGATGCATCATATTGGTACTTTGAGTCTTTTCTTTTTTCTTTAATATGAGCCCAATTAGAATATGCTACTACATCACATACATCAAACGCACCCCCATTTCCAACTCTTTGTGAAAATGAATCATTAACGTTCCATCCCCATTCAAGAAGAACATGAAATCCTGGTTCTAAGAAATATTTAGCTACCTCATCAGTTTGTTCTTTAGTAAAACATTTAATTACAAATTTAGTTATCTTAAGAGCTCCTGCTTGTCTTTCTTCAACACTAAATGATGTTACAACGGGAGATGGTCTCAATCCTCTACCTGTTACACCAACAGGAGTTTTCATATCCATTTCATAACCAAGTATACCTGGCTTATCTAAATTACCATATGAGTTTTCAAAACGTTCTTGTGAATCTGAACCACCATTATGAATACTTTGCATTACTAAACCACCAGGACCATTATTATCAGCTGATTTACCAGTTGAAATAATGCGTATCCAAGTAGATAATCCACTAACACCACCCTCACTCCATGGTTTGTTTGTGTTTTCAGCTCTACTATCTAGTATCTCTCGTAGTTCGGGATATAAATTTGAATATTTTGGATATGTTCCCATGCATTATAATTTTCTAAAATCGTTTACTATCTTATTGTATTGTTGTGGTATTCTTAATTGAGTTCCATCGGGTAATGCAAATGTTGCATCATGTATATTGTTTGCAGTTGCAATAATCCACCATAAACTAGAATCTTTATAAAATTCATTTGCTAGAGTGTCTAATCTATCATCTGTTTGTGTTACAATATATATATCATTATCAGATTTAGGTATATTAGGATATACTCTTGACCTAAAGACAGTTCTACCATCATTAAGTTTTTGTGTTTTATTATTATCGTATCTACTATTTGCCATTTTATTAAAGTCCAGTTCTTGGGGATTCGTTAACAGGTCGAGTTAGGGATTTCACCGCTGAACCTGCTATTTCACCATTAAAGTCATATAATTGTAATTCTGCTCCAGGTGTTTCTAATAATTTTATAGTTGCTGAAACATCTATAAATTTGGGTAAACGTAATCCATCTTTATACACTTCCCAAGTACCCATATCTGGCATTGTGTATGTAAGTGATTCTATAAATCCATGCCTTTCCTTATATAAATCTCCTAATTGGAATATTATAAAAGGAGGATTTACAATACCTCCATCAGTAATTTTAGGATATGTTTTTGATGTAAGATATTTTAATCTATCCCAACACATAATTAATTCTGGTTGATTCATACAATATAAGTTCAGATTAAATGTTATTGCCCTTTCTACACCATCATATGTGTAATAATTGTATGGATTACCTATAAATTTATTTCCACTCCATGCTGGTGTTGATGATTCTGATAATCCTGTTATAGTAGCTCTAAAGAATTGTCTATCAGATTCTTCTTCCTCAACTCCTTGTATCCAAAATGGTATTTCTGGAGAATCTGTGGTTGGGACTGCAGTTGGTACTTGGTAAAGAGAAGTAGCAGATGTATTAGAACCAATTGTATCTGTTGGTGCATTCATACCAATACCTAATCTAGCATTTACATCACCGGTATCAAAGTCACTTTTAAGACCTGGAGTTTTTGAATAATTACCTTCTGTTGCACCTTCATTAACATCCTTTGGGTTATCAGAATAACTTCTATATATTGGTATTGAACCTAAATTATTAGGAAGTTTTCCAGGTTTACCAAATATTGCTCCTCGTAATGCATCTTTTCCTGCATTAAGAGCTCCACCAACTGCTTGTTTTGCCATTGTTGATGGGTTACCACCAGATGCTTTTAATAAAGCTCCTAGTCCTGTTCCGTTTTTACCCCAAGTTTCTCTTGTATAGGCTTGATTTGATGGAACATCTGCTATGGCTTTTGGTTTACCTGCACCTCGACTTTTTCCAACTTCATCACCCTTTTCAAGACCCATTCTCGATGGTAGTAATGTTACTGGTATACCAAGAAATGAATTTACAGCATCTCTTGCCTTACCAATGGCTTTGTTTAATCCTAAACCTCCACCTCCACCTGTTAATAACCCTTCGGTCATTGCATCCTTATCTGATGTAGTTCTTTGTGCTATACGAACTGCTTGATTACCATATATTAGAGGATTGTTTATATCAACTAAGGATTTTACTCTAATACCAGTTGTTTCTTGTTCAACATAGTTTGAAATAGATGCACCTACACCTCCTCTATTTTCTTGAGATTTAGAATCCACCAATCCATCTGCAGTTGTACCTGAAAATGTTAGTTCTTTGTTTTTAAATAATTCTAATATTGTTGGCATATATTTTTCCCTTTATGATATAAATCTACTCGCCATATTTACTCTACCTTGAGCTTCGGTGTATTTACTTATTTGTCCTGCTACTGAAACTCCATCCATCTCAATTACAGTTCCTACTATTATTGCTTTTCTAATTGATTCTAGTTTATCTAACATATCTTTATTATCACCACCACTCATTTCAATTTGTGCAACTGCTGCTGCTAATTGTGTGATAGTATCAGGTAAAGTTGTTTTTCCTGATTTTAAGAATCCCTTTCCTGTCGTTGCTCCTGCCATTCCAGTAACATCACCTACATTTGATTCTGCTAAAGCTGCAGCTGTACTTACAACGAACATCATTGAAGTTGCAAAATCATTCATTGCTTGTGTTAATATTGTAATAGGAGAAGCCATTGATTCTATTCTTGTTGTGAATAAATCAAAATTCTCTATACTCTTAACTAACTCAGATGAGAATGTACTAATTTGAGGTGCAAACTCCATTAATCTACTTAGTATTGCCATAGGACCAGTTGGTTCTGCTTTTTCTCCACTAATCAATCCTGCAACACCATTTCCTATCGAACCAAGCATATTTCCAAAACCACTAGCGGCTGCTCCTACTCCTGCTCCTACACCGAATCCTGCAAGTGCAGCTCCAAGTGAACCAATTGCAAATGACATTTTCAGTATCTCACCTGATTTACCTGAATTCTCTACTATCATTCTAAGTGTTGCACCAACTGAATCAAATATACCTAGAATGGTATCTCCAATGACACTGGCAATACTTACAAATGTTTCTCCAAGTGTTGCAACAATACCTCCAAATTCTCGCATTATACCAAGTATAACACCACCAATAACATCTGCTAATGTAGTAAATCCGTTTACAAGTATTTGAATAACAGGAACTACAATTGATGCAATTCCCTCAAATATTGATTTAAACATTTTACCTAATGGTTCAAGAGCAGGTGCCATAATTCGTAAAGCTGCAGCCATTCCAATAAATGCTAATGTGATTGCTGCTAATCCAATTAGAGCTGCTGGATTTGCTAATGAAGATAATCCTCCTGATATTCCTCGTAAGAATGCACCCATTCCTTTTCCAAGACCACCCAATGCACTACCAATACCTTTTGATATAGAAGATATCAAACCTCCAATACCACTACCAATAGATTTCATTGCACCACCCATACCAGCTGCGATAGATTTAATTGCTCCACCTAATCCCTGACCGATTGATTTGATACCATTACCCATTGTTTTTAAGAAACCACCACTTGAACTAGCGGTTTGAGTTACAGTTTTTGCCACACCACCAAACGCACCCCTCATTAATCCAATTCCCTTAACAAGACCCATGATTAATCCTATTGCGAATTTTAGTGCAACAAATCCACCAACTACATATACAAGAGTTTTACCAAATTTAGATGCCTTTGTTTCAATTTCAGATATCTTGTTACCAGCTTCATCTACTTTTGTAGCATTATCTCCACCAAACATATCACCGAAGAATTCTGTAATTTTTAAGAATATTGGCTTTAAAGTAGAATATACTGATTTGAATCCAGAAATAATACCATTAACAAGTGCCATTATCATTTTTTTGTTAACAGGGTCTGTTAAGAAACCAACTGCTGATTGAGCCATTGGTACAAATAATTTACCTATTGATAAACTTATAGATTCTAAACTTCGTTTTAATCCTTCCATTGCGGTAGTACGTTGATTTTCTACCTTTTTCTGTTCAAGAGCAGCTTTGATATCTTTTTTACTCATTTTAGAGATATCTTTACCCTTGTTAATCATCTCTTGAGCTGCTGCTAATTCTTCACCCTTTAAGCTACCAAACTTTTTCTGTAATCTTTGTTGGTTAATCATATCACCAATTGGCATACCAGCTGCTTTTGCTAGAGCTTCTTGTTGATAATAATTCATTTTCGATAAATCACCAAGTTTACTTACTTCTTTTATCGTAGCTTGTTGAGCTCCAACGATATCACCTTGTGCTGCAAGTTGCCTTGCTTGATTAAAGTTTATATTAGTACCTAAAATTGCACTTGCTTCTAATTCGTTATTAATAGATGATTCGAAGTCAAGTAATCCCTTAGAAACACCCGCTGCTTGTTTAATAGATGTACCTAGTTTAGCTGCTTGTATTGCTGCTTTTTGTAATGTTTGAGGTGAACCTTTGAAGAATGTATAAACTTCTTCAGAACTCTCAGCCATATCCTTTAAAACTTTATTTGCAGGTACACCTGCTAAAGTTGCAGCTTCAACGGTTGTATTAACCATCATTTGTGCTAAATCTTCTGAATGTCCGAATGCATTTTGGAATAGTTTATTTACACCCCCAATAGCATCCATACTTAATCCAAGACCAGCCGCTAATTTAGTTGCATTAACTAATACTCCCTTACTAAGATTTTCAACTCCACCAAACGCATTCATCATTTGTCCTGCTAACTTAGCTCCTTCTGCTAAATCACCCGTCATACCAAATGTAGCTCCGGCGGCTGAATTTACCTTAGATTCCAATCCATCCATTGAACCTCTAAGTAATCCTGTTTCTTCTCGGAATGCGATTGTGGCTTTACCCATCTTCTCCATAGCGGAGATTCCCATGGCTAATGCACCAAGAATTCCAACAATAGCACCCATTGCAATAACTTTCATTATTCCAAATCCACTTCCAGATTTTTTAAGTGCATTTTGTAATCCACCCAATGATGTTCCTGTTTCTGATAATCCCTTTCTGAAGTTTACAGTAAAGTTAGTGGCTGCTTTTCCTAATTTATCCTTTATACTAGAAGATGCTTTACTTGCCATACTACTAATCAGACCACCTAAAACAGGTACACTACCCATTTTACTTACCATATTATCTAATCCAGAACCAATTGATTTTGCAAATTCTTGAGCTTTTGAATTTACTTGTTCCGTTGCTTGAAGATGAGATTCCTCTACTCTAAGTGCCTCAATTGCAGTATCTAATGAATCTTGTTTCGCATCACCAATTGCTTTATTTTTACCGAAATATGAAGAAGCTATTTTATCCTTCTCATATTCCATCATTTGGATTTGCTTTGTGATATCAGCTGATGAAGATAATCCACTTACCTGTGATGATAAGTCATTATTAAACTCTTTCATTTTCTGCCCAAGTTCAGTACGATAATCTACTTGAGAGTTTATATCATCAGTAATCTGAGACGATAAAGATGCAGTCATCTTTAAGGCAGCTTGATATTCCTGTTCAAGTTTAATTCGTGCTTTTTGTGCTTTTAATGATTCAGCCATCTAATATCCCCTATTATTTTTTAGCATCCAAGAATTGTTGCCAACTCTTTGGAACTGGCTTTCCTTGTTTTTTTCTTTCTTCGGCTTTCTTCTGTAATCTTAGAAATGCATCATCTACATTTTTAGCTAATCTTTGGAATTCTTTATCCCCTTTTAAGCTTTTAGCTAATCCTTTTGCAAACAATCTTTCTATAAATCCTTCAGATATATTCCATTTTTTAGATATGGCTTTTTTAACCTGTTGTTTTTGTTCGTTTGTGAGTTTCATATGTTTGTTCCCATTTATACTCTTATAAATATAAGACATAAAAAAAGTGAGGAATTTTACTTCCTCACATTTACATTTGGTCCTTGTGGTGATGAACTCTGAGATTTATTACTATTCTTCATTTGTTTAGCTTCTTCCTCTTTTGCCTTAGAAAGCTCATTATAATAGAAATTTCTTATGTGTATTGGTAACCTATAAACTCCTTCTTGAGTAAATCCATTTCCATAGTAACATAATTCAAAAATCTGTTTATGAAGAATCGAAGAGTAATTAATCGGTAGGCCAAAAAAACCCCACACCCATTGGAATGGGTTTCACCTCTCTCTCACCAGAATTTGGGTTAATCCAATCGAATTCCATATTAATATCAGGTTGATGTTCCCTAACAGTTTCTCGGAATGCTCTTGTATCTCTCGTTAAGAAAGCATTATTTATAAATTTATTGATTGTGTTAACATCAGTTTCTCCATCAACTGAAGTAATCATATATCGATACCTCGTTGTTAATTCAGAGGATGCACCATCTTTGTTTAGTCTTGCAATTGCTCTAATATCAGCTTCTACTGCCTTTTCATCTCCATGTGTAAGTAATTTCCATTCAAGATTTACACCAGTTGAAGTAGTAAATGTATAATTATTTTCTACATTTATATTATCAAGATTTGTTTCTTTAGTTTTTACTTTTGATAAATCAACATCTGTTTCATGGGCTTCACCCATTTCATCTTGAATTTGAACCCTATATTTAGAACCATATCCTAAGATACGAGCTGCTAACATTATAGCGTTTTTATCCCCTAGTATAATATCATCGATATTAACCTTCTTATCTACTATAATTGATTCAAATAACTTATCAAGTACCACCCCCTTTCGAATAAGATTCTGTGAAGCAAGAATTTCTTCTTCTTTCGCAGTCATGTATTTAATTTCAAGTTCTCCTGAAGAAAGGGGATTATCTTCTGGGTAACATTTACCTTGTGATGGTAATGATATCACTTCGGTAGGAAAATCGTAATTTGCCATATAACTTTTATTTTAATTGTTCGTATATAAATATATAACTTTTAAAAAATTAGAAATAAGACACAAAAAAAGTTCTCACTAAGAGAACTTTTTTCTTCATTATAAAAATATTTTGGAGGTAATATTAGAATTCTAAAATTGCGTAATCATACGATAGTGTCAATGTGATTTCGGCAGGGTCATTAGAAGACCAATCTAAATCATTAAACACAGCGTTGTTGATAAATGCACCCTTAAGAGTCCATTGTTCAATTTTATCACCTACTGGTCCTAACATATAAACTTGGAGGTCTTTCTTATAGAAATCCGCATACCCATCTCTACCTGTTATTGATTCGTGTGATGTTCTAACCCATTCCATTACAGCTTGTGCTCCACTTGGAACAATTGGGTCATATAGAGTAATCTCTACATCTTGCCATTCACCTTTACCTTTTAATTTTCTCTTGACGTTTATGTGGTCAAGTGTAACAGTTTCAAATGATATTGAAGGTCTGTTTGCTGTTTTTATCAGATATGAAGGAATACCATCTATCTCCATGATGAATCTGTTCTTCATCTTTGGTTCAAAGTTGGTGTAGAACATATCGTTAAATTCTAATACTTCTGCCATTTTGTTTTTCTCCTATTATATTCTATTATAAATATAGTTTACTTTTATTTTTAATTAATTATGCCGAGAACGATGCTCCGGTCGGTAAGATGTTGAAATCTAACACGATGAATTCAGCAGTTTTTGTTGGTTGTAAGAAAATCTGTCCAGCCAATATATTTCTGTCGATAACATCTGGTGTGTTATTACTTTCGTCCATCACTACTCTAAAAGCGTAAAGTCCTTGTCTTTGTTGTATTCCTTCTAAATAAGGATTAACAGTATTTAAGAATCTACCTCTTGTTGAAGCGGTGTTCTGTTCGAATACTAAGTATCTTGAAGTTGAAGCAATATACTTCTTAACTTTAATCATTAATCTTCTTACGTTAATTCTATCTAAAGCAGATGCTCTATCTTGTAAAGTTTTCTGTCCAAATGCTACAATACCTTCTCCAGGGAAAGATGCGATTGGATTTACTTTTCCTTCATATAAAGTATCTCTTTCAGCGTGTGTTAATCTATTCAATACAGATATTGCTCCTACAATACCACCTCTGTTTAAACCAGCTGGTGCAAACCACTCAGCGGCAACAGCATCATTGGCTGCATATATTCCAGGCATCAATACTGATGGTGGAACAGATGTTAATCTATTCGTTCTTGAATCGATTGTTTTAACCCATGGGTAGTAAGTACCTACATAGTTACTATCTAAGTTACCTGCTTGTTCAATTGCTTGTGAAATAGTATCTGATGTTACGTTTCCATTAGATGAATTGTAAGTTACCCCTACAACATCTCCAATGAAGAATGCATCTTCTCTAGCTTCACACATATCAACTACTTTATCAAATACATATGAGTGATGTCTTCTTACAATACCAGGTACTGATACTAAGTTGATATCAAAATCATCTGGATTAGATACTGAGTTAATTGCTTTTATATAAGCAACCGAACCACTTGCAGCTGAAGTTGAACAATTAAATCCTTGTTGGTTACCACTACCATAGTTTGCAGATGAACCAGCAAGTGCTATTTCAGTAGTTGGTGATACACCATCAAATCCACCTTGGAATCCAACGATGAATTGTCTTTTATTAATATCAACAGCGGCTGAACCAGTCAATTCGAAACCGAATGAGTGTTGGCTACCATCTGCGATTGTTACATTATCATCAAATGCAAATACAGTATTTGAACCATTACCGGCTCCAACTGGAATTGGTGATAAGAAATGTGCGTTCTGAATTTTAACAGTACCAGTCTCTAAATCAATTCCACTAAATTGTACACCATTTGATGCACTATTATCTTTAGAATCAATTGAGAATATTACACCAGGTGTAATACTATCTGAACCACTTAGTGGTGATGAGTATTTTGCGTGTCCAAATGGTCCTGCAGTTACAGGGAATGAACCTTCAACTTTACAGTCTACTCTTACATACTTAGAACGATTTACATAATCTCCGTTTTCTGTTTGTTTTCCGTTTGCATCAATTACAACGTTTCTATCACCTATTACTTTCTTAATGTAATTTGGTGATGCAGGGTCTAAATTAAGATTACTAAACGTTTCTAAAATTACTGGTCTCTTATTTGTATCAGAGTATCCTCTAATTGCAATTGAGAAAGTTGCGTAATCAGTAGAATTGTTTGAACCAGCTGCTTTTACGTTGAATACTGCTATTTTAAATTCTTTGTTATAGTTTCCACCATCTCCAATAGTATGAAATCTAAATAAATCACTTCTTTCACCGGAAATCAACTGAGATTGTATCCAAGGAGTGGAAGCGTGTTGAATATCTTGTGTGAATTCTTGATTACCTAATTCAATTAATGTTACTGATGAACCACTTAGGAAGTTGTTTGTACAATCTCCAGCTGCTTTTTCAAAGTATTTGTTTACATATACATTCTTATTTCCTCTAGCAGATTCACCAAATACGTCAGATATATCATTTCCTGCACTTGGTAGTACAGATGCTGATATACCAGTTCCGATTTCCGAACCGCTGATTGAGAATGCTGATGCTGATGCTTCTGATTGTATTAGTAAAGATGATGCTTCACCATCACCAATTACTCCATCTCCATCCAATACTCCGATTGCAGTAGAGTGTAAAACTCCAATTAGTTTTTGTCCTCCTTCTGCAGAAGAACCACTAACTACGATACCAGCTGCTCTAGTCTGTGTATAACCACCTACTTGACCAACTCTTACGATTGTTACTGTTCCTGCTTCTCTTAAATAATTTTGTACGGTATATCCTGTATAGTATGAACCATTAGGTGTGCCGAATATTTCTTCAAATTCTGATTGTGTACTAACAACGGTTGGTACGAATGCAGGCCCTTTTTGGAAAGGTCCAATTACAGCTGCTCCGATTTCTCCAATCCCTTGTGCTAGGAAAGAAAGGTCATTTTCTCTCGTAAATACACCAGGTGATACAATTTTTTCTGCCATTTTTTATTACTCCTTGTTATGTTATTTGTGTAATGATACACATATAAATATAAATTAACTTTTCAAAAGAACTATTTTTGTTCTTTATCTTTTTTCTTTGGTTGTTCAGTTGGTGTGAAAACGTTAGTTGTTGGTTCATAATTACCATCACCATACTTTTCATTTAACCCTTTAAACATATTCTGTTCTTCTAATTGTAAATTTGAATGTTGATTTAATAATTCTCCTTCAAGTGTTTCTATTTCATCAACTCTTCTTTTCTTTTCAATTGATAGTTGTCCCAATTTTGTAAAAATGTTTGCAACATCTTGTCTTAATTGGTCTAATGATGCTACCTCATCGTTTGTAAACTTAATTTCTTTTGCCATTTTGTTATTTTTAATAAAACCATTTCGATATATATAAATATAAAGTTTTTACTAAAACGTATTTTTTATGCAGTAAATGTTAGAGTTTTGTAACCAGATTTTAAACCATGGTCAATTGCTCTTACTCTTGCATAATATGTAGTACCACTTGTAGTTGCATTTACAACATTTAGTGAAGTACCACTATATTCGGTAAAATTAAATACCATAGTACCAGTGAAACCAGAGTTTGTATTTACTTGTACATCATACGCAGTAATACCACCTGTACCACTTTCACTACCCTCAGTCCAATTTAACATTTTTTCTGTACTATTATCGATACTATATGTTAATGTAGCTGGAGTTCCAGGATTACCTAAATCTGAATGAGAATTTCCTCCCTTGTTGTGAGATATAAATCCATTAGCTAAATAGGTATCAGGTGAACTTACATCAAGTGATACTATTTCAGTAATTTCATTGTTTACATTTACACTTGTTATTTCTACTTCAGAACCATCATGTCTTATTAATAAATCACCTTCTGTTATAGTACCAAGTGTTTTAAATAATAAATTATTATTTCTTTTAACTAACATTGGGTGTTCTGATGTACCTACTATCGTTCCTTCGTTAATATCATACGTTCTTTCAGAAAATGAGAAAACTACATCTTGTACAATTACTTCTGTTTCATCGATGGTATCATCACCATCATATTGATATTCTAATAAGTTTACATCATCATTATATTCTGGTAAACTATATCCTTTTAATCTATCACCCTCTTCTAAGTCTCCAATTTCAACATCAGTTCCATCGCTCATTTTAACCAAAGTATCGGATACTAAACACAATGCAGTTGAATTACCATCATATGAATCTACTGAATAAACTGTTTTAGTTCTTGCACTATTGTAATTTGTTGCATGATGATTAAACCCATCCGCAAAAGTTACTGATAATGTATGTGATACAGTACCCAATAAATCTGTTTGTGAATTTGTACCTTGTGGATTCATTCCACCAACTGTAATTACACCAGTATAATCTTGATTTGAATTGATTGATAAAAATCCTGATGTTTGTGGTGCTGAATTATATCCTGGACTTACTGCCCAAGTAAAGTTTTGATATCTACCTTTTATTTGTCCAAAGTTAGAACCCTCTCCTGTAAATCCTAATGTGTAAGTTTCGTTTGTAGATTCAACAGCATAAGTATATCCAGATAATGAACCAACTGTATCTATTCCAAATGAAGATATTGAAATATTATCACCAGCCGATGGTGAACCCTTAATAGTACCCAATGATACGTTTGAATTTTGAGTATCACCAGTTGCTCCTGCTAAATTATTTAAACTAAGTGTTTCTCCTGCTGAAATTGCCATATATATTCTTTCCTATATATTATAAATATTAAGTAAATCGTTTACCCACTTATCTTTACTAGTATAATTGTTAATCATGTATTCTTTTAACAAATTAAACCATTTATTTTTTTCTGAATATGTGGTTTCGTTTAACCTACTATAAATATGATTAAATTCTTTTTTAGATGAAGCTCTATATGGATACTCAAAATCGGTACACCAAGATGTATGTAATATTGGTAGTTTACCATAATCTACTGCTTCAAATATACCATACCCAAATGGTTCATTTGTAAAAGATGAGTGAGAAATTCCCCAATCCATATTATAAAAGATATCTTTATGTTTAGAATTATAATGATATATTTTCATTTTAGATGTATCTAATTTTGAACCATGTTTCCAAATAACATTAAATTCCTTTGAATCCGTAAATAAGTAACTAGATAATCCATCTAAATAGTGTGGATTTTTTCTACCCTCACATCTTGAAGCAAAACCTAAATTATTTGAATCGGATAATTTTAAATTATGTTTAAATTCGTAAAAATTATGTATAGTTTTATTTGGTATTCCAATATCGAATAAACCAACCCATATAGAATGTTTTGAAATTTTATTAATTTTACTTTCCCACTCGGAATCTAAATATGGATGAACACCAAGTGATGCATCAGTAAATGTTTGTGATTTTAAAATATGGTCTACTGAATTGTGTAAAATATTTGAATGAATTTTATCTAAATTATCATCAATTACTTTCATTGGAGTATAATGACCATGTAATATATTGATTCTTCTTGCTCCTTTGCATAATTCTTCAAACTTTTCTATATCATCCCCATGCCAATATGCTTCTATTGGAAATTCATAATCATCATGTCCTTTTGGTTTGTTTCTATGTAAAAGAAGAATAGGAGTTACATTTAATTTAGGAGCAATTAACTCCATCCATAAATTTACCCAAGTATCAGTACCAGCATTGACCCATGGACCTCCACCAGTTGTATAATACACATCATACATATTTTATTTTTTTACAATTATTTTTCCTGCAAATGTAGTTGAAAATACAACAGTTACTCTGTTTACTGAGTTTGTTGTTATTGTGTTTGCTATTTCTTGTTGTGAAGTTGCAGTATTCCAACATTGTACTATTGGATATTGTTCATTTAAGTTGTGGTCTACTATATATGAAGATGCTCCACTAACCGTTTCTTTATGTGTAGTATGGTCTGTTATTTGAACCGAACCACTAATTACACCACTTGGTAAAATTGAATTTACATTACCACTTGTTACAGTACCTAATGTTGTAATATTTCCTTGTGTAAAGTGTTCGTTTGCGTTATATCCACTAACTGAAGAAAGTGTTACTTGTGAAGAACCTGATATTACTCCATCTCCACTTGTATTTATGTATCTTGAATCAAAAGTAGATGTTAATTGTGCAGAACTTGAAATTACATTATCACCATCTGTATTTAGATATCGTGTATCAAAAGTAGATGTTAATTGTGAAGAACCAGATACTATTCCTGCAGGTACATTATTAAAATTATTCCAATTTAGATAATACGAACCCGCTTGACTATTAAGTTTATTAGCATTATCTGCAATTTGTGAACCACTAATTAAATGTCCACCTTTTGCAACTACCACAAATCCGCTCTGAGTATCAGAAAGAGTTACTCTAGCAGTATTTACGGTTGGTAGTGAAGTTGTTGCTGGTATTAGTAAATTTCTGTTATTATCATAAACAGATACCAATACATTATAAGAATTAAAGTTGTGAGTTACTGTAATATCATCTACGCTATCATATGATGCAGTTACAGTTGTTGCTTCTGCAATTGAAATATCGGTTGGTAGGTTTGTTAATTGTGAACCATCTCCTTTGAAGTGTGAAGCGGTTACGGCGCCATTTAAGTAAATCGAACCCGTTACTGCATATGGATGTGAATTTGTTGTAAGTATTTCTTGTATCGATTCTTCTGATGAAGATTTTTCGAAAAATATCCTACCATCGTAGGTATTCATTGCCAATTCACCTAATTCAAGATTAGATATATTTGGTATCTTACCACTTATCGCAGTTCTTTTTAATTTAACTATCTGTGCCATATTTATGACTTGCCTTTTTCAATTATATAATTAATAAATAAGAAAATCTCTTATATAAGAGATAAACTTCCTTCTTACTTTATCTTAGATTTTAAATCATTTATTTCTTTTTGCTGTTCTTTAATAGCCTCTATTAAGAGACCAGTAAGTTTAGCATAATCTACTCCTTTGTATCCATTATCTCTATCAGTTACCAATTCTGGTAATACTTTTTCAACATCTTGTGCAATTACACCAACACTTGGTAATGATTGTTGTAACTCATCTGCATTATCATTCCAATCCCAAGTAACACCTTTAAGTGATTGTACTTTTTCTATTGGATTAGAAATAAGTTCAATATTATCTTTTAATCTTTCATCTGAAGAAGCATATGCAACAACATCACCAGCAACATTTAATGCTCCACCTATACCTACACCACCAACTACTACAAGAGCTCCAACATCAGTTGCATTTGTTGCGGTAGTGTTTGTGATTGTTATAACACCACTTGCAGAATCATCAGCATTTGAACGAAGGAAGTCACCCGAAGTTAAACCATCAAGTTTATCAGCGTTTAGATTAGTAACTTTTGTTGTTGAGGTTACTGCGAATGGTGCAGTACCAGTTGCAACTGAAGAAACTAATTGTGAACTAAATGTTTTAGCTCCACCAAATGTTTGTGTACCACTTAAGTGTGCAGTATCAGAATCTAAGTAAGCCGATGCAATTACAGAACCATTCCATGTACCACTATCGATTGTACCAACAGTTGTGATAGCTAACCCATTTATACTTGTTAGTGTTTCATCACCGGTATTAGTTCCACTCTGTCCACTTAAGTATGTAGTTGAAATTGCACTACCATTCCAAACACCACTTGATATTGTTCCAACCTCTGTGATACCTAATCCATTTATACTTGCTTGAGTTTCATCACCAGTGTTAGTTCCACTTTGTCCACTTAAGTATGTAGTTGATATTGCTGAACCTTGCCATACACCACTTGATATTGTTCCAACCTCTGTGATATCTAAAGCATTTATACTTGCTTGAGTTTCATCACCAGTGTTAGTTCCACTATTCGTACCAGTAATATCGGATGTCATTGCAACAGTACCCGCCTTATTTGGTAGAGTATATGTTCTATCTGCACTTAATGTTCCAGCTAATAAAGTACCTTCATAGTCATCGACTGCACTTCCTTCGAATACAACACCATTTGTTGTTGATACAACTTCTACATTATTTGTAGTTGTTGTTCCAGTTACTACTAAATTACCAGGAATTGTTACAGTATCGGATGAATCTCCAATTGAAACTGCATTACTACCAAATGAACTACCTAATCTTGTTTTAAGATTTGCAACAGAAACATCATCATTATCGTTAGCAGTCATATCATTAACTACTACACTAACTTTTCCGTTGGCATCATCATATGTAGTTGTTACTCTAGTATCAGTATTAGAAGTAAACATTCCACCTACTATATCTTGAACTGCTTCTGTTGATAGATTTGTATTAGTAGTATAAGAAGGTAATCCAAATGTACCATCATGTTTTAAGAAATGTCCATCAGTTCCAATTGTTGGAATAACACCAGCATTTCCAGTTCCCACTAAATCTCTTGTTTCAGCTGCTGTACGATTAACTTCAGCATTTGCTTCAATACCATCTAATTTATCAAACATCTCGTCTGACATCAATCCCCAATTATCCGTATCTGCTAATGTTAATGCTACATTATTACCATCTGATGAATTAATTGAGAATCCAGTACCACTAACTGTCTTAGATAAATTAGTTGATACGTTATGGTTAATATCACTTACTTTTAAAGTATTCGCTGCTATCTCATCAAATAAAGTTGGAGATAATAAACCAGATACACTTGTTGTACCTACTGGGATTACTGCATTAGTACCATCTGAAGAAACTATTGTTCTAGCCCCAGTCGTACCTGTGATACTTAAATCAGTTGATACGTTATGGTTAATATCACTTACTTTTAAAGTATTCGCTGCTATCTCATCAAATTTTGCTTTTGTTAATAAACCAGCTCTAGTCGTAGATGCCGATGCTAATGTTGCGTTATTACCATCACTTGAATTTACATCAACAGTTGTTTCAGTTGCAGTTCCTTCCGATAAATTAGTTGATACGTTGTGATTAATATCACTTACTTTTAAAGTATTCGCTGCTATCTCATCAAATAAACCAGGTGATAATAAACCAGATACAGATGTTGTTGCAAGTGGAATAACGGCGTTGTTACCATCTGAAGAAACTATTGTTCTAGCTCCAGTTGTACCTGTAATACTTAAATCGGTTGATACGTTGTGATTGATATCACTTACTTTTAAAGTATTTGCTACAATTTCATCAAATTTTGCTTTTGTTAATAAACCAGCTCTTGTGGTTGAAGCAGATACTAAAGTAGCATTACTACCATCACTTGAATTTACATCAACAGTTGTTTCAGTTGCAGTTCCTTCACTAAGGTTAGTTGATACGTTGTGATTGATATCACTTACTTTAGCAGTATTGGCAGCAACTGCGGAGTTATTAGCAACTTCTGTATCGAAATCCGATATATCAGATGCCGCTAAAGAACCACTAAATACTGCATTATCATTTAAAACAGTTATTACATCAGAATCTCCATATTGTGCAGTACCAGTAATTGTGATAACATTTCCACTTTCAGAAATTGTAATACCAGTTCCACCACTTAAAGTAACATCATCATTTGTGGAATCTGAACCAGCTAATCTGATTATAGATGTATTGGATGCACCGGCTTGTACATTTAAATCATATGATGTATCATCTGTTGATGGTAGTGTTACAGTTTTAACATTTAACGCAGTAACGTGTCCTCTAGCCGAAGTTGTAACTGAGTCAATTGCAGTAAATGTTCCTCCATATGAAGGTGAACTAGTTGATGTTGTATCAGTTCTTGAAATATCACTATGATTTATTGTAATAGTTTCATTTGAACTTTGATTCGTAGTAAAATTACCACCAGTTCCTAAATCAGTACCTGCAGTAAGTGTAATTGTTGCATTACTTGCTGCTGATGGAATTGTTGGTTGATTTTGTATTGAGTCATAATCAACTTGTGATGAACCACTTATTACAGTTTCTGCATCTAATTTAAGTTTTACTCTTGCATCCGTATAATAAAGATTTGTTGAACCTTCGGTTATTTCATCTGTATTATCTTGTGATGATGCCTTAGAATCTACATATGCTTTTATAGATTGTTGAGTTGGTAATTTGGTTGCTGAATTAGATGTGAAGTTATCTTCATCGATAGAAACTAAATCTAATATTTGTGCTGAACCACTAATTACAGTATCTGCATCTAATTTAAGTTTTACAAGTGCATCTGTATATCCTACTTTAGAAGTATTTGCTACAATTTCATCAAATTTTGCTTTTGTTAATACACCTGCTCTAGTAGTAGATGCAGATACTAATGTTGCATTATTACCATCACTTGAATTTACATCAACAGTTGTTTCAGTTGTAGTACCTTCTGATAAATTAGTTGATACGTTATGATTAACATCGGTTGATTTAGCAGTATTCGCTGCTATCTCATCAAATAAAGTTGGAGATAATAAACCAGATACGCTTGTTGTAGCGATTGGAATAACAGCATTAGTACCATCTGAAGAAACTATTGTTCTAGCTCCAGTTGTACCTGTGATACTTAAATCAGTTGATACGTTAGTTACCTTATCGTTGTTATCTGAGATATTACCAATTTCGGTAGAACTAATAGTTCTAGTATTTCCTGCGAGTGCAGTTGAACTTGTACTTCCTAATGTTAATAAAGTTGGTAAGTTTGATATATCCGAAGAATAATCCACTTGTCCTAATGTTATTGCCTGTCCACTAATTGATAAATAATCATGTGAGGTTGTTACAAGTGTTACATCTGTTGAATTATCAGTTCCAGCTGCATCTACTCCTAAATTATTTCTAGCAGTTCCAGCATCTGCTAAATCAGATAAGTTACTCCCTTTTGATAATTTTGTTCCTACGGTTGTTACTAAACTTGCAAGTGAACCAGAATCTGATGCTAATGAAGCAGATAGTTCACCTAGTGTATCTAATGTTGAACCAGCATTTCCTATTATTGTATCTACTCTATCTTGTACGAACGCAGTTGTTGCTATTTTAGTAGAATCATCTGTACCACCTTGAGTTGGTGCAGTTGGGTCATTTGTTAATGCAGCTCCTGCAAACATCGTTGCTTTACTTTCGTTTGTTACATTTCCTAAACCAACATCACCAGCAGTAGTTGCTTGTGCTCTCAATCCACTATATGTACCACTTTGTGAGAACGCTGCAACATCAGAAATATCCGATGAGGATATACCTAAGAATGATTTTATTTCTGAAGCAGAACCACTTGATACCGCATCTGCATCTAATTTTGTTTTTACTCTTGCATCTGTGTAACCAACTTTATTAGAGTTAGTTGAGATTGATGTTATTTCACCAGAAGAAATAGTTCTAGTATTTCCAGCAAGTGCAGTTTCACTACTCGTACCTAATTGTAAAGTTGTTACTGAACCACCAAGTGATACAGATGTACCATCTATTGAAATTGAATTTGAACCACTTAATAAAGTACTTCCATTAGTAATTTGTGATGAACCACTTATTACTGTATTATCATTTAAAACAGTTATTACATTAGTATCAGTATAGTGAGATAAATCAGAAATCTGAGATTCTGTTATTGTTATTTGTGATGAACCACTTATTACAGTTTCTGCATTTAATTTTGTTTTTACTTTTGCATCACTATATTGATTAATACTAGAGTAGTTTGTAGTTGAAGCAACATCTACTTGAGATGAACCACTTATTACAGTTTCTGCATTTAATTTTGTTTTTACTCTTGCATCTGTGTAATATAAGTTACTACTTCCTTCAGATACATCATCAGTATCTCCACTTAATTCACTTAATGCATCTTTAGTATCAACTTGTGCATCTACATATGCTTTAACAGATTGTTGAGATGGAAATTTAGTTGCTGAGTTAGAATTCATGTCATCTTCATCAACACCAACTAAACTAATAATTTGTGATGAACCACTAACAACGTTTTCAGTATTTATTTTTGCTTTTACGTTTGAATCGAAATTGATTATTGAATCTGCATTTACTTGTCCCGAACCACTAATTACAGTTTCTGCATTTAATTTTGTTTTAACAAGTGCATCCGTATATCCAACTTTATTATTGTTAGTTGTAATATTTCCTGCTTGAGTAGGAGTAATTGTTGTTGGAGTATTTGATATATCCGTACTATAATCTACTTGTCCTACTGATATTTCTTGTCCACTAATAGAAATGTAATCAAGAGTACTAGATAAAGTAACATCTGTTGAATTATCAGTTCCAGCGGCATCAACTCCAAGTGCGGTTCTTGCATTTTCAGCTGAAGTTGCACCTGTACCACCACTTGAGAGTGGAATTGTACCACCAGTTATTACTTGTCCACTTATTGTTAAGTAATTAGTATTTCCTAAAGTTACATCTGTTGAATTATCAGTTCCAGCTGCATCAACTCCGATTGTAGTTCTAACTGCTCCTGCAGATGTATCATCTAATATTGTTTGTGCAAATGTTGAAGCGATTTGGTCTGAACCAGATACTATTCCATCACCTACCTTAAATGATACGGATTCATCTGAACTTTGGTTTAGTGTTATTGTACCACCACCAGTTAATCCATCACCTGCAGTAAATGTTATTGTATTATTGTTAATACCCAACTGAGCTGATGATGAAAACGCTCCTTCTGCATTTAATTTTGTTTTTACTCTTGCATCTGTGTAATATAAGTTACTTGAATGTTCCGAAACATCGGCAGTATCAAATCCTGTCTTAATAGCATCATTTAATACTACTTGAGAAGAACCACTAATTACAGTTTCTGTATTTAATTTTGTTTTTACATCAGAATCAGTATATTTGTCTAAATCACTAATTTGTGATTCTGTTACTGTTACTTGAGATGAACCACTTATAGTTCCACTTGGTAGTTTTGATACAAGGTTTGAAGTTGTAAGAACTTCTGATTCACTTCCTAGTTTACCAGCTTTCCAATAATCTTTACCATCAGTAGCATCCCAAACAAATGAACCACTTGTTTGTGATACACCAGTTCCATCTGTTACATATATACCACTAGTTGTTTGTGAACCACCATAATTAAGTTCTAATATATTATCACCAATATTAACCACACTTGAATCAATTGTAGTTGTATTACCTTGAACAGATAAATTACCAGTTAGTGTTAAATTTGCAAATTGAACATTATCACCAGTTTGTAATCCGGTACCAACATCAGTATTTGCCCCATTTATTGTAGCTCTAACAGTACCTTGACTTGGTGAACTAAATGTTGAACCACTAATTACACCATCTGCATTTAATTTTGTTTTTACTCGTGTATCTGTATAGTATAAGTTACTTGAGTCTTCAGATAAATCAGAAGTATCAAATCCACTAAGTGATATTTGTGAAGAACCCGATATTACACTATCTCCCTCTGTATTTAAGTAGCGTGTATCAAATGTAGTTGTTAATTGAGATGAACCAGATATTACTCCATCTTGGTTCATTTTTAATTTTGCTCTATCTACTGTATAATATAAATTAGAGCCTTCGGTTAGATTGGTAGTTGTTTTAGTTGCTAATCTTGTATCGAAATCAGAATCATTATATTTGTCTAAATCACTAATTTGTGATTCTGTTATTGTTACTTGAGATGAACCACTAATTACAGTTTCTGCATTTAACTTAGCTTTTACATTTGTATCAAAGTTTGTGATTGTATCAGCATTTACTTGAATCGATGATGAAAATACACTATCTCCGTTAATTTCTAAGAAGGTTGTAGCTAATTGTGAAGAACCACTAATTACACCATCTGCATTTAATTTTGTTTTTACTCGTGTATCTGTATAGTATAAGTTTGAAGAACCTTCGGATAGGTTATCCGTATCAAAACCATTTAAACTTACTTGAGATGAACCCGATACCACTCCCGATGGCAATAAACTTATTATTTGTTCAGAACCAGAAACAGAACCATTATTTGCAGTAAAAGTTGCATTTGATGATAGGGTTAATGAACCTGAAACGATGGGGTTGTGTAAAATCATATCTTATTCCTTGTTAATTTGTTGTTTGAGTTGATTAACTTCACTTGATAACTCTTTAATTCCTTCTATTAGTAGAGATACTAGTTTATCATATTTAACTGCCTTATATCCATCTTCTCTCTCCACTACCAATTCAGGTAATACTGATTCGATTTCTTGAGCAATTACTCCGTAATCTTTACCTTTATAAATATCTTGCTTATTCTCGTTCCAATTAAAACTATTACCAGAAATTTGATTTATTTTTTCTATTGGGTTTTTGATTGGTGAAATATTATTTTTTAATCGTTCATCTGAAGATGCATATGCTACAATATCACCAGTCGCACTAAGTGTACCACCAACATAGAAATCATCATTAGTTTGTAATCTACTATCACTATGATTCCAAGTTAATGTTATATTAGAATCACTTCCTCTATCAATTTCAATACCAGCTCCGTTTGCTGCTAATGAATTTGCTGAACCACTTGCAATTGTTATTAATTTATCTTCAACTCTTAATTCTGATACTTGTAATTCTGTTGCTGAACCTTGTACTATTAAGTTTCCGTTTATTTCAACATCACCAGTGAAATCCCCATCTGCAAATGTTACACTAGTTCCATTCATTGCGGATGTTACACCACCAACAAAGTGAGAAGAACCCGTAGCAATAGCAACAACTGCTTCTCCACTATCGGTTGAACCACTCATACCTGCTCCCGCAGTTACTTTTGTAATATCACCCGCACCAACTGCTATTAAAGCTTCATCAATATAATCCTTTACTGCTCCTGCATTACCAAGTACAGCAGTATTACCATCCGAAATAGATGATGATACATGATAGAAAGCAGCAGTAGCTAAAGTTCTTTTTCCAACTACTCCACCAGAACCACTCATGAAAACATTATAATGAGTACTATCTAATCCGGAAACACCTTGAAGTGTTAACCCTTGGAATGTAGGTGAATCACCAGTTTGTAATCCAGTATTAACATCAGTATTTGCTCCATTTATTGTAGCTCTTACCGTACCTTGAGATGGTGATGAGAATGTTGAACCACTAATTACGGTTTCATCATTTATTACTTTCTTTATACCCTCATCAAAATGAGCAGAACCAGTATCTAATGATAAACTTCTATTTGTATCAATAGTACCACCACCACTCATACCTTTTCCACTACCAATTGTAATACTTGAGTGGTCAATATGTTCGTTTGCTACAAAGTTTGTAGTTGCATCATGGTCAACTTGTATTGAACCACTAACTACATCATCTCCTGTTATTTCTAAGTACCTTAAATCTAAATCAGTATGTAATTGTATAGAACCACTAAATACACCATCAGAATTCATCTTAGCTTTTACATTGGTATCAAAGTTGGTTATTGTATCAGCGTTTACTTGAACAGAACCAGAAACTACTCCATTTACAGCATTTATCTCACCAACTATTGGTAAAGAACTACTAATTTCTGTTTCAGTTATGGTTAACCTTCGTGTACTTCCAACTGAAAAGTTTAATTCATCACCACTTTCAGTTCCCGCTATATGAACTGCATCAGAAGTCCATTTTATCTTATCATTATCACCTAATTTTATACCACCATTGTGAGTTGTTTCATTAGTAAAGGTTTTTGTTCCACTAAATGTTTGTGTACCACTTAAGTGTGCAGTATTTGATGATAAATATGCATCTGCGATAGCAGTACCTTGCCATACACCCGTTCCAATCGTTCCGACTGTTGTTATATTTGCTTGAGTGTAGTGTTCATCTGCACTAAAGTTTGTAGTTGCATCATGGTCAACTTGTATTGAACCACTAATTACAGTTTCGGTATTTAATTTATCCTTTACATTGGTATCAAAGTTGGTTATTGTATCTGCATTTACTTGAACAGAACCACTAAATACAGTTTCTGCATTTAATTTTGTTTTTACTCTTGCATCAGTATAATATAAATTCGTAGAACCTTCTGATAAATCATCTGTATCTAAATGATTTATATTGATTTGAGTTGAACCACTAATTACATCTTCTGCATTTAATTTTGTTTTTACTCGTGTATCTGTATAATAAAGATTACTACCCTCAGTAACTTGGTCGGTATCAATACCTGTTAGTTCCCCACCTTCTCCTTTAAATCCTACTGATGAACTTACTTTTGCATCTAATACGAATGAAGTTGTATTATGGTCCCACTTTAATGATTTATCTG
>Ga0233444_10001312_pt1 | contig 28809 bp, 32 predicted proteins | sample SI_124_October20_6_FD_182792 | JGI IMG/M metagenome (GOLD analysis project Ga0233444, IMG submission 182792) | Seawater microbial communities from Saanich Inlet, British Columbia, Canada - SI_124_October2016_10_MG | ecosystem: Environmental > Aquatic > Marine > Inlet | place: Canada: British... | reverse complement strand
TGTAAAAGTGATATCTGTTGTCTTTTGATCTGAAGAAACATTTTGAATTACCATATCAACATTTATTTGAGCCTTGCTTAAAGGTTCGAATATATTTGCTGCAACACCAGGTTTATCTTTTACCCCAGTAAGTGTAATTTTAGCATCATCCTTCGAGTAGGCGACTCCTGTAACACTTTTATTATAATCAATATTTCCTTGATCGAAAATTTTAGTCCCCTGTCTGTCTGTAAACGTGGATCTTACTTCAAGAGGAATGTCATACATCATAGCTGTTTGTACTGCAGAGGGTTGCATTACCTTAGCGCCTAAAGATGAAAGTTCAAGCATTTCATCATAAGAAATTTTATCAATTTTTTTGGCCACAGGAATTTTATTTGGATCTGTAGAATAAACTCCATCTACATCTGTATAAATTTCGCATGAATCAGCATTGAAAATTTTTGCTACAGCCACCGCTGTTGCATCAGAACCTCCTCTGCCAATTGTTGTTACATCTCCTTTTTTTGAAATCCCTTGAAATCCTGGAATGACAGCAACTCCACTAAGGTCTAAATATTTATTTATTTTTTGAATGCTCATGTTTACAATTCTAGCATTAGAATGTTCTCCATCTGTTAAAATTGGGATTTGCCAATTTAACCAAGATTTAGCTTTAATTTTTAATTTTATTAAGGCTCCTGCTAATAATGCTGAAGTAACTTGTTCGCCTGATGACACAAGAACGTCAAATTCTCTTTTATCAAAGTCTAATGAAATATCTTTTGATTGTTTAATTAATTCATTAGTCCTTCCTGACATGGCGGAAACTACAGCAATTATCTTATTACCTGAAGTATGTTCTTTTTGTATAATTTTTGCGACATGTTGAATTCTTTCTATTGTTCCAACAGATGTTCCTCCAAACTTTAGTATTTTTTTTGCCATTTTAAGAGTGTAATATAATTAAATAAGATTTTAATGTATCTAATTAAAAATAAATTAATAAAATGACTACTACTATAAATAAAGAAGAAATTCAAAAGTTTTCAAATTTAGCCAATGAATGGTGGGATGTTGAAGGAAAATTCAAACCTTTACACATGTTTAATCCAATCAGAATTGAGTATATTACAGATCAAATTAAAAATCACTTTAAATTAAATAGTCAAAAAATCAATTTTTTGAAAGGGCTTGATATATTAGATATTGGTTGTGGAGGTGGATTAATTAGTGAACCTATGGCACGCTTGGGTGGTTCAGTCACAGGTGTAGATGCTTCAGAAAAAAATATTAAAGTTGCTCAACTGCATGCCAAGAATAATAATTTAAATATAAATTATCAAAATAAATCTCCAGAAAATATGAAAGATTATGAAAAATTTGACGTAATTTTAAATCTTGAAGTAGTTGAGCATGTAGAAGATGTAAATCTTTACATAGGGTCTTGCTTCAAACTGTTAAAAAAAGGAGGCATCATGTTTACGGCTACTTTAAATAGATCTCTAATATCCTATTTAAAAGCAATTATTGGAGCAGAATATATTTTAAGGTGGTTGCCTATTGGAACACATGATTGGAATAAATTTTTAAAACCTGAAGAACTTGAAAAATTATTATTAGATAAAAAATTTACCACAGTTGATGTAAAAGGTTTAGAATTTAATCCAATCTCAAAAAAATGGAAAAAAACTAATAATTTATCAGTGAATTATATTATTTGTAGTTCAAAAAACTAATTATCTTTATTAATCCAGGGAACAGAAAATAACTCTATACCCTCTTCTTCTAGCTCCTCTTTTTCTTTAGTGGTAGTCGTGCCATAAATTGTTTTATTATTTTTTTTATCGTAATAAATTTCTCTCACCTTTTCACTAAAATTTTCACCAACATATTCAAAATTATTCTCAATAAATTTCCTAATCTTAATTAATTTAGTTTTTTCATTCTGGAGTTTTTGATTACTTATTTTAAGATCATTTTTTTTCTCTTTAGTTACTTTTACCATAGGGGCCATAATTGATTTATTAATTTTTCTTGAGGAGCAAAAAATACATTCTAATAATTTTCTTTGATTAAGTTTGTCAAATTCATTTGAATCTAAAAACCAACTTTCAAATTCATGGCCATTCAAACACTTGAGATTGTATTTTATCATTGTTTAATTTCTATAATCGGCATTAATATCGATATAATCATGGGTGAAATCACAAGTATAGCATTTAAACGCATCATTTCCGAGTTTTAAATTTACTTCAATTTCAATAGAGTCCCATTGCATATATTCTTTTAATTTTTCTTCATTATAACTTTCGGAAACTTTTCCATTTTCAGCTACCACAAAACTTCCAATTTTTATCTTTAACTTTTTTTGATCAATAATTTCACCTGATTTACCAATGCCCATAGCTATCCTTCCCCAATTAGGGTCCTCTCCTGCGACTGCAGTTTTAACAAGAGGTGAATTAGCTATTGAAAAAGCAATATTCTTTGCGCTTCCCAATGATTTTGCATTTATTACGTTAATAGTTAAAAATTTTTTTGCTCCCTCTCCGTCCACAACAATCTGTTTTGCTAAATTTAGACATAATTTTTTTAGTGCAACTTCAAATTTTTGAATTGCTTTATCATTTAAGGATATATTTTGACTAATTTTTACAGCTCTGGTTGAAAAAATCGAGACCATATCATTTGTAGATTGATCGCTATCAACTGTTATAGCGTTAAAAGAATTGGCTACAGATCTCTTTAGAAGCGTTTTAAGTAAGTTGGAATTAATATCTGCGTTTGTAAAAATAAATGACAGCATTGTAGCTAGATTAGGAGCTATCATGCCAGATCCTTTTGCAATACCGCATATTTTTATTAACTCATCACCAACAAGTATTTCTTCATAAGCTACTTTTGGCTTTGTATCGGTGGTCATTATTGCTGAGGCTAATTTAATCCAATACATTTTATTATGTTCCGTTCTAAGCTTTTCAACTAAATCTGATAATCTCTCCTTTATTTTATCAACTGGGTATTCTTCCCCTATGACACCGGTTGAGGCAAAAATTAAATCCTTAATTTTTACAGTTTCACTAGTGCCTTTCTTGTTCATGGATTCTTTTAAAGTTAGAATTCTTGATAAGTTTTTTGCTAAAATATCTATACTTTCTTTACCTTGTTTTCCAGTGAACGTGTTCGCATTTTTTGTATTTACTAATAACCCTTTTATAATTTTCTTATGCGAATTATTATTCCAAGGTATGAACTCTGAGGTTATGCTGTTACTGGTTGTTAAAGTTGCGTAATTTGCTCCCTTGGTAAAATAAAATAAAGCTAGGTCGTCTCTTCCATCTCCGTATAAATCAGCTGAAATAGATGCCATTTCCAAACCTTCTATTTGTTTTAAGCTTTGAAACTCTCCCATTTTAGATAGTTTGGATTTATCTTTTAGAAAATTTTTAATATTAATAGTCATTATTACTGTTTAATTTAAATTATAAATACATATATAGAGGTATAATGAATTTATTTACAAGAACTTTTAGTAAAATATTTAAAAGCTCTAATCAACAAGAATTAGATAAATTACAAAATCTGATAGTCGCTATTAATGATAGAGAAAGTGAAATTTTATCTTTATCTGAGGGCGATATTAAAGAAAAAACATTTAATTTTAAAAAAAATGTTCAAAATGGTTCCCAAAAACTAGAAGATATAATCCCCGAATGTTTTGCATTAGTAAGAGAGGCTGCAAAAAGAACACTAGGTGAAAGACACTATGATGTTCAACTCGCCGGAGGTTTAATTTTAAATAATGGAAAAATCGCAGAAATGAAAACGGGCGAAGGGAAAACGTTAGTATCTACATTGCCTGCTTATTTAAATTCGCTCGCAGGCAAAGGTGTTCATATAGTGACTGTAAATGATTATTTGGCAAAAAGAGATTCGGCTTGGATGGGAAAAGTTTTTGAATATTTAGGAGCTTCAACAGGTTGTATTACAAACGAGCTTGAAGATACTGAGAGAAAAAAAAATTATGGATGCGATATTACCTACGCGACTAATAATGAACTAGGGTTTGATTATTTAAGAGATAACATGAAATATGAAATAGATGAAATGGTTCAAAGGGAGCACAACTTTTGTATTGTAGATGAGGTTGATAGTATTTTAATTGACGAGTCTAGAACGCCATTAATTATTTCGGGAAAATTAGAAGACAAGAATACTTTATATATAACATCAAATGAATTCATAAATCATTTGCAAAAACAAGATTTTGAATTAGATGAAAAAAATAAAAATGCAATTTTAACTGATGCAGGAATTGATAAAATTGAAAAACTTGCAATGCAAAAAAAAATATTAAAAAATAATAACTTTTATGATCCGGCAAATTTAGATCTTGTTCATCACATTAATCAAGCGCTAAAAGCAAATCTACTTTTTAAAAAAGATACCGATTATATTGTAAGGGATGGAAAGGTGCAGATTATTGATGAATTTACAGGAAGAGTTTTAGATGGGAGAAGATTTTCTGATGGCTTACATCAATCTATCGAGGCAAAAGAAAATGTTAAAGTTGAAGAAGAAAACCAAACACTTGCATCAATTACTTACCAAAATTATTTTAGATTATATCGAAAATTAGCTGGCATGACTGGCACAGCTTTAACGGAAGCAGAAGAATTTTATGACATTTATAAACTAAATGTTGTGTCTATTCCTACTAATAAAAAAATGCTTAGAAAAGATTTTAATGATCAAATTTTTAGAACGGAAAAAGAAAAATACTTTGCTATCACAAAAAAAATTATTGAATGTAACACAAAAGGTCAACCGATATTGGTTGGTACAACAAGTATTGAAAAATCAGAAAAAATTTCTGATTTACTTAATGAAAAAAAAATTAATCATAATGTTCTTAATGCTAAACAACACGAACAAGAAGCTCAGATTATTGCAGAAGCTGGAAAAACTGGAGCTGTTACAATAGCAACTAATATGGCTGGTCGTGGAACAGACATAAAATTAGGTGGCAATAAAGACTTTATCAAAGATGGTAAAAAAACTGACATTAAAGAAATTAAAGAAGAAGAAAACAAGGTTAAAGGATTTGGAGGATTGTTTATAATTGGAACAGAACGTCATGAAAGTAGACGAATTGACAATCAATTGAGAGGGCGTGCTGGTCGCCAAGGTGATCCGGGTAGCACAATTTTTTTTATAAGCTTACAGGATGAATTAATGAGACTTTTTGGTGGAGACTCTATTGATGGAATGTTGAAAAAGCTTGGATTGAAAGAAAATGAGTCTATAGACCATCCATGGATTAATAAAGCAATGGAAAGAGCTCAAAAGAAAGTTGAAAGCAGAAATTTTGATATTAGAAAAACATTGATTAAATTTGATGATGTTATGAATGATCAAAGACAAGTAATATTTTCACAACGATTAAAAATTTTAAACAACGAAAATATTAACGAAATTCTTAAAGATTTTTTTGAAGAAATACTAAGTGACCTTAATATTGCTAAATTAAATTATCAAAAAAATGATGATGATAAAAAATACCTCGCAGAAATTAAGAATATTACTGGAAATGCAATTAACGATGCTCAAATAATCAATGACGCCAAAATCGAAAAAAAAGACTTTGATAAAAAAATGACCGACCTTTACTTAAATAAAAGAAAATTGAGAATAGAACTAATTGGAGAAGAGCAAAATAACAGTTTAGAAAAGAAAATATTTCTTCAAATTATTGATTTTTCGTGGAGATCTCATTTACAATATTTAGAGCAGTTAAGACAAGTTATTGGCTTAAGACAATATGGTCAAAAAGATCCTCTTTCAGAGTTTAAAAAAGAAGCTTTTTTACTTTTTGAAGGACTGTTATCTAAAATTAAAAATGATCTGATTAAATTCTTGCTCAATTTAAATATAGTGGTGTCGGATAAAAAACAAACAGAAGAAATGAAGGTGGATGAAGTCACAAAAAAAGAGGATAAAAAAATTGGAAGAAATGAAAAATGCCCTTGTGGTTCAGGTAAAAAATTTAAACATTGTCATGGTAATATTTAATTTCTAAGTTTTTTTAAATGCGTTTAATGCTTTTGCTCTTGCTGTTTCATGTTTTACCAGTGGAAAGGGATAATCTCTTCCTAGTTTAAAATCATCTGTATTTTCAAACTCCCATGGTTTATGTATAAATTTTTTTGGCACACTTTTTAATTCTGGAATCCATTTTTTTACATATTCACCATCATTATCAAATTTTTCACCTTGAAGGATAGGATTAAAAATTCTAAAATATGGTGCTGCATCGGCACCACATCCTGCTACCCATTGCCAACCAGCAATATTATTTGCTTCGCTATAATCTAATAAGCAATTTTTAAAATATTTTTCACCTTCTTTCCAATTTATTAATAAATGTTTTACTAAGAATGACCCAACAATCATTCTTACTCTATTATGCATCCATCCAGTTGCGTAAAGTTCTTTCATGCCTGCGTCAACAATCGGATAGCCGGTTAAACCTTTCTTCCACGCTAATAAAAACTTACTATTTTTTTCCCAGGGAAATTTATCAAATTTTTTTGAATAATTGTTTTTTAACATATGTGGAAAATGATTTATTAATGTATGATTAAATTCTCTCCATCCTATTTCCGCTAAATACTTCGATGTCCCAGCTGTCCTATGTTTAGCACTCATACATTGATCCCAAATTGTTTCTACGTGAAGCTGACCAAATTTTATAAAGGGGGATAATTTTGATGTTCCTATTATATTTGGAAAATTTCTACTATCAGAATAATTATTAATTCTGTTTTTAATGAAATTATTCAATTCATTTAAAGCAATTTCCTCACTGGGCATCCATATATTTTCAAAATTTTTAAACCATTTTTTTTTTGGTAAAATTTCTTTATAATTAATACAATTGCTAAAATATTTTTTTTTCTTTAAACATTTTTTAATTATTTTTTTTTTGTAGGAATTTTTTCAATATAATGTTTTTCTGCTTGTCTCCAAAAAGGAGTGAACACTTTAAATGGAGTTCCATCGTTTTTTTTGACTTCAGATGTTTCGTTAAGAATATTTCCCTTACAGATTTTAAATGAAATATTTTTAGCAATAAGATTATTAATAAGAAGATCATCAAATTTTAAATAATCAGGCTCATAAACTTTATTCCAGTAAACTGAAATATCTTTTTTTTTAAGTAATTTATCAAAAAAAATTTTAAAGGACTCAGTTTTTATTATTTCTAGATTTATATTAAAATTATTTAATTTTTTTTCAAAATTATAAAGAGACTTACTAAGCCACCATTTTTGTGCCTCCTGATTATCATAAATTGTTTTTTTGTATAAATAAAAAACTACTACCTCATCATGATTTTTTGTGGCTTCGGCTAGACCGTAATTTTTTGTAGTTCTAAAATCATCTCTTAACCAAAATAATCCAATTTTTTTACTCATAAGATTATTATAATTAGCAGATAAAATTTTATATTACGATGTGTAAAACTAGTTGGTGGTGGCCTTGGTAAGAATCGCACTTACGACACATACCTTTTCAGGGTACTGCTCTACTACTGAGCTACAAGGCCTAATATCTAAAAGTTATTCTACCTTTAGTTAAATCATATGGTGTCATTTCAACCATTACATTATCTCCGGTTAAAACTCTTATTCTATTCTTTCTAAGTTTTCCAGCTGTGTGGGCTAAAATTTCATGATTGTTTTCTAATTTTACTCTAAACATTGCATTAGGTAATAGCTCGGTTACTTTTCCCTTAAATTCTAAAGTTTCTTGTTTTGCCAACTAATATTCCTTTTTTAATCTTATTTTTATCGAATTAGCATGACCTTCTAAATTTTCATGCTGCGCTAAATTTATAACTGATGGACCTAATCTTTCAATACCTGTTTTTGTAATTTTTATCAGAGAATGTCGCTTTAAAAAATCACTTACTGATAAACCTGAAGAAAATTTAGCGGCTCCAGATGTAGGTAATACGTGGTTGGGTCCAGCAATATAATCGCCTACAGCTTCAGGAGAAAATTTACCTATAAAAATAGATCCTGCATTTTTTACCTTTTTTATAATTTCATTATTATTTTTCATATTAATCTCTAAATGTTCTGGAGCAATTACATTAATAATTTCTACAATATTTTTTTTATTATTAGCATAAATAGCTAAACCAAAATTTTTCAGACTTCTATATGCTATTTTTTTTTTGGGTAATTTTTTCAGTTGATTTGTTAAGCATCTATTTACTGATTTAATTAGATTTTGATCTCTAGATATTAAGATTGATTGTGCAAAAACATCGTGTTCTGCTTGAGCAATTAAATCTGCTGCAATCCAGTTAGGGTTTGCATATCTATCTGCAACTATAGTTACCTCTGAAGGTCCTGCCACCATATCAATTCCAACTTCTCCAAAAACCTCTTTTTTTGCACTAGCGACAAATGTGTTTCCGGGCCCAACTATTTTATCAACTTTTTCAAAAGTCTTAGTTCCGTAAGCGAATGCAGCTATTGAATGAGCTCCCCCGGTTTTATAAATTTTTTTTACACCACATTTTTTAGCTGCATAAATAACTGCAGGATTAATTTTTGAGCCTAGAGATGGGGTAGTTAAATAAATATTTTTTACACCTGCGACTATAGCTGGAATACAATTCATTAAAACGGTGCTTGGGTAGCTTGCCGTACCACCAGGAACATATACACCGACTTTTTCAATTGGAGAATATTTATAAGATAATTCATTTTTATATTTATCTTTTAATTTAAATGGTAAAAATTTTTGATTATTGTGAAATTTTTTTATCCTTTCAAAAGCTATATCTATTGATTTTTTTATTTTTTTATCTAATTTCTTGCTAATTTTATTTATTTCTTTTTTTGAAAAAACAATTTTATTAGAATTGTTTTTTATCTTAGAAAATTTTTTTTCAAAATTTATTACTGCTTTGTCTCCGTTTTTAATAACACTAGATATTATATGCTTAACATCTGATGTTTCAATTTTTTGAGTAAGTTTCCTCCTATTTAAGATAACTTTTAAATCGCTAAGAGATTTTCTTTTATTATAGTTTAAAAATTTTAACATTATAAAGTTTGATGTTTAGGTTTATTTTTTGTCTCCCATGCTTCGCCTTGGTCATCTAAAGTGACTTCTATCACTTCTGAAATGATCTTTATTGTGGAGCCTCCAGCAAATGTTATGTTCATCTCATAGTTATTATCAGGCATGGGGATACTTTCAATAGCGAGAAAGTCTAAAAATTTATCTTTTTTTAATTGATTTATGTTCTTTGAGTGTACTTCTAAAACATTTTCAAATTTCAAAATAGTTCTGATTCTTTTATTTTTTCTAAATACACCCTTTTCAACATCTTCCCACATAAATCTATTAAGTTGCATAAGAAAAATTTTATTTTTTTTTAAACTGGCAATATCAGAAACGCTGCCTATTGAGTCTTGTAAATGTGCAGATATTACTCTCAGATCTTCCTCTGTTCTAGCAATTAACTTTAAATTTTTTACTTCCATATTAAATTCTTTGAATTTCAGCATTACATTTCTTAAGTTTAGCTTCTAAAAATTCATAGCCTCTATCTAAATGGTAAATTCTATTAATTACCGTTCTATTTTCAGCTATTAATCCAGCTAAAACTAAGCTAACAGAAGCTCTTAAATCTGTAGCCATTACTTCCGCACCTGTTAATTTGGATGGACCTTCAATGAAAGCAGTTTTATTTTTAATTTTTATTTTAGCTCCCATTCTTTTTAATTCGGGTACATGCATAAACCTGTTTTCAAAAATATTTTCTGATATTTTTGACAAGCCATTAGCTTGTGTCATTAAAACCATTAATTGAGCTTGAAGATCCGTTGGAAATCCTGGATACGGCTTAGTAATAACATTTGTTTTTTTAAGATTATCATTTTTTTGTAGTGAGATTGAATTGTCATTTTTTTTAATTTTAACACCCATTTTTTTCAAAATATCGATTTCACTTTTTATAATGTTTGGTTTAATTTTATCTATTATAACTTTTTTTCCTATTAATGCGCTTGCTATCATGTAAGTACCTGCCTCAATTCTATCAAAAATTATTTTATGATTAATAGTTTTTTTTCTTATTTCGCTTTCATCAATTATAATTGTTCTCCCTGTTATCTTAATTTTTCCACCCATTTTTTTTAGAAAACTTATTAGATTTTTTATTTCAGGCTCAATAGCACAATTTTTTAAAACTGTTTTTCCCTTTGCTTGAATAGATGCTATCAAAGCATTTTCAGTCGCTCCTACTGAAATGCTAGGAAATTTGATATTAGCTCCTTTTAAACCATTTTTTGCTTCAGCTATGATATACCCGTTTTTAATTTTTATTTTAGCTCCTAATTTTTTTAAAGCAAATAAATGTAAATCGACTGGTCTAGAACCAATCGCGCAACCTCCAGGAAGAGAAACTTTTGCTTTTCCGTATTTAGCCAGCAACGGGCCAAGAACTAAAACTCCTGCTCTCATTGTTTTTACAAGTTTATAAGGAGCTAAAGTATTAATATTTTTTTTTTTATTTTTAATTTCTAATATATTTTTATTTTTTAAAAATTTTATGTCTAATCCAATAAAATTAAGTAACTCGGCCATTGTAAATATGTCTTTAACGAAAGGGATATTCAGAAGTTTTACTTTATCAGCTAAAATTGATGCAGCTAAAATTGGCAAACTTGCATTCTTTGATCCTGATATTGAAATTTTTCCAACTAATTTCCTCTTACCTTTAATTATTAACTTTTGCATCAAGAGGTTTTAAATTTTTGGAAGTGTAACGCCTTTTTGTTTCATATACTTTCCTTTTCTATTGGCATAAGTAACACTAGGTTTTTCATTACCTCTTATAAAAATAAATTGAGAAACTCCTTCGTTGGCATAAATCTTTGCTGGCAAAGGTGTTGTATTTGAGAATTCTAAGGTAACATGTCCCTCCCAACCAGGTTCTAATGGTGTGACATTAACTATTATACCACATCTTGCGTAAGTAGATTTACCCAGGCAAATTACAAGAACATTATCAGGAATTTTAAAATATTCTACAGTTCTTGCTAGTGCAAATGAGTTAGGAGGTATAATGCATTCTTTTCCAATTTTTGTAACGAAACTCTCTTTTTTGAAAACTTTTGGATCAACTATTCCGGAATTTACATTGGTAAAAATCTTGAATTCATTCGATACTCGAGCATCATAACCATATGAAGAAAGTCCAAAAGAAATTTTTCCTTTTCTAACTTGCTTGTCAACAAAAGGCCTAATCATACCTTTTGTTTTAGCTGTATTTTTAATCCACCTGTCTGATAGAACTGACATTTTTCTTATTTACTAAATTTTTAAACTTCTTTCTCTTTTTTAAATTTTTTTTTAACGCTGCTTCACGTATTTTAAATAATGAATCTTTTTTTCCAAAAGATTTCATCAATTTCTAATCTTTATCAGGGTTGGTTAAGTCTTCAAGCGTTATGGGCTTATCAATATCGTGCATTGTTTTCTCTTTAGACTCTTTTGAGTCACCTATAGAACGTTTTGCTCTTCGTTCTTCAATTCGAGCCTTGCGTTTAGCCTCTTTTTTCATAGCTTTGTCGCCACGTGTAGATTTGTAGTCGTAGTGAATTCCCATAACAAGTGTTCTTTCATTAATTCTTAAATTTACTTCTTGAGCTGCTTTTTTGCAAGTATCTTGATAGAAGTAATTGAATAATTATAAACAAAATAGACAAAAATGCGGCAACCATAACATCTTGAAAAGGTGAGGCTTTTGGAAAACCATAATTCCATATAATTATTAATATCAACCACAGAAACCAATTAATTTTTTTATTCATTTATTTTGCACCCTTGTTCATTACAATTTTGTTCATCTTTAGTATTATTGAAAAAATCAAGCGCTCTTAAAGCTGTCAGCATATGATTTTTATAAATATTTAGATAGCCATTTAAGCTATTTGCTAATTTTTGAGCTTCCGCGTTCTTTCCAAGTCTAATGAAATTGATCAACATTATAGCATTTCCATTGGGAATTGTATTATCACTTATGTCTACAGGATTTAAAAAAATATCATTATTATTTTTTTGATTTTTCTGAAAAATCCCCTTTTCATTTAAATAAAATTTATTAATAGTTTCATCACATAATTCTTTAGCAAGATTTTTATACTTAAAATTCATGGTTCTATCTGAAAGATCATTTAAAGCATTAATTAAAAAAGCATAATCTTCTAAAAAAACAATGTCTTTAGAATAGCTGTGTTGAATATTCTTTTTAAGATATTTTTCTTCAATATTGGAGAAGAAGAATTCAGCTAATTTTAAATAACCTTTTTGCGGTAAAATCTCGTGCGCTGAAATCAATCCACTTATCCATAAGCAATTCAGGTCAAGTTGTGTTTTATCATCAAAAAAAGGTTTGTTTTTTTTTAACCGAATTTTTAAAAGTTCATCTAAAACTTCTTTGGATGGTTTCTTTTTTTCAACTAATATAATCTTGCCTTCCCAGTTGCCCTTAACATCTATTTCAAAAAAATCTCCTATGCCTTTTATGTTTTTAATTTCTTCATATTTATAAACGTAATATTTTCCTTCTACACCATCACTATCAGCATCATAGGCTGACCCTAAGAGTTCGTATTTATTTAGAAACTCTTTTTTTATAAACTGAATGGTTTGATCTAATTTATTGCTAAAATATTTGTCTTTATTTATTTTACAATATTTTGACAAAAGCAAAATAAACTGTGCGTTATCATACAGCATTTTTTCAAAATGCGGGATCACCCAATCTTCATCGACTGCATATCTTGAAATTCCGCCTTCTATATGATCATAAATTCCTTTTGAACAAATTTTTTTTATCAATAAATTTATAGGGTCTAAATATTTTTTTTTACTAGTCTTATTGTAAAAATATAGAAGTGTTTCGTATAAATTAAAAGTTGGAAATTTTGGTGCACCTTTATAACCTCCTTTAATTGGATCAAGATAATTCAAAGATGTTTCTAAGATTGATTCGAGATCCTGACTTAAAACTGAAGTTGTTTTTAAATCTAAATTTTTAATAATTAAATCTTTTTGTTTGATTATATTTTCTTTTTGTTCAGCATATGCATCATGTACTTTTTGCAGCACTTCTTTAAATGACGGTAAACCATTTTGGGAATTTTTTGGAAAATAAGTTCCTCCCATAAAAGGAACGCCATTCTCATCTAAAAACATTGTTAAGGGCCAACCGCCGCCCGTCTGATTAAATAATTGAAAAGAACTTTGAAATACAAAATCCAAATCTGGTCTTTCTTCTCTGTCTACTTTAATGTTAATAAAATATTTATTCATTAAATCTGCTGTTTCTTTATCTTCAAAACTTTCATGAGCCATAACATGACACCAGTGGCAACTTGAGTATCCTACACTTAATAAAATAGGTTTTTTATTTTTCCTAGCGATCTCTAAAATTGTTTTTGACCAAACTTGCCAATTAACAGGATTGTCTTTATGTTGTTGTAAATAAGGACTTGGGTCATCAGCTAATGTATTTTGATAAATTGTCATTTAAAAAAAAAATTTTTTAATATTAAAGATGAAGTTATTAAAGCAATAAACATTAAAATAGGAAAATAAATCTGAGGAGTAAAAGCTAAATCTATAATACTAAATTTATCGGCCTGCTCAATATAATTATTCAAACCTGCTCCAATTGTATTCATAATAAAAAAACTTGGTATAAAGCCAAAGAAACTTGAAAAAAAATAATTAATTTTTTTCATATCAAATAAAACTGGAAACAAATTTTGTAAAAAAAATGGAACACCTAATCCTCCAATAAATCTATAAATAAAAAAATAGTAGAACTCATTTTTTTGAAATAGCTGTAAATATTTTTTGAATTTCTTTTCAAGAATAGTCTTCACAATATCTCTAAAGAAAAAATTAGCTATTGAATATAAAACAAGAGCTCCTAAAGCAATTGCAATAGTTGAGATTATCGTACCAATCCATTTTCCAAATAAAATGCCTGAGATAATTAAAATTGGAGAACCAAAACCAAGTAAAACAACCCATATAATTGAAAAGAGAGAAAAGTAAATTACGTTTATTAAAAGACGGTTACCCATATACCTATCAAGACTAAGTTGAAGTTCTTTATAATATGAAAAATCATCTAATCTATTAATTTGAATATTTGAAAAAATAAAATAAAGGAACGCAGATAGTATAATCAAGTATGTAAAACCTAAAAATAATTTCAAATTTTTATTCATAATTTACCTGTACAATAGGCGTCATTTAAAATATATACCTTTAAATATTTATGAAAAGAACTTATCAACCAAGCAATTTAGTCAGAAAAAGAAGGCACGGTTTCAGAGCACGTATGGCTACTAAAACTGGAAGACAACTTATTGCCAGAAGAAGAGCTAAAGGCCGAAAGACCATTTCAACATAATTCCAAATGGTTAAGCTTGAGAGTTTAAAGAAAAGCTACCAATTCAAAAAAACATTAAAAGAAAAAAAAGTCCACTCAGAATTTTTTTCAATTTTTGCTGCAAAAAATTTTTATAAGCCAAAATACAAGGAAGATTTAATCGTTAGTTTTGTTATGAAAAAGAAGATTGGAAATGCTGTTAAAAGAAACAAAATAAGAAGAAAATTAAAAGCAATTGTGCAGAAACTACTAAAAAAAAGAGGTGCAATTAGTAAAGATTATACTTATATAGTTTTCGGTAAATCAAATACTTATTTGCAAAAACAAAGTGTATTAATGCCTTTGATGGAAAAGAGTTTTAAAACAATAAAAATTAAATGATAAAATTAATAATTAAATTTAAGATTATTCTTATTAAAATTTATAAATGTATATTTTCTCCGTTACTTGGAAATAATTGTAGATACTTAACACCTTGTTCAGAATATTATATTGGGTCACTCAAAAAATTTGGCTTATTAAAAGGCTCGTACATGGGAATGAAAAGAATTTTGAGCTGTCATCCATTTAAATTACTAGGTGGGGGATCGAGTTTGGATTTTGTGCCTAATAATAATAACTTTAAAAAAGAAAGTTCAAATGGATAATAAAAACGTATTTGTAGCAATCGCTTTATCGATGTCAGTTCTCCTTTTTTGGGGTGCTTTTTTTGAAACACCTAAAAAAGAAAATCAAAATTTAAATAATAATCAAACGCAGCAAAAAACAGAAAATTCAATTACACCAAATAAAAGCCCAGCTCCGTCTGTTAATCAAATTAGTATAGAAGAAAAACTTTCCAGAGAAGACTCTATCAATAAATCAAACAGAATTAAAATCGAGAATGAAAATATTATTGGATCAATTTCTTTAGAAGGCGGATTAATAGACGATATATCTTTTAAAAATCATAAAAAAGAAGTTAATGGTAAAAAAAATATTGAATTTTTAAACCCCTCACAATCAGAAAATGGATTTTATGTTGAGTCTGGATGGGCTAGTATTGGAGATAACATTAAAGTACCAACAAAAAATTCTAAATGGGAAGTCGAAAAGAATAAAACATTAACTGATAAATCTCCGATAACAATAAAATGGGATAATAATGAAGGAATAATTTTTAAGAAAAAAATTGAATTAGATGAAAAATATCTTTTTAAAATCAGTCAAGAAATTCAAAACAAATCCTCTAAAAATATAGAACTTTATCCTTACGCTCAGATTACAAGAAATAAAATCCCAGACGATATTCAAAATTTTTATATCTCCCACGAAGGTTTTATTGGAGTTTTTGATGATGAACTTAAAGAAGATGATTATGACGATATAGAAGACAATAAGATCGTCAGAGAAGCTAATGAAGGATGGTTGGGTATAACAGATAAATATTGGATGACGGTTTTAGTCCCTGAAAAAGGAAAAAATTTTAAATCAACTTATCAATATAATAATGTTTTTAAAGCAAACTACATAATAAATGATCCTATTAAAATTAATACTGCTTCAAATGGGTCTAGCAATTTTAGACTCTTTGTAGCTGCAAAAGAAGTAAACACAATTGATACCTATGCAGAAACGCAAAAGATAAATAAATTAGATCTAGTTATAGACTGGGGTTGGTTTTATTTTTTCACGAAACCTTTGTTTTTCGTGATTGATTATTTGTTTAAATTTTCCGGAAATTTTGGAATTGCAATTGTTTTAATAACTTTAGCTATTAGAGCTTTGTTCTTTCCTCTTGCGAATTTTTCATTTAGATCAATGGCAAAAATGAAGGCCGTAACACCTGAAATGACAAGACTTAAGGAGCTTCATAAAGATGATAAAGTAAAATTACAACAAGAGATGATGGCTTTATATAGAAAAGAAAAGATTAATCCTGCAGCAGGTTGTTTGCCAGTTTTAATACAAATACCCTTTTTCTTTGCAATTTATAAAATGCTGTTTATTTCTCTAGAAATGAGACACCAGCCATTCTTTGGTTGGATTAAAGATTTATCAGCAGCAGATCCTACTTCTATTTTTAATTTATTTGGATTAATTCCTTGGAGTCCACCTAGTTTTATGATCATTGGAATTTGGCCAATTTTAATGGGCGCATCAATGTGGGTTCAGCAAAAACTAAACCCCGCCCCTACAGACCCAATACAAGCAAAAATTTTTGCATTCTTTCCTCTTTTCTTAACAATAATTTTAGCTTCCTTTCCATCAGGTCTAGTCGTCTATTGGACTGTTAATAATATTTTAACAATTGCTCAACAATGGGTAATCAACAAAAATACTACCGTTAAAACAAATTAAATGTCAGCGAATATTTCTTTAGAGGAAATCAAAAAAATTTGGCCCTCCTCAGCTCCAGATATCAATAATATAAATAAATATGTTGAAAAATACCAAGACGAAACAATTGTAGTCAAATACGGAGGCAATGTCTTAATCGACCAAGATATATTTAATAATTTCATTGATGATATTAATATTTTAAATAAATTAGGTCTTTCTATAATTGTTGTACACGGAGGTGGACCGAGAATTAAAAGAGAACTTGAAAAATCAAATATCCCAACTAAATTTATTAATGGTCTCAGGGTTACTGATGAAAAAATTATTTATATAGTTGAGAAAGTGCTAATTGACTTTAACAATGATATTGTAAAATCTTTAAATGAAAAGGGTTCAAAAGCTGTATCAATAACTACAAAAACAAAAAATATTATAGAAGTATTTCCTGAAGATAAAAAACTTGGTTTTGTTGGTGTACCTTCAAAAATCCACAATAATATAGTTAATGACTTAATTAAAAATAATCTAATACCTGTTGTGGCTCCACTTGGTTTGGGAAAAGATAGTCAACCATATAATATTAATGGTGATACAGCTGCAGGTGCAATAGCTAAATCTTTAAAATCTAGAAGACTGCTATTAATGACTAATGTTGAAGGTGTTTTAAATAAAGATAAAAAATTAATAACAGAAATTTCATCTTCTAAAATATTGCAAATGATTAAAGACGAAACTATTACTGGTGGAATGATACCTAAAATCAACACATGTTTGGACTCGGTTAATAATGGTGTAAAAGGGGTGGTGATAATGGATGGCAGAAAACCTCACTCAATTTTAAATGAAATATTCTCTGATACAGGTGCTGGAACTTTAATAAGATAATGAAAGAACTAAAAAATATAAAATATTGGTTATTTGATTTAGATAATACTCTTTATTCTGGTGATACAAAAGTTTTTGATCAAGTAGATAAGAAAATGTCAAAATTTATTTCTGAAAAACTTAAGATCAGTGAAGAAGAGGCAAAAATAATTCAAAAAAATTATTTTCATGAATATAATACTACGTTAAATGGGATGATCAAAAATCATGATATTGACGCAAATGAATTCCTGGAATTCGTCCATGATGTTAATTTGGATTTTCTTAAAAAAGATCAATTTCTAGGAAGTCAAATTAATAAACTTAATGGGAAAAAAATAATATTTACCAATGGCTCAAAAGCCCATGCTGCAAATGTTACTGGAAAGATTGGTATAGACAAGCTATTTGATGGTGTTTTTGATATCGTCGATTCAGATTTTTATCCAAAGCCTTCAATTGAACCTTATAAAAAAATAATAGAAAATTACAACATCGAGCCAGAATACTGTATATTCTTTGAAGATATTGCGAGAAATTTAAAACCAGCACATGAATTAGGAATGAAAACAGTTTGGATCAAAAATAAAGAACCTTGGGCCGCAGAATATTCTGATTCAGAGTTTATTAATTATAGAACAGATAATCTTGCTAAATTTTTAGAGGAGATAAATGAATACAGATAAATTAGAAAAAATAATAGATCAAAATTTTGATCAAAAGGAAAAAGTAAGTCCTAAATCAGATAAAAAAATTATTAAAGCTATAAATGAAACTATTGAATTAGTGGACTCTGGTAAAATTAGAGTTGCTAATAAAGTCAATGGATCGTGGGTGGTTAATCAGTGGATCAAAAAAGCCATACTACTCAGTTTTAGAGTTAATAAAATGGAAATGTCAAAAGGACCATACACAACTTGGTATGATAAAGTGCCTGGTAAATCAGTAAAATGGAAAGAAAATGATTGGAAGAAAGCTGGTTACCGACACGTTCCAAATGGTGTAGTTCGAAAAGGATCTTTTATTGCAAAGAATGTTGTTTTAATGCCTTCTTTTGTTAATCTCGGAGCTTATGTTGATGAGGGAACGATGATTGACACTTGGGCATCTGTAGGTTCTTGTGCGCAAGTTGGAAAAAACTGTCATATATCTGGGGGAGCGGGAATTGGTGGAGTTCTTGAACCTTTACAAGCAGGACCAGTTATTATTGAAGACAATTGTTTTGTGGGAGCTCGATCTGAAATAGCTGAAGGAGTTTTAATTGAAGAAGGCGCTGTAATTTCAATGGGTGTTTATATTGGTGCATCTACAAAAATTATTGATCGTTCCACAGGAAAAATAACTTATGGGAAAGTTCCAGCTTACTCAGTTGTAGTTCCAGGAAGTTTACCGAATAAATCTAATCCTGATGGCCCTTCGTTATACTGTGCAGTAATAGTAAAAAAAGTTGACTCAAAAACTAGAAGCAAAACTTCAATCAATGATTTATTAAGAGACTAATGGCTAACATTAATGAATTAAAATTAGCTAAAGATCTTATAAAATTTCCTAGCATTACACCTAGAGATGCTGGTGCTATTAATTTTTTAAGTAAACAGTTAAAGTCTTTAGGATTCACCTGTAAAATTTTGGAATTTCAAGATAAAAAAAGTAAACCAATTAAAAATTTATACGCAAGACTAGGGAAAAAAAGTCCTAATTTATGTTATGCGGGTCACACAGATGTAGTGCCACCAGGAAATATTAAAGATTGGACTGTCAATCCCTTTAAACCTTCTGTTAAAAAAAATCATTTAATAGGTAGGGGGGCTAATGATATGAAGAGCTCAATTGCTTGCTTTGTTTCAGCTGTGAATAAATTTTTGAAAAAAGGTAAATTTAATGGTTCGATAAGCTTTTTGATAACAGGCGATGAAGAAGGTTTCGCAATTAATGGAACAAAAAAAGTAGTTGAGTACTTAAAGAAAAGAAAGGAAAAAATAGACTTTTGTATAGTGGGAGAACCAACAAATCCAAATAAACTTGGTGAGATGATTAAAATTGGAAGAAGAGGAAGTTTGTCGGGAAAAATAGAAATTTCTGGTGTTCAAGGTCATGTTGCCTACCCACATTTATCTAATAATCCAATTAATGCATTGGTAAGTATCTGTAGAAAACTTAAACAGAAAAAGTTAGATAAGGGAAATAAAAATTTCCAACCATCAAATCTTGAATTTACAGCTATAAACGTTGACAATAAAGCTCATAATGTAATACCTGCAAAAGCTACAGCTCAATTTAATATAAGATATAATAATTTTCATAATGCTAATTCATTAAAGAAAAAAATTAATTTAGTAATAAAAAACATCTGTAAAACTAGCAGATGTAGATTCAAGACAGAATTCATAGCTAACGGTGACTCTTTTCTTACTAGGCCTGAAAAAACTATTTTTATGGCACAAAAAGTTATAAGAAAAATAACGAAGATATCTCCTAAATTTTCTACGACTGGAGGGACCTCTGACGCAAGATTTATTAGAAAAATTGCCCCTTGTCTTGAGTTTGGTTTGGTAAACAAAACAATGCATAAAGTTGACGAATGTGTTTCACTTTCTGATCTAAAGAAACTTACAAAAATTTATCAGAACATCCTTGAGGTTTATTTTAGGTGAAACTTTACCAAGTTAAAAAGTCTAAAATAGATAATCAAGGAGTTTACGCTGCTGAAAATATAAAATCGGGAACAAGAATTATTTATTACAAAGGAAAAATTATCACAAAAAAGGAAACAGAAAGAAATCCTAAATATGATAATGACAAAGCAATTTACTTATTTAATCTTAATAGCAGATATGATTTGGATGGAGATTTTAAATACAATACTGCTCGATTAATTAATCACTCATGTGAACCTAATTGTGAGGTAGATGGTAAAGGACTAAAATTGTGGATTTTTGCTTTAAGAGATATAAAAAAAGGTGAAGAGTTATCCTATGATTATGGGTTTAGTTTTGATGAAGATTTCAAACAATTTCCGTGCAAATGCCAATCAAAAAATTGTTGTGGTTATATAGTTAGAGAAGGGTCTAGATGGAGAATAAAAAAAAGAAAAAAACACAAATAGATATAATTTTACCTAATTTTAATAGCCAAGAATTCATTGCAGAAACAATAAAAAGCATAATCAAGCAAAGTTATTCTAATTGGAAACTTATAATTATTGACGATAATTCAAATAAAAAAACTAAAGAAATTTTAAAGAAATTTATAAAAAATAAGAAAATTAAAATTTATTGGTTTAAAAAAAATCAAGGAGCAGGATTTTGTAGGAATTATGGAATAAAAAAGACCAAATCACCTTACATAGCCTTTATCGACTCTGATGATATTTGGAAGAAAGATAAGTTAAAAAATCAATTCCATTTTATGAAAAAAAATAATTATTCATTTTCATATACATATTACGAAACATTTGGTGATAAAAAAAAATTTATTACACCGCCATTAAGTTTTAATTACTCAAGTTTCATTCGTAATACATCTATCGCTACAAGTACAATGATGGTAAAAAGAAAGGACATTAATAACATTAAATTCACTAATACAAAAATTTGTGAAGACTACTTTTTTAAATGTAAACTTTTACAAAAGGTAAATTACGCTTTTGGAATAAATAAATCTTTAACAAAATATAGAGTAAGAAAAAATTCACTACAAAGTAGTAATTTAAGAAATTTTTTTTGGATCTGGAAAATAAACAAGGACTATAACAAGCTAAATCTATTAGAAAATTTTTTCTCTCTTTTAAGTATTTCTATAAATTCAATAAAAAAATATGGTGGAAAAAATATTTTTTAAAATTAATATTTTATTTTAAAAAGATATAAACCGCATGCAGGTGCCGGCGGAGCACATTTTTTTCTTTCTTTAGATTTAAAAATTTTTTTAAACTGCTTAAGACTCCATTTACCTGTTGATAAATATTTTAAACATCCTACCATAGAACGCACTTGATTTTGTAGAAATGATTTTGAATTAAAAATAATAAAAATCTTATCCCCTTTTTTTTTAACTTTAACTGAATTCATTTTTTTTAGAGGAGATCTTGCTGAACAAGATGCTGCTCTAAAAGTTGAAAAATCGTGAGTACCCTCTAATATTTTTGCTCCTTTCTTTAAAAGAGATACGTCAATTTTATTTTTTACATGCCATGATTTTTTTTTATCAATTGATAAAGATCCTCGCCTATTAACTATTTGATATTCATAAAGCCTTTCTTTGGCTCTGTATCGTGCATGAAATTCCTTATTTTTTTTTTTAATTGCGACTATAGAAATGGGATCTTGTCTTAAAAAAAAATTTATTGAATCCAAAAATTTATTTTTATCCTCAATTTTTTTTTTTAAATAAAAATTTGCACACTGGCATAGAGCGTGTACTCCTTTGTCGGTTCTTCCTGCTCCAATGATTCTAATTTTATAATTAAAAATTCTTTTTAATGCTTTTTCTATTTTTTCTTGAATTGAGGTTCCATTTTTTTGAAATTGCCAGCCTACAAATTTTGTCCCATCATATTCAATCTTAATTAAATAGTTATACATTATTAATATTGTTTCCAGGTTCCAATTTATTTCCTCGAAGGAACTCTGAAGCTGCCATTTTATTTTTTCCCTCTTTTTTCAGTTCTAAAATTTGAATCGCATTTAAAGAGCAGCCTATGGCAAACTTATCATTAATAATTTCTCCTGGATTACCTTTTAGTTTTACCTCAACAGCTTTTATTATCTTAACTCTTGAGCCTTTAAGATAAAACCAACATCCTGGATTTGGATAGAGAGCGTTTATTTTTGCAATAATGGTTTTAGCATCAAAATTCCAATCTATCTTAGACTCTGTTTTATCTATTTTTTTTGCGTAAGTTGCTTCATTTTCATTTTGGAATGTTAAGTTTGCTTTATTATTTTCAATCAAATCCAAAACTTCTAAAGTTAATTTTGCACCTAGATTTGACATTTGATTGCTCAATTCCTCATAATTAGTTTCTTTTGAAATTTTTATCTTGGATTGAATATAAATAGGCCCTGCATCTAATTTTGGAACTATTTTCATTATTGAAATACCTGTTTCTTTATCACAATTCATAATTGCCCTTTGAATAGGAGCAGCTCCTCTCCATTTAGGTAATAAAGAAGCATGTATATTAATAAAAATAATATTTTCTAGATTTAAAATTTCTGTAGGTAATATTTTTCCATAGGCAACAACGACGACTATATCTGGTTTTTCTTTTCTAAAGTGCTCTAATTCAGTTTGTGTATTTAGTGTTTCTGGGAACCTGACAGGAATATTATTTTCCTCTGAATATTTGTGTATACTAGATAAGCTAGTTTTTTGCCCACGATTTTTTTTTTTAGGGGGCTGTGTATAAACTCCCATTATTTTATGACTTGATTGGTATAAAGTTTTTAGAATTGGTACAGCAAAGTCAGGCGTACCCATAAAAAAAATTTTTAAAGACATTAAATTTTATACAACTATTCTTTCTAGTGATTTTTTTTGTTTAGAAAGTTTTTTAATTATCATTGTTTTTTTTAACTTTGAAAGATAGTCAATAAATAAAATTCCTTCTAAATGATCTATCTCGTGTTGTATGCAAGTTGCCAATAAACCCTCGGCATCTAAAATTTTTTCTACCCCATTGTAATCTAAATATTTAACTTTACACTTGTCAGGTCTATTTATTTCAGCAAATTGTCCGGGTACAGAAAGACAGCCTTCCTCGTAAATAGCATCTTTATCTGAATTGGTAATTATTTCAGGATTCACAAAGTATAAAGGATTTTTTTTTTCATCATTCCGGCTCAAGTCTATTACTATAATTCTTTTTGGAACACCTATTTGAATGGCTGCTAAACCTATTCCTGGTGCCTTGTACATAGTTTCAAGCATATCATCCATTATCGATCGAATTTTGTCGTCAACTTCATCTACTTTAATAGATTTTTGCCTTAAAAAAGGATCGGGTTCGGTCAAAATCTTCTTAATGGTCATATTAAACTTTATATTCCAATTAAGATCTTAATGGTAGAGCAGAATTTAATACAACATTTCTAATCTTTATCAAATTCATCTTATTTAAAAGACTGGTTACAAAATACACTGTTTCTGGGTCTAATTCATAAGGCTCATCTTCACCAATTATCTCAACAATTTTTAAAGCTAAAAAAGCATTTTGATTATTGTCAATTAATTTAACTAGATTTTTGGGTAAATCATATTTTTTAGATAACTCTTCATACTTAAAATTTTCTGGAAGATTAAAGCCATCTTTGATGAGTGAGTCTGCCAATGCTAAATCTTTTGCCGAATAAAAGTATTTTCTATTTTTACTAATCTTTTTAAAAATTTTGTCTATATCTTTTTGGATTTTTTTTCCATTTTCATTACCAGTCAAATATTTGATAATTTTTGATTGATGAAGAACTTTATCATTATATTTTATTTTACCATTAAAGTATTCATCATCATTGATTACTTTATTTTTAGCTATCTCTGAATATTCTTCAGGAATATTTTCTAGACCAATTTCTTCAATTTTTTCGCTTAAAAATTTAGGATAAATATTTTTAAGATCATCTTTTTTAAACAAATCTTCTAACAAAAATAAATAATTTAATTTTGAGCCAACATTTTCAGACAATAAAAATTTTTGATAAACTAATGATCTCGCTTCACTGCTATTTAAAGTTTGATATATATTTTTAGCATTTATCAATTCACTTAAATTAAAAGGAATTTGTTGATATATCTTAAATATTGTAGATGCGTTTATTTGACCTTGATTCGCAGCGAATTCTAATTCTTTAAGCCTTTCTTTGTCTTCAAAATCTTCGAGTTTTATTAAATTTGAAGCATTCAAGTATTTCCAAATAATCTCTTTAGTATTTTTACTCGGTTTAAAATTAAAATCATTTATTGTTATGCTCGATAGATAAAAATTTAATAAGTTTTTTTCATTAATTTTATTCGTTGTTTTTGCCGTTACGCCTAATAGAAAATTAATTTTATCGTCATAAAATTTATCAGATTGGTTTTGTTCCCTCAAAAGATCTAGCAGCAATTGTGCCTCTAATTTTTTATTATTAAACACTAAACAATAAATTTTAAATTTTTCTAAGTAAGCGTCTTTTATTTTTGTATCTATAAATTTTATTTTTTCGCATCCTTCTTTAATATTTGCTTTAGAAATATTTTCATCTACAAGGTATTGAACTGCTCTTTTTTTACTTTTAAAATTTTCATTTTGTTTTAAAAAACTTTCAACTAAATTTGATTTTTTATTTTTAATTAACCAGCTAATTTTTAAATCAGAAAATTCTTCATCTTTCATGCCATCAGGCGCATAAGAAAAAGATAACAAAATTTTTTCAAATATCTGGTTTGCTGTTCTTGATAGTTTAATTTTTTCTATTCTTTCTAGGCTTGATTTAAAATCTTCAGACTTTGTTAACGACCACATATTTAAATTGAAATCAAGATCTTCTGGATCGTATATTCCATAAATTTTTGAGTCAAAATTTTGATTTAAAGATCCCTCTTCTATTTCAATTTTACTTTTATTATTAATTTCAATATTTTTTGATGAGCTAAAATTTGAATTCTGAAAATCTTTTGCATTTTTTAATTTTTTTTCTTCACTGGCCTCTTGTGTATTATTGTCATTTTTCCAAATATCTATTTTATCTTCACTTTTTAAAGGAGTAGAAAATATAAATATAATTAATAAGCAGAAAAAATAATTAGAGCTTTTTAATTTCATTTGTGATGTCAATTTCGTAATTTTTTTGAGGGCTTGGGAAGTTTATTTTTTCAATTAAAAAAATTAATAAAATAAAAACAATTATTAATAATAAGAATTTTATTAAAATTCTTAAGAACGAACTTCCTATATTTGGTTGTCTGTTGTATTTAAGTTGCATACTTTACGGTTTTATTTAAACTCAATAAATAAGACATATTTATGAAAAATCAAATTCTAAAATCTGCAAAAATGGAAAAAAACCTAACTTTGACAGGTATGATGGGTGTTGGTAAATCTACTATAGGCAAAAACCTTGCAAAACAGCTAGGTTATAATTTTATAGATATAGATAGACTGATAGAAGTTAAGGAAGGAGCTTCAATTAATTCAATTTTTAGAAATAAAAGTGAAAATTATTTTAGAAAAATAGAAAATGATATTACCTTAAGCGAATTAAAAAAAAAAAATTCAGTAATATCCTTAGGTGGTGGAGCGTTTTTAAATAAATTAATTAGAAAGAGTGCAAAAAAATCCTCTGTGAGTTTTTGGTTAGATGTAAAAACGGAAATATTAATTAAAAGATTAAAAAGAACGAAAAAAAGACCACTTTTGGATAAAAAAAATATTAATGATACAGTAAAAGAAATTTATCAGGAAAGAAAAAAAATTTATAACCAAGCCGATTATAGAATTAAATGCAGCTCTTTAAAATTAAATGAAATCGTAAAAAAAATACTAAAATTATATGAAGACTCAAGAAATTAAATATAAAAGTTTAGAACATAATTATTCAATTTTAATAGGAAATAATACTATTAATCTTTTACCTCAGCAAATAATGAATATCTGTCCAAAAACAAAGAGGATAGCTTTAGTAGTTGACTCTAAAGTTCCCACAAAATTTATAAATAAAATTAAAAATAAATTGAAAAAATATGAAATTTTGTTTTTAACTTTTTCAGCTAACGAAAAAAATAAATCATTAAAAAATATAAATTTTTTTCTAAACAAAATTCTTGCAAAAGATTTTAATAGGTCAGATCTCATTATTGGTATTGGTGGAGGTATAACTGGGGATGTTGCGGGTTTTGTTGCGAGTATATTCAAACGAGGCATTAATTTTATTAATGTTCCAACTACATTGTTAGCTCAAGTTGACTCGGCTGTTGGAGGCAAAACCGGGGTCAACACAAATTATGGTAAAAACTTAATAGGTTCATTTTACCAGCCAAAATTAGTAATTAGCGACACAACTTTTCTTAACTCCTTATCAAAAAAAGAAATGATTTGCGGTTATGCTGAGATATTAAAACATTCTTTAATCAAAGATAAAAAATTTTTTATTTGGTTAAAAAAAAATACACATAGATTATTATCAAAACAATCTAAAGCACTTGCCTATGCAATTAAAAAAAGTTGTCAAATTAAAATGTTTTTTGTCAACAAAGATGTAAATGAAAAAAATGTAAGAATGATTTTAAATTTTGGTCATACCTTTGCTCACGCTATAGAAGTTAAGAATAATTACTCCAAAACAATTACTCATGGAGAAGCTGTCTTATCAGGAATGATTTTAGCTTCTAAACTTTCATTGGCAAAAAAAGTTTGTAGCATAAAAATTATTAATGAAATTTTACAAATATATAATGAAAATAATCTATCTTACACTTATAAGAAATATTTAAAATTCGATGAAATTAAAAAATTAATCCCTCATTTAAAAAATGATAAAAAAAATAATGATGATAAGATAAATTTTATTTTATTAAAAAAAATAGGTCAAACTTCACTACCTAATAAATATAAGATTTCTTTAAATGATTTAAAAAAACTAAGCAAATCGTTTACACAATAGTAATTTCTAAGGCATGAATTTTTGTTTTTAAGTCTTCTTTTAAAACTTTCATTACCATTTTTTGCGCGGTAACCCTTGGGATTGAATTTAAATACAAAGATTTAATTCTTAAATGTAAATGAAACTTTTCAGAAGAGAAAAATTTGTGACCTCTATGTTTATGAGAATTATCAACAATATCAAGTTCTTCAATATCTATTTGCTTCTTTAATTTAACATTGATTTCTTTAAAATAATTTTTCATTAATATCATTTTACTATATAGAATTATTCAATGAAAATAATTTGTGATTGGGATAATTGTAAAGAAACTGGTGCATATAGGGCTCCAGTAGAAAAAGATAATAGTAAAAAGTATAGATTACTTTGTTTAAACCATATTAAGATATTTAACAAAAACTGGAACTATTTTGAAAATATGAATGACCAAGAAATAGAATTTTTTATAAAATCAGACTTAACATGGCATAAATCTACCAAAACTTTTGGATCATCTGATAATTTTTTTAATATTCTATGGAACAATGCTTTAGATGATAAACTAAATATTTTTAAAAGTTCTAATTATAAAGATTTCAAAAAAACTAAAATTTCCCAGCAAGACAGAGATGCTCTACAGGTCATGGAGTTGAATGATGATGTAAAATGGGAAAAAATTCATTCAAAATTCAAAGAACTTGTAAAAAAATATCATCCTGATAAAAACCAAGGAAATAAGAAATTTGAAGATAAGTTAAAAATGATTACTTTAGCTTATAGTCAACTTAAAAAAACTTTAGGAAAAAAATGAGTGCGCAAGAATTAGTACAAAAACCAGATATCAAACTTTCTGTGAAACAGACTTTCGGGTTTGATAGCGAAATGCAAGTTAAAGCCTTTTCAAAAAAAAATGAATATGTTCCAAAGATAGATGCTGACTACAAATTTGATAAAGATACAACTTTAGCAATTCTGGCTGGATTTTCTTTTAATAAAAGAGTTCTTATTCAAGGCTATCATGGAACTGGGAAGTCCACTCACATAGAACAAGTTGCAGCAAGATTAAACTGGCCTTGTTTAAGAGTTAACCTTGATAGTCACATTAGTAGAATTGATTTAATAGGAAAAGATGCAATTGTTTTAAAAGATGGTAAACAGATCACAGAATTTAAAGAAGGTATTCTACCCTGGTCAATCCAAAACCCTGTGGCTTTAGTTTTTGATGAATATGATGCAGGAAGACCAGATGTAATGTTTGTTATTCAGAGAGTTTTGGAAAGTGAAGGTAATTTTACTCTCTTAGATAAAAATAAAGTTTTAGAACAACATGATTTTTTTAGAATTTTTGCAACTACAAATACTGTTGGCTTAGGGGACACAACTGGTCTTTACCACGGCACACAACAAATTAACCAAGGACAAATGGACAGATGGAATATTGTTTCTACTTTAAATTACCTTCCATTTGATAAAGAGTTAGAGATTGTTTTGGCTAAAAATAAAAGCTTAAATAATAAAGATGGAAAAGAA
>Ga0233444_10001309_pt1 | contig 28845 bp, 29 predicted proteins | sample SI_124_October20_6_FD_182792 | JGI IMG/M metagenome (GOLD analysis project Ga0233444, IMG submission 182792) | Seawater microbial communities from Saanich Inlet, British Columbia, Canada - SI_124_October2016_10_MG | ecosystem: Environmental > Aquatic > Marine > Inlet | place: Canada: British... | reverse complement strand
GTTGTGGTCATATTTTAAGGTCTTAGAAAGGTTCTGATTGAGGTCTAATATCGAGTTCATGTGTCAATGCAGATGGTGCTTGGTTTGCGAGATCCCAATAAAGCTTGGCGATATCTTCTGGTTGTAAGCAGCTTTCTTGTTTGAGTTTTGGAAAGCATTTTAGACTGAGGTCAGACCAGATAATGCCATCTAGAATTGGATGAACAACATGAATGCCTTGGGATTGGAATTCTCGTGCGAGAGACTGAGCAAAACCGCGAAGGGCAAATTTGGCAGAGCTGAACGGGCCGAAACCGGCACTACCCCGTGTGCTGGCTGTGGCGCCGGTTAGAATCAATGTGCCTTTACCTTGTGCTTGCATCGATGGCATAACGGCATGGCTGACATTGATTGCGCTTAAGACGATGGTGCGCCATGCCGACTCAAAATCAGTCGGAGCAAGATTGAGAAATTTGCCTCGAATGAGCGCCGCAACGTTATGGATAACAATCGTGGGCACGCCATATTGTGCAATTGCAGTGTCAATGCTGGTCTTAGTTTGGATCGGATTTGTTAAGTCGACATGAACTTCGCCAGAGGAGCGCGCCATTGTGGTGACCTGATAGCCATTCTGTTCGAAGTGGCTGCGAGTGGCTTCACCCAAGCCGGGCCCATAGCCTGCGATAATAAGGTGTGGTTTCATGGTTGATCTCTAGTTGTTTTGATCGGGCATGCTCAGGGTTAAAAGTTTACCTTGTTGTGTGATTTTTAAGTGTTTTAAAAATGACATACCCAACAAAATTTCATCGAATTGCATGCCTTGGCTGATACTTGCTTGTACGTTTTGCATTTCGAGACTACCAAGCGAGATACTATCTAATTTTGTCATGAAAGAAGTGCTTGTGCCATTGGCTGTGACGGTCTTGTGAGACATGCCTTTTTTCAGATTTAGTCTCTGGGCTATATGCTCAGGAATGGCCACATTGGTTGCACCGGTATCAAGCAAAAATTGAACGTCCTGGCCATTTATTTGACCATTGGCTACGTAATGACCCTGGCGGTTTTGTTTTAAGACAATTTCCTGTTCACCGAGGGGATTAACGTGTGTTGTGATTGTTTGATTGGGATTGTTTATTTTTTCTAGGGCGTCATCGAAGAAAAAGCTGGCGCCACCTAGCAACGCAATCCAAATAACAGCGATGGTGAAAGTGTTGAAAGTCGGTGGGTTAACTTGCTTATCCATGTGTTAGTAGACTCGTATTTTGTCCTTTTTTTGCATGTTATCGTGCCGGGTTTTTGGTGGCATTGCAATTGATCTTGTAATGAAAAAAGATCTGATGCGTCAGTATTTTGCGAGACCCTGTATCGAAAATGATTTTTCAAACGTATTGGGTTTTAGTGATGGTGTCATTATGTGTAATGCGGGGTCTTAGGTTTAGCTGATATGCAGGAAAGGAATCAAACAGTGCGATGGCAAGCTGATGAAAAGCGCTGGTCGGCGTTGATGGCTGCGAGTCATCTTGGTGATAAAGTAGCTTATGCTCAGCTTTTGTCTGAATTAACGGATGCGCTTACTGGTTATTTACATAAACAGTTTGGCCAATTTGAGTTAATTGAGGATTGTGTTCAGGAGTGTTTATTAGCGGTTCATAAAGCCAGACATACCTATGATCCAAAGCGGGATTTTCGACCTTGGTTTTTTACGATTGCGCGGCATAAGACGATTGATGTGTTGCGGCAATCAAGTCGTCATGTGGGTACAGCGTCAGAAGTGGTTTTAGATCCCGTTGATGATGTCAGTGCCGATGGTTTTAATCGGCTTTTGGATGGGGCAAAAATGATGTTGCGTTTGTCAGCTGATCATAGAGAGGTACTGGTGATGACGAAGTATTTAGGTTTGACAACATTGGAAGTGTCGGCGTCTTTAGGAATCAGTGAAAGCGCTGTTAAAGCGCGATTGAGGCGTGGGTTGAAAAGAATACAAGAAGTTTGGGATGCGGAGTCAATTTATCCATGAAAAATGATCACGAAAAATTAATTACGGCTTTGGTTAATGATCTTAAACCCGTTGCTAAGCCGGCAGGGTTTGTTATGCCTTTTCAGCTATGGCTAATGATGGCGGTATTATTCGCGAGTGGCCTGGCCTGGTTGATGGGGCCCTATCGCCCCGGGGCATTAGCCCAATTAGCGGCGTCATTGCAGTTTTCAGTTGAGACTGTTGTGGGTTGTATTGCTATTACGATGATTGCTTTCATAGCTTTTAGATCGGCGATTCCTTCGGGTATGACGGAGTTTAAACAACGTGTTATGCCGATATCTTTGCTGTTTGTTTGGATTGGTTTTTATGTTTATGGCATTGTGGATCCGGCGCTGGCGGAATCAATGGCGGGTAAACGGGATCACTGTTATTTAGAAACGATGTTGTTTGCTACTTTGCCACTGTTGGTAGGTTTGTTTTGGGCTAAAAAATTATGGCCAATCAATAAAATTCAGACAGGCTTGTTGTTTGGTCTAGCATCAGGCGGCATCGCAGCAATGGTGATGCAATTTGCTTGTATGTATGAGCCAATGCATGCGCTGTTGTTTCATATTTTACCTGGCTTGGAGATGGGCGTCATCGGTGCTTTTCTGGCTAAGGTGATTATCAAATTAGACTAATTTTGTGAACTGAGTATCGTTTTTAGTTTATTCGACGTATTGGGTTATGTGTGTGAAGTGATTCGCTTTGGGCGCTATCGATAACTTTTAATAACGGAGAATAACAATGGTTTTAAATAAGCATATTTTGTCGGCGCTTGGCTTGGCGGCAATGTTGGTGGGTTCAGCTGTACACGCCTCGTCGGCACAGATTCAAGTTGATTTTACCAATAACGCGCCAACAGGCGGCACGCTTAAAACGCCAGTTTGGGTCGGCTTTCATGATGGTGGCTTTGATACTTTCACAACCGGTCAGGCGGCTACTCAGGGCTTAGAGCGTTTAGCGGAAGATGGCAATGTCAGCGTGTTAAGTAGTGAATTTAAGGCCAGCACAATGGGCGGTGTTGATGGCCGTGTTGGTAACGCACCTATCGGGCCACAAGGTTCAGCAAGCAATACTTTTACTGTTAATACTGATGGCAGCAATAATTACTTTTCTTATGCGTCAATGGTATTGACCAGTTCAGATTTCTTTATCGGTAATGGCGATCCATTAGCGGTTGATCTTTCAGACTTATTGAGTGGCATGGTGTCATCGTTGAGCTTTGATGTCTTTCGAGTTTATGATGCGGGAACAGAGGTGAATGATTTTGCAACCTCTCCAGCTGCCGGTGCGTTTGGTATTCCGGGTGGTCAATCAATGCCAAATCAAGGAGCAGATGAGAATGGTGTTGTATCGTTTGTAGGTGCGGCAGGCTCAGAAATCCCACATAGCTTTGATGCTTTAAATGCGTATATTTTATTTGCTAATGCAGCAGGTATCTCAGATGACGTTTTCTCAGCGCTTAACTTTACAGGCTATGAGAGCATTGGTTCGTTTACATTAACCAATGTATCTGAAGTGCCTGTGCCAGCCGCTGCATTTCTTTTTGGCCCTGCTTTGATGGGGTTCTTAGGTTTACGTCGTAAAGCCAACCGTGCCTAAATAAATTTTAGGTTCATCGCTTCTAGGGGTGGCCATCATTGTATGGACGCCCCTTTAGTTTTTTTGGTGATGATTATGCTGAGGTTGGGCGATTGCTCGGTTTTCTTCTCCGGCGAGCTGGGTTTGGCTTAGATGGGTCTGAAGCCTGTTGCTTTGTGTTACCGCGAGAAGGGTTTCCTGACGGTTTTGATACCCGTTTTCGGTGTTTGTGGGGCTTGTCCAAACTGGAAGCAGGGAGATCATGAACCGGCTCAAAGCCTTCAATGACGCGACGCTCTATCAGTTCGCGGGTTAAATGTTCGATATCGGATAGGTAGTCAAACTCATCTGAACAGACTAAAGATATAGCATGACCGGTGGCGCTGGCACGGCCAGTACGGCCAATCCGATGGACATAATCTTCAGGAATATTAGGCAGGTCAAAATTGATCACATACGGTAATTGATCGATATCAATACCGCGCGCGGCAATGTCTGTCGCGACCAATACTTGAATGGTATTGTCTTTGAAGTTGGCAAGTGCTTTGGTGCGTGCACCTTGGCTTTTATTACCGTGAATGGCGGCGGCTTTGAGGCCGGTCGCTTCGAGTTGTTTGACCAGTTTGTTGGCGCCGTGTTTGGTACGAGAAAAGACCAAAACCTGATGCCATTGATTGTCATTAATGAGATGGCAGAGGAGTGACGATTTTTGTTTTTTATCGACTGGGTGAATCCATTGTTCGACGGATTTGACGGTGGTGTTTCTTGGGCTAACAGAAATCTCAACCGGATTGTTAACGAGGCCTTTGGCCAATTGGCGAATCTCTGGAGAGAACGTCGCCGAAAAGAGTAAGTTTTGGCGGTTTTTAGGCAAAAACTTTATGATTTTCTTAATGTCATTAATAAAGCCCATGTCGAGCATGCGATCGGCTTCATCGAGTACCAAGACTTCCAATTGGTCAAAACGAACGGCATTTTGATTATATAAATCAAGTAAGCGACCTGGCGTGGCAACAAGGACATCAACGCCGCGGCGTAGCTTCATCATTTGCGGATTAATTTTAACGCCGCCGAAGACCACGGCGGATTTTAACGGTAGGAATTGGCCATAATTTGTCACGCTGCCATGGACTTGAGCGGCGAGTTCACGGGTTGGCGTGAGCACGAGTGCTCGGGCCTGATTACTTTTTGCTAATTGACCTTTTGATAGGCGCGCTAGCAAGGGTAAAGTGAAGCCAGCTGTTTTACCTGTGCCCGTTTGTGCGGCCGCCATAACGTCTTTGCCTTCAAAGATGGCCGGGATAGCTTGGGCTTGAATAGGTGTCGGTGTGTCATAGCCTTGTTGTTTGATGGCTTTGAGAATAGGCTCTGGCAAACTCAGATCGGTAAAAAGCATAGCGGTGGTGCTCAATTTAATAGGTATAAATACGGGGGAAGGGATGCTAGCTTACAGTGTATCTATAATAGGTGCACTTAAATTATCTTGACTTCGGGGCTTTTAAGGTAAAGTGCCTTACTATAAATTCACATTATCAATTTTATTGGAATAGGAAAGGGTATGTTTAAAACGGTCATAACGGGTCTGGCGTTATCATTTGTATTATCACAATCGGCAATGGCGAGTTCAGCCTGCCAAAAAGAGCGGGTTGAGCTACAAGTCCTCGGTTCAGGTGGGCCAGAACTGGATGATGGTCGCGCCTCGACGAGTTACCTTGTTTGGTTAGATGGTAAAGCCCGAGCCGTGGTTGACCTTGGGCCAGGGTCGAGTGTGAATTTTGGCCAGTCTGGCGCTAAGCTAGAGGATGTCAGTGTGGTTATGTTGACCCACTTACATGTTGATCATAGCGCTGATTTACCTGCTTTTGTGAAAGGGGCTTTCTTTACTGCTCGCCAACGAAACCTCACAATATTGGGACCAGAAGGTAATGACCTAATGCCGTCAGTGGATCAGTTTGTGTCTCGCTTATTTGGTGAGGAAGGTGTGTTTTCTTATTTATCTAATTATGTTGTTTCTGAGCAAGATAGCGCATTTAAACTGAAAACAAAAAGTGTCGGTTTAGGCTTAAAAGAAGTGACTTATTACCCGATTGGTAAGGAGATCATTTTAAGTGCGATACCCGTACATCATGGGCCAATTGCGGCTGTTGCGTGGCGAGTTAATATGGCGGGATGCGCCATTACTTTTTCAGGTGATATGAATAATAATTATCAGACCTTGGAAAAACTGGCTTTAAACAGCGATATCTTGGTGATGCACAATGCAGTGCCAGAAACAGCTAAAGGGGTGGCAGCGCATTTACATATGACGCCGTCACAAATTGGCCAAATTGCCCAAAAAGCCATGGTTAAACAACTAGTTGTTTCTCATCGTATGAAACGGACAATAGGTCATGAAAAGGAGGCTGAGCAACAGATTAAAAAGACTTACTCAGGCCCAATTTTATTTGCCAATGACTTAGATCGTTTTAAGCCTTTTTAAGGAATTTGCTTAGCAAGACGATACGGGTACCATTCACTTTGCCTTCGATATGTTCTGGATTGTCGGTGAGGCTGATGTTTTTAACAGTGGTGCCACGTTTGGCGGTGAAATTGGCACCTTTGACAACCAAGTCTTTGATCAAGGTAATGGTGTCGCCAGCAGTCAGTGTCATGCCATTACTATCTTTGCATAGGTTCTCGCTGTCGTCAGAGTTGGCGATTCCTTGTTGTGCCCAAGCTAAGGTTTCATCCTCAAGATAGAGCATATCGAGTAGGTCGGAGGCCCAGTCTGTTGCGGAGAGAGCTTTTAGCTGGCGGTAGACAAGGACTTGTACTGCGGAAACAGGGCTCCACATGCTGTCATTGAGGCAACGCCAGTGGTTTTCATCCAAAGGGGGTTCACCTTCAATTTGCTGCCGGCAGGAGACACAGATTAGAGTGGATTGTTGTTCTGAACTTATTTCTTGTGGCCCCAAGACCTCATACACCGATAAGTTTGTTGTGCTGTTACATAGTTCGCATTTGTTTTCGCTACGTGTGATGAGTGCTTGTTCGATATCCATCGTGGTCTCTGTCTGTCGCCAATTTGGGGCGCTATTGTCTCATAGTTAAGCCTGCGAGCCAGTGCTATGATATGCGATTGTTTTGCGGGTAAGAAGTGATGGTAGAAAAGACGCTTATTAAAGGGAAAGATAGAGACTTAGAGTCAAGCATTGTCTTTATGCAAGGGCAGTTAGCGCTACTTGGTTTTGATATTGAAGAGGTGTCCTGGCTAAACCCCGTAGAAGGCGTGTACTCGGTTCATATTCGGGATAAGGATTGTCATGCTTTATTTACCAATGGTAAGGGGAGCTCTAAAAAGGCCTGTTTAGCGAGTGCTTTGGGTGAGTTTTTTGAACGCCTAAGCTGTAACTATTTCTTTGCCGATTATTACTTAGGCGATATTATTTCGCAGCAACCTTTTGTCCATTATCCGGATGAGAAATGGTTTGAAACCGAAGAGGATATTAGACCGGAAGGGTTAATGAATGACGACTTATGGGCCTATTTTGATCCAGAACAAAATTTAGATTCTACCCGGCTATTCGAACTTAATTCAGGTGCGGGAGAGCGAGGACTTTGTGCTTTGCCTTTCGTACAGCACTCGACCCAAGAAAGGGTCTTTATCCCGGTGAATGTAATTGGCAATATTTTTGTTAGTAATGGGATGTCAGCAGGTAACAGCCATAATGAAGCTGAAGTGCAGGCTTTGTCAGAAATTTTAGAGCGTTACGTCAAACACAAAGTGATTTCAGAAGGTCTTTGTTTGCCTGATATCCCTCAGACCGTAATTGATCGTTTTCCATCTATTGCGCAGTCTATCCAGGCGATTGTCGATTATGGCTACTATCTTAAAGTGGCTGATGCCTCATTGGGTGGTGTTTTTCCTGTGATATCTGTGACTTTGATTAATCCTAAAGATGGCTCTGTGTTTGCTTCTTTTGGTGCTCACCCGTGCTTTGAAGTGGCTTTGGAACGGACAGTGACAGAACTGTTGCAAGGTCGAAGGTTGAATCAAATGGATGTTTTTCACCCGCCTATTTTTGATTTGGAGGAAGTGGCTGCACCGCAGAATTTGGAAATGCACTTTATTGATTCCAGTGGTTATATTTCGAATGATTTTTTTCGCGAGAAGTCTGATTATGTTTTCTGTGATTGGAATGTTGATAGATCAACAGAAGAAGAAGCTTTGTATTTAACGTCATTAATTCAGCAGCAAGGTTTTGAAATATATAAGTCGGATTTTGACCATCTCGGTGTGCCCGCTTGCCGAATATTGGTACCTGGCATGTCAGATATCTACCCTGTTGATGAATTGTTGTGGGAAAACAATAATGAAGGTGCATTGTTCCGTGAAGGGTTACTAAATCTTAGCGACGCTGGCCCTGCTGATTGGCAGGCATTGTTAGATGGGCTGGAAGCTGGTGGCTATAATGATCAGACTTTGGTGGCCCAGTTTATAGGTCTGTTACCCGATGTTGATAGCCTTTGGGCTGAACTTCGATTGGGAGAGCTTAAGGCTATGTTAAGTTTAGCCGTGCAAGATGAAACGGCATTAGATTGGGTTGATTGGTGTTTAGCCTTGGAAGACTTAACGGAGCAGCGACTTAAACACTATCGCTGTGTTAAAGCTTTATTAGAAATCAAATGGCACCATGAGCGGGATTATGATGACTATGTTAGTGGCTTTGCTTTGCTTTATGGCCAGGAAACAATGGCAAAGGCGTTGGCTGTGGTTGAAGGTGAGGCTTTGTTTGAGGGTTTAACTGTGCCAGGTTTGTTGCTTGAAGGCTTTATACAACACCATCGCTTGTTAGTTGCTTATGGAAAGTTACAGAAGGCAAAAATGAGTTAGGTTTATCTTGTTGATTGCGTTATCTTTCTGGAAAGCGGGCTTAAGACCGTAAACTCGAGCACTGAATTCTGAGTCATGCCTTCCCTGAAAACAGGTGTTTTCAGGCAAAACCCCTGTCGTCTTAACCAACCTCCAGCTATTATACTTTGAGGCTAATAACTGGAGGTGTTCGTCAGTCGTGGTTTATTCTAATTTAACGCCCCATCTCGATGCGCTCACACCGGCATGACGAATGTGAGGGTGAGAGCCGATGACATTGTTCACAGCTGATTCTTGTTGGTTATTGCTGTCAACCAACAGTATATGTTTGCCTTCATGAAGTAGCTTTTGGAAGGGGGCGTAGTTAATGTTTGGCTTTTGTATGCCAATCAAACCGCCTTCCCAGGTGCTAAAACCGAGGACAACTAAGGATAAAAATACAAATGGTAACCAACCAGCGGCACTTTGTGTCCAGCCCATAAAGTGGGAGAGAGCTAAAATGAACAGTGCGCCAACAACGCCAACGATTGCGCCTACTTCTGCCGAGTGAACGACGTCTTGTTGAAAGAATGAATTTACCGTGTGCAAATGGTGATTTTCTACATCGGCGGCACTTTCGCTAAGAACGTGTATTTGTGACTCTTTGATACCTATGGATTCGAGTTCTTGTTCAACCTGCTCTAGGTCATCAAGATCATCTGCAACATAATAATGCTTAACCATGACACATACTCCCCGGCTATAAAGCCAATTACGTGATTAAAAGGAAATGCATTTAATTACGGTTATATACCTTTAAATACATTCTTGCAATACACATTTTGAGATTCAGGTGGCAGGGGAATTTGGAAAAAAACGGTTATTTCTTTCCAGTTCAAGCTTTACATGGGACAAAGGGGTTAAAGCATACAAAACAGATGCTTAGTATATGTGGTAAGGAGAAAACCAGTTTGTGCGGGCTAGTTTCAGGATGCTAGGCATCACTATTTTATAAACCGTTTTTCAGTAAGCTTGATAGTTCGCTGGCACTGACGGGTTTACTAAATAAATAACCTTGCACATTCATACAGCCTAGCTTTTGAAGAAGGGTAAACTGCTCCACTGTTTCGACACCTTCAGCTGTAATTTGGTAGCTGAGCTCAGCGCCCATTCTAATAATAGAGTTGATGAGTATGTGAGTTTTTTCGTCTTCTATCATGTCATCAATGAAGTATTTATCGATTTTTAAGCAATCTACATCAAGGTGTTTCAGCGAAGAAAAAGAGGAGTAACCTGTGCCAAAATCATCGATCGCTAACTGTAGCCCAAGGCCTTTTAGCTCTTTAAAAACGGAAAGATTACGTTTATCAGTTTGAGCAACGCTTTCTGTTACCTCTAACGTCAGGTCTTTTGGGGCAATACCTGTCTTTTCAAAGGTACGCTTTATCAGTGGTACCAGTCCTTTATCGAGGAAGTGGTTTGGGGAAATATTAACCGCCATAGTGAGATCATGGAAGCCTTGGGCTTTCCATTTTGTTAGCTGGGAGCAAGCAGTCATTAATACCCATTCGGTCAGGGGTTTTATCATGCCGATTCTTTCTGCTGTGGCAATAAAATCTACTGGGGACACATGGCCTAATTCAGGGTGATGCCAGCGCGATAAGGCTTCGATGCCGATAATGTTACCTGTAGCCATATTAATTTGGGGTTGATATGCCAGGGTTAATTGTTTTTTATCAATGGCTTCTTTGAGGTAATGCTCAACTTGAAAATGGTATTCTGCTTTAAGGCTAAGCTCTCGATTGTAAAAAGAATATTGGTTTTTACCATTTTCTTTGGCAGCGTAGAGGGAGATGTCTGCGGCTTTCAATAAGGTCGGTATATCGGCGCCATCATCAGGGTAGTGAGCAATACCAATGCTGCATGCAGGCGTGATTTTTCTTGAGAACAGTTCTAAAGGCAGGGCAATGGCTTGAAGGCAACGTTTTGCAACTTCAGTCGTAGAGCTCTCAGCCGATTCTTCTGCAATAATACAGAACTCGTCGCCACTGAGTCTTGCAACAAAATCTATTTCACGGCAGGTGGCTTTTAGGCGTGCTGCAACTGCTTTTAGCCGTTGATCTCCCGCGTCATGGCCGAGACTGTCATTAATGCCTTTAAAGTTATCTAAATCGAGGTATAGCAGGGCGAAATGTCGATCGTAACGGTTGGCGGTGTCGATTGTTTTCTCGAGGGTTTGATAAAAGCTAGCACGGCTCGGCAGGCTGGTTAGCTCATCGGTGTACGCTAAGGTGCGTATCCGTTTTTGGCCTTGATCTCGTTCCATCACGATACTTGCAAGTTGGGCTGCAGAAGAGAGATCTTTTGATTCTTCTTCACTTGGAAGTGCAGAGTGATTGTAATACATACCAAAGGCGCCAAGTACTCTACCAGATGAGTTTTTAATCGGCTCAGACCAGCAGCATCTCAGGCCATGTGGTAGTGCTGCATCTTTGAGTTTTCGCCATTTTGGGTCGGTTTCAATATTGTCTACGATAACGCGTTGGCCAGTATAAGTAGAAGTGCCACAAGAGCCAACATCAGGGCCAAATTCGATGCCGTTTATGGCCATGCAATACTCGGCTGGTAAGCTCGGAGAGCCACCATGAATAAGTTTATTGCCATGTAATTCCAGCATTGAGCAGCGTAAGCCTGGGTGACGGTCTTCATACATTAGTGCAATGGCTTTATATATAGTTGCCGCTTCCTGGCCTACGGCAATCATTTCTAGAATGTCGGTATGTTTGTCGTTGAAGATCTGTATTTTTTTGCGTTCGGTTATGTCGACATGGGTTCCAACCAAGCGGATAGGCTTATTATCTTGCTCTCTTCGGACTAAAATGGCTCGGGATAAAATATGAAGTGTCTGGCCACTTTGGTGATGCATACGCATTTCAACCTCGAAAGTACCATCATCGGTTGAGATATAGCTTTTAACTTGTTCTAAGACGCTGTTTTTGTCATCAGGGTGAACGAGCGCTTCCCATGTGCTTAGTGTGTTTTCAAGCTCCTCTTCCTTATATCCGAGCATGTTTTTCCAACGGGGGGAGTAATAAACTTCGTCAGTTTCGAGGTTCCAGTCCCATAGCCCATCATTTGCGCCCTGCATGGCAAGGGAGAATCGCTCTTCACTTCGGATCAGTTCACTGGCATAGTTTCTGACTGTACCTTGGTGTGAGTGAGCTCTGCATTAAGTTGTTGAATCTTTTCATGCAAATGACTCTCTCGGGTGCTCGAGTTGTCCATTGATTCTCCATTTTTTACAGCCAGTATAATCAGGTTTTTGTTAGGTAGGTTAGTCGGTTATGGCTGTTTTGGGATGTGGGTACAAAAAATGCCGTTTTGGGTGTTCAGAAAATTAATGTTTCACGTGGATCATAATTGCTGTATTCTCCTCGCTTCTTGTTTACCAAGGTCTTTGGTGAGTAAGTCAGTGCGGAGCGGTAGTTCAGCTGGTTAGAATGCTGGCCTGTCACGCCGGAGGTCGCGGGTTCGAGTCCCGTCCGCTCCGCCATTTATTCTTTAAGAATGTGCTTTTCAGCCTATTATTCAAAATTTATTTCTATGGCTTAAACGAAGCCCCATATTGCCAAACTACGGCTGTTATTTGAACGATATCAAGGTTATGATGTCTATTATTCAGTGACATAATTTCGGCTTGTTGATGAGAAAAATTTTAACTCAGCTATTGGTTCTTCTGGTGTGTATGCCTTCTCTAGCATGTGCTATGCCAGCTTGTGCCCACGGAACTGCCGTTACTCAATCTGAAATGCAGCCTTGTGCAGACCATGATGATTTGGTTGAACAGCGGGGTCAAGAGACACCTGATGTCATGTTTTTACAAGACTGTTTTGGTGTCGATGTACCGCTAATTCAGTATGATTCTTCGCTACAAAAAAAAGACTTTAAAAGTGATAATTCAGCAATTGTAGAACGCGAGCCTGCATTATTTAATGCGCAGGCTTTTCTCGAAATAAGCGTCCATCCAATGTGGGATTCGACTTCCCATCCTCCTCCTAATATTGTCTTAGCTACGCAGCGTTTTCGGTTATAAATCTTCTTCCATGAATTAATTTTGTGCCATTTGTATGGCATGGCTATTTTTGTGTTTTGGAAGGAAAAAGAAGATGAACGACATGATTAAAATGTTGGTGTTGCTGAGTGTAGTATTGTCTAGCCCCAGCGTGGTATGGGCTAAATTGGTTGAATATCAGTTTGATGTTGACTATAAAACGGTCAATTTTACGGGTAAAGCCGTTCAAGCAATGACGGTTGGGGGGACTTTGCCTGCACCGACGATTGAGGCTACGGTGGGCGATACGTTGCGTGTGACATTTCATAATAAGATGGATGTCGAGACGTCAGTGCATTGGCACGGTATTTTATTGCCAAATGACCAAGATGGTGTGCCTTATTTGACGGCGCCGCCGATTGCTGCGGGCACGTCATTTACCTATGAATATCCGGTGATTCATCATGGTACTTATTGGTATCACTCTCATACTGGATTACAAGAACAACGTGGTGTTTATGGCGCTTTGGTTTTTCACCCCAAGGAAGGTGAGCAGGTTGAAGCAGATCATGAAGCGGTCGTCGTGCTGTCGGATTGGACAGATGAAGATCCGAATCAAGTGATGCATAACCTAAAAAAATCAGATGATTATTACGCCTTAAAAAAGGACAGCGTGCAGTCTTGGGCAAAAGTTATTCAGCAGGGTTCAAAGGCGATTAAGCATCGATTAGATGGGGCGTTGATGCGAATGGGCCCAATGGATATTTCGGACGTTGGCTATGATACTTTTTTAGCTAACGGACAGAAGACTTTTGCTCTTCCTAATATTAAAGCCGGTGAGACAGTTCGCCTACGGTTGATTAATGCGGGGGCATCAAGCTACTTTAATGTGGCCTATGCTGGTGGGCCGATGACGATTGTGGCGGCAGATGGGGTAGATGTGGTGCCTTTTGATGTCGTGCGGCAGCGAATGGCGATTGCTGAAACTTATGATGTCATTGTGACAGTGCCAGACCATGGGGCATATGAATTTAGAGCGACATCACAAGATGGCACGGGCTATAGCAGTGTAATTATGGGTGAAGGCGTATTGATGGCTGCGCCAACAATGTTGAAACCAGAGCCGATGATGATGGATCATGCAATGCACAATGATTTAGATCACGAGAACCATGCAGGGATGAAGAAAATGGATCATGCTGCGATGGGCCATAGTGTTGAAGAGGCTGAGGCGCAAGCAACAGAGATGATGGAATATGAACTACTACGCTCGCCTACACCAACCCATTTTAACCCGGCTAATCCCAAAAGAACGGTTCAGCTAGCTTTGACAGGCGATATGGAACGATATGCCTGGTCATTTAATAATAAAGTGCTGAGCGAGAGCAGCCAGATCATGATTCGTCGGGGTGAGACGGTGCAATTTGTTTTGGAAAATAAAACGATGATGGCCCATCCAATCCATCTTCATGGTCATTTCTTTCGGGTGTTGAATGGCCAAGGTGATAGTGCACCGCTTAAGCATACCGTAAATGTACCAGCAATGAAGACGGTGACAATTGAGTTTTTAGCGAATGAAGAGAAGGATTGGTTTTTCCATTGTCACAATCTTTACCATATGAAATCCGGCATGACACGAGTTGTGAGTTATGAGGCGACGACACAGCTTGATAAGGCCTATTTGTCGAATGTGTATTCGGATCGGCACTGGTTTTATTTTGCTGATTTGTCGGTACAGAGTCACTTCACTGGTGGCGAAATCCGTGCGGAGAATACGCGTAATGCGTTCAATGTTGAGTATGACTGGAATTATGAAGGTGACTATGAAGTTGAGGCGACTTATGAACGCAGCTTTAATCGCTTTTTTGAGCTGTATATCGGTGGTCAATTTGAGCGTGAAGATGGCGATGTCGACAATATAGCCGTCGTCGGCGCACATTATCTTTTGCCGTTGCTAATTGAGATGGATTTGCGTTTAGATAACGAAGGGCAAGGCCGTTTGGGTTTTAGTAGCGAGTTACAGTTAACTAACCGCACGTCATTCGAATGGGATATTAATACCGATCATGAATACCGTTTACAGCTAGAGTATGAGATCAATAAACTGGTTTCTATAGTGGGAAGCCGTGATGATCAATATGACTGGGGTGTCGGTGTTGAAGTGAAGTTTTAAATTATGTTGATAAAAAGCTGTTGAGGCCCATTTGTTTGAGTTTAAGCTCTGTTGCTTTTTGCTTGTCTTTGGCAGTGTTGTAACCCCAGTCGGCCAGAAAAAGCTGGATGGCTTTCAGGTCATGGTCATTCATGACATTGACAAGTGTGGGCAGGCGATCTTCTACAAAGACGATGGTGTGGCTAGGGTGCTCATCTTGAAGTTGGCGTAATACTTGTTGTTTACTGAGATTACGGTCAAGGCCAAAGATTTGTTCGGGTGGAATCGCAATTTTGTTAGCTAATAGTATTTGTTCAACAAACCGCTCTTGTTTGGTGGTGATAATGAAGCAATTTTTATTATCGATTGATGATAATTTTTTTTGAATGCCAGGGAATAAAGGGTTCATGGCTAGCCAATCACTTAGATCGTTTTCTATCCACTGATCTCGGGTGCTACCGAAGCGTTGTTTTAGCTTATCTATGTCGAGTTGATCTCTCCTGATGAGGCTTTCTATTCTATGCGGGAAGTCGTTGAGTAGGGCATCAGGTGAAACGCCTTCAAATAATAGCCTAACAATCAGAATGGCTTCGTAGCCCGTTTCCAGTGCTGGTCGGACGAACTTGAACTGTTCGATCAGTTCAGCGGGGATGTATTCAGGCATTTTAGGCCATAAATAATGGCGGGCTGCCTTCCAACCAGTAATGCTTGTTTCTAGGGCGCTATCGCAGATGACGCCATCAAAGTCTAGGGCGTAGAGTGTTGGTTTTGTCATGATGGCAGTTAGTTTGAAGAAAAGGAGGCGATGGCTAAATTATTTACCCATCGTTTAAATTTTAATAGCGGGTGTATGGCCGTTGAACGGTTTGTTTGGCAACACGTGTTTCACCATTAACATATAGGATTCGAACTTTATCCCCTATCTGCAAGGGGTTGCTGGCTTCATAACCTTGCACAACAGAGATGACTTTGTCGCTGTCATTCATGCGAATGACTAATTCGACGCCTTGTGATTTTGTGAGGCCTTCTTCTGCTGCTGCACCGGCTAAGCCACCAGCAACAGCGCCGATTACTGCGGCAACTTGGGCACCCTTGCCTCCGCCTACGCTGCTACCAGCAACACCACCCACTGCGGCACCTGCGATAGTACCGATTGGGCTTTTCGTGCCTTCTATGACGACAAAGCGAGTGTCTTCAACTGTGCCGAATTCGACAGACTGTACTTGCCTGGCATCATCACGTGAATAGACGTCACCTTGTAAATTACTGGCGCAGCCAGTGAGTAAAACGAGTGCCGTAGCAGTGGCGATTAGACCTGTTTTATTAAATTTCATGTGCTTCTCCTAAGCATGTGCTTATTGCTATGACAGCAACTAGGACATTTCTATCCCTTTTGGTAGGCGATATCGCCATTTAAAATGGTGTAGGCAACGTCATGGTTAAAGTGCCAGCCGCTAAAGGGACTATTCTTTCCGGCACTAATAAACTGTTTCGGCTGACACTCTAATTCGGCATGAGGGTCAATAAGACAGATATCCGCTTGTGCGCCGATTGATAAATGCCCAGCGTCAATACCTAAAATTTGAGCGGGGTTATGTGTCAGGTTCGCAATAGCTTGTTGCAATGAGAGCTCTTCATCTTCGACTAATTTTAGGGTCAGGGAAAGTAATGTCTCTAGGCCTGAGATACCCGGTTTAGTTTCGGCAAACGGGCCTAGCTTGGCATCATTGCTGAGGGGCCGGTGATGTGAACTGATTGTTGTGATTACACCATCTCTGACGGCTTGTTGCAGTTGTTCGCGGTCACGTGTGCTGCGTAGTGGCGGCATGACATAGCTTAAGCTATCGTAATTGCCAATGTCATGTTCGCTTAGATGTAAGTGGTGAGGGCTGACATCGGCAGTAATGGGGAGACCCCTGTCTTGGGCATCCTTGATCATGCTAATGGTTTTCCCGCTAGAGATACTGTGAAAGTGGGCACTAACGCCTGTTTGTTCAATTAATGAGATGTCTCGCGCAATGGCAATGGTTTCAGTTGCTTCTGGAATGCCACCTAGGCCCAGCCTTGAGCTAACCATGCCTTCATGAATACAACCTTGAGATTGTAACCAAGGATCGGCGGCATTGATGAAGAGGGTGAGATCGAGTGTGGCGGCATATTCCATTGCACGGCGCAAAACCAGGGTGTTTTGAATGGGGTTTAAGCCATTGCTGACACCGAGGCAACCTGCTTGCTTAAGTGCAAGCATTTCGCTTAATAATTCGCCTTCTAAGCCTTGTGTAAGGGCGCCAATAGCATAGACATGCCCATGACCCGCTTTGGCTGCCTTATCTTCGATGAGGTCAACGGCCGCGGGCGAATCAATAATAGGGTCGTGATTCGGAGGAGTACAAAGTGATGTTATACCGCCTTTAATGGCTGCTTTAGCTTCGCTGGCGATTGTGGCTGTATGCTGTTGGCCGGATTCACATAATTGTACGGATAGATCGATTAAGCCGGGGCAGACAATAAGGTTTTCTGCGTCAATGATTTTTTCTGCTATAAATCTTTCGGGCTGTGACCCTATGGCGAGGATACGTCCATTATCGATATAAAGGTTTTTTTTGACATTAATTTGATTGGCAGGGTCGATGAGGTGGCCATTGATAATGCTGAGTTTCATGCATTAACCTCTTTTTGCTCTGAATGTGATCCTAGTGCCATTGACATCACGGCCATGCGAACGGCAATGCCATGCGTGACTTGCTCTAAAATGACGGATTGAGGACCATCGGCGACGGCCGATTCGATTTCAACACCGCGGTTGATCGGGCCTGGATGCATGACGATGGCATCAGGTTTGGCGAGTTTTAATTTTTCTTCAGTGAGACCGTAGCTTGCAAAGTACTCATGGGCGCTTGGCAGCAATGCCCCTTGCATACGCTCGAATTGGAGCCGTAATGTGATGATGACATCAACGCCTTGCAACCCAGCTTCTAAATCATGGTAGACATGAACGCCTAGGGTTTGGCTATCTGCTGGTAGTAAGGTCTTGGGCCCAATGACGCGGATTTCACCGACGCCGAGTGTTGATAAGGCTTGAATTTGTGAGCGGGCGACGCGTGAGTGGAGAATGTCTCCGATAATGGCGACGCGAAGGTCGGGGAAATGCTGTTTGTGGCGACGGATGGTAAACATGTCGAGCATGGCTTGTGTTGGATGGGCATGGCATCCATCGCCAGCGTTAATTACACTGACGTGTGGGGCAACATGTTGGGCGATAAATTCAGCGGCGCCACTTTGGTTGTGTCTGACGACAAACATATCAGTGTGCATGGCTTGTAGATTATGTAATGTGTCGAGCAGGCTTTCACCTTTTGATGTTGCTGAGGTATTGATGTTGAGGTTCATGACATCGGCAGACAGCCTTTTGGCAGCGAGTTCAAAAGTGGTCCTGGTGCGGGTACTGTTTTCGAAAAACAGGTTCATGATTGTTTTCCCCCGGAGTAAGGGGACTTTCTTGACTTGGCGGCCGGAGATGCTCGAAAACTGTTCGGCACGGTCCATTATTTCGGTTAAAAGATCACGCTTAAGACCTTCAATGGTTAGGAAGTGCTTGAGTTGGCCATTTTCAGTCAATTGGTGATGGGTCATGCCTGCCCCTCATTGTCTTTTAGTTCGAGTCGAAGGCCATTGTTATTGGTGAGCTTGATTTGTTGGTTTTGGGTCAGCTCTATGGTTTGTCCGACAATGTCAGGTTGGATAGGCAGTTCACGGCCATCGCGTTCGATTAAAACGGCTAATGTCACGGTGGCTGGCCGGCCATAATCAAAGATTTCGTTAAGTGCGGCTCTGACAGTTCTACCACTGTGTAAAACATCGTCAACCAGGAGTAATTGGCGGTCATCGACTGCAAAAGGTAAGTCTGAGGGAGTCACTTGTGGATGCATGCCGATGCGGGTGAAGTCATCCCGATAGTAAGCAATATTGAGCGTACCCAATGTGGCATCAAAAAAATCAGCTCCCAATAGTTCGGCAAGGGCTTTGGCAACCCAGACACCGCCACTGTGGATGCCGATGAGTAGAGGTTGTTTACCCCCGAGACTGATGCGGATATCGTCGGCCATTGATTGGAGTGTTTGTTCGATATCGATGTAATCTATTGGCGTTGTCATTGCTGGTTCAACCATGATTGAAGAATAAGTTGTGCTGAGATGCGATCAACATCATCGCGGTTATTAGACTGCATTTTACTCTGAATGCCAAGTTGATCGAGTGCTTCGAAAGTACTAAGCCGTTCATCTTGCCATTCGACGGGCAAATGAAAACGCCCATTTAAGCGATTTCCGAAGCGTCTTGCGGCTACGGACATCTCTTGTTCTGTGCCATCCATATTGAGTGGTAAGCCGACAATCAGTCGTTGTGGTTGCCATTCGTTGATAAGGGATTGTATTTGGTCCCAGTTGGGAATACCTTCACGCGCCTTTATGACAGTAAGGGGGCTGGCAGTATTTGTGAGTTCTTGACCTACAGCGACACCAATGTTCTTCATGCCAAAATCGAAGCCAAGGAATGTGCGCGGTTGGCTCATGCATGTCCTACGTGATCAGGTATGAGCGTGATATCAATGCCGAGTAATGCGGCAGCTTGTTGCCAAGCGGTTTGCCCGGAACGGTGAAACAAAATATTGTCGTCAGCTGTGACCGTTAGCCAGTCATTACCTGTGATTTCTTGTTCTAACTGGCCTGCTGACCAGCTGGCATAACCGAGCGTAACCAGGATATTGTTTGGTCCAGCTTGGAGGGCAATCGTTCTAAGCATATCGGTTGAGCCGCTGAGGAAAATGCTATCGGAAATAGCGACGCTCGTTTCTACGGTATCTGGGGAGTCGTGTAGCACTATGCCTTGGTTTTTAGCAACAGGCCCACCAAATAAAACGGGAGTGTCATTGGTTTTCGTGTGTTGATGGGGAATTTCAATGTGGTCGAGTAATTCACTTAGCATAATATTGCTTGGCCGGTTAATGATGAGCCCATTGCCCCTTGGTTTGAATGTTCGCAGAGGTAAACGACGGATTGATGAAAAAAGGGGTCGCTTAAGGATGGCATTGCTATCAAGAAATTATTTTTTAATGAGGTCTCTGTATTGGCCATTGGGTTAGAAAAAGGTGATTCCAACCGAAAAGAGGCGTTCAACTTCGGTGATATAACGTTTATTGATTAGGAATAAAATAACGTGGTCTCCGGCTTCAATCACGGTGTCATGATGCGTGATGACGACATTATCACCGCGAACGATAGCGCCAATAGTGGTGCCTGGAGGAAGCTTGATTTCACTGATACTGCGACCGACGACGAGCGAGGAATTTTTGTCGCCATGTGCAATGGCTTCCAGCGCCTCTGCGGCGCCGCGGCGTAATGAATGGACGGCGACAATATCACCACGGCGGATATGGGCGAGCAGGCTGCCGATGGTCGCTTGTTGAGGAGATAAGGCGATATCGATGGTACCGCTTTCTACGAGATCAACATAAGCTGCACGGTTTATTAATGAGAGGACTTTTCTGGCACCGAGGCGTTTTGCCAGCATGGCCGATAGAATATTGGCTTCATCGTCATTGGTTAGGGCGCAAAACAGGTCGACATTATCAATGTCTTCTTCGATGAGCAGTTCTTCATTGGCAACATCACCGAGTAAGACAATACTATTGCTGAGTTCTTCTGATAGGGCTTCTGCACGTATTGGGTTCGATTCGATAATCTTGACTTGGTAGTCATTTTCGAGGGCTTTAGCCAGTCGCGCACCGATATTACCGCCACCAGCGAGTAGAATGCGTTTATAGGGTTTGTCGAGCCGGCGTAGTTCTGCCATGACGGACAATGTGTCTTCTTTTGCCGCGATGAAAAAGACTTCATCGTCGGCTTCGATAATGGTTTCAGCCTGGGGAATGATGGGACTGCCATCTCTAAATATAGCCGCAACACGGGTGTCTGTTTTGGGGATATGCTTGCGTAGTTCTTTAAGGGGGCTGCCAACTAAGGGCCCGCCATGGAAGGCCTTAACTGCAACGAGCTGAACTTTGCCATCAGCAAAATTGAGGACTTGTAAGGCATTGGGGTGCTCAACAAGGCGCTCTATGTATTCTGTAACGATTTGCTCTGGGCTGATTAGCATATCAATAGCGATTTTTTCAGGGCTAAACAGGTCTGGGTTCGACAAGTAGGCAGCGCTACGGATACGGGCGATTTTGGTGGGTGTTTGGTAAAGCGTGTGACAAATTTGGCAGGCAATCATATTCGTTTCGTCGCTGTTAGTAACAGCGAGAATGAGATCAGCATCTTCTGCTCCGGCACGGGCAAGGACATCGGGGTGAGAAGCTTTACCTTGTACGGTACGGATATCGTAATGATCTTGGAGACGTTCCAATAACTCGCTACTTTTGTCGACAACTGTAATGTCATCATCTTCGCGGGCAAGACTTGCTGCGACAGATGAGCCGACTTGACCTGCACCGAGAATAAGAATTTTCATAGTGTGTCCTAGGTCTGTTTAGTATCGATATCTAAGGAGCGGAGTTTACGGTAAAGGTGGGTACGTTCCATTCCAGCGAGTTTGGCGGCTTTGCCAACGTTACCGGCAGTTTGCTGTAGCTTATAGAGTAAGTAAATACGCTCGAATTGCTCGCGAGCTTCTCTCAAGGGTAACTCGTAATTGATACTATTACTGGCTTTCTGTTCTTCTTTTGATGGGGTGAGGGCCTGTTCAATATCTGCCTCATCAATATCATCACCTTCTCCTAAGACTAAGAGACGTTGGATAATGTTTCGTAGCTCTATGATATTGCCCGGCCATGGGTAATTTCTAAGCCGGTTTTGAGCGGCGACAGTGAAATGGCGGTAGGGCAACTGATTTTCAGCAGTGTACTGATCGACAAAATGGTGGATTAGCTCAGGAATATCTTCGATATGATCAACTAATCTTGGGATGTGTAGTGAAATACTGTTAATTTTGTACAACAAGGCTTCATTAAACAGGTTGTTTGTGACGCTTTCCTCGAGATTGTGATGACAGGCAAAGATAAGTTGGCAGTGGTCTAGCTTACCATTTTCTAATAAGTGCAATAGTAGTGTTTGTGCCTTTTCATCAAGCTTTGAGACATCGTTCAGATAGAGGCAATTGTTTTCTGCCAAAGAGGCTAGCTTGAGACAGTCAGTGGGGAAACTGTCGGCAGAAAGCTCGATAAACTTGCCTTCAGCGTAAGATCCCAAAGAATGTAGATAATGGGCAAAACAACGTTTTCCAGTGCCGCCTTCACCAATTAACAAAATGGGCATGGCATGTTTGGCGACGCGCTGTGCTTGTTTACGGAGTAAGACCGTTTCAGGGCTTTTGCCGACAGGCTCTTGGACTTGGTGTTGTTTGGATGCGGCTAACTTAAGCTGATTTGCTAGGGCTGCTTCAACGCCACGCAATAGTTTAGCTGTCGAAAGGGGTTTCTCGATGAAGTCACTGGCCCCTAGACGGGTTGCTTCTACTGCTGTTTCAATGGTGCCATGACCTGATATCATCACAACAGCGAGATTGGGTTCTTGTTGTTTAAATTCTCTCAGGAGGCTGATGCCATCGATGTCAGGCATCCATATATCTAATAAGACGAGCTGGGGTAGCTGTTCCGATAGACGGGCGCGTGCAGTATTCCCATCTTCAGCGATAGTGACTTGATAGCCTTCATCTTGCAGGATATCTTGGATCAGTTCTCGGATCGCAGGTTCATCGTCAACGACGAGGATATAAGGTTTATCTTGTGTGCTCACGGTATAGTTTTCTCCAACGGCAACCGAATTATTATACAGGTACCGGAAGGGTCTAAGTTCTCAGTCCAGACAGAACCCTGATGTTCATCGATAATTTTTTTCACGATGGCAAGGCCTAAGCCTGTTCCACGTATTTTATTGGTGGCATAAGGTTCAAATAATTTGGTCATCATATCATCCGGAATGCCTGGCCCGGAATCCCGAATAGTGAGTTCTAACCAATTTCCCGGTGTGTCGTTAATTTTATGGTAGTCAATTTGGATTGTAACAGGCAAGCTGGCATCTTCACTGGCTTCGATGGCATTTTTGATCAAGTTGTGGAGAACTTGTCGAAACCGGTTACTGTCCAGTTTGAGGGCGATATCAGGAGAATCGATTAAAGTTATCTTATGTTTAGTGTTGCTTTGATAGAGTGCAATGACTTCATGGATAAATGTTGATATCGAGATGGATTCTAATTTTAGGCTGGGGCTTTTTGCATAATCTGAAAAGTCGTTAACCATGTCTTTCATAGCATCAACTTGCTGGATGATGGTGTTGGTTAGTTTATGAAGCTGTTCAGTTTGCTCTTCCGGTACCAAAGGTTCGTATTTAATCTGCAGCCGTTCTGCTGACAGCCGGATAGGGGTAAGCGGGTTTTTTATTTCGTGGGCGAGGCGTCTTGCAACTTCTCCCCACGCAGCATCACGCTGTGCTTGGATTAGAGTGGTGATGTCGTCAAAGACGATGACCCAACCTACGCCATTAAGCAAGGGGGTGCCTCGACACATTAAGATTTGTAGCTGTAGCCCATTATGCAACTCTATTTGCTGATGCCAATTGATTTTGTTACGGATTTCGGTTGTGACCATTTGAATGAAGCTTTGTAGGTGTCGGTGTTGCTGTTCTAGTTTGCTAAAAGGCATTTCGAGATGGGGTTGCAAATTCGTTTCTAAAATGGCACTACTAGCGACATTAGCGGTTTTAAGATATAGGAGCTTATCTAAGGTAATAACGCCGCTTGAGAGGCTGCCAAGGACGGCGCCAAGGTAGTTGGTCTGTTGTTCTAGTAAGCGATGGCTAACTTGTGTCGCATCACGGGCCTTGGTTAGGCGTTGGGTCATCTGATTGAAAGACTGTACGAGAAAGCCAATTTCGTCGCCCCCTTTTGTGGTGAGCTGGGTGTTGTAGTTACCTGACGCAACAGATTGTGTTCCATCGGCTAAATCCTGCAATGGCTGGACAATACGGCGAGAAATCCAGATGGCAAACCAGATTGATGCGAGTACAGTGAGTAAGACGATAAGACTTAAGGTGAGGGTGAAAATGCTGATCAACGGTTTTCGAAGGTAGTTCAGCTCTTTATAATCGGTATAGGCATCCTGCACCGTTTTTCCTAGCTTACTGAGCTGTTCATTAACAGGAAATAGGACATGTAGCATTTTCTCGTCTTCACCCATACCTGTTTTAGGGATGCGTACAGCTGCGCGTAGTTGTAGTCTATCGTTGTCACCAGGATCAAGACCGATATAATCTTCTTCCTGTTTTAGTTGCCGGAAGATGGCCTCATTAGGCAGGTCTGGTACGATAATATTGGGGTTTTGGATGCTGGATGTGACGAGTTGACCATCCATAGTCCAAACACTGAGTTCTATTGCACCGCTGAGATCAGTCAGGTCACGCAGGTTGGTATTAAATTCAGAAACAGGGACTTCGCTGAGGACACCTGACATCATTCTGGTTTGTCTTAATAATGTGCGCTTCCTGTCGCCGAAAGCGGTTCGACTTAATTCTAATGAGTCGTTTAAGGCGCGCTCTATTTCGACATCAAACCAGCTATTAATACCTCGATGTAAGAAGTGAACAGAGAAGCTGTATACGATACTGGTCGAGATAAGAATAAGTAGGACGAACACGCCGACAAGGCGGACGGTAAGCTTGGAGCCGGGCTTTTGTGTTTTAAAGTCTCGGCGAAGCCGTAAAAAGCTTCTAAACAAGAGGCCTACCAATAAAATTAAGGTGAGGATCGCTAGCCCAAAAATGGGCAAGAAGAGCTCGTTTAGCCTTGAACTGTCTTGAGTTGCGGTGCTCAACAGAATGGTCAGGATAAGCAGTAAGCCGCCAAGAATGTAATAGGGTAAAGGGCTCTTACTTATGCGTTTTATGGTGTTCATGGCCAGTTTGCGCTGACCCATGGGCTGGCAATCTGCCATTTGTCAGAAACCAGTGCACCCGGACGCATTGGTGTTGGCAGTGCATGGATATCTAGTTCAGTTCGGATCTCAAACGTCATCACATTAGGCTCAATGTCATACTCTGGTGGTAAATTGAAAGCGTGTATTTTGCCCAATGCTGTTAGCGCGGTTTCCAGAGAAGGGAAACTGCGTTGTTTATTATTACCGAGTGTTAATAAAATATATTGCTCTGATAAGGCGTGGTAACGTAATTCGTGAGCGATAACCGTTGACCATAGCGTTTTTTGCCAACCCCAAGGCCAGTGTTTGCCGATAATAGGGAAAGGTTGGCTTAACTGAAAATGTTGGAGGAAAGTGATTGGTACGCCATTTTCTAGTGCCTCTATAACGCGAGGGGTTAAAGGGTAGCGAATGTTTGCGTCAAGCGTATAACCATTGCCGATTTTGGTAATGGTGGGATTGTCGATAGAAAAATGCTCTGCTGCCAGACTATTTAGGCTTAGCAAGAGTAATAAGCTGGTGAAAATCGCTTTAGCGGTGGCGAAGGCAGGCATAAAAAAAGCCGTCAAATTGGTTTTCACCCGGTAGGCGCTGATAGCCTGCAGGCCTTTTTGTGGCAGGTTCGGGGTTAATTTTACATTCTTCTGCATCTGGGTGCCGGCTTAAGAAATCAATGATTTGTTGTTCATTTTCTTGTTTGATAATGGAGCATGTGGTGTAGACCAATAAACCACCAGTGTTGAGCAACGGCCACAATTTTTCAAGTAGTTGCCGTTGTTTTTCAACAAGGTTGCCAATATCACTTGGCCTACGGAGTACTTTGATGTCTGGATGGCGACGAATCACGCCGGTACCAGAGCATGGGGCATCGATTAGAATTCTGTCGAAAAGTTGTCCATCCCACCAGCTATCGATATCCGCAGCATCAGCGGCTTTTAAGGTGGCTTCTAGCTTGAGCCGATCGGTATTTTGGGTGATTTGCGTGAGCCGTTTAGGGTCAATGTCTAGCGCAATGATTTGGTTGTCAGGTTCAATTTCGAGGATATGGCAGGTTTTACCGCCGGGTGCGGCGCAGGCATCAAGGATGCGCTGTTGGGGTAAGATATCGAGTATGGCGGCAACGTGTTGAGCGGCGGCATCTTGCACAGAAACGTGACCATCGGTAAAACCTGGAAGCTGATAAACATCACAAGGAGTGTTTAGTAGGATACCTTCATCAATAGACGCAACAGCTTCGGCAGGAATGTTTGCTTGTTCAAGTAGTTTAAGGTACTGATTGCGGCGGTGGTGTTGTCGATTAACCCTTAGAAACATCGGTGGTTGTTGATTATTTGCTTCTAGGATTGTTTGCCAACTTGTGGGCCAATCGGTTTTGATTTGCTGGATAAGCCAGTCAGGGTGCGCAAAGCGACCACACTCATTTTCTAGGACTTTATTATCTAATTCAGATTGATTTCTTTGGTAGTTTCGAAGGCTGGCGTTGATAAGCCCTTTTGCCCATGGCTTACCTAATGCGGCACAGGCATTAACGGTTTCGGATAAGGCGGCATGCTCAGGTAAGCGCATTGCGCGTAGCTGGTATAGCCCGCAGAGTAAAAGGGCATTGATGTCACTGTCTTTTGTTTTAAGTGGTTTAGAGAGGAGCTGATCAGCAAGTGCTTGTAGTTGGGGATGCCAACGTAAAACGCCATAACAGAGTTGTTGGCAAAAGCTGGTTTCATTATCTGGCAATGCAGCCTGAGCAGTTTTTAAGATGCCATTTAGAGAGTGGTGGTGTCGGAGAACATCACTAATGACTTTTGCTGCTGCAGCGCGTGCTGTTTTTATGGGTTTAGCTTTAGCCAAAGTGCTGACCTATTGAGAGTGAGTTTGCGTTTAGGAAGTCATTGATGGCCATTGCTCGCTTACCGGGTGCCTGTACTTCAGTGATTCTTAATGTTCCCTGGCCACACGCAATATCAATACCAGACTTATTGATGTCAATGATTTCGCCAGGCGTGGCACTTTGTCTTTCCCCAATATCGATGGCAGACCAGATACGCAGTGTTTTTTCTTTCCATTGTGTTTGGGCAATTGGCCATGGGTTAAAGGCATTTATCTGACGTGCAATACTACTGGCACTTTGTTGCCAGTTTATGTTTGCTTCTGCTTTTTGTAATTTAGCAGCATAGGTACTGTCAACGTCATTTTGTGGCTTGGCTTTATTTTGTCGTTCGACAATATTTGGCAGCGAATTTATGAGGGTGTCAGCACCTAACTCAGCTAAACGGTCATGCAGCTGTTGGGTTGTTTCAGTGTCACGAATTGGACAAGATGCCCTAGTAATAACTGGCCCGGTATCTAAACCTGCTTCCATTTGCATTATGCAAATGCCGGTTTCAGCGTCGCCAGCAAGAATGGCGCGTTGAATTGGGGCGGCGCCGCGCCAGCGCGGGAGCAGAGAGGCATGAATATTGATGCAACCCAGTGCCGGAGTATCGAGCACTGTTTGTGGTAATAATAGTCCGTAAGCGACAACGATCATTAAATCTGCTTGGTAGTTAGCTAATTTATCGCGATCTGCTTGTTCTTTGAAATTAATCGGTTGCTCGACAGCGAGATTGTGATCTAGCGCGATTTGTTTGACGGGGCTAGCAGTTAATTTACGGCCTCGGCCCGCGGGCCGATCTGGTTGGGTATAAACGGCACAAACGGTGTGCTCAGTCTTGAGCAATTCTGTCAGTGTTTTAGCTGCAAATTCTGGTGTACCAGCAAAAATAATGCGCATTGGGGATTAACTTTGTTGTTTTTGTTGTTTTTCGAGACGTTTTTTAATGCGTTGGCGTTTTAGATTGCTAAGGTAATCAACAAAGAGTTTGCCATCGAGGTGATCGATTTCATGTTGAATGCAGGTAGCGAGCAGGTCGTCAGCATCTAGTTCAAACGGCTTTCCGTTGCGATCAAGTGCGGTGACACGCACAGTATCGGCGCGAGTGACAACTTCATAAGAATCGGGCACAGATAAACAGCCTTCCTCATGCTCGCGCTCACCTTGTTTTTGGGCAATTTCAGGGTTTATGAAGATGTAAGGCTCAGTCATATCTTGAGAAATATCGATAACAATGAGCCTTTTTTGGACATTAATCTGCGTCGCTGCTAATCCAATGCCTGGTGCGTCATACATCGTTTCTAACATGTCGTCGGCTAGCTGACGAATATCATCAGTGACTTTTGTGATCGCTGTGGCTTTTTTGCGTAAGCGCGGATCTGGGAAATGGAGTATTTGTCTTAAAGCCATAGTAATAACCTGAGCATTTTTCTATATTTGGTTTAGTGACTATTGTAGCAAGGCATTGTGGGAGAGGGAAAAGTCTAAAGAACCACAAATAAAAAAGCGGCCAGAAGGCCGCCTTGATATGGTTTTTCTTTATGCTTATTTCATTGCTGCGTAATAAGCCGCTAAGTCAGCAATATCTTGTTCAGATAGGTTTGTTGCTTGACCTGTCATGATGGCAGACATTCCACCGGTGCGTTGATTGTCTTTGTATGCTTGCATTGAAGAAACTAGGTAAGCTTCGTTTTGGCCAGCAAGGCTTGGATATACTGGTACTGCTGCGATACCGTTTACGCCATGGCATGCAGCACAACTTGCTGCTTTTGCTTGGCCTGCAGCTGCATCACCTGCTGCCATCGCTACATTAGTACCGAAAAGTGCAGCTAGACCTAGGAATGTGTAAGCAATGTGTTTCATCTAAATCTCCATTTGATTGTGTGGATATTATAATTAGGATGTCAGATTATAACATGCAAAATGCTGGGTATAATTTTTAATTACATCACTATTCCCAAGTAGGACAAGGAAGAAGCGGTCATAGTTCACACTATTTATAGTTTATATTTGCGATAGCGTTAAATTGCGTTTAGGCTTATGTTTCAAAGAGGTTTGCGTTGGCCTTATTTTGCTTTAGGTTGAGGATTTATCAATGATGCGTCGTTTCTTTATAAGTTGTTTATTTGTATTGCTGTCATTGCCGTTACTGGCTAAGGCAGATGTGGCTTTAAACCCCGATCATCCGCAGCGTTATGTGGTGGTAAAGGGTGACACGCTTTGGGACATTTCTGGCTTGTTTTTGAAATACCCTTGGCATTGGCCTGATATTTGGCATGTGAACCCTCATCTTATTTACCCGGGTGATGTTTTGACGTTAGTTTATCGTGATGGTAAACCCGTTTTGGAATTAACGCGTGGACCTGTGACGCATAAAATGTCACCTGAAATGCGTGA
>Ga0233444_10001308_pt1 | contig 28847 bp, 35 predicted proteins | sample SI_124_October20_6_FD_182792 | JGI IMG/M metagenome (GOLD analysis project Ga0233444, IMG submission 182792) | Seawater microbial communities from Saanich Inlet, British Columbia, Canada - SI_124_October2016_10_MG | ecosystem: Environmental > Aquatic > Marine > Inlet | place: Canada: British... | reverse complement strand
GGAGCGTTCTGTTAACCGGTGCCCTGAACCAAAAAAACTAATTTATTGTCCTATAAAACATGGGAAGACTAGTACTCAACTAGTACCTAGAGAGATAAATTAATTATTTTTGACACTTTAAAACTCTAATGTATTAATATATCAACAATAACAATAAAAATAACACAGTGCCCTCGTGGTGAAATTGGTAGACACAAAGGACTTAAAATCCTTGCCCTTTTGGGAGTGCCAGTTCGAGTCTGGCCGAGGGCACCATTTTTAAAATGGATAAAATATTAGTAATTTCAGATACAAATTCAAAGTCTTTAAAAATTAAAAAGATACTTATAAAAATTTTAAAAAAAAAACCAATTAATAAATCTAATTTAGTAATTGTCATAGGAGGTGACGGTTTTATGCTTCAAACTTTAAAAAAAAATAAAAACTCAAATAAATCATTTTATGGAATTAATTCTGGAAATTATGGATTCTTGATGAATAAATTCTCAAGTAAATTATTGTATAAAAATTTATTAAAATCAAAATTAGTAATCATTTCTCCACTAGAAATGATTGTGATTAGTAAGAAAATAAAAAAGACATGTCTAGCTATCAATGAAGTTTCAATATTAAGACAAAGTAGGCAGGCTGCAAATCTTTCGGTTAAAAATAACTCTAAATATATAATTAAACAATTGGTATCCGACGGTGTTCTTGTTTCCACTCCTGCTGGTAGCACTGCATACAATCTATCGGTGCATGGTCCAATATTAAACCTTAATTCAAAAAAAATTTCTATAGCTCCAATAAGTGCATTTAGACCAAGAAGATGGGCTGGAAAAATCGTAAGCGATAAATCAAAAATTATTATTACAAATTTAAATCCTACTAAGAGGCCAGTAAGTGCAGTAGCTGATAATATTGAAATAAGAAATGCAAAAAAAATTATTATTAAAGTTCAAAATAAAATAAAATTTAATCTTCTCTATGATGGCAGTACCAGTTTACAAAAAAAAATTAAACTTGAACAATTAAGAAAAGAAATTAGCTAGAGTGGTGCCCTCACACGGACTCGAACCGCGAACCTATTGATTACAAATCAATTGCTCTACCAATTGAGCTATGAGGGCTTGAGTGTTTCTTTTAAATAAATTTACAAAAAAAACAATATAAATAAAGACTAATCTCTATTTTTTTGATTGAAAAATGTGATGACACACTACAGATACAGTATTTGATATATTTAGGCTTTCAATATTGTCATTCATTTTAACTCTAAATTTAAAATCTGAATTTTCTAAAGTTTTTGCTTTGATACCAAATCCTTCTGACCCAAAAAGTAATACGTTATTACCTTTCCAGTTATTTGTAGTAAAATCTTTTATTGCACTAACGTCAAAAGCGCTTACCCAAAAATCTTTAGATTTTAAATACTTTAGTGCTGTATTTACATTAGAAACTTTAAATATTTTTATATGTTCGGTTCCACCGCTCGCACTTTTATAAAGCAGTTTGCTTTTTGAAGGAAATGATCTTTCTTTAACAATTATACCATCAATACCGAATGCAACAGCGCTTCGGATGATTGATCCAATATTTCTTGGATCCGTTACTTCTTCTAGTGCTATAAAATTTATATTATTGTTTTTATTTTCTATCACAAACTCTTTAAGCGTTATTTCTTCGAGCTGCTCCACTTCAGCAACTAACCCTTGGTGGGATGTTTCATCTCTTCCACATAAATTGTCTAATTCTTTTCTTGATTTATAAAACACATTAAGTTTTTTAAATAAGTTTAAAGATTGATTTTCTTTATTAAGTTTTTTTTGAGCATCCTCTGTTAAGAAAACTCTTTCAATTTTTCTAGAAGGGTTTTTTAACGCTTCTAAAACCGCGTGTTTTCCAACTATTAAAAAGGTTGTTTTTTTCATGTTTTTTAGGCCAATTACTCAAATTATTAGCATATTTTATGGTAAAATGATTTATTGCATTTATTATACAAATGCTTATAAAACGCTTGTTGTTAAATGCTTTTTAAGTTAGTGGGGTATCCCCATAAGAGATAAGGAGGGGTACCAAAGCGGTCAAATGGGGCGGGCTGTAAACCCGTTGACTTCGGTCTTCGAAAGTTCGAATCTTTCCCCCTCCACCATGCTTAGCTAGTTTTAATGATTAAGGGCGTGTTAAGTTTGGATTTTGCGGGTGTAGTTCAATGGTAGAACGCTAGCCTTCCAAGCTGGATGTAAGAGTTCGATTCTCTTTACCCGCTCCAAAATTTAAAGTTAAACAATATATAAAGTGAGGAAAAAATAAAATGTCAAAAGAAAAGTTTCAGCGAAACAAACCGCATTGTAACATAGGAACAATCGGACACGTCGACCACGGTAAAACAACTTTAACTGCCGCTATAACTAAAGTGTTATCTGAAGCAGGTGGAACAGCTAGTGCAAACTTTGTAGCTTACGATCAAATAGACAAAGCTCCAGAAGAAAAAGAAAGAGGAATTACAATTTCAACTGCACACGTAGAATATGAAACTGAAAAAAGACATTACGCTCACGTAGACTGTCCAGGTCACGCTGACTATGTAAAAAACATGATTACAGGTGCAGCTCAAATGGATGGAGCAATTTTAGTTGTTAATGCTGCAGATGGACCAATGCCACAAACAAGAGAACATATCCTTTTGGCTAGACAAGTTGGCGTTCCAGCAATTGTAGTTTTCTTAAACAAAATTGATACAGTTAAAGATAAAGAACTTGTTGATCTAGTTGAAGAAGAAATTAGAGAACTTTTAACTTCTTATAAATTTCCTGGAGATAAAATTCCAATTATTAAAGGTTCAGCACTAAATGCCGTTGAAGGAAAAGATGAAGCTACAGGTAAAAATGCAATTATGGAATTAATGAAAGCAGTAGATGAAACTATCCCTCAACCAGACAGACCAAAAGATAAACCATTCCTAATGCCAGTTGAAGATGTTTTTTCAATTTCAGGAAGAGGAACAGTAGTAACAGGCAGAGTAGAAGCTGGTGTTATTAAAGTTGGAGAAGAAATTGAAATCGTAGGTATAACTGATACAAAAAAATCAGTTTGCACTGGTGTTGAAATGTTTAGAAAACTTTTAGATAGTGGTGAAGCAGGTGATAATATTGGTGCTTTACTTAGAGGCGTTGAAAGAGATGATGTGCAAAGAGGTCAAGTTCTTTGTAAACCTGGTTCAATAACTCCCCACACAGAATTTGAATGTCAGGCTTATATTTTAAAAAAAGAAGAAGGTGGAAGACACACTCCTTTCTTTACAAAATATAGACCTCAGTTTTATTTTAGAACTACTGATGTTACAGGTGAAGTGACATTACCTTCTGGTACAGAAATGGTTATGCCAGGTGATGATGGAAAATTCTCTGTAAAATTAATTACACCAATTGCTATGAACGACAATCTAAATTTTGCAATAAGAGAAGGTGGAAAAACAGTTGGAGCTGGAGTAGTAACTAAAATAATTAAATAACGCTTAGGAGCGTAGTTCAATTGGTAGAGCGCCGGTCTCCAAAACCGGAGGTTGTGGGTTCGAGTCCCTCCGCTCCTGCCAAATTTAGAAAAAGTTATGAAAAATCCTTTAAAATTTATTCAAGAAGTTAAACAAGAAACTTTTAGAATAACTTGGCCTACAAAAAAAGACACAATGATGGGAGCGGTGATGGTATTCGCTCTTGCTTCTATTGCTGCAATTTTTTTTTTGATTTTAGATCAAATCTTAAGATTTTTATTAAATTTAGTTCTAACTATTAATTTTTAATTTATGAATTGGTATATTGTACAAGCATACTCTGGGTTTGAAAAAAAGGTTGTAGAGTCAATAAAAGAAGAGCTTAAAAAACATAAATTGGAAGATAATATAGGTGAAATTCTAGTTCCCACTCATCAAATTACGCAAGTTAAAAAAGGTAAAAGAACAAAAAAAGAAAGTAAATATTTTCCAGGTTACGTTTTGCTTAAAATTGAGCTGACTAAACAAATTTATCATTTAATAAAAAACCTAACAAAAGTTAGTGGTTTTTTAGGTTCTGGAGACAAGCCAACACCAATCTCTGATACTGAAATACAAAGAATACTTGGTCAAGTATCTGAAAATGCAGAAAATCAAAAAACTGGTTTTAATTTTGAAATTGGTGAAAAAGTTAAAGTTTGTGATGGTCCTTTTGCTTCTTTTAATGGATTAATCGAGGAAATTGATGAAGAAAAATCTAGACTTAAAGTGTCAGTTTCTATATTTGGTAGACCTACACCGGTAGATTTAGAATTTAACCAAGTGGAGAAGAATTAGATGGCTAAAGAAATTTCAGGATATGTAAAATTACAAATTAAAGGAGGACAAGCCAATCCAGCCCCTCCTGTTGGCCCAGCTTTAGGTCAAAGAGGAATTAATATCATGGAATTCTGCAAAGCTTTCAATGAAAAGACAAAAGCTTTTATGGGTAAACCTGTACCAGTTGTTATTACAGTTTATAAAGATAAAAAATTCGATTTTATAATTAAATCACCCCCAGCATCTCATTTCATAAGAGAAGCAGCAAAATTAAAGAGTGGATCTAAAGAACCCGGCAGAGTAGTAGCGGGATCCATTACGATGAAACAAGCTGAGTCTATTGCAAAAGAAAAAATGAAAGATTTAAATGCATTCGATATTAAAGAGGCAACTAAAATTATTTGTGGATCTGCAAGATCTATGGGAATAGAAGTTAAAGAATAATCATGAACAATAGATCAAAAAGATATAAAGAGATTTTAAAAAACGTGGCTCAAAATAAAAAAATTACTACTAAGGAAATATTAGATTTAGTTAAAAAAAACTCAACTGCTAAATTTGATGAGTCTATCGATGTTTCTATACGAATTAATTTAAAACAATCTAAAGGTGGAGATTTAAGTTTAAGAACAACTATAAATTTACCAAACGGATCTGGAAAAAAAAGTAAAGTTGCAGTTTTATGTGAGCCTGACAAAATTGAAGAGGCAAAAAAAAGTGGAGCTGATGTTGTAGGATCAGATGATTTAATAGAAAAAATCGCTTCAGGTAAGTTTGATTTTACTAAATTAATTTGTACCCCAGCTATGATGAGTAAAATCGGGAAACATGGTAAAGTTTTAGGACCTAAAGGTTTAATGCCTAATCCAAAACTTGGAACTGTCGCGACTGACATAAATAAAGCAGTTACTGATATTAAAACAGGATTAATTGAAATTAGAAATGATAAAGATGGTAATTTAGCCGCAACAATAGGCAGAAAAAGTTTTACTAATGATAAATTACTCGAAAACTTTAATCATTTTATCGAGTCATTAAAAAAAGAAAAACCTGATACGATAAAAGGTGAGTTCATAAAAAATATATTCTTAACATCTTCTATGGGGATTTCTTATAAAGTAGGAGCTAAATAATTATGATGAATAAAGAAGCCAAAAAAAATTATGTGGAAGAAATGAAAAAAAATTTCACATCAAATGATTCAGTTATGATTGCTCAATATCAAGGGTTAAATGTTACTGAGCTAGATGAATTAAGAAAAGAATTAAGAGATAAAGGAATACTTTTTAAGATTACAAAAAATAGAATTACAAAAATAGCAATTAAAGAAACTCCGGTTAAAGATTTAGAAAAATATTTTACCGGACCAACTGCAGCTGCTATTTCATCTGACCCAATTACAACGGCAAAAATTTTAACTAAATTTGCAAAATCTCACGATAAGTTAAAAATAGTTGCTGGTTTTATGGATGGAAAGGTTTTAGATCAAAAAGAAGTGGCTATAATCGCCACACTACCATCATTAGATGAAGCAAGGGCTAAAATTGTGGGAATTTTGGCAACACCAGCTCAAAAATTAGTGAGTATTTTACTTGCACCAGGCTCAAAAATTGCTAATTTAGCGCGCGCAAAGAGTTTAAAAAATTAAATCACAGGACTATAAAATGGCAGACTTAAATAAAATCGTAGATGAATTATCAACTTTAACAGTTGTAGAAGCAGCGGAACTTTCTAAACAGTTAGAAGAAAAATGGGGAGTAACTGCAGCAGCACCAGTAGCAGCAGCAGCGCCCGGTGCAGCAGCGCCAGCAGGAGAAGAAAAATCAGAATTTTCTCTTTTCTTAGCAGCAGCTGGAGATAAAAAAATTAATGTAATTAAAGAAGTAAGAGCAATTACTGGCTTAGGGTTAAAAGAAGCTAAAGATTTAGTGGAAGCAGCACCAAAAGAAATTAAAGCTGGTGTAGCTAAAAAAGAAGCTGAAGAATTTAAGAAAAAACTTGAAGCAGCTGGGGCAAAAGTAGAATTAAAGTAAACAGGATTTAAGATTAGATTTTATTGTAAGGTCAAACTTACAATAAAATTTTTTTATATTTGATGCAATTATCTTTTACTCAAAAGAAACATATTAGAAAAAACTTTGGTAAACTTGTTGAAGGTTTAGCAATTCCTAATTTAATTGAAGTACAAAAAAATTCATACAATGAATTTTTAGAGTCAGTAATATTAAAAGATCAGATTAGCGAACTATCAAAAGGTATAGATAAAGTTTTTAAAAGTATTTTTCCTATCGAAGATGGAAATGATAAATCCACTTTAGAATATATTTCATATAATTTAGAGAAACCTAAGTTTGATGTTATGGAATGTAAGCAGAGAAGCTTATCTTACTCTGCTGCACTTAAAGCAAATTTAAGATTGGTTGTTTATGATATTGATATTGAAAATAATACCAAACAAATTCTATCAGCAAAAGAACAAGAAGTGTTTATAGGCGATCTTCCTTTAATGACTCCTAGCGCAACTTTTATTACTAATGGAGTTGAGAGAGTTGTGGTCAACCAAATGCACAGAAGTCCTGGCGTTTTTTTTGATCATGATAAAGGTAAAACTCATGCTAGCGGTAAACTTTTATTTAACTGTAGAATTATTCCCGGAAGGGGATCTTGGTTAGATTTTGAATACGATCCAAAGGATATTTTATTTTTTAGAATTGATAGAAAGAAAAAACTTCCTATTACAACTATTTTATTTGCATTAGGTTACACTAAAGATAAAATTATTGAAACTTTTTATACAACTAATAAATATGTATATAATGCTTCAACAAAAAGCTGGGCTACTGATTTTAATATAGAAAATTATAAAAGACCCCAAAAATTATCTTATGATTTAATTGATGCAAAAAGTAATAAAAAAGTTTTAAGTGTAGGCGAAAAACTTAACATTGTTATAGCAAAAAAACTTCAAGAAAAAGGTCTAAAATCAATTTCAATACCAAATGATCAAATTGTTGGAAAATATATTGCTAATGATATAAAAAATAGGTCTGGTGAAATATTAATTGCAGCCGGATTCGATATAACTGAGGAACAGTTAGAAAATATAATCGCTCAAGATGAAAAAGAACTTAATATAGTAAATATAGATCCAATTAATAAAGGTCCATATATTTTAGAAACATTAAAAATTGATAAAAATTCAAATAAAACAGAAGCTTTAAGTGATATTTATAAAGTATTAAGACCAGGTGAAGCCCCATCAGTTGAGATAGCTGAAGAAATATTTAACAACTTGTATTTTAAAAAAGAAAGATATGATCTATCTGAAGTAGGTAGGGTAAAGCTTAATTCTAAATTAAATTTAAATACTAGTGATAAAAAAACAGTACTAGAAACAGCTGATATAGTTTCTATTATTAAATTTATGTTAGATTTAAGAGATGGCAAAGGTGATGTAGATGACATTGACCATCTTGGAAACAGAAGAGTTAGGTCTGTTGGTGAATTAGTAGAAAATCAATTTAGAATTGGTCTTTTAAGAATGGAGAGAACTGTAAAAGAAAAAATGTCAACTTTCTTAGAAATTGAGTCTGCAATGCCACAAGATTTAATCAATGCAAAACCTATTACTACTTCTTTAAGAGATTTCTTTTCAACATCCCAGCTCTCACAATTTATGGATCAGACTAATCCTTTGTCAGAAATAACACATAAAAGAAGAGTATCAGCTTTAGGACCGGGTGGTTTAACTAGAGAAAGAGCGGGTTTTGAAGTTCGAGATGTACATCCAACTCATTATGGAAGAATTTGCCCTATTGAAACACCAGAAGGTCCAAATATTGGTCTGATTAATAGTTTGGCTACTTATTGTAGAGTAAATAAATTTGGTTATATAGAAAGTCCTTATAAAAAAGTCGTAAATGGTAAAGTAACCTCAGAAATTAAATATCTATCAGCAATTGAAGAAGAAAAATTTACAATCGCTCAAGCAAACTCATCGCTAAATAAAGATGGTTCATTCACTGAAGAACTTGTCGCTTGTAGAAAAAATTTAAATTTTGAATTATCAACAAGAGAAACCATTGAATTTATTGATGTTTCTCCTAAACAACTAGTTTCTGTTGCGGCAGCTTTAATTCCATTTCTTGAAAATGATGATGCAAACAGAGCTTTAATGGGATCAAATATGATGAGACAAGCCGTTCCTTTATTAAAACCTGAAGCGCCCTTAGTTGGTACAGGAATGGAGTCAGATGTTGCTTTAGACTCAGGAGTAACAATTGTAGCCAAAAGAAGTGGTTTAGTTGATAAAATTGATGGAAAAAGAATTGTCGTAAAGGCTACTGATGTTACTGATTTATCTCAGTCAACTGTGGACATATACAATTTATCTAAATTTCAAAGGTCTAATCAAAATACCTGTATTAATCAAAAGCCATTAGTTAAAGTTGGAGATAAAATAAAAAAAGGGGATATAATTGCTGATGGACCTGCCACTAAACTAGGTGAGCTAGCTTTAGGAAAAAATGTTACGGTAGCTTTCATGCCGTGGCAAGGGTATAATTTTGAAGACTCAATTTTAATTTCAGAAAGATGTGTAACAGACGATGTGTTCACTTCCATACATATTGAAGAATATGAGTCAATGGCCAGAGATACTAAACTTGGGGCCGAAGAAATAACAAGAGACATACCCAATGTGAGCGAAGAGAGTTTGAGAAATTTAGACGAGTCAGGAATTGTTTATGTAGGCGCGGAAGTGAAACCTAGCGATATATTAGTTGGAAAAGTTACACCAAAAAGTGAAACATCCTCAAGTCCAGAAGAAAAATTATTAAGATCTATTTTTGGTGAAAAAGCTACTGATGTAAGAGATTCATCTTTAAAATTACCATCTGGAAGCACTGGTGTTGTTATTGATGTAAGAGTGTTTAATAGACATGGAATTGAAAAAGATGAAAGATCAATTGCCATTGAAAGAGCTGAGATAGAAGTAGTTCAAGAAGATAAGAAAGTCGAAGAGGAAATTCTTAACAGAAATATTAAATTAAGAGCTGCAGATTTATTAATCTCTCAAAGTATAAACAAACAATTTAAAGAACTAAAACCCGGCACAACACTTAATAAAAATGATCTGGAAACTTTAACTCTTCAAGATTTATTTAAAATATCACTACAAAAGCAAGAGCTTAATGATGACTTAGAAAAATTGAAAAATCAATTTGATAATGCTTCAGAAGATATAAGACTAAGATTCGAGGATAAAGTAACTAAAATTCAACAAGGAGATGATTTACTTCCAACTGTCATGAAAGTTGTTAAAGTTTTTGTTGCAGTAAAAAGAAGATTAATGCCGGGTGATAAAATGGCCGGTAGACATGGAAACAAAGGTGTAGTGAGTAAAATAGTTCCAGTTGAAGATATGCCTTATATGAGCAGCGGTAAAGCAGTTGATATAGTTCTAAATCCACTGGGTGTTCCTAGCCGTATGAATGTAGGACAAATTTTAGAAACACACCTTGGATGGTCTTGTTCTGAACTAGGTGATCAAATAAAAAAATATTTAAAAAATTTTGATCAAGAAATAAATGAAGTAAAAGAAAAATTAAAAGAAATCTATGGCCAGAGTTACTTTGATAATGTTATTTCAAAATTATCTAATAAAGAAGTGGCAGAGTTAATACAAAATTTATCAAATGGTGTTCCCATAGCAACGCCAGTATTTGATGGCGCAAGTACAGAAGATATTAATAAGATGTTAGATCTGGCCAAACTCCCTAATTCTGGCCAAACTCATTTATGGAACGGCCAAACAGGTGAAAGATTTGATAGACCTGTAACTGTTGGAATAATTTACATGCTAAAACTAAATCATTTAGTTGAAGATAAAATACACGCTAGATCCACAGGTCCATACAGTTTAGTTACACAACAACCTTTAGGAGGTAAAGCTCAACTAGGGGGTCAAAGATTTGGTGAAATGGAAGTTTGGGCGTTAGAAGCATATGGTGCTTCTTATACCCTACAAGAAATATTGACTGTGAAATCTGATGATGTTGCTGGTCGAACTAAGGTTTATGAAACGATTGTAAAAGGAAATAATAATTTTGAATCTGGAGTACCAGAGTCATTTAACGTATTAATTAAGGAGATTAGAGCTCTAGGTCTTAATATTGAATTAAATTAAATATGGAAAAAAATTTACCAAAAAATTTTGAAAATCAAAATATCGCACAAGAAAATATTTTTAATAGTATTAAAATAACTCTTGCTAGCCCTGAAAAAATAAAATCTTGGTCTTACGGTGAAATTAAAAAGCCAGAAACAATAAATTACAGAACATTTAGACCAGAAAAAGACGGTTTGTTTTGTTCAAGAATATTTGGTCCAGTAAAAGATTATGAATGTCTTTGTGGTAAATATAAAAGAATGAAATTTAGAGGTATTATTTGCGAAAAATGTGGTGTTGAAGTAACCAAATCAAATGTGAGAAGAGAAAGAATGGGCCACATTGATTTAGCTTGTCCCGTAGCACATATTTGGTTTTTAAAATCTTTACCAAGTAGAATTTCATTAGCTATCGATATGAAGCTAAAGGAAGTTGAAAGAGTTCTTTATTTTGAAAGCTTTATAATTGTGGAACCTGGTTTAACAACTTTAAATAAGGGCCAATTAATATCTGAAGAAGAATTAATTAAAGCCCAAGATGAATTTGGTGAAGATGCTTTTACAGCTGGTATTGGCGCAGAAGCTGTAAGAGAAATTTTAATTAATCTTGATCTTAAAAAGGAACAAAAAAAACTAAGAGAGTCCTTAAGTGATATTAAATCAAAGGTAACAGAGGAAAGAACCATTAAAAGATTAAAATTAATAGAATCATTTATTGCATCTGGAAATAAACCTGAATGGATGATTTTAACTTCTGTTCCAGTGATACCACCTGAATTAAGACCTTTAGTTCCTTTAGATGGGGGTAGATTTGCAACATCTGATTTAAATGACTTATACAGGAGGGTTATTAACAGAAATAATCGTTTAAAAAGACTTTTAGATCTTAAGGCTCCACACATTATTGTGAGAAATGAAAAAAGAATGCTTCAAGAATCAGTGGACGCGTTATTCGATAACGGCAGAAGAGGTAGAGTTATTACTGGCACAGGTAAAAGACCTTTAAAATCTTTAGCTGAAATGCTTAAAGGCAAACAAGGAAGATTTAGACAAAACTTGTTAGGTAAAAGAGTAGATTATTCTGGTCGTTCAGTAATTGTAGTTGGTCCTGAATTAAAATTACACCAGTGTGGTTTACCAAAAAAAATGGCGTTAGAATTATTCAAGCCATTTTTATATGCAAGATTGGATAAATTAGGATTAGCTACTACAATTAAACAAGCAAAAAAATTAGTGGAAAAAGAAAAAAGTGAAATATGGGATTGTCTTGAGCATATTATTAGAGAACATCCAATCCTTTTGAATCGAGCTCCAACACTTCATAGATTAGGTGTTCAAGCATTTGAAGCCAAATTAATAGAGGGTAATGCTATAGAATTACACCCACTAGTTTGCGCAGCATTTAACGCTGACTTTGACGGGGACCAAATGGCAGTCCATATACCCTTAAGTTTAGAAGCTCAATTAGAAGCAAGAGTGCTAATGATGTCTACTAATAATATACTTAGTCCCTCAAACGGTAAGCCAATTATAGTACCCAGTCAGGACATTGTCTTAGGAATATATTATTTATCTCAAGCAGATGATAATGAAAAAAAACCTAGAGGTATTTTCTCGAGTATAGAAGAAATAGAACAAGCTCTTGAGTATAAATCAATAAGTTTGCATTCAAAAATTGTTTCTATATTTAAAACTGTCGATAAGGAAGGAAATCCAATAACTGAGAAATACACTAGTACAGCTGGTAGATTTTTATTAGCTAATTTATTACCAAAAAATCATAATATTAAATTTGCTTTAATTAACAAACTGTTAACAAAAAAAAATGTTTCGGAAGTCATAGACACTATCTTTAGATATTGTGGTCAAAAAGAAACAGTTATTTTTTGTGACAAAATTAAAACCCTTGGCTTTAAACATGCATTTAAAGCTGGAATATCTTTTGGTAAAGACGATCTTTTAATTCCTAAAACTAAAGAAAACTTAATTAATAGTACTAAAAAACAAATAGAAGAATATGAAAAACAATATTCAGATGGATTAATTACAAGAGGTGAAAAATATAATAAAGTAGTCGATATATGGTCTAAATGCACAGATACGGTAGCAAATGAAATGATGAAAGAAATATCATCTGCTGAAAAAATTTATGATGATGATAGAATTGAAACTAATTCTGTTTACATGATGGCTGATTCAGGAGCTAGAGGTTCACAAGCTCAAATGAAACAATTAGCCGGAATGAGAGGCTTAATTGCAAAACCATCAGGAGAAATTATTGAAACACCAATTATATCAAATTTTAAAGAAGGTCTTTCTGTATTAGAATATTTTAATTCTACCCACGGTGCTAGAAAAGGTTTAGCAGATACAGCCTTAAAGACAGCAAATTCTGGTTATTTAACAAGAAGACTTTGCGATGTTGCTCAAGATGTTCAAATAACTAAAGCTGCATGTGATCCTAAAAAAAGATCGTCTGTATATATTTCAGAAATAATCGAAGGTGGAAATATTTTAGTAAGCTTATCAGAGAGAGTTTTAGGAAGAGTTATAGCAGAAAATATTAAAAACCCAGTCACTGGTGAAGTTATACTTAAAAAAGATAAATTAATTGATGAATGGGATTGTGAAAAAATAGATGCCGCAGGTGTAAAATCTGTGAATGTATATTCAGTAATTACATGTGCTTCTACTAAAGGTGTTTGTCAAATTTGTTATGGTAGAGATTTAGCTAGAGGCAAATTAGTTAGCATTGGAGAAGCCGTAGGCATGATAGCCGCTCAATCAATCGGTGAGCCAGGAACCCAATTAACTATGAGAACATTCCACGTTGGTGGTACGGCTCAAATTAAAGAAGAGTCACAAATAATTTCACAAGCAAAAGGGAAATTAAAAATAATTAATAAAAATTTAATTGAAGATTCTAAGAAAAACATCATAGTTATGGGTAGAAACACTCAATTAAGTATCGAAGATGAAAATGATAGACAGCTAGGTATCTACAAAGTTAATTATGGTTCAAAGTTATTTTTCAAAGATGGAGACATGATTGATAAGGGTAAGAAAATAGCTGAATGGGACCCATACACTTTACCTGTAATAGCTGAAACCGGAGGTTTCGTGAATTATATGGATTTAAATGAAGGTAGCTCGTTAACAGAAACTTTAGATGATGCTACAGGACTATCTTCAAAATCAGTAACAGACTGGAAATCATCCTCTAAGAATGCAGAATTAAAACCAAGAATTACTTTAAGAAATGAAAAAGGTGAGATAATAAAAAAAGCAGATGGAAATGAAGCTAGATATTATTTAGTTCCAGATACTGTGCTATCTGTAAAAGATGGACAGAAAATTTCTACAGGAGATGTTTTAGCAAGACTACCAAAAGAAACATCAAAAACAAAAGATATTACCGGAGGTCTACCAAGAGTTGCTGAATTATTTGAAGCTAGAAAACCAAAAGATAGCGCAATTATTGCTGAAAATGATGGAGTAATAGAATTTGGTAAAGAAGTTAGAGGTAAACAAAAAATTTCAATAGTTTCCTCAAATGGAGAAGTCTCAAATTATTTAATACCAAAAGGTAAGCACGTTAATTTTAATCAAGGTGAAAAAATTAAAAAGGGTGAATATTTATTAGATGGAGCCCCTTTGCCGCATGATATCTTAAGAATTTTAGGAGTTGAAAAATTAACAGAATATTTCATAACAGAAGTACAAGAAGTTTATAGACTTCAGGGTGTTGTAATTAATGACAAGCACATAGAAACTATTGTCAGACAGATGTTGAAGAGAGTCGAAGTTAAAGATCCTGGTGATACTGACTTACTATCAGGAGAAGTAATTGATTTATTAGATATTAATGTTATCAATAATAAACTAAGAGATGAAAAGAAAAAACCAGCTGTATTCGAGAGAATTTTACTAGGTATAACAAAAGCCTCTTTGCAAACTAATTCATTTATATCTGCTGCTTCATTTCAGGAAACAACAAGAGTTTTAACTGATGCTTCGATTAGAGGTAAAGTTGATAAATTGGAAGGCTTGAAAGAGAACGTTATAGTAGGAAGACTAGTTCCCGCTGGAACAGGTTTAACTAAAATTGACTGGGATAAACAAGCTAGAGATCAAGATAAAGCAAGATTAGAAGAACTTAAAAAACAAGAGCTAGAATCAGTACCTGTGACACCAGAACAAACAGCCTAAAAACAATCAAAAAACTGATTAAATATTGACTTTTATAGATTCAATGTTAGTTTACGGCAATTTTGAATGTTAGAAGTAAGGTAGATTATAACCTTAAACACTAATAAAAATTACACCAAAGTATTCTTTACTTTTACTTCAAAATATTATTATGCCAACAATTAATCAATTGATTAAAAAAAGTAGAGTTAAACCTATAGCTAGAAATAAAGTTCCAGCATTAGAAAGACAACCACTTAAACGTGGAGTTTGTATCAAAGTTTATACCACTACTCCAAAAAAACCGAATTCAGCTTTAAGAAAAGTTGCAAGAGTAAGATTATCAAATGGTTTTGAAGTTACGGCTTACATACCTGGTGAAGGACATAATTTACAGGAACACTCTGTAGTACTATTACGTGGTGGTAGAGTAAAAGATTTACCTGGTGTTCGATATCATATTTTAAGAGGTAATTTAGATACACAAGGTGTAGCAAATCGTAAACAAAGAAGATCTCTTTACGGAGCAAAAAAACCGAAATAATTTATGTCTAGAAAAAGAAAAGCACCAGTTAGAAAAGTTTATCCTGATCCTAAATTTCATTCAGAAGTTGTTTCAAAATTTATTAATTCAATTATGTACGACGGCAAGAGATCAACAGCAGAAAAAATTCTTTATGATGCATTAGAAAAAATTAAATCAAAAAATAACGAAGATCCTTTAAAAATTTTTAACACAGCAATTACAAATGTAAAACCAAATTTAGAATGTAGATCTAGAAGAGTTGGTGGTGCTACATACCAAGTTCCAGTTGAAGTAAAAGCTAAAAGAGGTCAAGCTTTAGCTTTAAGATGGTTAATGGATGCAACACGTAAAAGAAAAAATAAAACAATGGCAGAAAAATTATACGCTGAAATTTTAGATGCTTCACAAAACAAAGGTTCAGCAATTAAAAAAAGGGAAGACACACATAAAATGGCAGAATCTAATAAAGCTTTTGCGCATTTTAGATGGTAAAAAAATATGGCTACTAAATACACATTAGATAAATATAGAAATATTGGTATCATGGCTCATATTGATGCTGGTAAAACAACTACCACTGAAAGAATTTTATACTATACAGGTAAAAGTCACAAAATAGGTGAAGTCCATGATGGTGCTGCAACTATGGACTGGATGGAACAAGAACAAGAAAGAGGCATTACTATCACTTCAGCAGCAACGACATGTTTTTGGAATGATCATAGGATAAATATTATAGATACGCCAGGTCACGTTGATTTTACTATTGAAGTTGAAAGATCATTAAAAGTTTTAGATGGAGCAGTATGCGTATTTGATGGTGTTGCTGGTGTTGAACCTCAATCAGAAACAGTTTGGAGACAAGCTGATAAATACAAGGTTCCAAGAATTTGCTTTGTAAATAAACTAGATAGAACTGGTGCAGATTTTTATAGATGTGTTGATATGATAAAAGATAGACTAGGTTGCAAGCCTTTAGTTTTACAACTTCCAGTGGGATCAGAGGCTGATTTAAAAGGTGTTGTTGACTTAGTGAAAATGAAAGCAGTTATTTGGCAAAATGAGGACCTTGGTGCTAAGTTTGATGTAGTTGATATACCTGATGATTTAAAAGATAAAGCCAATACTTACAGAAAAGAATTAGTTGAAGCTGCTGTAGAACAAGATGAAAAATTAATGGAGTCATATTTAGATGGAAAAGAACCGTCAGAAGAAGATTTAATTAAATGTATAAGAAAAGGTACTTTGGAATTTAGTTTTGTACCAATTACAACAGGATCAGCTTTTAAAAATAAAGGTGTTCAACCTTTGCTCGACGCAGTAATAGATTATTTACCAAGTCCACTTGATATTGGTTCTATTGAAGCAACAAAACTCAATTCAGAAGATAAAATAGAAATGAAATTTGATGATAATGAACCTTTTTCTGCATTAGCATTTAAAGTTGCAAACGATCCATTCGTTGGTTCTTTAACATTTATAAGAATTTATTCAGGAAAAATTCAAGCAGGTACATCTGTATATAATTCGTCTAAAGAAAAAACTGAACGTGTGGGTAGAATGCTTTTAATGCACGCTAATAGTCGAGAAGATATAAAAGAGGCAACAACAGGTGACATAGTTGCTTTAGCTGGTTTAAAACATACTATTACAGGTCACACCTTATGCAATGAAAACAAGCCTATTCTATTAGAACCAATGGAGTTTCCTGATCCAGTTATTGAAATTGCTGTTGAACCTAAAACTAAAGCTGACCAAGAAAAAATGGGTGAAGCTTTAGGGAGGCTGGCAAAAGAAGATCCATCATTCAGAGTTACATCTGATGAGGAGTCTGGTCAAACAATTATTAAAGGTATGGGTGAATTACATCTTGACATTATTGTAGATAGAATGAAAAGAGAATTTAAAGTTGAAGCAAATGTCGGTGCCCCTCAAGTTGCTTATAGAGAAACAATACTAAGTGCTACAGAAGTAACATACATACACAAAAAACAAAGTGGAGGCTCAGGTCAATTTGCTAAAGTCACATTAAGTGTTGAGCCTTTAGAACCAGGCCAGGGTAGAGAAGTGGAAAATAAAATTAAAGGTGGATCAATACCTAAAGAATTTATACCTGGTGTAGAAAAAGGCGTTCTAAGTGTAGCCGAAAGCGGAATATTAGCGGGTTTTCCTGTTATTGATTATAAGGTTACCATTTTAGATGGCTTACATCATGATGTAGACTCAAGTGTACTTGCATTTGAGATAGCTTCAAGAATGTGTTTTAGAGAAGCTTGCACAAAAGCAAACTTAAAACTTTTAGAGCCAATGATGAAAGTAGAAGTAGTTACTCCTGAAGACTTTATGGGAGATGTGATAGGTGATTTAAATAGTAGACGTGGCCAAGTGGCTTCCACAGAGGCAAGAGGTAATGCTACAGCTATCAATGCTACAGTCCCATTAGCAAATATGTTCGGCTATATTAATAATTTAAGATCATCAACTCAAGGCAGAGCACAATACACAATGCAATTTAGTCATTACGATAAAGTTCCTCAAAATGTTCAGGATGAAGTAACAAAGAAATTAGCTTAATTTATGGAAAATCAAAATATTAGAATACATCTTAAAGCTTACGATAATAAAATTCTTGATTTATCGACTGAGGAAATTGTTAATACAGCCAAAAGAACTGGTGCTCAGGTTAAAGGACCAATTCCACTGCCAACAAGAATTGAAAGATATACAGTTTTAAGATCCCCACATATTGATAAAAAAAGTAGAGAACAATTTGAGTCAAGAACTCATAAAAGATTAATAGATATAATTGAACCAACACCACAAACTGTTGAAGCTTTAATGAAACTAGATTTAGCTTCAGGTGTGGACATAGAAATAAAAATATAAAATTATGAGCATTGGACTAATAGGAACTAAGATTGGAATGACCAGAGAATTTATGGACAGCGGTCAATCAGTTCCTGTAACCGTTATAAGAGTAGAAAAAGGAAGAGTTTTAGATGTTATATCTAATGATAAAAGAGGTTATAGCGCAGTTAAACTTGGATTCTTTAAATTAAAAAATTCAAAATTAACTAAACAAATGAAAGGTTATTTTGCAAAGAAAAATACAGAACCAAAGAAAATTCTTAAAGAATTCAGAGTTAAAAATACTGAAGAATATAAAGAAGGAAACGAATTAGGACTAGAAATTTTCAAAGATAAAAAATTTTTAGACGTAAGATCTAAAACAATTGGAAAAGGATTTGCCGGTGTAATGAAAAGATGGAATTTTGGCGGATTAAGAGCATCACACGGTGTATCAGTTTCTCATAGATCTCATGGATCTACAGGTCAAAGACAAGATCCAGGTAAAGTTTTTAAGGGAAAAAAAATGGCAGGCCATATGGGAGACAAACTAAGGACGATGTTAAATTTAGAAATTGTCAAGTCTGATTTAGAAAATAACTTGCTTTATTTAAAAGGTTCTATTCCTGGCTCTAAAAATTCAACTGTTTTTTTAAGAGGTGCAGCTAAAGTTGTTACTAGAAAGACAATAAAAGAAAAATATGAAGCAAAACTTAAAGCAGCTGCGTCTAAGAAAGGAAAAAAATAAATGAAATTCCCTTTATTAAACATTGATGGCAGTAAATCAGACTCAATAGAAATTTCAGATAAATTAGTCAAACTTAAAGTAAATCATAAACTAATTAAATTTGTAATAGATTGGCAATTTAACCATGCAAAACCTAGAATAGCAAAAACAAAACAAAGAAACGAAATTAGAGGATCTACAAAAAAAATTGCACCCCAAAAAGGTGGCGGCGGAGCTAGACACGCAAGTAAAAAAGCACCATTATTTGTTGGTGGTGGTGTAGCTCATGGACCAAAGGGAGCTAATTATAAAATTAAAAAAATTAATAAGAAAGTAAGAAAATTAGCACTAGCCCAAACTCTTTCTAAAAAGCATTTAGATAAAAATCTATATATTTTAGCAGATGTTAAAAAAGAAGTTAAGAAAACAAAAGAATTTAATAAATTTTTAGTAACAAATAAATTGGCGAATGCATTAATAATTTCCGATATAGATTCTATGAAAAATATCAATAAGTCGGCCCGAAATATTAAAAATATAAAATTAATAAAAGATGAGGGAACAAATATTTATGATTTATTTAAATATAAAAATGTAATTATTACTTCATCATCAGCAAAAAAAATTCAAGATAGGGTTTTAAATGAAAAAAATTAATCATATAGATTCTATCAGACATCCAATAATAACGGAAAAAGCAACAATTTTATCTGAGCAAAATAAAACTGTTTTTAAAGTTCATGAAAAAGCTAATAAAAAAACTATCAAAAAAAATATAGAAAAATTATTTAAAGTTAATGTAATAAAAGTAAATATAGTTAATCAAAAGTCTAAGTTTAAAGTAAAACAAGGAAAAAAATCTGTTAAAAGTGGATATAAAAAAGCAATAATAACTCTTAAAAAAGGCCAAAGTATAGATCTTACAACTGGTATATAACTCAATGACTTTAAAAACATTTAAACCCTATACAAAATCTACACGAGGAACTGTAGTTGTAGACAAAAGTGCTTTGTGGAAGGGGCCATCTTACAAACCGTTAACTAAAGGTCAGCATGTTACAGGCGGTAGAAATAATGCTGGTCGTATTACTTCAAGGCATATGGGTGGTGGTTCCAAACATAAGTTTCGAATTATAGATTTTTTTAGAAAAAAGAAAGATTTGAAAGCAACAGTAGATAGAATCGAATACGATCCAAATAGAACTGCCTATATTGCTCTAATAACTTATGAGGATAAAGAAAAAGCGTACATTATTTCTCCTCAAGGATTAAATATAGGGGATACTGTTGAAGCCGGAATAAATGCTGAAATTAAAATAGGTAATTCATTAGAATTAAAACACATTCCTCCAGGAACAGCTATACACAATGTAGAATTGATACCTGGCAACGGAGGTAAACTTGCTCGATCTGCTGGATCTTCCATAACTTTATCAGGTTATGATGGTGATTACGCAATATTAAAATTATCATCAGGAGAAACAAGAAAAGTTAATAGTTCTTGTGTTGGGACAATAGGAATAGTTTCAAATCCTGATCAAAAAAACATTAAGATTGGTAAAGCAGGAAGAAATAGATGGAGAGGAAAAAGACCTCAAACAAGGGGTGTTGCAATGAATCCAGTTGATCATCCTCATGGAGGTGGTGAAGGAAAAACATCAGGTGGTAGAAGCCCTGTTTCACCTTGGGGACAATCTGCAAAAGGTTTAAAAACAAGAAGACCTAAGAGAAGCGATAAACTTATTATAACAAGAAGAAAGAAAAGAAAAAGATAATGGCTAGATCTGTTTGGAAAGGACCTTTTGTTCACCCTAGTTTATTAAAAAAAATTGATAAACTTAAAAATGAACCTAACAAAAAACCAATTAAAACTTGGTCAAGACATTCAACAATAATTCCTGATTTTATAGGACATAGTTTTATGATTCATAATGGAAAAACATTTATACCAATAACTATTTCTGAAGAGATGGTTGGACACAAATTAGGTGAATTCGCACCGACTAGAACTTTTAAAGGTCATACACCCGCGGATAAAAAAGCAGCTGCTCCAGCAGCAAAACCAGCAGGAGTTAAAAAATAATGGATAAAAATACATCTTTGGTCAAGGCTATAAATAAAAATGTTAGAACTAGTCCACGAAAACTTGCATTAGTTTGTAATTTTATTAAAGGAAAAAAAGCTGATATTGCATTAAGAGATTTAGAATTTTCGAGAAAAAGAATTGCTAAAGATGTTAGTAAAACAGTTAAATCAGCTATATCAAATGCTGAAAACAACTATCAATTTGATATTGATAATTTGTTTGTAAAAGAAGCTTACGTCGGAAAATCTTTAGTAATGAAAAGATTTAGACCAAGAGCTAAAGGCCGAGCAAGTCCAATAAAAAAGCCATTTAGTAGAATTACTATTGTGCTTGAGGAGAAAAAAGAAAAAAAGGTAAGCAAATAATGGGGCAAAAAATAAATCCAATAGGCTTAAGACTGGGTATTAACAGAGGTTGGGATTCAACTTGGTTTGCTAAAAAGAAAGATTTTGGTAGATATTTAATAGAGGATTTCAAAATTAGAAAATATATTACAAAAAACATTACTAATTCTGGGGTATCTGAAATTATAATTGAGAGATCATCTAAAAAATGCACTGTTTCAATTCATACATCTAGACCCGGTTTTGTGATTGGAAAAAAAGGTGCAGATATTGAAAAAATTAAAAAAAATATAATGAAAATTACAGCTAGTGATGTAAACGTTAATATTAAAGAGATTAAAAAACCTGAATTAAACTCAAACTTAGTTGCAGAGAATATTGCTCAACAATTAGTAAAAAGAATTGCTTATAGAAGAGCAATGAAAAGAGCCATGCAATCAGCGATGAGATTAAACGCTAAAGGAATTAAAGTTATGCTGAGTGGCAGATTAGCTGGAAATGAAATTGCAAGAACAGAATGGTTACGTGAAGGAAGCATACCATCACACACTCTAAGAGCAGATATTGACTATGGTGTAGCAGAAGCGCTAACTACCTACGGAATTATAGGTGTAAAAGTTTGGATATATAAAGGTGAGCTAATGGCTAAAGATGTTGAAAAAGAAAAAAAAGAAAGGGTAAAAAATGCTTCAACCAGTCAGAACTAAATTCAGAAAAGCGTTTAAAGGTAGAATACATGGCAAGGCTGGCAGAGCTGTAAAATTAAATTATGGTCAATTTGGACTTAAAGCTATTGAACCCGAAAGAATTATTGGCAAACAGATTGAAGCAGCTAGAGTTGCATTGACAAGATATATGAAAAGGACAGGTAAAGTTTGGACTAGAATTTTTCCGAATATACCAGTTTCAAAGAAACCCACTGAAGTAAGAATGGGTAAAGGAAAAGGTGCACCTGAATATTATGCTTGCAGAGTTAAACCTGGAAGAATAATTTTTGAAATAGATGGTGTTAGTGAAGAAATTGCTAGGGAAGCTTTATATAAGGCTTCAGCAAAGCTACCAATTAAAACAAAATTTGTTAAAAGATAAATGAGTAAAAAAAAAGAAGATAAAAAATTGACTAAAGATCAAGCTGAAAAAAAAATCTTAACGCTTAAGAAGGATTTATTTAATATTAGGTTTAAGAAAATAAATAACCAAATAAATAATCCCGCTCAATATAATCAAATTAAAAAAAGTATAGCAAGACTATACACAACAATAAAGAATACCAAATGACTAAAAAAATTTTAAAAGGAAAAATTACAAGCGTCAAAAATAACAAAACAGTTGTAGTTGAAGTGACACGTACGTTTAAACATCCATTTTATGAAAAAGTAATAAAAAGATCTAAAAAATATCATGCACATGATGAAACAAATAAATTCAAAGAAGGTGAAAAAGTTTCAATAATTGAATCTAAACCCTTTTCTAAAAAGAAAACATGGCAGGTAATTGAATAATGATACAAGTGCAAACTGAATTGACAGTCGCAGACAATACTGGAGCTAAAAGAGTTGAATGCATAAAAGTTTTAGGTGGATCTAAAAGAAGATACGCGTCTGTTGGCGACATTATTGTAATAAGTGTTAAAGACGCTATTCCGAAAGGCAAGGTGAAAAAAGGAGCTGTACATAAAGCAGTTGTTGTTAGAACAAGAAAAGGTATTTATAGAAATGATGGTTCAAAGGTTAAATTTGACAAGAACGCGGTAGTTCTTACAGATGATAAAGGTGAACCTATCGGAACTAGAATATTTGGTCCTGTTACTAGAGAACTTAGAGCTAAAGGTCATACAAAAATAATTTCACTTGCACCGGAGGTTCTTTAATGTTGATTTTAAAAAAAGGAACACAAGTAAAAGTTATCGCTGGAAAAGATAAAGGTAAAACTGGAGAGATTTTAGAAATTAATAGAAAATTAAATAAAGTTAAAATTAAATCGATTAATATGATTAAAAGACACACCAAACCAACTAAAGAAAATAAAGGTGGAATAATATCAAGTGAAAGTTTTATACATCAATCAAATGTAAAGAATATTGATACAAACAAAAAAGAAAAGAAAGTAACGAGTAAAAAATAATGCCAAGATTAAAATCTATATACAAAAAAGAAATAGTTGAAAAACTTATGAGTAAACTATCTCTAAAAAATAAACACGATGTACCTAAAATTGAAAAAATTATATTAAATATGGGTCTAGGAGAAGACGCGTCTGATGGAAAAAAACTCAAGGCTTGTACAGAAGATATGGCTCTTATAGCTGGGCAAAAACCTATAGTTACTAAATTTAAACAATCTATTTCGAATTTTAAAACAAGAAAAGGATCTAATGCTGGCGTAAAAGTAACTTTAAGAGACCACAAAATGTATGAATTTATAGACAGACTAATAAATATAGCATTACCAAGAATTAAAGATTTTAGAGGGTTGGCATCAAAAGGTATTGATAGTTCTTTTAACTATTCTTTTGGAATAAAAGAACACATCGTTTTTCCAGAAGTTAATTTTGATAAAGTCGACAAGATAAGAGGATTAGATATTACGATAGTAACAACAAGCAAAAGCAAAGAAGGAACACTGGAAATGTTAAAAGAATTTAATTTTCCTTTAAACGATAAAAAAAACTAAGGATATAAATGGCAAAAACAAGTGCAGTACAAAAAAATTTAAAAAGAATAAAGCTAGTAAAAAAGTATGCTAATAAAAGAGCTGCTTTAAAAAAAATTATAAATAATAGAAAATTAGATTTGTCAGAAAGATTTGAAGCTCAATTAAAATTAAATAAGTTGCCTAAAAATTCTGCAAAAATAAGGATAAGAAATAGGTGTGAGGTTTCAGGTAGACCTCATGGAGTATATAGAAAATTAAAAATTTCAAGAATTGCACTAAGAGACATGGCGTCCTCAGGTAAAATTCCTGGAATGACAAAATCAAGTTGGTAGGAGGAATATGACATTTACAGACCCAATTGGAGATATGTTCACAAGAATAAGAAATGGTCAAATGAGATCATTAAATTCTGTTGAAATACCTTCATCAAATTTTAGAAAGAATATTTTAGAAATTCTAAAAACAGAGGGTTATATAAAAGATTACTTTATTGAAAAGACAGAAAACAATAAAACAAGTTTAAAAATTACCTTAAAATATTATGAAGGCGATCCTGTTATAAAAGAAATTAAGAGAATCTCAAAACCAGGAAGAAGAGTTTACTCTAGAGCCTCAAGCATACCAAGAGTAATGAACGGACTTGGTCTTGCTATTTTGTCAACACCAAAAGGTGTTATGAGTGATGCAGAAGCTAGAAAAAATAATATCGGTGGGGAAATAATTTGTAGGGTGTTTTAATGTCTAAAATTGGAAAAAAAAATATATTAATACCAAAAGATTCTTCAATTAAAATAGAAGGAGCTAATTTAACAATTACAGGTCCTAAAGGTACAAAAAATTTAACTATTAATGATAAGATATTTTCTTCTAAATTAACTGATAGTGAATTTAAGATATCACCATTAGAAAAAAAAATAGATAAAAAAACATCAATTATGTGGGGAACTTATAGAAGTCTAATAAATAATGCAGTCACAGGTGTTTCAGCTGGACACGAAAAAATTCTCGAACTAACAGGAGTTGGTTTAAGGGCAAATTTAAAAGGCGAACTTTTAAACTTACAAATTGGTTTTAGCCATGATGTAAATTTTAAAATACCAAAAGATGTTAAAATTATAGTTGAAAAACAAACTATTATAAAAATTAATGGAGTTGACAAAGAACTGGTATCAAAAACTGCTGCAGATATTAAAAATTTAAAGCCAGTTGAGCCCTATAAAGGTAAAGGAATTAAAGAAAGAGGTCAATTCGTTTTAAGAAAAGAAGGTAAGAAAAAATAATGAAAAAAATTAACAATAAAATAAAAAGAAAATTAAGAAATAGAAAAAAACTTAAAAAAGTTAATGTTAATAAACTCAGAATTTGTGTATCTAAAACATTAAATAATTTATCTGCACAAATAATTGATGATAAACAAAAAAAAACATTAGTCTCAGCTTCATCAATTGAAAAAGAAATTAAGGAAAAAAAAATTAAAAAAATGGAAAAGTCTAGTTTAATAGGTGAAATTTTAGCTAAAAGAGCTAAAGAAAAAAATATTAGAGATGTTTATTTCGATAGAGGTGAATATAGGTATCACGGAAGAGTAAAAGTTTTTGCTGAAACACTAAGAAAGAATGGATTAAAATTTTAATATGGCTGATTATAGAAAAGTTGAAAGCGATATAAAAGAGAAACTAGTTTCAATTAATAGAATTACTAAAGTAGTAAAAGGTGGACGTAGATTTGGGTTTGCTGCATTAATGGTAGTAGGTAATCAAAAAGGTTCTGTTGGGATAGGTCAAGGTAAATCTAAACAAGTACCTGATGCGATTAAAAAAGCTACGGAAGATGCAAAAAGAAATTTAATTAAAATACCTTTAAAAGACGGAAGAACATTACATCACGATGTAAAAGGAAAAAACGGTGCTGGAAAAGTTTTTTTAAGAGCAGCGCCAGCTGGTACCGGAATTATAGCAGGTGGTCCAATTAGATCTGTATGTGAAGTTTTGGGTATACAAGATATTGTTGCTAAATCTTTAGGTTCAGCAAACCCACACAATGTTTTAAAAGCTTGTCTTAATGGATTAAAATCACAAAGTTCTCCAAAATTGCTATCAGCTATAAGAGGAAAGAAAATATCTGATATTGTTTTAAAAAGAGAGGCCAAGTAATGGAATTAAATAGTTTAGTTAAAAATAATAAGAAGAAAATTAGAGTTGGAAGAGGCATAGGTTCAGGAAGGGGTAAAACTTCAACAAGAGGACACAAAGGTCAAAAATCTAGATCGGGTGTAGCAATAAAAAGTTTTGAAGGTGGTCAAATGCCACTTTATAGAAGGTTACCTAAAAGAGGTTTTAAATCACTTAAAAAAAATAACACAGCAATACTTAACTTATCCAAAATACAGAGCATGTTAGACAAATCTAAAAATGATCTAAAAAACATAATAGACTTAAAAATATTGAAAGAAAAAAATCTAATAAATAGTAAATATTTAAAATTAAAAATACTTGGCGCAGGTGAAATTAAAAAAAATATAGAAATCTCAGCTCATTTTGCTTCAAAAACAGCTCTAACAAAAATAGAAAAAGCTGGTGGAAAAATAAATATAGTTAAAAAATAACTTCATATGTCTAGTGAATCACTCAATACCGGTGCTTTAAATCAAGCAAAAGACTTAAAAAATAGAATTTTATTTACAGTCTTAATATTAATAATTTATAGATTAGGAACTTATGTTCCTCTAGCTGGTATAGACCCACAAGCTTTAAAAGAAATTATGGCTTCAAGTCAAAAAGGTTTATTAGGAATGTTTAATATGTTCTCTGGTGGTGCGGTAACTAGAATGGCCCTTTTTGCTCTAGGTATAATGCCATACATTTCATCTTCAATTATTGTTCAGTTACTTACTGGTGTTTCAGATTACTTTAAAAATCTTAAAGAACAGGGTGAGATTGGAAGGAAAAAAATTACTCAAATTACGAGATACGGAACAGTTCTTATCGCATGTTTGCAAGGTTATGGAGTTTCAGTAGGTTTAGAAAATGCCGGTAATTTAGTTATAGAACCAGGAATGTCTTTTAGAATAATAACCACAATATCTTTAGTAGCAGGAACAACATTTTTGATGTGGCTAGGTGAACAAATTACCTTAAGAGGTGTTGGAAATGGAATTTCATTAATAATTTTCTCAGGAATTGTTGCTGAAATACCAAGAGCTTTGGCTTCTACATTTGAACTCGGTAGAACAGGGGCTTTATCTGCTTTAATGATAGTTGGTATCTTTATCTTAGTAATTTTTACAGTTTTATTTATTGTTTTTTTTGAAAGAGCAATGAGAAAGATTTTAATAAATTATCCTAAAAGACAAGTAGGGAACAAGATGTATGGAGGAGAATCATCACACTTACCCTTAAAGATCAATACGGCAGGAGTTATACCTGCAATTTTTGCTTCAGCTTTACTTTTATTGCCAGTAACTGTTTCAAATTTTGGATTTGCTGATTCAGATACTTTTTTAAAAGTGTCATCCATGTTTACCCAAGGACAACCATTGTACATGCTACTTTACGCATCGGGAATAATTTTCTTTTCTTTTTTTTACACATCAATTGTATTCAATCCGAAAGAAACTGCAGAAAATTTAAGAAAATATGGTGGATACATTCCAGGTATAAGACCTGGTGAAAGAACCGCCGAGTATATAGATTCAATTTTAATTAGATTGACTACAGTTGGAGCGCTATACTTAACATTTGTTTGCTTAATGCCTGAATTCTTAATTGCTAAGTACCCAATACCATTTTATTTGGGAGGGACTTCAATTTTAATTGTTGTGGTTGTTGCAATGGATACCGTTACTCAAGTTCAAACAAGGTTGATGAGTTCACAGTATGAGTCGTTAATAAAGAAAACAAAGTTCGGCAAGTAATTAAATAAATGAATATAGTTGTCTTTGGACCTCCTGGAGCTGGAAAAGGAACTCAGTCAAAATTTATCGTAAAAAAATATAATTTATATCAATTATCAACTGGCGAACTTCTTAGAAGCGAGATTATAAACAAAACTCAATTGGGTTCAGAAATTTCTTCGAAAATGAATAGCGGAAAATTAGTTTCTGATAACATTGTGAGTGATTTAATAGAAAAATTTATTTCAGATACTAATTATAAAGATAGATTAATTTTTGATGGATATCCAAGAAATAAGTCTCAAGCAGAAAATTTAAACTCACTGTTGAAAAAATATGATCAAAAAATACATTTAGCTTTAAAGTTATCCGTCTCTCTTGATGTTATACAAAAGAGAATTACTGGTAGATCTGTATGTTCTATTTGTAGTAAAATTTATAATGAATATTTTAATCCAGCTCCAATTAATGCTGAATGTTGTGCGTCAAAATATTTGCAAAAACGATCTGATGATACTTTAGATATAGCTATTACTCGATACAAAACTTATGAAAAAAATATTAAACCAGTAATAGATTTCTATGAAGAATCTAATTTATTGAAAGTAGTAAATGGTGAGACCTCAATAAGTGAAATTACTAATGAAATTAGCGGTTTAATAGAGAGTTTCAAGGGTTGACTTTAAATAATTACCCAATATAAATACGCAGGAAACTTAATATCATTAATTTATGGCTCGTATAGCAGGAATAAACATTCCACAGAATAAAGTTGTTAGCATTGCTCTTACTTATATTCATGGTATTGGTCCACATTCATCAAAAAAAATATGTGAGAAATTAGAAATTCCTGCATCTAAAAGAGTAAATGATTTATCCGAAGAACAAGTTTTAAAAATAAGAGAATTTATTGATGCCAATCATAAGGTTGAAGGAGATTTAAGAAGAGAAGTTTCTGTTAATATTAAAAGATTAGTTGATCTTGCTTGTTATAGAGGATCAAGACATAAAAAAAAATTGCCTGTAAGAGGACAAAGAACACAATGTAATGCTCGTACTAGAAAAGGTAAAGCAATAGCTATTGCTGGAAAAAAATTAACACCACTTAAAAAATAGTTAATACA
>Ga0233444_10001304_pt1 | contig 28893 bp, 18 predicted proteins | sample SI_124_October20_6_FD_182792 | JGI IMG/M metagenome (GOLD analysis project Ga0233444, IMG submission 182792) | Seawater microbial communities from Saanich Inlet, British Columbia, Canada - SI_124_October2016_10_MG | ecosystem: Environmental > Aquatic > Marine > Inlet | place: Canada: British... | reverse complement strand
CTATTCGAGCCGTTGCAGTTCTTCTGATGGTAATGGTTCATGCAGCAGCTACATGGGGACCAAGCGCTAACACACAGCCTTCAGCACTGATCTACTTGGTATCAGGATTAGGAGGGCTGGCGGCTCCCTTATTTGTCACGATATTCGGCTGGGGTTGTTTCCATTCGACCGCCACGTCTAATCAACGTTATATTCGTGTAGCATTCCTATTCGCCGCACAGATAGTAGTGAATGTGTCAGCACCACATTTATTCGATCCATTAACCCCTGGAGTTCTGACATTATTCGCAATCCTGACATTGATTCAGCCTTTGTGGATTAGGCCATTTCGAATGAACCCCAACAAGAGCTCCTCAATATTGTGGATTTGGATATTTACAACCCTGGTGTCTGTATTCTTTTTGTCAAACTTGCAAGGTTCCAGTCAATGGAGTGACAGAGTTGAAGTATCATCAATCATCATCTTGTTTAAACATCTAATTATAACAGGGACTTATCCACTATTCCCTTGGATTATTTTCGCAATATTAGGCTCATGGATTGCTTGTAAACAGGAAGGTGAACGCACTTTCCCGATTAGCAAAAAGAGTGTTTCACCTATTATTGCAGGCTTATTGTTCTGCATTACAACTCTAATCTATTCTGAACAAAATGGACTAGATTGGGCTGCACCATCGGGAGATTCTATGCTCACATTTTTCCCATCAAATGTCCCGTTCCTAATCGCTGCTCTAACAGGCGTATCTTTGTTATGGATTCTAATTCAATCAGTCAAAACCTTGTTACTTATGCCGCTGGGAAGAATGTCACTCAGTGTTTATCTGCTTCACTTCATTCCGATTGGGCTATTCCACTCGGTCAACAACGATCAATGGAGTTTGATCATATCGATGTCTGTAGTAATTGTATACACGATGGCATGGATTCCGATTTCTTACCTTTGGCTGCGATATGCTCCAAGTATGAACTTCGAAACACTTCTACAGGTGATTACCAAGAAGGTTGACTAATCACGCCTCTAGCCAACGGCCTTGGAACGAATCATCAGAATTATCAATTCGTACGAAGAGGTCGAGTGATGACCAAACAAGACTGTTGAAACCACTCGACATTCCTTCTTGCCCACCGGCTTTAGCAGTCATGAACTCTAGTGTGTCTGATGGTGAGTGCCATTCTTGCCAGAATGAAATTTCTCCACCAGGACTGAAGAAGTTGAAAGTGGGGAAGTCAGCAGAAAAGAACGCACAATGGTCTGAAGCACATGATTCTGCAATCTGCCAATTAATCGGATTTGCCTCTGTTGGTCTGTATGAAAGGTCATCTTCTATTGTAGTTCCAACCCAATCGTACATTATCTGCATATTGCTCTCACTTGCACCAGCAATACTAATCTGCCATTCGTATTTTGTTGCAGAGAAAACTTCTCCTCCGGGGCCGATAATTGGTTCTGATAGAGGTATGATTGGGTAGTTCAGAGAAACCATGTCGAAATTCAGGTACGACTTCACTGTCACATTTTCAGGTAAGTGGTTAACATATGCCAAAGAGCCTAGAAGCCCTTCCTCTTCACATGCCCACAATGCTGCAACAACTGTATGATCGAACTCCATCTTGGCCAACGCTTGAGCCATTTCTAAGGACACAGTAGAACCTGAAGTGTCATCATTTGCGCCTTCGTTTGTACCTCCTCCTGGTGGCGTGAATACGTAAGCAATATCGAAGTGACCCCCTACGACTATGTATTCGTCAGGATTTGTTCTACCCCAATTGTAGCCAACAACATTCAATTGGTCAGGGTCGTCATCGTATCGAGTTACTTCAACGAAATCGAATCCCATTTCCCTCATATCTTCAGCCATTGCTTCAGCAGCAGCTTCGTATGCAGAACCACCTTCGTGAACCGATGCACTAGCACACCATCTGTTGTTGTGTGAACTGGTCAACATGTCGATAGTATCGTAAGCACGCCTACCATCTACAAGCATCATTTCTTGACTATCTTCAAGCATTAGGGTTGCATTCCAGAATTCGTCACCTGCAGTAACTGAAATGTTAACAGATTCTCTCTCACTGTCCAGTATCAATAATTCAAGAGATTTCTTTTCTGAAGGGAATGTAGTTGTCAAAGGGTCTCTTAGTACACCAAAATCATCCACATAGAACAATCCTGCCGATCGATTGAATGTCCAATCCACATTCGAGTCCACTTCGATAGTCATGTATTGTCCACGAGTAGCCATTGACACATCAGCGACACTCAGAGTTGGCGCAACATCATCTTCAGCATCTTCTCCGAAACACCCACTCAAAGGCGCCAGTACAATCAACAATGAAAGGAATAAGCAACGCATGTAATCACCACTGGCAAGGTTCTAAATGGGTTTTACCACCCATCATTGGTACTAAGCATTCAGGAACTTTAACACTACCATCTTCAAGTTGATTCTGTTCCATTATTGCAACTAATGCGCGACTAGTAGCGACAGCAGTAGAGTTGAGAGTGTGAACTGCAGCATTTCCTTCGCTTGTTCTGTAGCGCATGCGCAGGCGGTTTGCTTGGTAGTCAGTACAATTGGAACACGAAACGATTTCCTTGTATGCGTTAGCACCAGGAAGCCATGCTTCAAGGTCATACTTTCTTGCAGCAACAGTTCCCATATCTCCAGTACAGATATTGACGACCTCGTAATGGAGTTCTAATGCATTCCAAAGTTCAAGACAATTTTTCAGTAATTCTTCATGGTGGTCCCATGAATCATCAGGGTGTGTAATCACAACTTGTTCGATTTTAGTGAATTGATGAACTCTCCAAATACCTCTGTCAGAGAGACCATGTGCTCCAACTTCTCTTCGGAAACAAGGACTCACTCCAACCATTTTGATAGGGAGAATGCTAGGTTCCAGAACTTCATCCATGTACATTGATGTTAGCGGATGTTCGCTAGTCGCAATCATATACAATGGGTCTGGAGTTATACCGTACATTACTGTCTCAAAGTCTGACAAATCTGTGACTCCTTCGTACGCGTCTCGATTCATCATAACAGGCGGTTGGACAAGAGTGAATCCTCTGTTGACTAGGAAATCAATAGCATATGTCTGAAGCGCTAACTCCAATCTAGCCAAGTCTCCTTTCAGGAAGAAGAACCGACTACCTGCGATTTTTGCAGCTCTCTCCAAATCAACCCATTTATTCATTTCAATCAATTCATTGTGAGTACGTGGGTCGAAGTCAAATTCAGGCTTTTTGCCATGTAGGGAATGTTGAGTATTACCTCCTTCATCGTCACCTACAGGTACGGCTTCATGCAACAGATTTGGCATGCGCATACGAATTGTATCTCTTTCCTCAAGAAGGGAGTTTGCCTTTTCATCTAGAGCAGCAATACGGTCTCCTAGGTCCTTCACTTGAGCCATTATCTTGTTTGCAGAATCCATATCTCCACTCTTCTTGGCGTCTGCGATACCTCTTGCTGCCAAGTTACGTTCCCTGCGCCCCTCTTCCATCTCTTTGAGAGCGTTCCTCCACAACTGGTCCAATTCAATGACCTTGTCAATTCGATCATGAGGGATGCCGCGCTTGTCGTGGTCTCTGCGGATTTTATCTGCTTCATTTCGAAACAATTCCATACTCAGCATAGTCAATCACCTCACAAAGAAATACCAAACGAGAATGCAGCACTACCGACGAAAATCAGTCCACCCACAATGTATCCAAGAATAGCTCCGCCATTCAGCAATGGCAATCCTGCTTGAGGTCTGCCGGATGCGACATATCCCATGAGAACGAAGTAACCAATTAGGCCTCCAATCAGAGCAGATATGCCTACTGCCATGCCGTCAGTCGAAATCGAATTAACACAAGAAACCACTAACATTCCAGGGAATATGACATCGCCAAGACCCATGAACATCGCTTCTTTCGGCTTCTTTCTCTTCTTCATCTTAACAGGAGGTGAATTGGAATTGACTTTCACTTCAGAACTTTCAGGTGGGCGGATGCTATCCTTCTCATCGAGCATGGAGTATCCACTTTCTTGTGGCGCAACTAGCAATATCGGCAAATTCAATCCAATCATAGTATCAGCAAGGTCAAGCATGTGCTTGGAGCGATAAACGGCCCACGCATCATAAATCGCTGCTAATATCATGAAGATCACAATTAAAGTTGGAACAAAAGTTACCCCGAGCATCACGATTACGCCTGCCCCTACCAACACGCCAACGGTGTTGACAACATACCATTCAGGACGAATAATCAATGCAGTCATCAAGATGACAGCCAAACCAATTCCTATTAAGAACGCATTTGAATCCAACTTTATGCCGTAAGAGTTGTACATTGTATCTTCATCGAATTCTCCAGTTATTACTATCATCGAATAGTTGTCATGCTCCCATTGAGCCTCTTCCAAACCCCCAACACTAATCGCTTGAATATTCCATCCATCTGCAGACAATTTGCTATCTACATCAAGAACAATGTCAAATGTTGCGTATTCAATGAGTGATGGGTAGAATAGTCCATGGACGCCATCTGCATCTGCAATCCACAATTCATTTCCATTTTCACCGTCGAGGTCAAAACTCTCAATCGCACTTATCGGCCCTTCAAATTCATCATCGGCAAGGAACCTCTCTTCTTCCTCATAAGAACCGTAAGGGAGGTCGATTTCATCATCGATTATCCAACTGCTAATCATACCATCTGTATGCCCGAGCATTGCTAATTTCTCTTCATCATCCCAAGGACTTTCGACAATATTGAAAGCGGTCACATAGTTATCACTTTCAGCCTCATAGAGCCATTCAATAGTACACTCATCTACCCAACCATTCGGAGTTACAGGCCCATCAGTGTAGGTGTCTGCAAATTTCTCGAGACTAATCATTGTGGCACCTCTTGGCGTAGCAATAATTAGGCTATCTTCATCGTACTGACTAACATGCAGACTTTTCTCATTCAACTGCAATTGAGGGTATGACCACTTGGCCTGCTGGGCTGTGAAATTAGTTCCGTGGAATGTGTTCCTGCGAATTATTTCATTTCCACCAGTAGTGATGTACAATGCACCCTTCAGTTCTTCAAACTCACCTTGGGGATTCTCCACAATTTCTAGTGCAGTAAGGCATCCGTCTGTGTCTTGGAGCGGTTTAACATCTTCAAGACTACCGTTCCAATTTTGATCATCAAAGCAGGCATAGCGGTTTAGAATAGCTCCAGAATCTTTGTCGAACGACCATATCCAAGCGCCGTTTGTAGCAGTATATGCGTAGTCTCCTTCAACAACACGAATCAATGGGTCTCCTGGGAAAGATTTGATTTCCAACGACCAATCTAATGAAGCATCAGCAGCCCTTTTCGATACCACAAATGTGTGATTCGAATAGTTATCAGTCCAGTTAATTACCTGGGTAATCATTGAGCCATCACCATTCATTGAGACCATTTCTTCTTCAATCTCATCACTATCTGTGAATTCGAATGGTTCTGTTTCAACCTCTGGAACTAACAAAATGTGCGCACCCGGAACAGTGGTGTAACAAAGAGCCAAGAAAAGAACACACAGTAATCCGTATTTGATTACGTGCTGCAAATGCTTCTTTGCTAGCCATAGTATGACGAATGTGAATGCGAAAATTGATGCAAGTTGAAGCCCGACCCATCGTGCTTGCGTAGAGCCAGATTCACCGAAAGCCTGCAAGCCAGCAGAGTCAAACCACGGTTGTAACCATACCCCCATAAGAATAGTAATCACGAACATGAACGCCATACCTAGCATTCCAGGGGCTTGTTCAATCATGTTGGCTAGAAGACTGTCTTCCTTGGCCAATTCACGCTCGACGCGCTTGATATTGTCCTCTGATGCAGCCTCTGCCATGCTTGTACCGAGTGTGAGGGTGGTTTTCTAACCATTGGATGGTCTGGCCCCTACGGGGCCAATGGAGACGCAAGGGGTTAGAGGGTGGCTAAAAGCCTCCAAATCCAAGGGGATGACTCTCGGGCTTTCACGCGTAAACGAAGCACTGGAAGCCCTTGGGCGTCCGGATAGAAGCATGGACTGCATCCATGTTGCAGGTTCGAATGGCAAAGGAAGTGCTTGTGCTCAACTAGTTGCCGGATTGGTCAGGGCTGGATACAGAGTTGGATTATTCTCTTCTCCTCATCTTGTAAGAATTGAAGAACGGGTAAGAGTTGATGGAAAGTCGATTTCCAAAGACGAATTTGACCGTGCTCTTTCAGAAGTTAGAGATCTAAAAGTCGAACTCACATTTTTTGAGATAACATACCTCGCCTCACTGGTTGCTTGCAAGGATGCAGGAGTTTCGATAATGGTACTAGAAACTGGGTTAGGTGGAAGATTGGATGCCACTCGTTCAGCAGATGTCATCGGCTGTTTAGTGACATCAATAAGTCTCGAACACAGCGATATTCTTGGAGATACGATAGAGAAAGTTGCAAGAGAAAAGGCAGCAATCTGGAGACCGGGGATTCCTATGTTGATTCGCGACCCATGTTCTGCCAGTGTGAGGAATGCAATGAGAGACGAAGCGATTAGCGCTAGATTCTACCACCCAGAGCCCTCAACTTTCATGGAAGAGGCAGCCGATTTAGCAGAGATGCTCTGTGCTATGATTGGGTATTCTTTCGTTCGAAGGCCGATTGGTTGGCCTGCCCGGATGCAATTTATTGAAGGGGAGACGAATTTGTTGCTAGAAGCAGCTCACAATCCAAGTGGCATGGAAAGGGCAATTCCCGAAATAGCGGCGGTACTTCCTGAAAAGTGGTCACTACTCCTAGGTACCTCGCCTCAACAGGACATGGCGAGGTTTTTGGCGCCACTGTACGCGCTGGTTTCAACTCACCCACCTGTTGAAATAATTACAACTGAGCCTCAGGATGGCCGATATCCCGGAGTTAGAGAGCCAATTGATGGAATAACACATATTGAAAACCCCGTAACTGCGATACAATCATTCAAGCAACCAACAGAACTGATATTGGTCACAGGTTCACTATATCTGTGCGGAAATATCCTTTCGCATCTAGGCCTCGATGTCGACATAGTTTGATGAAGCCCCTCCTGTTGGGCTATCTGATGAAGGACAAGCATCTTGCCATTCGTATCGAGCAATGCCTTGCCCTTGCAAAAGCCAGCAATTGTCCACGACGTAATTTCGGGGCATTATTGGTCGATCCAGATCGAAACGTTGTTTTGATGGACGGTTACAATGGCGGGCCTAGAGGCGGTGGCAAACTTTGTGGTGGCGAAGAATGTCTTCGAGACACAATGAATATCAAGTCAGGTACCCGTGTAGAGATTGGCTGCCATCATGCTGAAATGAATCTAATTTGTAATGCAGCAGCAAACGGAGTTCCTACAAAAAATGCCTGGCTCCTAGTAACTGGAGAGCCTTGTATGATGTGTGCTAAATTGATACATCATGCAGGAATTGGTAGAGTGATTATCGTTGATGGCGGATTTGGTGGCGAGAATGGCATTGGGTATCTTGACGAGCACGGAGTCGAAATTCAACGAACAGATGGACCGAAAGACCCCCGCTTTTGACGGTGGTTTCAAATCATAAATCGGCATCTTAGTGACATGGGCACATACAGGGTTTTAGTCGCAGCGCTTTTGCTGCTGCTACCTGGATGTACCTATTTGGAAGAACAATCGTCCGAAGAGGATGGCGCAAAATTAAACGACGCCAATCCATCTATCTATGGTTGCACAGATAGTGCTGCCAATAATTACGATGAAGATGCAGAAGAAGACGACGGCTCTTGTGAATACGACGAACCAGAACCGGATCCGATCCTCGGTTGTACCGACTCTGATGCCGAAAATTACGATTCAAATGCAACCGAAGAAGATGGTAGTTGCAAGTATATGGAGACGATTCCTTGCAACGGATTGGTGATTTTATGTCACAGGACATACGATCAAGTAACCTTCCCTGAAACCCATAATTCGTTTTCTACTCATGAAGATAACATCTACTACCCTGCCAGTAATCACCGAACTGGTTTCCAGGCTCAATGGAATGCAGGAATGAGAGCATTCATGCTAGATACTCACTATCTTACTACAGCAGATCAAAGTCAGTCTAATGTCCGCTTTTGCCATGGAGATTCAGGAAGGGGTTTCAGTCCATGCACATATGGTGCAGTTGACCCTTGGAACTGGCTGAATAACTTGGAATCAGAAATGAGTAATGACGACAGGGACGTTGTAACTCTACTGATTGAAAATTATGTTGAGCCAGACCACCTGAAAGAGATATTTGATGACGTGGGGCTTTCAGAATCGATGTATATTCATGAGATGAATGAAGAATGGCCCACACTGATTGAACTAATCAACATGGATAAGCGATTAGTCGTGTTCTGGGAACAATCAGGAGATTTTTCGCATCCTTATTTCCATGACTTCTTAGCACATAGTTGGACTACAAATTACGCTGATGACGACACTTCTTCGATGGATTGCGAGCCCCTAAGGGGCGATGACACCCAACCGGCTTTCCATATGAATAACTGGTTAAAAAACCAAGCCGGCTTATCTGACCCAACTAGGGCAGGTGAAGCAAATGATGTCGATTTCATGGTAGATCGGGCTCTCGAATGTATCGATGCCCATGGAAAAAGGCCTACTTTCATCGCTGTAGACTGGTGGGAAGAAGGCGATGTAGTGGAAGCGGTGAAGAGAGTAAACCAGCTTGAGTTAGAATCGGATTAGCCCCAGAACCTTCGTGTTCTCGCATACTCGATTTCTGCAATATGTATTGCTTCAAGTAACCCGTCGATATCGCCACGCTGAACTTTACGCATCAGCCTTTGACATGTTGCTTCACCAACACCTCTGCCCATTAAGGCGAGAATTGCATCCAGTCCACGGTTTGCAACGGCTTGCGCATTTTTCATCATACGGTCGCGAATTTTTTCATCGTCAGACTTCACCCAATCGACCAATTGTTTCTCTAGGCCTTCACGCATGCAGGCTAGCATTTGGCCACCACATTTTAGGCACTTTTTCACATCATCTATCTCGGGATATCTGGCAACTCTGAATCGGCGTACGGATACGCACCTTAGGCAACAAAGAACAGCTCGTTCATTCATTAAGCGCCCTTCTAAGCGCGCCCTGACTTGCTGATTATCAAAATTAGGTAGTAACAAATCCTTCTCTGAACGACTAGAAATTCCGAGCGGTCCCATCGCAGTAACACTAAGTCCGATCAACCCAGATTGAATAGCGCGCATTACATCCATCGCTCCATTAACGTCCATCCTTTCATGGAACAGTTTACCTAACACCTCGTCCATAACCGGAGTCCCGCGATATTTCTTTAGCAATGCTTGAATGTTGATTTTCCGAGGGTCCACTCCGTGACGTAGTATCCCGAATATCTTTGCAATTTGTGCGAATCTCCATCTAACCTCTCTCGAATTCGGTAATGTTACTGACAGTACGCCTTCAAGAGCATCAGGGGGAGTGTCGGAAAGCCATTCAATCAATTCAGCCGGCCTAACTCCAGCAATTTGTAATGAAATTCTACAAGGTTCTACGATTAACCTGCCCCATTTCCCGGAACGAGTACTAGCCATAGCCAGGAGATAATGGCCGATAGCCTCGTTGATTCTATTCCCTTGACAGCAGTTGATAACTATCGCTTCATCTCTATCTTCAATTGTAATAAGACGTTCACTAGGAACCGCACCTGCAGAATTGAAGTGAGTTGTTACAATATCTGCGAGAATACCTTTTGCTTCACCATTGAGTGGATATTCATCGATTGTCGAGTCGCCTTTCAACAATTCAGCAGGATCGATTTGTTCAATCGGGTTATCGCTCATAAAACCCATGTCAATTGCAAAAAGGCGGCGTAATCGGCCAGCCTCTCTAGCAACATCAGCAGGGGTTGGTGGCAATTCACCCACCCATTGAGGAGCGTGTCCTTGGTCAGAAACAGGCGCTACCAGCAATTCACTTTGCTCGGGGTCTGCATCAACAACGACCCATGTCCTTCCAGCCATCACGAATCTTCTTTGCCGCCCGTCGGCCTCTTCTCCTCCATCATTCAAAGACAGGACGAACGCTTCATCCACATTTCCTAAACTCTTACGAGTTACAGCATCTCGAACTCTGTACGATTGCTTATCTGGAATCATAGATAAGTGCTTAGTGACCCATTGTCGAGTCCTTCCCGATCGACTAATCCAACCTTTGGCAAATCGAGGAGGGGGGTTGAATTTCAACCCAGCCAAGTCTTTACTTGGCTCTTCATCATATGCTAATTTAGGTTGCTCAGGGAGAGATTTTTTTGACGTTCTAACCAACTCTTGCCACACATCATGGGGCCATCTGTACCAAGGTACAGCAGAGGGGTCATCTTCACACCTTATCACCCATCTATCTGCTAACACTTTGCCAATTGAAACGGTGTCATCATCATTCCATCCTTCGAATTGACAGGCTCCAGAAATAGATTCTGTTATTGCTTCAATTGGTAATGCTCCATGGCTGTGCACCATCATTACAATCTGATTGGCAGCGACTGAAAGAGGCCGGTCTCTCCATTCAACAGGCTCAATTTCGCCAGCAACAGCTTTTCGAGCGATTACTGCTGCTTCGAATAAGTCATCACTCTCCCATCCTAGAAGATGGCCACTACCAATTCCTCCAAGGCGATGGTCAGCCCTCCCTACACGTTGTAGCATACGGTCGACCGATCGTGGTGAGCGAATCTGTACGATGTGGTTCACACTTCCTACATCGATTCCCAACTCAAGACTAGATGTACAGACAAGCCCCTGGATTTTCCCATTACGGAGGTCGTCCTCCATCTTGGTTCTCGTTTCTTTAGCCAGAGAGCCGTGGTGAACTCCAATTTCTAAATCTGGCGCGATTGCTTGAATTCGTTGAGATACTGTTTCTGCACTGTTTCTGGAATTAACGAAAATCAGACATGGGTGCTTCTTTGATACAATATCTGCCAAACCTCTCAATGTAGCATGGGCTCTTGGCGATATCGCTAATTCTAGTGAACCGATTTCATCTTCTGGCATTTGGACGACAGCATCAACAGATAATTCGGTGGTTCGAGGAGCTATTGCGTTAATCGCTTCAGCATCTTCAGACAACCATTTGGCAACTTGTTTTGGGTTTCCAACTGTTGCAGACAATCCGATTCGTTGTACCTTTGAACCCTTGAAGGCCTCTAGTCTCGAAAGACCCACTGAGAGTTGCCAGCCCCTTTCTCCATCTGCCATTTCATGAACTTCATCAATAACTACTGCCTGCACAGTACGCAGCAATTCACGTAATTTCGAACCAGTGAACATCAACTGGAACGTTTCAGGAGTCGTAATCATCACATTTGGAGGATTCCTTACGTGCTTATTCCTCTCGGACTGAGTTGTATCTCCATGCCTGAGTCCTAGTCGAAGTCCGACCGCAGATGTAATCTCATCGAGTCGCCTGTCTACATCTCTGTTAAGAGCGCGCAGTGGGGTGATGTAAAGGATTGACATTCCTTCCCATTTTTCACGCAGACACCTATCTAGCAATGGCAGCATTGCGGCCATAGTTTTCCCGGAACCCGTCGGAGCAACTACCAATCTGTCATTGCCGGATGCAATGTCGTCTTGAGTTACTTCTTGAACAGGCGTTGGTGTCCACTTTCTTTCTTCTAGAGCCTTCTGCAAACTCGAATCGAGTTGAGCAAAGACACCTTCGGCCATATCGATTGGGCGATGTCACTGGTTCAAGAGGGCAACGATTCCATGACTATCAATAGTCTTCATCGTAATCGTCATCTTCATCTTCATCGTCATCTTCCCATTCTTCATCGTCTTCTTGTTCTTCCCATTCTTCATCGTAAAGGGATTCCTCACCATGGCTGATTGCTGTACGGTTGGCAGTTATTCCAATACCAACTAGCACTATGATGGACAAGATTGAGAACAGCCAAATCAGAGGCTGTTCACGAATTGAATCAAACCAGCCCATGTAAGATACATACACCACTTCCACTTTGTGCTCTGCTGTATTATCGTCGTCGTTAACTTCAACGATTACATCATCAGGATCAACTTTAACTCTGATTTTATCGACACCTTCAGCAGCACTCCAAGTGACAGTTACTGGGATGGTTTCATCAGCACCTATCTTGTTCAGGGTAGCTGAATCAAATGGTACTAAGGAATTTCCAGAGTAGAATGACACCTTGAATTGAGAACTGGTCGAACCGCCAACATTTCTCACGTCTGCAGTGACCTCAATTTCTTGTCCAGGAGCGACGTGGTCATCTGACAAACGAATTGAACTAATCTTCAGTTGCGGGCCAACTGCTCCTAATCTGACCCATTGGCGTTCAAAGTCATTATCATCGGAAGCAATTTCTGCAATTGGACTTGCTTCTGAGTTTGAGACCACTGGGAATTCATTACCTGCGGAGTCATATCCTGTGAGATAGAATCCAACCCAGTCTCCTTCTCTCATGGTAATTTTCCCATCGTCTGTCAAATCAACGGTTCCAGTCCAAATTACGCTTTGGTCCTCTTGCTGCATTCCTAGAACGGATTGTCCAGCACCCAACGTTAAGGTTCTACTGGAGTCTCTCATTACCCAGTGTACAACCTGTTTGGAACCTGTCATATCGGCGTCTTCAGTTCCTCGGAACTCTACAGGAACCTTACTCAAGTCATTATTTGCAGATATGTCGATTACGTTTAGTGGAGATGTTCTACTGACGACACGAGGCGCAGTATCATCGACTACTACTCTAAGTGTAGTTGACACTGTTTGACCAGTCATATCCTCTCCACTTCCGGGGATTCCACCGATTGAAATTAAACAGGTCCTCGTCGGCGAGGATTGAAGAGTTTCAGCGTGTGATAGAGGTACTTCAACAGAATAGCCACCATCATCTTCTAGGGAGCCATCAGACCACGTACTCTCTCCATCGAACACTTCGATAACAATTGCAGCATCATTAGGTGCAGGTACGTTACTACCTTCGTAGACGACCTTACCGGTAAATTCTAGTCTGTCGTCGTTTCTAACTCTGCTTCCATCGGCAACAACCCCTGTCCTTGGTTCACTGATGTCTTCTACCAAGAACGTCGAAGCATCAAGCACCAAATCATTCTCTACTGTGAATGTATGTTCTGCAATGATATGCCGGGTAGGGAATTCAGATCCTCTTTCTTTGTATTCTAGCGACAGGTCTGATATGTCTTCATCAGGCCAATCCCATCCGACCGTGAAGTCGAAGTCAACAAGAATCCAAGGCATGCCTGATTCGTTGGTAGTTTGTACCATGGACGAACTTGATGCCAGTGTAATGAAATCAGACTGGCTAGCGAACATATCTGTAATTCCGTAGTATGAAATCTTCTGTTGATCAACTTCACTATCTGGACCTTCGAAATCGAATACTAAGTCGATATATTCGAAATCAATAGCTGTGTTTGCATCAATAAGGCCTAGTGAAATTGTTTGTGGGGTGCCAGCAAACACTGCAGCATTGTCACTGTGCCCTTGCCAATCTAAGCCGGTGAATATTGCAACTGAATCTTTACGAGTTCTGAATGTTGCATCGTCTGCATTGAAACCTGGGCCACTTTCCCAATCGTAAGACACCTCGTCGATTATAGTCGAACGGTGCAATGGATTGCCAGCCCTGTCCCCTCCATCCCAGTAGTATGAGACACGACCCATATTTGGGTTCCTTGAATGATCAATAGTGGTTGAGAATGTCTTGATGTCGGCTTCACTTTCATTGACTACAACCCTAGTTGCATATTCACTCGAATCGGCTTCACCATTTCTGTTTAAGTCATGATCAGCCTCTACCCAGTAAAACAATGTCAATTCGTTTGGGTCTCCAACAGCATCCGAAACTTTGACCATCACTTCTTGGCCTTCATCGGCTGCCTCATACGCATCTTCTAGCGGGTATGTTTCAAGATTCTCCGGCGCTGTAGCATCAACCTTGTAAGTTCTAAACCAATCAGAATTTGAATCCAATACCATGCTTGCATCTCTTTCATTGTATGTTTGAATTTCATAAGTTAATCCGCTTTCAACATCGATTTCAGGCATCTGAATGGAGATGAAGAAAGAACCATTGATGTTGGATGTGTCTCTCCAATCTGCACTTACGAATCCATTCTGAGAAATGCGTACATCGAATGCACTATCCTTCGGAGCGTCATTAGAGTCTGCGAACCACATGGCGCCTTGGAAGTGTAATGTCTCTCCCGCTGCTACCCAACTTCCATCTTCAACATCATTGGATACTACTTCTCCATAATTGTCTCTGATATTGAGCCAACCTAGGCCGAATGAATTGTTTACTCGTAGTCCAGTGTCGCTGGTTAAAGGAGTTGGCGAGTACCCGTTAGTTCCAGTGTTGTCAAGGCAGTTTGTAGTGAAACGAACATTTTCTTGGTCTGGGAAATCCGATGTAATAGTGAATAACCAGTGTATCTCAAGGATTCCGTTGCTGAGTACGGACCACGATGAGGGGTCGATATCTAACCAGTTTTCAGGGTCATTAGGAGAGGGGAATATGTCACCCTCTTGCCACTCTAAGGTAGGAGCGTTTGATGCTGGACTAGCTACGAAAGACAGCGTGGCTGATTGGATGTAATTATTCGTACCATCTCCGACTATATGTCTAGTTACCACTTCGTATGGTTCATTTCTCTCATGTAGTATCTCGCCGTCAGGTACGGTAATATCTAGATTTACAGTATTGATCGAATAAGTTACACTGAACCTTTCCAAAATTACAATCCCCGAAGATTGCGAGTTGATATTAACCGGGATAACCACACTACCAGACCCAGTGTCAGGGATAAGGTCGTTGAACGCCTTGACCATGGCTGTGCCTCCTCTAGTTGTTGTTCCTAGTAGAACTCCTTGGCTTGTCCATTCATTACTTCCGTCTGCGCCAATATCAATCCCTACTTGCTCTGGAGCATCCGAATGGAATGCCATATTCAGGTCTTCGAGCGTAGGGGTATTTGCTCCAGTGGTTGTAAATCTGACATAAACGTAGATGTAACCACTTGTCATGGATACTGTTTTTGTATCTCCGCTATACGAGAAGTATTTGGTAGTAGTATCTTGGAACTCAACCTGTATACTTGTTCCTGAAGGAGTTGTGGCATTCCACCAAGCAGTCAATGCAACAGGTGCATTTCCAGAGTAATAGTTAGAACGAAGTTGGAAATATCCACTGGTTTGATAACTGGTTGAATATGTTAATCCTACGAAATCTAGAACTGGAGTTTCAGATGCAGTTCCATTGAGATATGCTTTCCACTTAATGCTTGAACCGGCATTTGCAAAAGTTAATTTCTGGTTGAACAAACCAATCATCCATGTTGTGCCACCGTCATTAGACACTTCCAATTCGATACTTGTATTTGCCGTGATGTGGCCCACCAATGCTGTAACTCGAATCTCATTTACCGAACTAGACAACGATGTCGTTTTACTGGTGACGATTGATGAAGTCGACGTAGGTGTCCTGTAATCGTAAACTGAACCAGTACCTTCTCTCTGTATTTTGTTCAAGTTTGTTGAACAATATGAGTAGTAGTGGCATTGGAATCCGAATGTGTTATCTCCAAGTTGGTCCATTCCGTAATGGCCACCTCCATCGAGCAGTACTTTACCCATCTGTTCTACAAAGATACCATTCATTGTGAAATGGTTATGGTATCCCCTTTGATTGTAGTATTCATTGGTTACAATCTTTGGTAAATCAACAACTAGGCCACTAGCTTGGGTGTTTGTGTCCCCCATCTGTTCTTTGGATCCCAAGAGCCAACTACCAGTGACGGATGACGGACTTGAAGGATTAACTTCGTATAGGTATCTGTTGTAACTAGGGGATATCGCTTGGTACATCAAAAGGAACATGCGGCCTGAATCTTCATCGATATCAACTCCCATAGGGTAGTAACTTCCAGAGTATGCATATGTGTTCTGACAGGTCCATGTCATTTGTCCAGACGTGGATATAGTTGCACTCCATTTGACTAGAATGCGATAACTGTAAGAGACAGTCCAAATATTACCTTGGCCATCACTAGTAGCATCATATGTGGCGTATAGAGGTGTAGTGTATGAGCAAGTTCCATAATTTATCGATGCTGTTCCAATGTATGTGCCTGTTGTAGAGTTGTATCTATTGAGAACAGGTGTGACGTACACGCTCGAAGACGTAGAGTTGGCGGAGACATATTCATCACCATGAAGAACTACAAATCCTCTGTAATTAGAAGTCGAACTCGACAGGGAGAATGGTGTCTGCTTATTTGTTGCGCCAACAAAACCTTGGTCTCCATTAGAAGCAAACCCTCCGGTGTTATTGATTGTGCCAGTAGAGGTTCCATCAGTAGATCTGTCTAGTCCGTTAACATCGGTAGTAGGGTTACCTACCAACTCAACATCGCCATTGGCAACTTCCAGATTAGAACGACTTCCATATGCAAAACCCGGGGGAACTCCACTCCAAGCGCCAGTTCCAGCTCCGCCGAAATCACGGTTCGTGGTTAGGTTGCCCCATGTCGTAGTGGACGGCTCTCCCGCAATGTCGAAAGAAGCGGATGAAACTTCAGCTCCATACGGGAATGTTAGGTTTCCTGCGAAACCATCACCCGAGCCAGAAAAGGTGTGCGTGTAGGATGTTGAACCATCCTGGAATTGAGTTTCAGTAACATCGGCCAATGCCATTGGAGATAGAACTGATAACAAGAAAATAGCGGTTAGAAACAGAGACTTACGCATGATGATGTCACCTTAACCCTAGATGGGCCTTCGGCCCACGCGTACTCATCACATTTCAACAATGCCCAAACATGTCATTTTTTTTCAAATACAAAAAACGAATAAGCGGGGCGTACATTGCGAGTTAGGCGGGACACATGGGCTGGTGGGATAATCAACACGGTAGGCAGTTAAGAATTTCAGGTACGACAACCTTTGCATCGGCTCTTTTGACAACGATGTCAGCATTACAGCTAATGTTCCTGCAAGACAATCCTGATTTCCAAGAATACACTGGTGCTTCAATTGTGCTGATAGTTATCGGATTCCTAGGATTGGCGGTTTCCGCACCTGCATATATCAATTTGAACGCAAAAGCATCATCGCTACATGCAATAATGGGATTGAAATCAATTTCAGAATTACGCAAACAAAGAGCAAACGGTGACGATGCCGCAAATGCTCTTGGTGGCGGGCATAAAGAAGCATGGAATTCCTTCCTACAAGAGAAGGGATTGAAGAAGCGTTGATGTCTGGGTTGTACCGATGAGCGAATCCGACCCGATGCGCACCCTCGTTCGCGAGATTGTTTTAGCGGCCGGAATGATCACTCTTCTTGTATTGGCAATGTGGGCGCACACAGGCTCTATGCCTCCTCTTGTTGTAGTTGAATCAAACTCGATGCAACACGATAAGAACGGCGAAGTAGGCACTATTGATGCAGGTGATTTAGTTCTTGTACATTCACCAGACCGTAGCAAAATAATCACTTATGCTGAAGCTACAGACCCAGATTCATCTGACTACGGATACGAATCCTTGGGAATGGAAGGCGACGTAATAATTTACCAGCGCAATGGGGAAGATGACAGCACCCCCATTATTCACCGAGCATTATTCAGAATCGATGTTGGAGAGACAACTCCTCCAGAAGATGGAGATTGCCCAGAGGGTGTATTCTGGGATGGTAAGTGCGTCATATCATGGTCTGTTCCAGGTTCCGACCAGGTGAATGTTGGAAAGATAAATCTGATATTTGATGGTAACGACACTGGTGAATATCCATGCAAGGGCGTCGCAGCTCAGCACGGTTCCGTATGGTTCAGCGTGGAAAACTTCACACCATCTAATCCGGGTTACATCACTTTAGGAGATAATAATGATTGTAACGACGACCAAGGAGTGTTTGAATTCGCTCAAGGCTTATCTTCGATACACAGTGGAATCATTAAACCGGTTGAAGAAGATTGGGTAATTGGCATCTCAGGAGCAGAAATACCATGGCTGGGTACAGTGAAATTGATGGTTAGCGGCGGGGACTCCCCTGGAGTCAGTCAAGTCCCTGGGGCGTCATTTCTATTCCTGATTCTTTTCGTTGGTTCTGTGCTTGCAATTCCAATGCTAATCGAACCGGTGATAAATCGAATTCTGCGTAATTCTCCTGAGATGATTAAAGCCGAACAGGAAGATGCAGTCGCTCTAATTCATTCCTCAGAAGAAGAGTAATCAGAATCTTCTGCCAGAAAGCCTATCGTCGGCATTGTTAAGTCTGTTTTCAATAGTCTTAATTTCATCTCTTATCGATGATAAATCAGCTTGATCTAAAGTTTTCCTAAGGGTATCTCTTTTCTTTTTCAAGTCTGATATTTGATGCTGCCTTCCTCTTGGCTGAGATGCCCTGCCTTGCATTGCCATCAACCATTCTTCCAATAGCGCAGATGCCCATTCAGGTGCCCTTACTTTAGCAGCTAGCATTATCTCATTCGAACGATGCTTAAATCTCACTAACCCATCAGGCATTCTACGGGTTTGGATAGAATTAGGCTTCCAGTTTGAGAGTCTAATAACAAGTGAACCTTCTTCGATTATCTTACCATCTTGCCATGATAGATCTGAAACGACAACTTTGTCGGACAAACGGATGAGGACCTGCACAATTTCGTCTTCTTCGGCCCACATTGAGATGTCTTCTGCATCTTCTCCGAACTCATGCAGAACCCACGCCCTGACCCCCCCAATGGTTGCGTCCATACCGGTGCCATGCATAGGACCTTCAAGAACTAAACGACAGGGGTTTGAAGTGTAATCAGTTGGTGGACGAGGCATGGGAAGTGGATTTCTCTCGGTCGAGTTTGGTTGGACCGAGGTAATTCTTTTTATCATCGCATGGTATTTTCTTCTTAGGTACTGGGAGAATAGTGGTAAGTTAGACGAATGGAAAGCGTCAAGAATTCTTTTCGGCTTGATTCTGATGATAAGGACAGATAAAGGCCAAAAATCGCTTGAAACAATATCCAAGCCACGCAAGTTCTGGAGAGCCTATGGTGAAGTATCTCTCTGGGTGTGCTGGGGTGCTATGTTCCTTGTTTCCCTAATGATTATCCTAGCCGTCATAGCAGCGATTTTGGTTGGGAATCAAGCAGAGGCGAGGCCGGTTTCAGAACTAGTTGCTATCCCTGGACTCAGCCCGATTATTCCCCTTGGATACGGGATATTCGCATTCGTGATTTGTCTTGTTATACATGAGTTTGGACATGGAATACAAGCCAGAGCCCATGGTATGCGAGTCCGTAATTTTGGGTTGTTGATGATGGGTCCAATCCCCTTGGGTGCTTTCGCAGAACCAGAATATAATGAGATCAGTTCATCGCCTAGAAGAGAGAGGCAAAGGATGTTTGCAGCAGGGCCTGCTACCAATATCTTTGCAGCATTTATCTTGATGGTAATTCTTGGACAGGTTGCTGGTCAATTTTCTGCAGCAGACCCAGGCGTCCACTCTAGCCAAATTGTATTAGATTCAGGAGCTGATGAAGCAGGGTTGGAGGCTTGGGATGTTATAATTTCAATCAACGGAACTGAAATTGATGATGGGGATGATTTCGCAAATGCAATGGAAAAACTATCGGCAGGGCAAACCGTTCCAATGGAAGTTATACGTTATGGGAATGGAACCAATGAAATCTTGATGGTAAATCTGACTGACAAGTACGATTATATGGCTGATATGGGTTATGAAGAGGATACTTTGGATTCACTAGGAGTCGAAAAAGGAGATGCCTTCCTCGGAGTAAACAGTCCTGCAGGCGGTACAGCAGGGGTTGAAAGATTAGCGGGATGGACTCACCCTGATTTTGATAGCAACGCCATAGGATATGCATTTAGTGTGCCGATTAGCACAGCAACAATCCTCTTTACTCCGTTCGAATATCAAGGGGTAGCAATCCATCCGGCACAGGAGGAGATGCTTGACTCAGGTGATGGCTGGCTAGCTTCTTTACTCGGCTTGGAAGGATTATTGATTCTGTTCAATCTACTGTTTTGGCTGATATGGGTAAACATTCTTCTTGGTTTCACGAATTTATTCCCTATGATTCCATTTGACGGTGGTCACTTGTTCAAAGATATAGTCCACGGTGTAATGTCAGGAATACGTAATATCGGTAAGAAAACAGGGCTGTATAAGATGCATCCACTTTGGGTGGAGCATGTCACCAGGAAGGCCTCAAGTTTGTCCTCTCTGCTATTGCTTCTAGTGATGGTGTTACTTATCGGCGGACCATATCTTGCACTTCTGTGATGCGCATCTGTGATGTTTCAGATTTGTCTTCTGCCGACATATCGGTATTTCGAATTCTCTTGTCGAGAGATTCTAATGTAGGGCTAGCAGCCTTTCTACATACAAGGGATAAGAATTGATGTAGCGGCATTCCCTGCTCCCAATCAAGAAACTCCTTGCCGTTGCGAGTCAACGGTAATGGAGGGATTCTTCTTGTCAATATACTAAGCCGACCTTTCAGTTTTCCAACCTCTACGCGGAATATCCGCCAAGAATCGCCTCGAACCCCTTTCAATCTGTAAGCATACAATGGCATTAAGTCGCATCGTTTCCCTTCATAGACCATTGATTGATATTGATCCCACGTTCTACCAGAGAGGTATAATTTGGGTTTTTTCGAAGTTTTTACTTCAATAGGAAAGCACATGTCACCCCTTAGTGCAAGTAAATCGCCACTGCCCTCCATTCCGGAGCCCGCTGCTCTGACTACCAAAAAGGGTCTTTCAATGACTTGCATTGCTTTTGCCTTAGCAATCGAGTCACAAGATCTAGTCACAGCGTCGACTCCCTTTGGAATACCTGCTAAAACAGCCCTGAGTTCCCTTTCGTACTGGCTGCCCACAATACAGAATCATTGTCAAATGCTTTTGATGATATCGTTGTTTACGCGTCATATTGAAGCGTGATTACGTCTACGGCCGTATGTGCGCCGCATTGCAGTTAGGACGGAAGATTTCCGACTCTCTTTTCATTTAATGCGCGAATTGAAAAGAAGAGAATGTAATTTTGTAATGTTATCGCCCGGGGATTCCTGGGATGGCATTTTGTTGACTTCTCCTGAAGAAGTAATAGACGGTGAAATACCTGCTATGGAAGAAAACATCGAAATCGCAGTTGAAAGGGCTATACAGGCATCCCGGGGCTTTGATACTGCGGTGCAGTTAGTCTTTGGAATAGACCCTGGTCCTAGACCAGGTCTCGCTTGGCTAGCAGATGGTGTGATAGTTGGTAGTGCCCAACTAGAGAGCGTAAATGCTGTTGCTGACCATGTGGTTGCATTATCAACAGCGGTTGAGCATATGCGAATGAGTGTGAAGGTCGGCGACGGTGCGCCTTTGATTAGAGATCGAATTATCAATCAACTAATTCTTAGAGGTATCGAAACGCTAGAGGTTAGCGAACATCGAACCAGTTCAGGTTCACGCTCTAAGGCCCATATTAATGCTGCAACAAGAATCGCATTAGTGAGCGGAACCAAAGTGAACGAAACCAGGAAATTAAAACCTACAAATGGAGATTTGAGAGAAGCCCAAAGGCAATCTCGGATATTTAGTTCAGGAGAAATTACCATTCCTACAGATTTAGCGCGCATGGTAATATGCGGTGAGATTTCAATGGAAGAAGCGGTTAAGAGAGCCTAACCCTGTATCTCTCTCTACCTTTTGAATACAATGTTATGATTCCACTAGAGGATACGCAAATTGCGATGGAATCTGCCAACTGACTAATCGATCTAGCAGCCAGATGCCGGCCCCCTTCCCCGGGCTTAGGATTTATTCCGGATGGAACTTGCACATATCTTCCTGCATCACTGGCTATTCCCTTGGAATTGAATAATATCGCTCCATCTAACCATGCGAATTCAGCTAAAGTCTCATGATTGTTAGTGTCCGCTATATTCTTCTTGGCATCTGAGTGGCCTTTGAAGGGGTTCAATACCAGAGCGGTCGAATATCTTCGCAACTTTGGTACGGAGCCGATTGCGAATAAAGCGCCTACAGCATGACCTTCCCTTCCTCTGCCGCCAATATGTCTGGCTAGTTCCATCAAACGAGCTAGTATCTCGATATCTATGTCGTGTTCTTGAGCCATTATTGCTAGTCTGTTTGATGTCAGATTGCTAGCCTCAATCACGATGACCCCATCCATAGGTTCTCCAAGGATTGCTAAAATTCGATCATTAGACTTGAATTTCCCTTCTCCTAATCCTTGTAAGATTATGTCATGCAAACTGCTGAGAACAGACAATCCTTGCGACGATAGCGAATCTTCAAGCAATACAACTTCGGTATCATCTTCTTTCAAAGAATCTGAAACCTTTGGTGAAGATGTGAGGGTGACCACTCTGATTTCAGCGGGGATTACTTCTCTAATTTTACGTACGGTTCGAGAATTATTCGAAAGTAGAACTGCTGCTGAAAAACCGGCACGATCATTCTCAATAGCCGAAGCCACCAAATTTGGCAGGTCGACCATAAAAACACCTCAAACCATTGTGGTATCTGTACCAGGGAGTTGGTCTTCCGATTCACGGTAGACAGTTCTCATATTCTTAATGAAATTCCTTTCCTTGACAATGATGTTGTACTCTCTGATACCAGGGTCTTCCTCTCCATTTAGTATTCCTAAAAGGCACTCCAGAGTTAGGCGTGCGCCTTCTCTGTGCGGGTATGCGAACACACCCATCGAGAGTGGAGGCGCAACCACTACGCTAACATCTTTCAGCTCTTTCAGGGTAGCGAATAGGTTCTGATATGCAACAGGTAACAATTCTCTTCTTGCTTCATCTTGATTTGGCCTTCTACAATCAGGGCTGACTACGTGAATAATATGTTTGAATCTCTTTTCAAGATTGTAGGGTTTCGATACCACATTGCTAGTTACTGGGCAAGGTGGAAGATTTGACTTTCTCTGCTCCACACTTACTTCTCTACAGAATGCTCGTAGTTCTTCACCAGCAGCATTGTGAATCAGTGCATCGATGCCTTCCCTGCCTGAAAGACGGTTATTGGCAGGTGTAATTACAACGTCGGCCTCTTGCAAGTGCAGGTCGCCACCGATTACGCGAAGCACTCCCCAGCGGCAAGTACGAGCCATATACAATTCGACCATGTTAGGGCAGGGGGGGCCGACCTTCATATACACATTGACGAAAACACTAGGAAAACAGATTTTTTGTTAGAATCTAACTATCGAAGTGACTTTGAACATAGAACTACTCCAAGTGCTATGTCCACTGCACAAAAAGCGCTATTTTTAGTTGCGCTTTTTATCTTGAGTGGAATACAAATCCCATCGGCAGAGCAGGACATCTTTGCAACCGAAGAATCGATTTTCGAGGGGTTCAGTGTATCCAGTGATGTGTGGAATGAATCACCACTGCGTAGCATCGCAGTGCCAGGTGGTTTCAACCAGTCAACTGCAATTGATTACAATGATGTAGTTGTGTTAATCAATAATCAATCTGAAGCTAGCCGAACCATTGGATGGGCTTTCGTAACAGCCAGAAATATTAGTTCTGACCGCGTTTTCATTTTCGATAATTCGTCAACTCCTACAGGAGAAACCATCAATCGGAATCAGTTTGAAACCTACTTCGAAGAACCATTTAGGTTGATGCTATCGGAGTATAATGGGACTGAAATTAACTACCTTGTGACAACGAAAGGAATCCCTTTACGAGTTAGCGGAGGAGATAGTAAAGCATCTTTCGATCAAGAAATCGCTCTTGTTGGTGGAAGTTATGATTCAGACATCGGGTCGGATTATTGGGGCAATCATGGCTATGGGCCGTTAGCTGGCAAAGAGATGAAAGTATTCACTAGGGATGAATATGGCTTTTTCTTAGTAACGCGCCTGACTGGATACACAGTTGATACCGCTCTTGAATTGATTGAAAAATCGAATAACTCTTACGGCTCTCGTGGAACTCACATTCTCGATCTGGCAACAAATAGAAACGGCTCCGGGTATAAGTTTTGGAATGATGATTTGTATACGGCAAATAGCACTCTAAATGGAACTATGAATTTGCCAGTCTACTTTGATGAAGAAACCGAATTTGTAACTAATCACTCTAATGTAATCGGATATGCGTCGTGGGGTAGTAATGATGGGAACTGGAACAAAAATTATCTGGCTAATGGAGGCTTCGATACAACAGACTCAACGTGGTCTAGCGGTTCAAAATATTGGAATGCTACCTCACCTTCAGTTTCGAGCGGTGATGAATTTACTTGGAACTATCAAACGCAAACGAAGCAAGGCGGTAATGGCGCTTTGGAGGCCCAAGTTTCATCAGAATGCAATCAAGAATCGGGGGACCTTGTACAGGGAATTTATGGTGAATATTTTGACAATGAGGGAATTAGTTTCAATTCAGCATCTATGCCCGATCTAATCGATAGAAAGCCTGACCATATTCGTGTAGAAAGTAGCCTTGCGTATTCATCGTCTGGAAGCCCGTATCCCGGACTTGATGATAGATTCAAGCATAATTGGGGTGCTAGGTTTGGGGGTCTTATTGACATTCCAGAATCTGGAAATTGGACATTTTATCTCAACTCGGACGATGGAAGTGAATTATGGATCGACGGTAACAGTGCAATCCAGAATTATGGAATGCATGGGATGAGAGAGTACTCAGTAACTCTCAATTTAACAGCAGGATACCACGATTTCAGAATAGAATTTTTCCAGGGCGGAGGCCCTCACGGACTACTCTTTTCATGGCAAAGTGACAATGTAAGTAAAGCCACAATCCCTTCATCAGTATTCTATGTGGCTGGAGATTACATACCTCAACAAGATCACCTAGTCCATCACTGGAATTTTGAAGAAGGCGTCGGGAATCAGACCAACGATAGCGTAGAGAATGGTTCAGATTTCGCATTGAATGAAATGGATTCTACAAATTGGAGAACATGCGTAGATGGTAATTGTTTGTGGTATGATGGAATTGATGATTACGCCAATGTCGATGTCGACGATTGGCTCGGAAATTTCACAGTTAGTCAATGGGTCTGGGCTAACATTTCGAACCAGTCAACGTATGCTTCAACGTTTGCGATTGACAATAATGCGGGTTCAAATCAATCATTCCAGCACATGGTATCGGGCAGTAAATGGAAACTGCACAACAATCAAACTCTGGACTTTGGAGATGTAATACCTCAGAAATGGACCCATTTAGTCACAGTATTCGATTCTGGAGAGACAAGACAATTCATGGATGGTGTTTTGGTCAACACTAATTCTTATCCAAATGGTTCAATAAATAATTTTGATATTTACAAATTAGGTGTCAATCGTGCAGGGAACTCGTATTTTGAAGGGATGATTGACAATGTTATGATTTGGGATGCCGCACTGAGTAATGGGTCAATCTCCTCTCTTAATCGTGATATTATCAATAACTGCTCAGCATACTCTGGTAATGGCCAGGGGGTTGCATACCTTGAGACCACCCATCAGATACCAGAGAATTTTACGAACCACGCGTGGGTCTTGTATGCTTATGGAAAGAGGTCAGGTGATGTTTATGGGGAGTATAATCTTGAAGTCACATCTTATGATTCGAATGGTAATGAACTTAACAATAACGAGTCTTCAAATCAAGCATTCAATCCTGATTGGAATTCACGTTCGATGCGATTCAGACCGGATTCTAATGCCACATCTTTCACGATTAAAATTTCAATAGATATCGTACCTACATCCACAGACGGTTCACTATATGTCGACTCAACAGTCTTGAGGGTAATCAGGCCTCACATGAATTGGGTCAATGGCTCAATCGTAGAAACAGCAGTAAGCACAGGGGCACGTTCATTCAATTGGGGAACATCGTATGGGCAATCGTTAGTTGCAGATATTCTAGAAGATGGAGCTAGTGGAACTAAGGGATATGTGTACGAACCATACCTTACTGCGGTGTCCTCTCCTAGCGTACTTCTATCTTCATATTCGAGTGGATTCAATCTAGCAGAGTCGTATGCTGCAGCCAATACAATGACGAGTTGGATGGGTGTTGTAGTTGGCGATCCTAAGATGAGTCCTTATGCAGACATTGTTCATGATGTTGAGATAATAGACGTCAGAGTTTTACAAAACATTTCAGTAGACCAGGAGTTCGAAATTGAAATTGCTTTGCAAAACATTGGCCCAGGAGATGCAATCGGAGAGATTAGCCTTGTCGATAAATTAGGAAGCAACGTCTTAGTGAATCAATCTATTACAATCCCAAACGGCGGATTGAATGGTAGTCGTTTGATATTGAAGTTACAATTGAACACGTCTAGAGAAGGGTGGAATAATCTAGTAATAAGATGGCAGGGAACATCTCCAACAAACCCAGAGAGAAACATTGAGAACAACGTATTCGACCTAACTGTATGGGTTAATTCAGCGCCTATTGTTGAAGACATATACTGTGATTCAAGTCAATATAGCAGAGGTGACAGATTTGTCTGTAGTGTTGAATCTACGGATGATAGTGGAGTCTATTCAGTTGACATTGCTTGGAGAGTTAGTTCCGGGAATAACAGTACTGAATGGGTCTGGGAGAGTACGGGTAGTCAAGACGATATCCGCTGGTGGACAATGATTGATTTGCCAGCAGATATTAGATTAGGTGTGCTTGATTTATACGTGATTGTTACCGATGAGTCCAACATCTCTACTAATGCATCTTCTATGGCAATTGCCCAGATTAGAGACGCACCAGCATTTTGGTTTGGTATTCATTTGTCCGGGGTCGATGACCCTGAATGGGGTGGAGCATCAGTACTGACATCAAGCCCGATAACCGGAGTCAATCGAGGATATGTATCTACACTGAAAGCCTGTGTTCTCGACCCAGATCATGACCCAGGGATACATTCTCCGATATTCTTGCCGAGTCGCGGTAACATCGATGGTATGTCACACCTCTCAGGCAGTAGTGCCGAGCACCATTGTTACATATCTTCATTCACAATACCAACTTTGACTAGTTTAGATCCATTCACTCTTGAGTTACGTGATTCTAATGGCGATTTTCTTACCAGAAGGACAATCCAGATATCTGATCAGAAACCAACAATCCAGATGTCTGTTATCGATAAACAGTCCAATGCTGTGACCAACATACTGGGCAGTGGTGATGAAACACTCAGAGTGGTAGTAGAGGATTATGACGACTCGGTGAGTGCGGTGATAGGAGATATTACAATCCAGTGGCCGGGTCAACCAGCATACAACTTCCCAATCGAATTTGAAAATGGTGTTTCACTAGTACCATTGTCGACTGATGTGGCAATCGAAAGTGGTAACTTGATTGTAGGGGTTTCTATTACAGGTGCTAATGGTGCTAAGAACGATTCAACATTCATCACGCCAATTTTGCTAAGCCCGCCTGAGATACTTGCAATCAATATCTGTCAAGATGGGATTGAAATTGATGAATTAATGTTCGGCCAATCTGCCGATGCAGTTGTCAGAGTACACTCTTCGAGACCAGTAAGCGTGGTTTCAGCGAATTTAGAACAATATGGTTGGATTGTCTCGGCCCCTTCCCAAGAAGTTTCGAACTGTGGTAATGATTTAGCTGAGCAGAATAGTGCTTATCATTTCAGAATTCAATTAGATTCCTCCTTCGTACCAGGAGAAGGAAGTCTTAGTGCTAGAGTTGTTGATATTGATGAAATCTCAACCATCTCCTCCCAGAACTTCGTGTTCATGCATTCCCCGCCTGTAATCGAGGTGTCCCATGATGTAAATCTCTCACATGGTTCTTTATTCGAAGTTCTAGTTGAGATGAACGATGCTGATGGTATCGATGCAACATGTGGAATCAATTACTTGCAAAATGATATTGTGATTTATAATCGGCCAGATAGCGCAGTATCTGATTTAGATGGAACAGGACTTTGGTCGAGTTCATGGCTATTGCCTACTGGCTTATCCGGAAATCTAACTATCGACATCTCATGTGTAGATTGGAGTGACAATTATGCAAATTATTCTTCACAGATTGATGTCAAGAATTCTACAGAATGTATTTCTGATTGTGAAGAGTTCGAACAAGAATCAGATGAAGCTGTTGAATCGAATGTCGTAGAACTGATTGGTGGTCTGGCAATATTGGTAATCATCGTGGTATTTGTCACCCTACGCGTGCGCGCACGCGAGGGAGAAGAAGAAACAGAGACCTGGCAGATGGAAGAAAAACTCCCCGAGAGCGACTCACGAATACCCGAGGGGTGGACACTGGATGAGTTCCTAGAATGGTTAGATGGGCCTATGCCTGAGGGTTGGGAAGAGGAACAATGGGGGCAATATCGAGAAAGTCTCGAAGACCTCCGTCTAACATAGGATTCATGATGTTGGATTGACTGGGTAGTACATGGCAGTCGGATATGTTCTGGTAAATGTCTCACCGGGCAAGGAGTATGAAGCGTTCCAGATGATCAAGGATATCGAAAACGTAGCAGATACAACACTTCTTTTCGGAGATTACGATATCATAGTAAAGTTAGAAGCTGAGACCTTAGGAATTATCGCGCAAACAGTTGTTGATATTATTCGTCAAGTACCCGGAGTTACAGACTCAAAAACTCTTGCAGGTGCAGAATTTTAAACTATTATCTAAAGGCATTACTGCTCTAATATGCCCTCTGAAAAGGGCTACTGCGGGCAATATGTGGCGCAGTATAGCGGTTTGACGGGGGAAATATTATAACCTTGGTGTGCCCGTAGGTGCAGCGAGGTAAAACCTATGAGTGA
>Ga0233444_10001303_pt1 | contig 28894 bp, 17 predicted proteins | sample SI_124_October20_6_FD_182792 | JGI IMG/M metagenome (GOLD analysis project Ga0233444, IMG submission 182792) | Seawater microbial communities from Saanich Inlet, British Columbia, Canada - SI_124_October2016_10_MG | ecosystem: Environmental > Aquatic > Marine > Inlet | place: Canada: British... | reverse complement strand
TATGTCGTTTGATGATTTAGCACAGCACTTCCGTTCTGCGGATCTCGTTGTTTACCCTTCTTACTACGAGGGTCAGGGCCTGATTCCACTCGAATCATTGGCCAGTGGTACGCCAGTTGTAACAGTAGATCAACCTCCTTTGACTGAAATGATTGATGGTTCGGTCGGTGACCTTTTCAAATCAGGAGACCCGAGTGATTTGGCGAAGTCCGTATGCAGAATGTTAGATGCGCCAGAGCAGAGAATTGACAAGGCCAAAGCAGGTAGAGAGAGAGTTTTGTCGAAGTATACATATGAACACAATGCAGAAGATTTTGAGAAAATTTACACCTCCATATCTGTCAATTAAGCACCAAATGACCCCTGCGGCGGGTGGATTGACGAAATTCATCGGTTAAGTTTCTGCAACCTGGCCTTGCTGCGATACATCTCTTCTAACAATTCACATGTGAATCGTCGAGGACCATGCCGTTTTCTCATCTGAGGGGCTTATCTCGGCTGTTCAGCCACAATCCGGAATCGGTAATATTGCAACCACTACCTGTCAATGGCGACGGGTAGTGTTCATAGGCACACCACCTCTTGGACAACCATGCTCGCGAGGCGTGTGGTGGCCCTATGGCTCGCGGCCTTGCTGCTTTGCACAATTCCACCTGCTGTCGCCGATAACAATATTCAGAGCGCGACGCCTCTGACAGATGGCGTCACTTCCAGCGGTTATGTCTGCGACCCTGACTGCGATGCAGGAAATGATCAGTCTGATTTTTGGAAGATTGAAGCAAAGAAAGGCGACATTGTTCAGATTTCCTTTTCTGGAACCATGAACGGTCCAGCATGGTGGTGCATCGGCGATGGGTGGCAAGGACGGGTTTCCTTGCTCGACGCTCAAGGCGGGACCATTGTTGACTCCTATGTCGATGACAACGCGGCATCGAAAACCCTCTCGACCACCGTTGGCACACAAGGATTCGTTTACTTCAAGGTCAAAGCAGACGATTCATGGTGCAACGATGGGTTTGATTACACAATCACGCCTTCGATTGACAAGACCAACCGTGACAGCGATGAAGATGGCTTTGTTGACATCGACGATGATTGCGACGATGTGGTGGGGTCCTCTTCCAATGACCGGAAAGGATGCCCTGACACCGATGGGGATGGCTGGTCAGATCCCGAAGCGGGATGGTTGCCGCAAAACGGCGCTGATGCCTTTTTTGTTGAACCGACCCAGTGGCTTGACAGCGACAACGACAATTACGGCGACAACCTTGATGGCTATCAGGGCGACCATTGCCCATACCGCCGAGGTTACTCTTCATTGGACCGTTTTGGATGCCTAGATTCCGACGGGGACGGCTACTCTGATGACGATCCGGGTGGGCTTGATGGCGTGACCGCTTGGTTTGCACACCCCGTTGGTACAGGTGATGCGTTCCCAATCGATGCAACCCAATGGAACGATACAGATTCTGATGGCTATGGTGACAACTGGGCTGATGAAGGTTGGAACATCTCCCGACTCGGCTGGGGTATTGGCTCGTACATGTTCAATGCCACAACGCCGGACGCTTGTCCCTTCATCACTGGAAGTTCATCGAGCGATCGTTATGGCTGCACTGATTCTGACGGCGATACCTACTCCGATGGTGATGTCAACTGGACCGTGGTGAATGGTTCGGACGCTTTCCCGTTCGAAGGAACACAGTGGCGTGATCGTGATTTTGACGGCTGGGGTGACAACCAAAGCGAAGGCGCAAACCTCATTGACGACTTCCCGGATAATCCCACTCAATGGCTTGACACCGACGAGGATGGTTGGGGCGACAACCAAACTTACGGGGCCTCTCAAGTTGACGATTTTCCTTTTGTCCCCTCACAATATCGCGACACAGATGGCGATGGTTACGGTGACAATTTAGAAGGTTATGAGGGTGACGTATGCGTATTCTCATCTCCGGAAGAAGTAGAATCCGGATGGATTTCTTACGCTGACCGTCTGGGTTGCCGTGATACAGACAAAGATGGATTTTCGAATCCTACTAACGATTGGATTGCTCACCCTGCTGGGTTTGCCGATGCGTTCTCGGAAGACCGAAGTCAATGGTATGACACTGATGATGATGGGTACGGTGACAACACCGAATACTTCGATGGCCAGACCCTACGTAATGCCTACCGCGGTGATGGTTGCAAGACCACCGAGGGTGCCTCCACCTTCGACCGATGGGGTTGCCCTGACAGCGACCAAGATGGATGGTCTGACCCAACAAACGCTTGGCTTGCAAGCCCAGGAGGCCGTGGTGACGCATGGCCGATGGATCCAACTCAATGGCATGACATCGATGGTGATGGACGTGGGGACAACCCTCGAGGGACAACCGCAGACGTCTGCCCCGATCAAGCCGGCACATCAGTCGGTCCTTCCTCTGGCGGTGATCGCTGGGGCTGTGCTGACACCGACGGTGATGGTTGGTCGGACCTTGGCGATGCGTTCATCCACGAACCGACTCAATGGCGAGATTCTGATGGCGATGGTTATGGAGATAGCGATGAGGGGAACCAGGGCGATGCATGCCCAGAAGTGCGTGGCACTTCCATGCTTGACCGTCTTGGTTGCCGAGACACTGATGGAGACGGTTGGTCTGATCCAACTGCGTCGTGGGAAGCTCACCCTCAAGGAGCAGCGGACGCTTTCCCAACAGAAGCCTTGCAATGGCGAGACCTCGATGGGGATGGATTCGGTGATGTGCCACTTGGTGCCTTCCGAGATGACTGCCCGAATCAGGCTGGTACTTCCAAGCGCGATGTGCAAGGGTGCGTTGATTCAAACAACGACGGTTGGTCAGACTCGTATGGAGAATTCGCCGCAGCTGTGGCCATCCTCGGTGAGAACCCTGAAGCCTCTTGGTTGACCTACCTCGTCATCGGTCTTGGCTTCATTTTGGGAGCAAGTGCCGCATTGATTGTCAAATCAGGCCGCGATGAACAGGATTTGGAAGACGCTCTTTTCGATGAAAAACAATCTCGGTCCCTTGAAGAAATGAGTCAAGCCCAACCACAAACGGGCATGATTCCCCTCCAAAACCTCCCCCCGGTGCCAATGCCGGCAACAGAAGTTACGGAAGGTGAAGTCAATGCTTGATGGACGTCGAAGCAGCCTTGTGATGCTGTTTGTGCTGTTGGCCAGCATGGTCGCTCCACTTGATTTGGTGGAAACAGTTGCTGCAGAACCTTCGTCTTCTGAGGAGGCTTTGGAAGCAGAAGGCCTCGCTTTAGTTGCCCTCCGCAATGACACTCTGGACCTCAACCAAGACGGTGATGCAGATGCGATCCGAGTGGTTGTCATCATGAACACCACCAATGAATTCACCAACATCGAGCTTCGACTGTATGGTGTTCACAAAGATCGGGAAGTCCATGACAGCCGGACGATGTCATTTTCTGGTCAATCAAATGCCAGCATTATTTACGATGCGTGGGCTCAAGGCGAGCATACACTTCGGCTTGAAATTGTTAACCAAGACGGCGAGACCATCGCCACCATCCAGTTGCCAACATACGTCCTCAGACCCGCCCTGAAAACACCGCAAATCATTTTGGATCTTGAGGCTCCTTCATGGATTGAGACCGGAGATGCGTGCACCATTGACAGACTCTTTGCCGATGAAACCGGGCCAAGGTACGCTGCAGAAGGCGTTCGTACCTTCTCAGGAGCACCGTTCACCGTTCTTGACAATCAAACATCATTGAACTGTTCACATTGGCCAGCGGGCGAATACATGCTCAAAGAAGCCTATCGAAATGACTTGGGTCAAACCACTGAATCTTGGCTTAACATCACCATTCACAATCGACCAGCACCTGCCTTTTCTCTGAGCGTTCGTGGTGACGGCAACACCACAGATACCCCGTGCATGATCACGATGGTTCCAAACATGGCTGGTGTTGATTTCACCTCCTTCGATAAAATTTGGTCGGTTCAGGGTCAACAATTACCAGGCACAGAAAGCAACACTTACGACTGTTCAGTTCTACCTGCAGGGGTTCACTTGATCGGCCTTGAAGTCATCAATAATGAGCAAATTCGTACCGTTCACGGTCTCAACCTCGTCCGGCAGCCAAGCGATGATTTGACGAAAGAGGAAGCAGAAGCCCTTCCAAGTCGTTCCTTTGGTGAAGACACGGAAACTGAGTCCGTCGGTTGGTATTCAATCGGTGCTCTTGGGCTCATCGTTGCAGTCATCGTCTTCTTCATGCTCGTACGGGTCAAAGATGAAGAGGAGGGCAGTGGACTCCGTTCACTAGGCCCGACCCCAACAATCCTTCCTGATGGTTCACCTGACCCAGAAGGCATGCCAACCACAACCGACGACACCGGAACCCTCTGGCGCCAACAACCAGATGGTTCGATGGATTGGTGGGATCAAGACCTACGAATCTGGCATAAGTGGTGAACAAAATGGAACTCGATTGGTTGACGCTCCTTGGGTACATTGGCCTTAGCGTTGTAGGTTTGATCGGCTTGTCAGTTTTGGTTTGGATGGTTCGAGTTCGGCCGCGGGTTCCTCAGTTGGACGACGATTGGAATTCCGACTGTGAATTGACGACGACGGCCGACATCAATGGTGATGCAATACGATTCAACAATGTACGGGATTTCTTTTGGAGAACCACTCGAGACCGGGACGAATCGTGGGCTGATACCGTTGAAGTACGTGCAGATGAAATCAAAGATGTGTGGTTTGTTGTCGACCATTTCCACAACATTCACGGCATGGCCCATACCTTCCTCACCTTCGAATTCAATGATGGCACATGCCTTTCATTTTCGTTTGAAGCACGTCGAAGAAAGGGCCAGCGTTATCATCCATGGGCTGGTTTTTGGCGCCATTTCGAGCTCTATCTATTGGTTGGCTTTGAGCGGGATTTACTGGGGCTGCGCACCAACGCCCGAGGCAATAAGGACTACATGTTCCGGGCAATCACGCCTCCGGGTAAAGAGAAAGACTTGCTTCACGCATTAACCAACAAGGCCAATTCATTGGCTACCAAGGGCGAATGGTACCACTCTTTCTTGACCACTTGCAACACCTCAATCGTAGGCATGGTCAACCGAATCACGCCAGGGCGAGTGCCTTTCACTTGGAGAAATTTCCTCCCAGGATACACACCAAAGGCGGCCTACAAACTCAGTTTGATTGAGGATTGGGGTGGGTTCGAGCAAACGCTGGAGCGCGCTCGAGTCGATGAACATGCGATGAAATGGGACGGAGAGGGCGATTACTCTACCATGCTTCGTGAATACTTGCCTAAGGGCCCTCTGTGAAGGGCTCGATGCAGATCACAACAGCACCATTCTTCACATTGAGTTTGACATGTGGTTGGGCTGAAATGTTGTTGAGTCCTCTTGTCCCCGGCTCGAGGGTCTCGTCCCTCAATGGCCACTCACACCCCTCGAGATGAACGCCTTTGGCAGGCCCAATTGCAAACAGGGAAACACGGCTCCCTCTTTCTATAGAGTCGAACTCTATGCTTCCGTTCCGAGCGCACATCATCCATCCATGTTGAAAATGAAGGGTCGTGTTTGGAGGGGCATCATACAAGGCAAAAAGCGGAGCGATTTTGTGGCCTAATGTACCGCCCTCAATCCCAATGACGTCGATATTTGTTGCAGAATGTTCTTCGGCATATGCCAGAGCTTTTGCCAAATCGTTTCGCTCTTGGTTTGGCTTTTCGACCCGTTTGATCTGCTCTGGGAGGTCGATGCTCCCAATGCTGTCCATATCTCCGATAATCACGTCAGGTGAGACGCCGTATTCGAGGCACTGGTGGTAGGCGCCATCGCAAGCAATGATCATTGCTGCGTCTTGAACGAGTGGTTCCCAAGTGGTTTTTTTTGGCCACTGGCCATCAGCGCAAATGAGCCAATGACCTCCGTTCATGATGCTTGTAGGTGGTTCTCTTTTGTCAACTTCACCCTGGTTTTCGACAAGCATCCGAGCGAATCCTCGTGACCCCCTACGGGGGTCATAACAGTCATTTTTCGACAAGCGTTTTCAAGGAGGGGGGGCGTATCATCGCTATGGCCGAGCAGCGCAGTGTCTCCTTTCCAACCTTAGCGCTCACCATCACGGTCCTGTTTTTGATTCAATCAATGGCCCCATTGGCCAGCAATTCCATGCCAACAGCGTCGTTGGATTCTGAGCGAAGCGTGCTCAAAACCAGTCAATATGTACCTTTTTCGAATGGATACGGGCATGATTTTGCAGGGGCTCAACTTGATTTCGATGGATTGGTGCAGGGTGTTGTCCGGGAAGAATCTGGATTGAACACTTGGGTGAAATCTACAGATTCAATTTTTGAAAATTCAACGCCCGGAACACCGGACTTGGTGCTGGCAAGGGGAGAAAAAGTGAACCTTTGTTGGACGACCGCTGAGGGTGAAGTGCATTATGCAACCCAAGCCTCTAACGGCAGCTGGAACGATGCTCTGGTTGATACTGTTGCTCCAACCACTGAACAGAATTTGGTAGATTGCTCTCTTGCCATCAGCGAAAACGGCCGACCGTACATCATGTATGCAGACGGAGCGGACATCAAAGTCGCACGAGTGGCGTACGCAGGGCAAGTTTATCTGGAAACCACATGGCTTGTCCGGACGATTGTTGAAGACATCAATCCAACTGATTTCCGCCTTGGACTTCGTCAGAACGAACTCGAATGGGGTGTGTTCAGAGATACGAATGGCTCGTTGTGGGAGATTGATTTCAGTGGCACTCGATGGTCACATACCATGCTCGATCAAGGCCCTGTGAGCAGGGATATTGAACTGGCAGTGGATGAACAGGAAGTGGTCCACATCGCCTATGCCGCACCCGATGCAGGTGAAATCCGATTGATCCGAGTTGACGGAATGATGTACGATCACCGAGTGCTGCTCCGAGATGCGAACATCGTGCCACATATCGGCATGGGGCTTGATGGAAACTCTCTCGAGCAAATTGTCACAACCGTCGGTCAGGATGAGAATGTGACGTTGCGATTGTTGCGAAGCCTCTCAGGACAAGAAACCGGTCGAATTAATCCAACTCCTTCTCAAACCATCATTGGCGCTCAAGGCGTCGATGAAGGTGCGGTTGAAATGGGTGATTTGAATGGTGACGGTTTCGATGATCTTGTGATTGCAGAACCATCCTATGACGGTTCAGGCACAGAAACGGGCCGAGTTCTCATCCATTATGGTTCAACCAGCGGAGCCTCACCCGTTGCGGACGTAACGCTCGAAGGCGAGATGAACGGTGCTATGTTTGGCCACGGATTGTCCGTAGCCGATTTCAATGGTGATGGCTTTTCGGATGTTGCCATCGGCGCTCCCGGCTGGAACGACACCAATGAAGCGTACACTGGAGCGCCTGGCCGCATCGTCATTCATCTCGGGAACGCTTCGGGACTTGAAACATCATCGTGGTGGAATGTGACTGGCGAAGACAACACTTCCCTCGGTTGGTCAGTTGCTGCTTCAGAAACCATGAACAACGATTCCATGGCTGATTTAGTGGCGGTTGCGTACACCTACATCGAAGATGTAACTGAAACCATTCAGAACAAGGGCCAACTCAAAATATTCAGCGGAAACACTTCCGGGCTCGATTTCGTTCGAAACATCACCCAGACCACGGATGGCCCTCGCTTCGGTCAAACAATTGCTGCAAATGGCGATCTGAACGGTGACGGAATGAGTGACCTCCTTGTCGCCAACACAGGCAGTTTCCTTAGCCCGCTTGGGTATTCAGCAGTGGAGATTTTCTTTGGACAAGCCACAGGCTACAACGGCACATGTGACCAAAGCATTCAATCAAACTTGCAAGGTAAACTCCTTGGCTGGTCCCTAAATTACCTCGGGGATGTCAATGGCGATGGTTTTGATGATTTCATGTTCGGTGAGCCATTCAACGGCTCAGGATACCGAAGTGGTAAGATTTGGGCCTACTATGGCTCCTCCGAAGGGATTTCCCCCTCGGAACCAGATTACACCCTTTCCTCAGGCGTTGCTAACGCCGTCCTCGGGCGTTCTTTTGAGCCTGCAGGTGACGTCAACGAAGACGGATACGATGATGTGCTTATCATGCAAGCAAACCCCGGAAACAGCGGTCAAGTGGAATTGATGCTTGGATCTTCGATTGGCTTGCGATCTGATTGGGAACTTTTGGCGACCGGCCAAACCGGTGAAAACATTGGCCTTTTGGCTGCTACCCAGGGTGATTTGGACGGTGACGGACTCAGTGAACTTGTGCTGAGCAGCAGGGACAAGGCCTCAGATCCTTACACCCTCAATTATCAGATTCATTCGGAAAGAGACTGGGAGTCTTCCGTCTTTACCTACTCGTCCAGCCTCACTCAGTTAGAACTCAGCACCTCTGCCCGTGGTGAAACAAGCATGTTCGTCACTTTCTCTAACAACGCATCCCACTTCATCGAGCATGTGAACGATGCCACACCCACTGGCGTGTGGAGCGAGACTGTCGTGGTCGAGAGCAGTGAAGAATCCAATGAATACGCATTCACAACCACGGCTTCAGGACGCCCCGTGATCTACCAAGCTGATGCCGAAATCGGCCTCACGTATCGAACAATCGTGGGTTACACTGCCGTTGAGCAACCGATTGTTACAACGGGACAATTTGGTGAACATTTGGGCATGACCCTTGACACTTCAGGCCAACAGCGGTTGGCCTTCTCCTCGATCGGAACCGACCAACTCTTCACCTCGATCGAATCTGAAACTGGTTGGACCACTTCCCTCGTGCGATCACAACTCTCCCTTGATGGCCCAGTCTCCGTCATGGCTCAAGGTCTTGATTCATCCAACAACGAGACGGTATTGATTTACCGCAATGCTGGAAACGATTCGTTGGAACTCGCCCGACAACCATCTGGAGCATCGACATGGGCAATTGAATACCCCTCCGCACTTGCATCTGGAGCATTTATGGCAGTCGTTTCAGAACAACAATCAGCCGCCTATCTTCACGATGGCTCCCTTGGAGTCTTGGTCATCAACGATGACGGCGTGGACGCAAACCTCGCTCTTTGGGTCATCAATTCAACTTCGACTCAACTGCACAACATCACTGGTTTGACAGACTTCTCCTCAGATCTCCGACTCGCAGTGACTGAGAACGGATCGATCATCGCAGCCACGCTCACAAGCACCGGTGTCCTATCGATTCATGAACGCAGTGCGAATGACACCAACTGGACAACCGCAGTTGTTCCCCAACCTGCAGGATCCATGGCTCAGTACAACCTTGACCTCGTTGGGGGAAGTGAGCCGACCCTTGCCCTTCGCAGCAACACGCCGACACCTTCGATTTACACCCGCACCAACAGCAGTGAATGGGTGGCGTTTGGGGCTCAACCTGAATCGAACCTCGAAGGTGCTTGGGACCTGATCGTAATGGACGAGCATTACCTTCTCATGACAAGCACAGGCTCCGACAACGCCCTGACATGGAACGCAATTGGCAAAGATGCTGCCTCCATCAACAGCACGTCATGGTCGACCCTCGCATTTGGTTACAAAGCGGCTGGAAGTCAAACCAACGCTCAAGTCGACAGCAATGGGACCGTCCATCTCAGCCTTTGGGATGACACACTCGACGATGTGAGCGTAATGAGAATCTACCAGGACACAGACCGGGATCTTGTGTTTGACCTCGTTGATGATTTGCCTATGTTGGGCAATCAATGGGCAGACAGCGATGCTGACAATTACGGCGATAACCCCGACGGTCCAATGGCGGATGATTGCTCGACAGTCCCAGCCACATCTTCCTTCTACACCTATGGCTGCCCTGATTTTGATGCAGATGGCTATGCGGACACGGATGATGGTTGCCAGGATGATCCTGGGACTTCATGGCTTGGTCGTCTGGGCTGCATTGACTTTGATCAGGACGGTTGGTCGGACAACGACGTCTCGTTTTACGACGGCGATGTGTTCATTCTAAATTGGAAACAATCGAAGGATTCTGATGGGGATGGTTATGGCGACAATTCAGGACCCGACTGCTGCGCAACACCCCTTGATCCAAACAATCCAACCGGCGACTTGTTCCCATTCAACCCCTCCCAATACGCCGATTATGATGGTGATGGGTGGGGTGATAACGACTCAGATACCGTGACAGGGGATGCTTGCCCTTGGGACTGGGGTGCTTCGTGGCGAGACCGCAATGGTTGCTTAGATACTGACCTCGACGGGTCATCGGACCCCTCGGACATTGGAGGCTTCTTTGAATGGAATGAATCTATGGGCGCTGATATGTGGCCACTTGATCCAACACAATGGACAGATTCCGATGGTGACGGCTACGGTGATAACAACTCTCAAGGGGCGACAGACCCTGATATGTTCCCTGACAACATTGCAGCAGCAGAAGATAACGACAGCGATGGGTACCCTGACCGCTGGACTTCGTTTTATGATCTTTCAGATGAAGATTTGACCAACAATGGTGCTGGATTGGAACTCGATGGATGCCCTGGTGTTTGGGGTAATTCCACCAACCCTGTGTTTGGATGCCCTGATGCCGATGGTGACGGATGGGAGGATTCCTCGGACGCATTCCCTCTTGAACCGACTCAATGGCTCGACTTCGACGGTGATGGATTTGGGGACAACCCTGATGGCTACCAAGCGGATGAATGCACCACCATTGCTGGCGTGCTCGAAGGCACAGTGCCAAACGGTGGTGAAACCGGTATTGGATGTCGATTTATCGATGACACCGACGACGATGGTGACTTTGTCTCAAATGAACAAGACACATGTCCGAACACCGGCGCTGGTCTTGCGGTCAATCAAGCAGGATGCGCTGACAACCAACTCGATGAGGATCAAGACGGTGTGATGAATGACATGGACCAATGTCCACAAACCGAGTACCAAGATGTCGTCGATGCAATTGGGTGCAGTCAAGCCCAGCGTGAAACTGATTCCGATGGTGATGGTGTGTTCGACCCTGTTGATTTGTGCCCGCTCACTATGGATACCGAAGTCGACGCAAATGGTTGCTCAACTGCACAATTGGACAGCGATGATGATGGTGTAAGCGACGCAGACGACGCTTGCCCAAGCACTCCGGCAGGATTCCCTGTTGACGTTACCGGGTGCACCGATGAAACAGCATTGGAACAGGACCTTGATGGCGATGGCTACAAGGGGACATACACCTACAGTCTAAACGCAACTTCTGGTCTTCGTGAAAACCAAACAGGGGATGCATTCCCGACTGATGCAACACAGTGGTTTGACCAAGATGGTGACGGTTATGGCGACAATCAAGAGGGTGAAAACGCAGACCAGTGCCCAACTGAAAATGGCACCTCGTACATCGATTTCCTTGGTTGTTTGGACGATGGTGATGGGTACCGTGATTTGTTCGAACCAACAGGCCTTGCAGGAAACCCAACCCAATGGGAAGATTATGATCGAGATGGCTACGGGGACAACGCTTCAGGGACGAACCCTGACCTTTGTCCAGAAACCGAAGCAGCGTACAAGACCTTAGTCGATCAAAATGGTTGCGATCCAACACAAAGCGATGCTGACGGCGATGGTGTTGCGGATTACTTTGACAATTGTCCCGATGAGCCTTCTGGTGCTGGAGGCTATGATGATGGATGCCCAGTTCCCGTAGCCAGCGACGATGATACCTCGTCTGAATTGTTAGGCCTCTCACCGATCAACGCCGCTTTAGCAGGTGTTAGCGCATTGATTGGCGTTGTCGTGCTCCTCGTCGTTATCCGCCGCTTGTTTAGAAGCGATGAATTCGATTACGATGATGATGAAGATGAGGACTGGGATGATGATGATGGCGATTATGGTTCATTTGCCTCTTCTTTCCCGTCAACTCGCGCTTCTCCACAACAAAGCAAACCTCAACCAAAGCCAGCCCCGACAGGCGGACCAAAGGGGCGAGGGCCGACCGAAAGAGCGCCGGGTAAAGCCAGCGGTGGCCCACCTGGACGAGGACCCACCTCCGGGCCACCTCAATCCAAAGCGCCCGCAGGTCCACCACGGAATCGCCCCGGCCCGAGCAAGGTGCCCGCAACGAAGGTGGCCTCGAAGGTCGCCGTCGAGGAAGCGCCAGATGAAGACGGCGCAGCAAAGGTTCGCAAAGCAAGAATCAAAATCGACCTCAGTATCTTCGAGGATTGGCAAGCTGAAGACCGTGAATCCGCAGCTGATTGGGTGCGAACAGCCATTGATGATGATGAACAGGAGCGAAGCATTCTCATGCAATTACAGGAAACAGGCTGGTCAGCACCTCAATCACGTGCCATCTATGATCTCGGAAGGAGTCGATGAATCCATGACGTTTCACCAAACGAAGGATGGCATCATCCTCAAAAACCATACACAGGTGGGCAAGGCGTAGGCGGTTGAATCATGGTTGATGAATTGCCCGGAGAATCGATGCCCGATGGGATCGAAGTTGACGATGCTGCTGCCTATTTCGGCATCACTGAGTCTTCTGACATGGTTCATACGTTGATGGCTATGGATCGCCTCGAAGCCATGGAGAAATTCTTCGAAGTTCTCTCTGACATTGTCCTGCTCCCTGGAGAGTTTGATTTCAACGCAGCAAGCGAGCGAATTCAGTGTGAGGGTGGGGAAATTTACTACCTTGTTGCTGGCCACTTGGGCATCATGACCATGCCAGATTCTCTGTCGCATTATCTTGGAACTCCGGATTCAGCAGGCGACAGTTCAGGCAACACACCATCGCTCAGCGAGGAGGAGTTAGCAAAACTCACAACCCTTGCAGATCCGATGAAACTTCTGAAACTGTTAGCCGTTGCTTATGCGACCGGAGGCAAAGGGGAAGTCACTCGATACCTCATGACAGTTGAATCGTTTTTAGCCCAACCAGAGGCGAACAAAGCATCCCTGCTAACGGTGGCAGAAGAACTTGAAGCTGCCCTCGATGTTGCGGGCCACGCACTTCCAGTCCCTACATTGGCAAGCGGTGTTGCAGCCTCGGCAAGCGTCCCAATGGCTCCAACGCCTTCGGCGCCTGCACCTGCGCCAGTGCCAAAACCTGCGGTGAATGAACCAAGCATCCCGCTTCCAACAGCATCAAAACCAGTGCCTTTGCCAACCGCAGTCGCTCCAGAGTCGCCGACTGCAAAGGTGGAATTGCCGCCAATGGTCAATGAACCAGTTGTGGAACCAACTGTAGACACAACGAATGAAAAGCAAGTCGCTAAGGCAACTCAGGACGCCTTCGCAGGCGCATTTGATATCGGCCTCAAAGAGGAGACCACCGAAGTCCCAACCCCAACCCCTGCTCCAGAGCCAGTTTCAGTAGAACTCCCAGAACCAATGGTTCCAGTTGCATCAGTGCCTGTGCAAGAGGTTCTTCCAGAACCTGTTCAAGAACCCGCAACCCCGGAGCCAGCAGTTTCCCCATTAGAAATGCCAGTTACTGAAGAGGAACTGTTCACCAGCGCAGCAGAACACTTCATCGCAGCAGACACTGATGGCAGCGAGCAATTATCGGTTGAAGAGTTAGCCGTTGCGACCGGTACGACCCTTGAAGAAGCAACCGTTTTGCATGCAGAAGCTGACACGGATGGGGACGGAAGCGTCTCTCTGTCTGAGTTCATGTCTTCACCTGCTGCTGGTAAAGCAGCGGGCCTTCCTCGCCCTGTGGCTCCAGTCCGAAAGCCGTTGACTCAACCTGTTCAACAACAGCAAGAACCTCAACAGCCACCACAACAGCCACCACAACAGCCTCAACAACAATCACAACAACAGCAACAGCAACAGGGTTGGAATCAGCAACAACAGCAACAGGGTTGGAACCAGCAACAACAGCAGCAACAGGGTTGGAATCAGCAACAGCAGCAACAAGGCTGGAATCAACAACAACCCACGCACCAGTGGAATCAAGCCCACCCAACAATGCCTTCAGTTCAACCAACCATTCGATCTGGTGTGATGTGTCGTGGATGTGGCATTGGGCTCGACCCATACTGGCGGTTCTGTCCGATTTGTGGAACCCAAAACGCAGTCCAATAATCACAACTGGAGCAAAAACTGCCCTTTGTCGAGAACATGGGTGTCGTCAAACCAGAGGCTTGCTTCTTTGAGAACACCTGGGATATGAATGCCAACAGACGAAGAGCCACCGAGTGCAGTGTTGTCTCCAACAGCAAAATAGCAGGTGCCTAATCGCTTTTCATCTTCGAGAACATTCCCAAATAAACGAGCGTGCGGATTCATTCCGAACCCAAACTCTGCTACGGTCCATACATTTTCTCGATCTTTCACACGCAATCGTCCGGCCGCTTCGCCAAACTCTTGGCGAATCGAGGCAGCAATTGTTCCACCTGTCACATCGACAACCATGCCGGCTTCGATGGTCAGGGTGACGGGCTCATCAACCAAATTGGATTCCCATGAACCGTCAATAACGACGGTTCCATTCATGGTTCCCTCCCGCGGCATGATGAATGCTTTTCCTGCTGGAAGGTTTGTGAGCATCCTGGGCCGATTGCAGATCCCATTGTCATCAAGCTTCCACTCACGCCAGTTCACCTCGAAGGTGACATCGGTCCCTTGTTCTGATTTGACATTGAGGATTCGCCTGCGACGAAGGTGAGGTTGGAGTGCACCAATTCGTTTCTTCACCTCGGTGAAATCAGCCGACATTCCACCTCGGCAAAACATTTCATTGGTCATGCCGGGCATTGTAGCCACCCGTGCCCCATCTTTTTGTGCTTGACGGACGGCTCGAGTGTGCGTCAATGAATAGCGAGTTGGCGCGATAACAACCTGCTGCTGGCGCATTAGATTCGCCACCGGACTCGGAGGCTCTTCACCATGGTGCCTTGCTTTTGGCATAACGATAAGCAGCACACGATCGGAACGTTCGTTGGCGGCCTCATGCAACGCTTGACCGATGTCTCCCGTGGTTGGGTCGCAAACGATCAGAACATTTTCACCGCGGCGGATGTCCATGCATGTTTCGACCACCATCTTCGCACTTCCCTTTAATTGCTCACTGAGATCTTCGGAACTCAGTTTGTCAAAAGGGATTTCGTTATCGGGGACAACGGCCATGAGTGGTTCAGCCTCAGTTTGTCCATCTGATTCGAGATTGATGCCTTCGAGTTCGGCTACAGCCAACTCGATTTCATGGTCTTCTTGGACGGCCAATTTGTCATCGTCCTTACCGAACGTTTTGGCCATGGACACCGTAAGGAGCCTCGTATCTTGAAGGTGTGGCCGTCATGTCCCCGCATCTCGGCCTTACGACCTGTGATTCCGACATACGAGCGTTCATGTGCCACGCCCCGATGGTCAACCATGAGCGCCTACGAAGCCTTCATCACCGCCGTGAAAGACATCCATCGATTGCAAGCCTTGCAAGGTCACCTCGGGTGGGACAGGGAAACAATCATGCCCGAAAAGGGAGCTGCCGCTCGAGCAGATATGCTCGCATGGTTAGCAAAAGAAGCACATTCACGGTTAATTCACCCAGACCTTGGACAAATGATTGCTCAACTCGAGGCAGAATCAGGTTTGGACGAGGACCAACAGGCCAACGTCCGAGAGATGCGCCGTGCTCATGACAAGGCGGTCAAACTCCCTGAACAGTTTGTAGCGAATTACGCTCGTGCCAAATCAGAAGCAATGATGGCTTGGCAAGATGCACGGGCTGTTTCGGACTTCGCAGCATTTGAGCCACACCTCGAGCGCTTGGTTTCCATGACCAAAGAAAAAATATCGTACCTCGAGGTTGATGGTACTCCGTACGATGCGTTGTTGGATGAGTTCGAAGTTGGTATGAAGGTGTCAGACTATGATCCACTCTTTGCGGGCCTCCGTCAACGACTCGTCCCCCTCTTAGATCGCATCATGGCGGCAAAGGAATCGTCCCCCGACCCTCCATGGCCGGAGGGTCTCGAATTTCCAATCGAACAACAAACGGCTTTCTGCACCAAGGTCTCTGAAGCAATGGGCTTTGATTTCAAGGCCGGACGAATGGATGCATCGACCCACCCTTTCTCTGCTGGACTTTGGCCAGGAGACACACGATTCACCACTCGATATGATCTGAGTGAACCGTTCTCTTGCCTCTATGGCGTGATGCACGAAACCGGTCACGCCCTGTATGAACAAGGGCTTGATGCTAATCATTCATACACACCCCGTGGTGCGGCAGTTTCCCTTGGAGTGCATGAGTCACAAAGTCGATTTTGGGAGAATCAAATTGGCCGCACTCCTGCCTTTTGGAAGGTCGCCCTTCCTTGGTACAAAGAGTGCTTCCCTTCTGCGCCGGAGTGGGACCCGGCAACCTTGAATCGAATTGCGAACAAAGTGTCAACCGGCTACATTCGGGTTGAAGCGGACGAGGTGACATACAACCTCCATGTCATGCTCAGGTATGAAATTGAGAAGCAACTGTTCAATGGTGAGTTGACTGTCAAAGAATTGCCAAATGCTTGGAACACCATGTTCCAAGAGTGGTTTGGTGAAGAAGTTCCAAACGATCGCCTCGGATGTTTGCAAGACATTCACTGGTCCATGGGCGCATTTGGGTATTTCCCAACCTACACCCTCGGGAATTTGTATGCAGCACAACTTCTCGAATCAATGGTTGAAGAACTTGGTGACATCGATGCCCTCGTTGAATCTGGAGACTGGTCGCCGCTTCTCGAATGGTTGAGGCCAAGAATCCATGCAGAAGGAAGCAAAATGTCACCTGCTGATTTGATTGAAAAAGCGACAGGTGCGCCACCAAGCCCCGAGCCTTTCCTACGCTATGTGGAAGAGAAGTATGGCCGAATTTACGGCCTTTGATCTCACTCTTCTTCGCCCAGCATTGCGTTCATTCTGTTCGTCAAATCATTGATGGCATCCATCAGATCGTTCGTTCTGTCGTCTTCATGGCCAGTGCCAAAGGAGATGCCGAGCAGCGTCACCATTCCCCCAGAAAGCATCAGCAACGAGGGGACGTAGACGTCAGCCGCACTCATGGCACCGTCAGCGGCTTCAAGCCACCCCATTGTAGCACCAATGATGAACAGCACAACGCCGACAATTACCTGTTGAAATCCTTCTCCAATATTTTCTTCTAGCCAACTCATGTAGATTCCTCAATCCGGAATCAAATATCTTGCCATATAATGTTATCCGGCAAGATTGGATATTAATTCGTATTTACAATTAAATCCAAGGAGCCATTTGAATCGCTTCACCAGCTTCACCCGGTTTCACCAATAGTTTCCCTTTTTGACCCGTTTCAGGCGTTCTTTCGAACACTGGCACGCCGCCGACAACGGTTACCATCGGCCATCCGACAAGGGTTCGGCCTCTGTACGGATTCCAACCAACTCGTGTCCACGAATTTTCATCAGTCACTTCGGCTTCATGCTTCATGTCGACCAAGACAAGATCTCCGTCATAGCCTTGCTGAAGCGCACCTTTGTTCGTCATGTTGTAGCAATCCGCTACATTCGCAGACATCCACTTGACGACATCTTCGATGGTGCATCGGCCATCCTTGGCGTGGGTGAGCATGGCAGGGAGTGAAGTTTCAACACCTGGCATACCACTCGGTGCAGCAGGGAACCCTTTCGCCTTTGCATCCAGCGTGTGGGGTGCGTGATCTGTGGCGATGCATTGCACCGTACCGTCGTGAATTCTACGCCATAGGATGTCCAAGTCGGCTTGGTACCGTATTGGCGGGTTCATCTTTAGTCGCACACCCTCACGTTCAACGTCCATTTCATTGAATGTCAAGTGTTGAGGCAGAACCTCAGTAGTGATGACTCCTTTTCCTACTGCTTGACTTGGCAACGAGGTCCGACCTTCCAACCAATCAGCTTCGAGTCCGGAGGTAAGGTGCAGAATGTGGAGCCTATGTTGGTGTCGCTCCGCAAGTTCTACCGCAATTTTAGTGGCGAGAAGTGCGGTTACATCGTCTCTCCATTCAGCATGAGCGGCCATGTCGGTGCGATGTTCAAACGAGGGGTAACGTTCGTTGAGTCGGTCTTCATCTTCAGCGTGAACCGCAATCAGTCCACCAATTCCGCCAAAGATTCTGTCGAGTGCTTCGCGCTCGTTGACGAGCAATGTTCCTGTTGAGGACCCCATGAACACCTTTGTTCCACAGATGCCAGGAATAGCTCGTGGTGCGTCAATGGTCCCAACGACCTCCTGAAGTTCTGCGAGGTTCGTGGGTGTAGCGCCAATGAAGAAGCCGTAGTTGTTGACGCATGTGGCAGCAGCACTGTCGAGTTTCATTTGCATACCCTTCATGTCTGTAATGGCTGGTTTGTTATTTGGCATGTCCAAAAACGAGGTAATGCCTCCACTTACTGCGGCAGCCGAACCACTTCCGAGGTCTTCCTTTTCCGGTTGGCCTGGTTCTCTGAAATGCACTTGCGGATCAATGGCGCCGGGAAGAAGATGCAACCCTGTCCCATCGATGACCTGTTCGTCATGGTTTGGCTCAAGACCGCCTCCAATCTTGATTTCAGAGATGGTTCCATTTTCGGTTCGTAGGTCGCCCAGAACGGTCTTATCAGGTAAGATCATCGTTGCGTTCAGAACGAGCAAGTTTCCGTTGTTCTTTTGGTCCATGTGCCTTCCTTGGGAATCTACTCAATGAACTCTTGCTTGGGTTTTGCGTTCACCTACGACGAGCAGAGGCAGGCCTGAATGCGTTGCAGACATCATCCACAGTATCGATGTAAGGGCCACCAATCAAATCCACACAATATGGAACGGCTCGCCAAATTTCATCGATGGTCTCCCTGATCGATTTAGGGCGTCCAGGAAGGTTGAAAATTACGCAAGAACCTCTGGTTCCTCCGAGTTGCCTCGAGAGAATGGCAGTTGGGACATACTTCAGGGATATGGCCCGCATCTGTTCGCCAAACCCGGGAAGGATTCGCTCAAGAACTGCCTCTGTCGCTTCCGGTGTTACATCCCGAGGCGTGGGGCCTGTACCGCCTGTTGTGACAATGATATCACATCCGATCTTATCGGCGAGTTCAATCAGGGCATCTTCAATGGCTGCCTGAACATCTGGGACGCACCTATAGTGCACGATGCAAGGGCTTGCAATGGCTTCGTTAAGGAAAGCCAGAATTGCTGGCCCACCTTGGTCTTCGTAGGTTCCATCACTGGCCCGGTCGCTGACGGTCACGATACCAATGAGCGATACCTCGCCGACATGCCCTTCTCTGCCAGTCGTCTGGGTGATGGCGTCCATTGGAATCCTCATCCTTGCTCGCCGTATTTGGCTTGGATGTTCGCATGGAAATTGTCCAGGAGGGTGTCTTCGAAAAGCTCAGTCTGACGGCGCATCTTGGTTGAACGAATGTGCAGGAATGCAGCGCCAACGAAGACGATGATGATCAGTGGAATAACAGCCTCAAGTTTGTATTGGTGCATGAATTTCACAATCCCTTCTGCAGTGTATGCCCATGTGACTGAAGCGATTGAACCACCGATGAAGGTGGCAGAGAGGACGCGGGTGAAGTTCATTCTCGAAAGCAATCCGAGCATTGCACCAACCAGCACACCTGATGCCATGAAAGGAATCCAAACGAAGACAATCAAACCCCAGAAGCCCCATTTATTGATCATCTCACGCTTTTCGTTGGCCATGTACTCGACCGTCGAGAGTGTATCGCCAAGCAGTTTGGTCTGGAGCATCTTTCCACCAAGGCCGTCTTGGCGAGCAACGGCCACGATTCGCTCGTCGCTCTTCGAGGCACGCTCCACACGCCCAGCGCCGGATCGTTCAGCCAAGGTCGAGACTTGGTTTCGTCCTTTGACGATGAGGTCTTGAGACCCCAATAAGTCGGCGTTTCGCTTGGATATAAATCGATGAAGCTCGGTTTGAACTTCGTCCCTCGTTTTCTTGAACCTGAAGAATGCAAACCGTTGAGTTGGCCGGTAAATGACGGAGACGAAGATGACTCGGTCATCACTGGTGACGACTGCACCTTTCATTGCAAGGTCGCTTCGACGGGCGAAGAACAGTTCGAGGCTTTCTCGGACTTCATCTTCGACACGTGAGAGGGTGTGAAGTTCAGAGAAGAACGATGAATAGTTCTGAGTTTCTTCAGTTTCCTCTTCTGCAGAGGTGCCAATTCCTACGCCGGAATCAAAGTCAATCCCTTGATTGACACCAATCGTTCGTACCGTCAATTGAACGGGTTTGAAGACACGGAAAATCGCAAACTCGTCGAGAATTTCCCGAAGCACTTCAGCACGCACGTCCTTGCTGTCTGATAGCGTGGATTCAGTGTTCTTGTATGGAACCATGATGTCAATGGATAATTCTCGGGGTTCGAGTTTGTACAACTCCCAATCGACATCGATTGACAACCGGCTTGCAGTTTTTGTTAGAATCTCTTCCACAAGACGGCCAATGTGTGCTCTGGAGAGAATGTCGTCGCTTTCTTGGTGGTAGATTTTGTACATCAACGGGTAAATCACCAGCAAGGTGATCGCTGACAGTGAGAGGGATGTGAAAGCCATCCACCATGCAGGGATGCCGGCAGAGCCTCCGGAGAGCATGGCCGTTTCTCGACCTCCACCAAGCTCAGCGCCAATGAGAATGTAGCCCCAGTCTCCCAAATCTTGGACACTCCAGCATGAGCGCGCACCAGTGTCAGTTACTCGTATTTCTTGCTTCGTTTCGTCGTTAACAAACGGTAGGAAGGCAAGGGTTTGCTTTGATTCAGAGATTTCGAACTCAATGGTTTTGTCAATTTGCTCACCGCCTTCAACGATGCTTGCACCCGTGAGGTTGGACTGATTGTACACTGAAATTTCGAATGTAATCGAATAGTGGCCTTCAGTTAAGTCGCTGTAGTCGGCTTGGTAATTCGAACGCCCTGTTTCCGAGCCTCCTTTGAACTTGACCGTCGAAACCGTCGAGTTTGCTTTTGACCACCATTCTTGGCCTTCATCGGTTGATGTGATTTCGAAGGCGAGTGATGCAAACCCTTCAGGGAGGTTGTGCCCAGCAAGTGAGAATACATGCAGGTCTTCGTTGGGGAACATGTGAATCCATGGTTCTTCTGTGATCTCTTCACATTCGCCACCAATATCGAGGAAGGTATTGGAAGCGGCGTGATCGAGTGCCGTTGATTCACCAAGCATCCCAGAAGACATGGCGAAAATCATCAGGGCGTATACTCCACCGTAAACGATGCCGCCAAAGAGGACGAAATTCTCTTTCTTGGCTAAGAAACTGCGGCCTGAGCCACCGGTTCTTCGGGTTCGAATCACTTCGAGTTCCTTGCTGAGTTTATCCTTCCGAGTTTCATGGTCGGTGCCCTCAGGCGGTGCTGGATTCTCATCATCCTTCCCGCCCATACCCACAAGAAGAGGTTCTTGCAAATGAACCCAACGATGGGAACTCGATTCAAACTGGCTTTTCCCGTGTTAAGAGCCATCGTTTTGCAGACAGCTTTCGCTCATGGTGTGTTGAGGTGGGTCAGGCCGGACTTGAACCAGCGACCTCGGCATCTTCAGTGCCGCGCTCTCCCAACTAAGCTACTGACCCGTGCAACTTGGCGATGACCCCTGCCATATCAAGGCTTCCGCCCGAACAGTATGCCTCACTCGATGCCATCGAGAATGGCGACTTGAGCATCAAAGAGCGTCTCAAGTCCACCATCGGCTCGTGCCAATAGGGCAACGAGTTCTTCACCAGAAAAGGTTGATTCTTCACCTGTGCCTTGAATTTCGACGTACTTTCCATCGGCAGTTTTGACGACATTCATGTCGACATCTGCGTTTGAGTCAAGGACGTAATCAAGGTCGAGGTACACTTCTCCATCGATCAGACCGACTGAAATAGCAGCCAAGTCGTGTGGGATGACAGCGTTTTCATGGTTGGTTCGCTCTGTGTCCGAAAGGGACGGAGCAGTCCATCCGTTGCGTCGTTCGTCTTCGGTTGGCCGCATGTCCATTGGAAGGCATTCGCCTCGAGCGATGAGTCGGCGAACAGCAAGTCGGAGGGCGATGTTTGCAGCGGTAATCGATGCACATCGGGTGCCTCCATCGGCGTTTAGCACGTCACAGTCGACGTTGAGGGCCACTGGTCCAAGTGCTTCGAGATCGACAGCAGCACGGAGTGAACGAGCAACCAAGCGCTCGATTTCTTGAGTGCGTCCTTTTGCACCACGGCGTTCTCTTCGGAACCTTGAATCGGTCGAACCTGGCAAGAGTGAGTACTCAGCGTGAACCCACCCTTTAGTGGAATCTCGAGGGAACCATCCTGGCAATCGAGCTTCCTTTGTGCAGCAAGCAAGGATAACGGTGTCACCTTGGCGGTAGAGGATTGAAGCGAGTGCGTTTGGAGTGAAATCGATTTCCACCTCAACGTGTCGCATTTCGTTCGCTTCTCGGTCCGTTGTGAATCCAGTCTTGAATTTCGCCATGCACCCGCCAGCACCTTCACATCATCAAGGCTTCTCTTGAAATTTGGCTGATATGGAGGCGCGCACATTGAAGAATAAAGTCCCTTTAGGGCGGTCATGCCTCAGCCTAAGGTTGCTATCTGTGCCGTTGCCCGAACGCCAATTGGCAAATTCATGGGCGCTCTTTCAGGCTTTACAGCGGTTGAACTTGGTGTTCTTGCTGTTGAGGAAGTCTGCCGTCGTGCAGGTCTCGACCCGTCTTCGGGTGTTATTGACGAGGTCATTTTTGGTCAAGTGCTCCAAGCAGGAGCGGGTCAAAATCCTGCCCGCCAAGTCGCACTCGGGGCGCACCTGCCATACACCACACCTTGCGTCACCATCAACAAAGTCTGTGGCAGTTCACTCAAAGCAGCGATGATGGCTTCGAACAGCATCCGTGCGGGCGAATACAAAGCAATCATCGCAGGTGGTATGGAAAGCATGTCCAATGCCCCTCACCTGCTCAAGAATCACCGGAAAGGTTCGAAAATGGGTGATTCAACCCTTGTCGACTCCATGATTCACGATGGACTCTGGGACGGCTACAACGATGTTCATATGGGCACTACAGGCGAAACCATTGCCGAGGAATGCAACATCACTCGTGAGACATCTGATGCCTACGCCGCACGAAGTCAACAACGGGCTTCAACCGCTCAAGCAAACGGTTGGTTTGACTGGGAGATGTTCCCGGTTGAGATCCCACAACGCCGTGGCGACCCAGTTCACTTCCATTCTGATGAAGGCGTTCGTTCAAACACCACTGCAGAATCGCTTGCAAATCTTCGTCCAGTGTTCAAGAAAGACGGGCAAGTGACCGCAGGCAACGCCAGCACTCTCAATGACGGGGCGAGCGCCGTTCTTCTCGCTGATGCGGAGTTTGCTCAACAACAAGGTTGGGAGGTTCTTGGCTATGTCGAAGATTACTGCACAAGCGGTGTTGAACCCGCTCGAGTCATGAGCGCACCAATCACCGCTGTGGAGATGCTGCTTGAACGGAATCAACTCACTGTCCTTGATGTTGATGTGTACGAACACAACGAAGCATTTGCCTCCGCTTCATGTTCGGTGGCCCAAGAATTGAACATTCCAGAAGATCGCTTTAACCTCCATGGTGGAGCAGTGAGCCTTGGCCATCCTCTCGGAGCCAGTGGCACACGTTGCTTGATCACCATGCTCGGTGTCATGCGTCGCCTTGAATCATCGAGCGGAATTGTGACCCTTTGCCTCGGCGGCGGGAATGCAGTTGCCATGCTTGTTCGGCGCGCTTGAATATCAATTGAGCCACAGGAATGGACGATTATTCCTACTGTGGGTTTCAAATAGGGTCGGACGGCGGGATGGAACGGGGTGCGTGTATGGTGTCGTTCAGTGACTTGGGTATCGAACCAGTATTGGTGAATGCTCTGAAAACGCAAGGCATTCTTGAACCGTTTGAAGTTCAGAAAGAGTCAATTCCCGATGCAATGCTCGGAAAAGACGTCTGCTGCAGAGCGCCAACAGGATCTGGAAAGACCCTCGCTTTCGGACTCCCTCTTCTCTCCCGTACCACTGAAGCAGAACCTCGCCGACCAACTTCGCTCATTCTCACTCCAACCCGTGAACTGGCAGAACAAATTTACAAAGTTCTCGACCCTCTTGCTTACGATTTGAAACTCTATGTCGAAGCAATGTATGGTGGCGTTTCGTACCAGAAGCAATTCCGCGCCCTCGACCGTGGTGTCGATGTGCTAGTGGCTTGCCCAGGACGTCTGCTTGATTTGATGGAGCGAGGTTCTCTCTCGCTGGATGATGTTTCAGTGGTTGTGCTCGATGAAGCAGACCGAATGGCGGATATGGGTTTCATGGAACCCGTTTGCGAGATCCTTGACGCCTGTAAAAAGGACCGACAAACCATCTTGTTTAGCGCCACCCTTGACGATGAAGTCGCTGACCTCGTCCGCGATTACCAAACCGATCCGGTCACCATCGAAGTCGGACCAAAGGAAGTCAGCATGGAAAGCATGACTCATCATTTTTGGTTGATGCCCAATTCCAAGAAACCAGACATCACTGCTGAACTTATTCGCAAGTGTGGACGAACCATCGTGTTCTGCCGCACCCGAGCTGGAGTCGACAGAGTTGGCGACGACCTAAGCTACGACGGTATGGCCGTCCAAACGCTTCACGGTGGGTTGACACAACGAGGTCGGGACAGAGCCATGGAGCGTTTCCAACATGGAGAATGCATGGCACTCGTTGCAACAGATGTTGCTGCTCGTGGTATTGACGTGGCTGGCGTAAATTGTGTCATTCACTACGATCCTCCAGAAAATGGCAAGGCGTACAAGCACCGCAGTGGTCGAACCGCTCGCGGTGGAGCATCAGGTGTGGTCGTGTCGCTCGTACAACGCCCTCAGAAGCGATCGTATGTTCGTATTCAACGCGATGTAGGAATCAACGTCGAGTTCATGCCTCCAGAATTCTCAATTCTTCCCGAGTTCGAAGTGGTTTACATTGCGGCAGATCGCCGTTCTCGTGAACAAAACCGAGACGGATACAGTGGCGGCGGACGCAACGGCGGTGGCGGAGGCTACCGTGGTGGTGGACGAAGTGGCGGTGGTCGCGGTGGATACAGCGGCGGTGGTCGATCCGGCGGTGGCGGAGGTTACCGTGGTGGCGGCCGAAGCGGCGGCGGTGGACGAAGCGGCGGTGGCGGCGGTGGCGGTGGCTACCGTGGTGGTCGAAGCAACGACAGCGGTGGACGAAGCGGCGGTGGCGGCGGTGGCGGTGGCTACCGTGGTGGTCGAAGCAACGACAGCGGTGGACGATCCGGATTCCGTGACAGCAACCGCAGCGGTGGCAATGATTCAAGGTCGAACGACCGTGGCTCCGGGGGTTCCTCAAAGGGATACCGAGGCGAAGCACGAGGCCAAACTTACAAACCTTCCAAGACTTCAAAGAAAGGCTTTGGCAACAGCCAAGCCCATCGAAACAACAGGCCGTCGAAAGGTGGCTTCAGCCGTGGCCGCAAAGGGAACAACTGAGATGAAGTCTCATTCTTCCTCAGCACTCGTGGCTGGTGGAGAAAAGATTCCATAATCTTCGATGATGTCTGAAGCGCCAGGTATCACAGGTAATACATCATCAGTAACGAGGCCTGTGTTCTTGTAAATGCGGTTTGCAAGTTGCTCTTTTTTAGTGAGTCCTGGCCGAAGGATGGCGTACCTTTGGCATGTTGCAGCAATGGTTTCAGGGCGACCGCCCATCAGGAGTGGCACGCCATTGATGGCAACAATTCCAATTCCAATTTGTACATCGAGATCTTTGAACCATTGACGTTGGCCTCGCACGATGAACGAACCCTTACCCACGAATTCCCCAGTTTGCGCCGTCTTTGAAACTTGAGCAGGTTTGACGGAATACACGGTTCCGTGTGCACCGCCACCAGCCCATGCACGACTCCAACACAAGGCCATCGTAGCAGCTTCGAGCAACTTCTCTTCGGTGATACGTTCATCACCGAGTTTATCGACAATTCTGAACGCAGGGACATCAGCAGGAATGTGGGCAGGTTTGTGTTGGTCGACAACAAAGCCCTGGGTTGCCCTGAGGCTGCAACTCGGTGCCCCGTGTAAATCAGCGTGGAGGTATCGATCTTGTCCAGATAGGTGCTTCTTGACAATCGAATCGTTGCCCTTTGCATCCTTTCCACCAACAAGCAAGTGGCCTCCAGTGATCATGCTCCAACGATGATGCTCAAACCACAGTCGCTTGCTTCGCTTGATTTTGTTCAATTTTCCAGTGGCCTGCTGTTTGGCTTCTTTCTTTTGAGCCCGTTGAAGCTGGAGCAATGTGTCTTCTAAAGCGTCAACAGCGCCCTTTGTTTTGTCTTTCTGCTTTCGAGCAGCGGTGAAGAAACGCTGTGCGTTTTGATGCACGCTCTCATCGATGGAAAGCGTCGCTTGAGGCCCCTTTGGTTCACCATTTTCATCTGGAAGAACACTGAGGAAGGACCGTTCAGCAGGATTGAGCGATACGATCCATGGAATGCTCTTCGCCATCGACTTGACTTCTTTCCAGCCCTTTGCTTCGATTGCTTCTGTGACTTGAATGAGCAGGCTCTCTACGTGTGTCCAGTTGTTTTGGATGGTGTGTCCAATCATCTGCTGCTTCTCAATTTTCTTTGAGAATCCAGAGAGCGCTTTTTCCTGCTGGACCTTTCGGCGTTCGAGCCGTTCAACATCGGTTGAATGCCCTCTTCCGGGTGCTGCAATGTCCAGTTTTTCCGCCTCTCTGCGGGCAAGCGCCCCTGCATCATGGGCTCCTTTCCATGCATCGACGGCTTCGCACAATGTAGCAAACTTGGCCTGTGCCATGCCAGCATGCGAGGGGAGGATGGTTGGTGTGGCTTCACTTGCATGTGCTTCAAAAAAGCGGTCTCGTAATCCATTTGCTTCCATCGAGGCAGCTTTCTGTTCAAGCGCTTCGACACCCATTTCATCGCTTGGCTTCATCAACAATATGCCTTGACGTTGCTCACCTAGGTGTCCCAGCAATGTTTGCAATGCTGTGTGAACATCCTCTACATTGGCATCTTGGGTCGCCATGTTCGGCTCGAGTTGAGCCAAGTCACACACTGCATTCGCGTGTGTGCCACCAAGATTTGCCTTTCCACCGAGCGTCGAAACAAGGTCTCGGTCTGATGTTGAAAATAACTCAGAAAGGGTCGCCACATCAAGTTCATGGGGGTCCATTGCGGCTGGAGGTGGTTGGTACACGACGCCTTTTTTCAGCGTACGGCCTGCATAGGAGGCATGCGTCAGTGGTTGGATGATGACGCCTTCCTGATCTGTCAGAATGATGTTTCCATCTCGAAACACTTCTACGTAGAGGTGGTAACTGCCGTGTTTTGTATCAAAATCAAACCCTAACACGCGGTCAAAACCAAGTTGGCGAACCCCAGTCATTCGAGCATTTTTCAAATGCTTGCGAAGAACCATTGCAAACGGTGGTGGCGTCATTGGCATTGGACGGTCGCGCTGCGATGTGTAAATTCTCGAACCACGGACAAGAACCAAGTCGAATTGGTCCTGCTCTTTTGGGTTGATACGCAGCACGATCTGTTCATAGTGTGGCATGTATGCCTTTTTGACATAAGCTCCGGCAAAAACATCGAGTTCTTGTGCCACTGCACGAAGATCAAAACCAGACATTGTCGCTTTCATTTGATGGCCCTCTTTCATGGCGTGTGGTCGAGGCTTCTTCAATGCTCACTTGAAGCGAAGGAGAACTTTGCCGATGTTCTTTCCGTCGTGGATGTACTGATGCGCTTTTGCAACATCTTCCGCATCAAACACTGAGTCGATGACGGGTGCCAACGCACCTTCCTTAACGCCCTTGAGAATTGTATGAAGTTGTTCAACCATTACAGCCTCATCTTTCCATGTGCCCATGTGGACACCAAACACACCTCGGTTGCGCGTCATCAACCGGAGAGGGTCAAATTTAGGGGTGCGTCGCCAAGCCAAGAAGGAGCGAATGATGCTCCGTTTCGATGATGGAGCCGCCGCAGACATCCCGTAGGTGTAGAGGCGCCCTCCTTCTTTCAGCGCAGAAAGTGAGCGACTGAGGTTGTCGCCTCCAATTGGATCGAGAATGTGGTCGACGCCCTGATTGTTTGTGGCTTTTTTAATCACTTCAACAAAATCTTCGTTATGCCGGTCAATAGCAACGCCGCCATAGGCCTCGATTGTGGAACTTTTGTGTCCCGATGCAGTTGCCCACACTTTGGACACGCCTGCCCATTGACAGATCTGTAAAGCAGCAGTACCCACGCCCCCAGCACCTCCGTGAATCAGTACCGAATCATCTTCCTTCATGTGGCCGAGGTGATGCAACATGTGATGGGCGGTGAGGTAAGTCACAGGAATCGCCGCTGCAACATCCAATCCAACATCATCAGGAAGCGCAAGCGCACGTTCTGAATTGACAACGACATGGCTAGCTTGGCCACCATTCGGAAGCCCTGCAACCACTCGTTGCCCAACTGTAAATTCGGTGACGCCATCACCAACGGCATCGACCGTGCCACTCATCTCGTATCCGGGTGTGAAGGGGTATTTTGGCCTCGGTTGGTACAAGCCCAATCGCATCAAGAGATCTGCAAAATTGATCCCAGCATAGGCGACTTCAATTCGGATTTCACCCGCCTTTGGCTCGGGCATGTCCATCGGGATCACAGCGAGGGTGTTCGGGCCACCAGCTTTTGTGAGAACAATACGTCGAGGCATACCTTTCCCAAACGGAGCGGTTGAATGAACCCTGCGGTACTCACTCGTTCAAGACCCAGCCGTTTGAGGTTTGGTGGACATGACCGTCGCGTTCGTGAACCAAGAGATGTGAGAGCGTT
>Ga0233444_10001302_pt1 | contig 28913 bp, 35 predicted proteins | sample SI_124_October20_6_FD_182792 | JGI IMG/M metagenome (GOLD analysis project Ga0233444, IMG submission 182792) | Seawater microbial communities from Saanich Inlet, British Columbia, Canada - SI_124_October2016_10_MG | ecosystem: Environmental > Aquatic > Marine > Inlet | place: Canada: British... | reverse complement strand
CCCCACCACCGAGGCTTCATACTTTAAATGGCGCTGCGGGCCTACTACGAACAAACGTTCGCGTCCACCAAGGTGACGGACGCGTTCTCGGTGGACATCGCGCGCGGCATCGAGGCCTACAAGCGTATCCCGGGCGACAACCCGCTCGTGTCGCGACACCCCTGGTCCGAAACCCAGGTGGCCGACTGGTTCAGTGTGGCCCACTTCAAGGTGATGAACGGCTCTGGGTTTCGGACACGCCACGCGTTCATGAAGGGCTCGTCTGAGGTGTACGCGCCGCCCGACAGCATCGAGCGACGACTCGAGTGCCTCGTGGAGTTTGTGCGGGGGATGCCGCACACCGGCGAGATCACCCAGCTGGTGCGCACGGCCGCGTTCTTTCTGGCGGAGTTTGTGAAGATCCACCCGTTCCCGAAACACAACCTGCAGACCGGCCGCGAGATTGTGACGAATATGCTGCGCGTGTCCCTGCCTCTCCCGTTCTCCGTGCTGCCGGCATCGGCGGACATGACGCGTCTTCTGGGGCGTCCGGACGGGTCCGCCATCGCGGCGTTTATCATGAAGGACGTGCATCGTTCCGCGGCTCAGGCGGAGTGGCTTTCGTTAGTCTAGTCAGTTGGTTTTTGCTTAAAAAAATATTGAACCCCCATAAACATGTCACACCACGCAAAGTACGTGAACGCGCTGGAGAACTACAACTCCGCCATCAATGATGTGACACAGCGCATCATGCAGGACCGCACCCTGCACGCGCACAACATGAACGAGCTGTACATCCAGGCGTTGGCGGGCGGCGAGCACCCCGACTACGTGTCCATGGTGGAGCAGGCCGTGGCCGAGCGCTCGGTGTACAACGACCGCAAGATGTTGCTGGACGCGGCGGACCTCACGGTGCACGAGAGTAAGCTGAACCAGGCGCTGCGCCACAACAGGGGTGCTCTCTCGGGGGGTGGGGTGCGCGACGCCAGCCCGACCGCGCTACGCGGACTCAACTACGCCGCCAAGCGCAGTAACGCGCTGCACGCCTCGTTCAACCAGAAACTGGCGCACGACCGGGCGGTGCACGAGCAGGAGCTGGAGGCGCTGTACAGCGCCAGCCCGTCCAACACGGCGTGCAAGAGCGCGCTGGCGCGCATGATTAAGATGCGCCACGCCAACATGTGGGCCTCCACCGACGCCAAGGTGTACTCCGAGCTGGGCGGCGGGGCCGAGGCGATGGAGGTGATCCACCACGGGGTGGAGGGCGCGCAGACCCCCCAGATGAGGGGCGGCGGAGGCGACATCACGATGCCGCTGGAAAACCCGGAGGCCGCCAAGCTGTGGGGCGACATCATCGGCCAGTCGCGCGATATCAGCGGGGGAGCGTTTTATTAAGAAGCACGCGTCGGAATCCCGACACGTCTGCTGCGTTACTACCAATAAATTCTGAAACCCATCGAAACGGGGTTTCGGCCGAACTAATCAAACACACGTTGCGCCACCCGTCGTGCTCGCGCAGCATCAGACTCCACATGTTGTTGCCGTGGCACCTGCGCGTCTCAAACTCCATGCCGTCGAATCCCACGCTCCCATCTGGATGAATTGACACGAACATTTGTAGGCACGTCGCAAAAAATGCGGGCGCGTTCAAACGAGCACCGAATATATTTCTTCGCTTATAGAAACTACAGGGCGGGGCCCACCAGGTACGTGTGGGGAGGGGGGGGGCGTGTTTCGTGTTTCCACCCAAGACTAACACACTGCTCCGAGACTATTTCAGGGACGCCGCAAGACCGCCGACAACACACAGGACCCGAACAGGACTCGTCAGAAATTTTGGAACTCACGCCCACAGGAACTCACGGAACTACTGGAACTCGCGCCCACAGGAACTCACGGAACTCACGCCCACAGGAACTTTGGAACTACTGGAACTCACGCCCACAGGAACTTTGGAACTACTGGAACTCGCGCCCATAGGAACTTTGGAACTCACGGAACTACTTGAACTCACGGAACACAGGAATTTTTACGCAACTATTGGAACACCCACGAACTTTGTAACTCACCATGAATTTTGTACTTTCCACAGAAATCGGAGCCATCGGAATCTCGGAAACTCACATAACGCCTCGGGTTCATCGCTGAGATTGGACGTCTCTCAGTACCGCACTCGATCGAGCTCCAAGCACTCGCGTCTCAGGTAAGACGGTGTACTCGTGCATGTCGTGCCTTTGCCCACCAGCCCTGTCTTCGGACAGGGCTTTTTTTCGGCACCACTTCGGAATCAATTTCCGCGTCCCAGTGTAAATGGAACGGATCGAGCAGTTCGTCAACGCCGCCGACACCGCCGCGCGTCGGCGCGCCCGCGGACAACAGGTTGCGGTGCGAGACGCACTGCAGAGCGAACTGCGCGGTATGGCCGAGTTTGTGAACGTGGACGGCCGGCTGCACCGGTACGGCTTTGTGTCACGGGACAACCAGCGCACCCGCGACATCCTGCGGGCCATGTTCGAGTCGCCCGAGGCGTTCTCCGAGGCCGTGGGCCTGCCCATACAGCACTGGGACGACATCGACTCGGCGCAGTTGAAGCTGCACCTACAGACCTCGCGGCTGTCTCACCTGTTGCCGGCGCCGCTCGTGCGTGTCAACACCGACGCGCGCAACTGGCTGCAGTCGGTGTACCTCACACTGCACCGCCTGAACGACGACTGGGGAACCCAGTTCACTTCTTGGGATGAGGTGGTGGGCGACGCGCGCGACGCCACACAAGACGACATCGACAAGTTGCGCGGCATGCTGATGGACATCACCGCCAGACTGCTGGAACCCCTGCCCGAGCCGGAAGCATGGGACCTCGAGGTGAAACCCGTGCCGGACCACGGGCTCGTCGAGGTCGTGTTCGCACACCTCGCGCAGCGCCGCGGCGTGCCCGAGGCCTACATGTTGTTGCTGCGCTACCTCGCGCGGTCCGCCGAGGACGGCACGTTCACGCCACTCCCGCCCGGCAAGCACTCGACGGACAAGACCGCCATCCACGCATTCATCGCCGACTTCTACCCTTCGCGGGAAGACTTCCTGCGAGACTGGCCCACGCCGCCACGCATCCCCGCCACCACCACGCCCTCGGTTGAAAGCTTCCAAACTCTTGTGGGGCGCATACCTAAATGAGGTTCCTCATCTCCAGCCCCAACAAGCAGTTCCTCAACACCGTCAAGGGCGTGTTCCGCCACTCCAGGTGCAACAACGTGTGGGCCATCACCGACATGGACCTGAACGACCTGGACGCGCGACGCAGACTCCCGGCCGGCACCATCTGGCTGCGTCCCAGCGAAGACCAGCAGGGCCACGTGCGCCACGTGGCCGGCGAGATGGTGATCTCCGTCCCCATGCTAGAGACCTTCCAGTCCTTCCAGTCGGCACTCGACATCCTCGACAGCGTGCAGACCCACCGCAGCGTCGACTGGGTGGCCGTCACGCCCTTTGGTCTGCCCGAGCCGTTCACCGCGACCCAGATGCGGGATGCATACATTGCCTTCTGCTATAAATACCCGCCACTCACGCGTCTCCAATAAACCACCCGAAATTCATTTCATTATTCAAAACATGGCCCAGCCGTCGTGGTACAAACTGCTCGAGGCGCGCGACGACTTTTCCGAGCCGTTGTTGCGCGAGAACCCGGGCCGCTTCGTCATCTTCCCCATCCAGCACAACGACATCTGGGCCATGTACAAGCAGGCCGTGGCCTCCTTCTGGACCGTCGAGGAAGTGGACCTCGTGCACGACCACAAGCACTGGGAGGACCTCACGGACAACGAGCGCCACTTCATCTCGCACGTGCTCGCCTTCTTCGCCGCCAGCGACGGCATTGTCAACGAGAACCTGTGCATGAACTTCAGCAACGAGATCCAGGTGCCCGAGGCCAGGTGCTTCTACGGCTTTCAGATCGCCATCGAGAACATTCACTCGGAGATGTACAGCCTGCTCATCGACACCTACATCAAGGACCCCGCGGAGAAGGACCACTGTCTGCGCGCCATCGAGACCATCCCGTGCGTCACCAAGAAGGCCAACTGGGCGTTGCGCTGGTGCGACGCGGAGGTGGCGTCGTTTTCCGAACGCCTGGTGGCCTTCAGCATCGTCGAGGGCATCTTCTTCAGCGGCTCCTTCTGCGCCATCTTCTGGCTGAAGAAGCGCGGATTGATGCCCGGGCTGTGCTTCTCGAACGAACTCATCTCCAGGGACGAGGGCCTGCACTGCAAGTTCGCGTGTCTGCTGTACGCCAAGCTGAACCACAAACTCCCCGAGGAACGCGTGCACGCCATTGTGGCCGAGGCCGTGGAGATCGAGAAGGAGTTTGTGTCCGACTCGCTGCCGGTGAACTTGATTGGCATGAACGCGCGCACCATGTGCCAGTACATCGAGTTTTGCGCGGACCGGCTTCTCGGGGACCTGGGCGCGGAGAAGTTGTACGGCACGCCCAACCCGTACGAGTGGATGAACATGGTAAGTCTGCAGGGCAAGACGAATTTTTTCGAGAAGCGGCTGAGTGAGTACGCAAAGGCCGGCGTTGGCGTCAAGCGGGAGGAACAGGTGTTCTCGTTGGACACGGACTTTTGAGTTGTTCTTAATTTACAATAAATTTCGCTTGTTTCCACGAACCCGTGTTCTGGGACGGTTCCCGCGCGCAGCGTTCCGTAACCTTTCATTTTTCACCCGGGATATAAATCACAACTTCATGAAGTTTTTTCGGCGCAGAGTGTCCACGCCCGACACCACCATCCCTGCCGACACGTCGCGCAAGCTCATCGATTCCCTGACGTGCGTGATTTGCCTCGAATTTATGGCGGACCCGTGCGTGTTGAGTTGCGGCCACTCCACATGCGTGACGTGCTGGCACGAGTGGAGGGAGAACAACAGCACGTGCCCCATGTGCCGCGCCCAGTCTTCCGAAGTCAAGTTGCAGTCGGCCATCCTGCACATGGTGGCCCAGTCGCTGGCGAGCGTGCAGCCGTGCGGCGAACGCATCCTGGTGAAGAACCGACATCAGCACGAGCGCGAGTGCGACACGTGTCTACCCAAGCGCTCCGCGCACATTGTGGCGTGGTTGTTGAACAAGAATGTAGCGTGGGAGAACCGGCAGATCCGGCTGTTGAAGTTTAAGCGGGGCCTGGAGTGGCAGACCGGGGACACATCCAACTACCGACAGCACGGATCGGTGCGGGTGCGCAACGCGATTGCGTCGTGTCTACGCACCGACACGCCGGTGCCCGACTTCGTGGTGCGGTGGGAGGAACGGCACCGGAACGAGTTTGGGCGAATCCAGGTGCCGCTGCGTGTGAGGTCGTGGCTGGACGGGGCCGAGATGCGGTTTAGATCGGTGTAGAAACTTGTAACAATAACTTTTTGTAAAATTATTTGAAAGTAATAAACCACATGTTGAATGTACACGTCACCCCGGGGAAACCCACCGGGATTTTGTTCAAGCGTCTGAGGGCTCGAAGCGCGCGATCGCGTTGCGGATGTTGTCGCACATCAGCGCTGTGGTGCGCGCGTCACCGGTGGTGGTGCGCGCAAAGCTGTGTTCGTAGTGGCGCCACAGATTGGGGTCCGGCATCTAAATAAATTTATTGCAACTGAATAAATGTCTCTTCTCCGCGGCCAGCACGGCTCCCAAGAGCGCCATGATTTCGTCCCCAGCACGGGCCAGTTCGCATCCAAGGGCAACTACCTGGACCCCAACCAGCCGAGTGCGCTGGGTGTCGAGGATCGCAGCCGCTTCCGCCCGCAGTCGTTTGTGGCGCCCCGACAGGTGGAGCTGATGCAGGGCGCGCTCACAACCCCGGGGGCTGCCAACTACACGGGACGAGAGGAGCCGCAGGTGCGCGCGGCGGGCGGGTGGTTCATGAGTCGCTAGACACCAGTGGAGACGCGCAGAAAGTCGCGCACCACACCCGGCTCGATGCGGGCGTTCAGCTCGTGCACGATGGCGAGTTTGGACGCGTCTCCCAGGTCCTTGGGCGCGTTGTACAGCACGCGCACGCAGTCGGCGCGGTCCGACTTGCACAGCTCCACGATGCGCGAGAACACGGCTTGAAACCCGGACCGGTTCTTCAACTCGGCATCCAGAGCCTCGCGCGCCTGCTCCTCCCCCACCGGAAGCATGGTGATGTCCACGTTGTTGGAGTCGGGCAGGAAATGCAGCATCAGGAACCCGTTGGCGTCCCGAATCGCATCCACGGTCTCCAGCGTGTGGTAGGCCGTGCGCGTGATGGTACCCAGCCGCAGCTCGTCCTTCGCGACCCCGGTGGGGGCGAGATGGAACGCCCAGCTCTGGCCCTCGTCGTGCCACACGTACACCGTGCTAACATGCGAGTAGTCGCCCGGGCCCGAGTCCTCCTCGTGAACTTCCACGGGGGGGTGTACCGAAACCATGTTTAGAGATTAAGGCACATATAAAAGCGGGGGTTTCAAACGAATATATTATTAAATCATACTTTTTAGGGGCATTTCCACCCCGCGGTAACCATCGTAATGCAAATGTAGAGTGCGAAATAAATTAAAAGGACTGGGCTGCGGCAGGGCCAGTAACGTCATCAGCACGTCCAGCAACACGTCGTGGCGGTCCGCGGTTGCGAACTTGCCGCTGGTGTAGGTGTCCATGTACATGATGACGATCGTGGCCTGCTGCGCGTCGTGCGCCGCGCGGCACTTCTCGACCAGGTCCTTGCGGTGCACGTCGTGGACGCGCAGGGTACCGGACACTTGCTGTATCACCACACGCACCCCGGACACCGAGGTGACGCTCAACTCGTTCCCGCAGCGTTCAAACGCCACACCCTCGTGGTGCAGTACCGTGTCAAGACTGTTGCGGGACATGATGGGCTTGATCGCGCAGTCCCGGCACAGGCGGCGGTCCACGTAGAACCGCGGTTCGTGCATGAGCCACTGCTCGATGTTCCCGCACGAGAAGCACGCCATCATCGTCATGGAGGGCTCCGCGTCGTCGGAGATCATGATGTGGTGTCCGCACATGCGGTTCATGGAGGTGCCGAACCGCGCCAAGGCGTGACACCCCTTAAACGAGCACGTGCGCTCCGGAAACGTCATGGTGCCCGAGGGGGTGTGCAGATTGCAGTACATGGCACGCATCCCAGGGAAGCCGTACCACGGCTTGTTGGTGCATCGGAACATCGCACACACCGGGGGTCTCCTCTCTAATATGTGCATGAGCTTCGGTAGACGGTTGGAACGGTAGCTCACGGAGCCGCGCTTCATGGAAAGTTTTTTATGAACTATTTTGAAAGTGACTTAAAACGTTACGTAACATGCAGATTTTTCTCGACGACCGGAGTCTGTTCCGGTACTCGCTCATGAACCACGAGACGCACGCGCGTCTAGTCCCCGAACTCGACCGAAGACTCGCGCGCCTGCCGCTGGACCAGGCCGTGTGGAGCCAGCACGCGATGCGACAGTTTAAACCCACAACCCTCATACCCACCATGTACATCCCGCCCGATGTGATTCCCATGCTCACCGAATACAACATGAGTGCCGACATGATGGCGTGGGCGGCGCACTCCGGACACCTGGACATGGTAATCGCGCTGCGCGACCAGGGCTGGAGTATCCACGACGTGTCTCTCAACGCCGCATGGGGGGGCCATCTCGACATCATACGCTACGCACACCAGCACGGATCTCCCTGGAACTCCTTTGTCATGGCCGACGCGGCATGGGGGGGCCACCTGGACGTCATCCGGTACGCGCACGAGAACGGCTGTCCCTGGAATCGGAGGACCTGTCCCAACGCCGCTCGGGGGGGACACCTGGACGTGATTCGGTACGCGCACGAAAACGGCTGTCCCTGGGGGAACGACACGTGTTCATACGCCGCGCAGGGCGGCCACCTTCGCGTGCTGCAGTACGCGTATGACAACGGATGCGCGTTCGGCCGCGACACGTGCGAGCTTGCGGCCACGGGTGGACACCTCAACGTGCTTCGGTGGCTGCGCGCCCACAACTGTGCGTGGGGCATGACGTGCGGCGCCGCCGCCAAGGGAGGACACCTCCACATCCTGAAGTGGGCGCGCGCCAATGGGTGTCCGTGGGACAACTACACCTGCGCCTTCGCGCGCAGGTATGGACACACCCACGTGTTGAACTGGGCGCGCAACCACGAGTGCACCGACTTCATCTGGCCGCATGTGGCCACACCCATAACCCAAACTCCATGACAAAGTTCGCGTTCCGTGCGGAACAACCCAGGAGATCCGTGGGTACCAACACCGCTTCCGCATCTAGACCTAGACTCATTGAGGCCATCATCACGTCCGACACAGCCACCATCGCGAGGATGACGTGGGCACCCGCCGACGTGCCCGTGGGGATGTACATCCTACCCGAGATGATCACCTTCCTGGCCCGCTGCGGCTACACCTTCCCGCGCGCACTGCTGCATTGGGCGGCAACCCACGGACACATGGACATGCTGCATGCCGTGCGCGAGAACGGGTGTGAGTGGGACGCGTCGGTGTGCGCGGCCGCCGCCGGCGCGAACCGCCTGGAACTACTCGCGTCGTTGCGCAAACACGGGTGTCCGTGGGATGCCGACACCTGCGCCAGTGCCGCCGAGCACGGACACTTCAACCTACTCAAGTGGGCGCGGCGCAAGGGCTGTCCATGGGACGAGCGCACCACCGAGTGGGTGGCCAAGAGCGGCGACATCCACACTCTGCAGTGGGCGCTGCAGATGAACTGTCCGCGCAGCGAGGACCTGTCGGATCTGTGCGCCTACGCCGCCTCGGCGGGCCACATCGACGTGCTGGAGTGGCTGCGGGACCACGGCCACCCCTGGGACACGGACACGTGTTCCATGGCTGCCGCCAACGGACAGCTGCACGTGTTGAAGTGGGCCCGGGAACACGGCTGTCCGTGGAACGAGTTTGCGTTGTTTTTTGCGCGTGACAGCGCACATCGTCATGTTGTAGAATGGTGTATTGAAAACAAATGTCCGGGCTATGACGAATAAACTGAATTAAACTTATACACACTCGACTCCGCATCCACCGCATACACGCGCCGGGATGCACTAATGTACCACAACGTAAACACGGCGTCGTCCAGCGGAACGCGCTTCATCACCACGGCGTGCGGCGGGAAATGTCTGCACGCGTACACCAGGTCCAGGAACGAGCCAATGTGGCCGTGACGGCCGGGCGTGGCCTCGAGTCGCTCCACCGAACCGATTTCCTTGGCCAGCTCCTGGAAACTCATGTCGACACGATGCATCTCTCTAGGAATTCTGGTACCCGTCGTAGAACAGGTACACCACGCGCATCTCGCTCGGGCTCGTCGCCAGACAACTCTGTACCGTGTCCAGCAACACGCGGTGGCGCTCGGCGGGACTCGGGTCCAGCTTCACGCCTGCCGTCACGTACTCGTCCGGGTTGTACCGGATGAACACTTGGGGGCTCCCCAGGAAATCCTGCATCTTCAGCATGCGCGCCATTTCACTCTCGGGGGTGTACACCCCCGACGTGTGCGCGTACTCGTCCACCTCCAGAATCACCCCACCCGGGAACAGAAAGTCGGGCTGTAGCCCGCACCCGAGTGGTTTGTCGTAGACGAACTCCAGTCCCGCCTGCTCCAGCACGTGCCTCACCACGCGCTGCTTCCCGCAGCGCACATACTTGCGCACCCCCGGGCCGTCGCACACCTCGCACGTGCCGGACTCGCCCAGCAGTTCCACGCGCCCGCACACACACTCTCGTCGAACCAAGTCCCGCTCTCCCTCCAGGTGGTGGGCCTCGCAGTGCAGCGCGCGGGAGTTGCCGTACACCGCCGGCGACGTGCACGCGTCCGCTTTGCACGGCTGCTTCGGGTACGGGATCGACCCGGCCTTCAGGTGAATAGCGCAGGTGTCCGGACTCTGCCCCGGGAAGCCATACCATGCTTTCGTGTTACAGTAGTCGCACCGACGGGTGAATAGCGTGTCGTCCTCGAGTGCATGGTCCTTGCAGCGCACTCGCTTCCCATCGCTTCCCCCGAAGTTTGCGCGAGACTTGCACCCTCGCACCACGCAACATCTGTTTCGCACGTCCACCATGTCGGGTAGCATGTGTGTTTTGCACCGGGTCGCGAGCGTCTCGGGGATGCCGAAAGTGGCGGCCGTCGAGCACCCATCGAACTCGCACTTCTTGTGCGTCAAATCCGACATTGCGCGTGTCGCGTGCTCAGCGCACCGCGTGGGCTTGGTGGTCCCGAAACTTGGGTGCTTGTTGCAGCCGCGAGCTGTGCACTTGCGGTTTCGGTTCGAGATGTTAATGTCTCCCTCCACACGGTGTTGGCCGCATCGAATCACCTTGCCATCGGGGGGACCGAAGCAGGCGATGGTGCCGCACATGCAGCGCTTGTCCAGCACGTTCACCATGTCGGCCGTCTTGTGCGCCAGGCAGTACTCGGCATCGCCTCCGTGCACGCCAAACGTACGCGACTTCCGGCATGTCGGCTCCAGGCACGTCTTCACGTTCACGTTGAACATCCCCTCCTTGCGGTGCTTGCCGCAGTATTCGGGGTGCTTGTACTGCGTGCCGAATTGACTCCGGCTCGAGCACGTCTCTTCGCGACAGTACGCCTTCCCGGTCTTGGGCATGTTGGACTATGAACCACAGACGAATGCTACACACTGGATCGTTTCGAATCACTCCGAGCGATGCTGCAGAGACTCCCAGACACCGGGAACATTCCGGGCTCGTTCCACCAAACTGTTTGAAACGATTTTTTTCGGAACCGTAATCAAACTACACTAAAAACTAAAAATGGCAGCTTGCTTGGGTGGCGCATTGAATCAACTTGTCTCTCTCGGATTGGCCGATGGAGTTCTTACATCAAAGCCAGTAATTACATTTTGGCGTCACGTGATTAAGCGTTACACCAACTTCGCGTTGGAGGCGCACGACCTGGACTTCAACCAGGGCCAGGCTCAGTTCGGCAGCCAGCCCTCGTGCCAGCTGGACCGCATCGGCGACCTGGTGTACTGGATGTACGTGAAGATTAGCCTGCCCGGTATTGGGCTGGCGCAGGGCGGCGCGATCGTGGACCCCAGCATCAAGGTGGGTGGCGTGGCCATCGAGCCGTACTGGACGCACGCGGTGGGCCAGGCCGCGATCGAGCAGGCCTCGTTCTTCATCGGCGGGCAGTGCATCGACGAGGTGATGGGCGAGTTCATGTACATCTGGGAGGAGCTGAGCGGCGCGCCCGGCAAGCGCCTGGCGGAGATGACCGGCAAGTTCGACGCGGTGCTGTCCCTGCAGATGCTGTCGCGCCAGCCGCGCATCCTGTACGTGCCGCTGTACTTCTGGTTCACCCTGAACAGCGGGCTCGCGCTGCCCCTCGTGTCCCTGCAGTTCCACAGCGTCAAGGTGGCCGTCAAGTTCCGCCCCCTGAACCACCTGCTGAAGCTCACGTGCGGCGCGCTGGATGCGCCCAACAGCTTCACCCTGGCCAACATCCAGGACCGCGCGCAGTTCCGGCCCACCTACTACGCGGGCGCGGCCCAGCCCGTGGGCGACCTCACCGCGCTCTCCAACACCTCCATGAGCGCGCAGATCCTCGTCACCTACGTGTACCTGGACCAGAACGAGCGCGCCAAGTTCGCCGAGGGCGCGTTCGAGTCCGTCATCCCCCAGCACCAGCACCAGGTCATCACCGCGCAGCAGTCCGTGTCCACCGTGTCCGCCGTCGGCACCAACGCCGTGCAGTCCATCGACCTCAACTTCAACCACACCGTCATGGAGCTCTTCTGGGTCGTGCGCCTCAACGTGCACGGCGCCTTCTCCGCCGTCACCACGCCCTGCACCAACCTCTACAACGAGTGGTTCAACTTCGCCGGACCCAGCGACTTTGTCACCACCCTACCCATCGACCCCGTTGCCTCCGTGCGACTACTCCTCAACAACGCCAACCGATGGGAGGCGCGCGAGGGACGCTACTTCCGACTCGTCCAGCCATACCAGCACCACACCAACGTGCCCGATAAGTTCATCTACTGCTACTCATTCGCCCTCCAGCCACAGGACATCCAGCCATCCGGTACATGCAACTTCTCCCGCATCGACTCCACCAAGCTCGAAGTCACCCTCGATGGACGCATCTTCTACGGTCCCTCACAGGCAGCCGGCACCGACTCAAACAACTCCGCGTCCGTACATGTGTTCGCACGCAACTGGAACGTTCTGCGTTTCAAGTACGGACTTGGAGGGATGCGCTTTGCTTCTTAGTGGTCAGTATTTTTGGAATACTGCTTCTTATTGGTTGGATTATGGTTGTATACAAATCATGTACCCTTGGATGGTAATAAACTTGTTCATATAAATTATATATTATTTCTCAACTCAAAGACAAACGAGTTACAAAAAACGGTTACACCAATCGAATTACAACTGTTCGGGACGAGGCGGGTGAATGTACCCGTCGTAGAACAACTTGAATACACATGGTGTGTTGAGCTTTCCGCTGTCGCGCAGTAGGTGGATAACTCCGCGCAGCGTCTCGTGTCTCTCCGATAGTTTTAGGTTGCGTCCACCGGTGTACTCGTCGGGATTGTATCGAATGAACGCGTCGATGGACGGATCCGCGGAGACGATGGCTCTCATGCGCCCGACTTCATCCGGGTATGTACCCTGGTTGTACGTCGAGTACCTGGAATTCTTGTGCTGATTCTCATCCACCTCCATCACAACGGAGTGCGTGGGGAACTTGAGGATGAAGTCGGGTACCACGCCCCCCACGGCTCGCTCATGAAGGTACTCGATCCCGTGGGCGTCGAGCATGTGCTTGATGTTGCGCTGCTCGTACCCGCGTGTGCGCAACACCCAGTTGCCGCAGTGCTCGCACAACCCGTCCGCCAACACATCGACGAGATGGCATTCGGAGCATGCGTGTTCGACGAGCGAGATGTCGGAATCCACAGAGTGCTCGGGACAATGCACGGACTTGTGGAAGCTTCCGTGGGTGGCAAACTGGCGACACCCCGGCGACTCGCACGTCTTGGTGGGGTTGAAGAGTATCCCGTCGTGCCGGACCTTGTGTCGATCGCACCACTCGGGGAAGACGCCCGCCTCGGCGTAGTACGCGGGCGAGTCGCACCCCTGCTCGATACACCAGAATCGTTTGGTGTTGCGCATGCCCTCGAGTTTATGGGTGTCACACCGATCTCGCGTGTCACCCGGAAACGCGAACGACGCGGCACCCCTGCACCCCTCGAAGGAACATAACGCGTTGTTAGTCAACTCCATTCCGAGTTCCTTGCCATGGAGAGCGCAGTGGGTGCGCGTCTTGGTTCCCCCGGGCCCGAACGAAGCAATGACATCACACCCTTCTGTCTCGCATCGCTTGGAATGGACATCAACGTACCCAACGAGGTTGCGCGCATGTTCGCCGCAGTACTCGGCCTTGCCACCGACGTGTCCGAATGTTGCTTGCTTGCCGCACTCGGCGGAACTGCATCGCACCCCCGCGAGGTGCTGCATGTGTTCGTCACAGTGCTGCACGCAGAATTCGCGGGCACCCGCCTCCGATCCAAACGATGCGGTGACGTTGCATCCGTCGGCCGTGCATCTGCGCGTGTCCGCCCCGATGCCGGTTTGGGCTCGCGCCGCCTGCAGTTCCCCGGAGGCCCACCTTCTTGCCTGGTTTTGCAGCGAGCGCACAAAGGAGAGGCCCTTCTGGTAATTCTGGTGCCAGATTTGGAATGCCTTGTTCTGTTCTTCTTTGCTGAAGAAATCCTTGCGTTTCCGAGGATCACTCCCCCACCCCTGTTCGGCGAGGGACTGAAGCCATTGTTCGCAGGTGAGCAGCGTCTCGCGTCTCCAGAACGCGACGGTCTGCGCGTGTTCACCGGCCGTCACGAACATGTCGGCCGTGGGCGCGCGCTTGCCCCACCCATCGACTCGGGGGTAGTCTTGCTTGCGCATGGCCTTCCACGACTCGAACGTGTGTTTCACTGCCTTCTTCCTGGCCACCGCCTCCCTGACGGCCTTGGCCTTGCAGTCGCCACAGGTGGCCCGACCACCCCATTCATTGACGTGGTTCCGGACCGCCTCGCACCCTTCCGTCTTGCACAGCTTTTTGTAGGGCTTGGATGTGTTGGACGTTTTGTCTGTCTTCGGCATGTGAATTGTGATTATGAGCCGGGATTGAGAGTAAATGTATCAACCAATGAGAAAGAGAGGGTGTACCACGTGTTACGAAACGCCTTAACTAGTGAAGACATTGAACCCCCCGAAGGGGTTTGAAAAAGTTTGAGTTTGAATATTTTTATTGAAATGAAATGAAGTTAATAATATTGAGTGCATCCGTTCTCACGAGCCCACTTTAAGATATCAAGGTGGCCGTTGTCTGCCGCATATTTACATGTGTACTTATCCCATGGACACCCATTCTCCCGAGCCCACTTCAACACATCCAGATGGCCGTGGGTTGCCGCAACTGAACATGTGTTTTCATCCCATGGACACCCATTCTCCCGAGCCCACTTCAACACATCCAGATGGCCGCTGCCTGCCACCGAGAGAGACGTGTTTTCATCCCATGGACACCCATTCTCATGAGCCCACTTTAACATTCGAAAGTCGCCGTTTTCTGCCGCGACGATGCACGTATTTCCATTCCACGGACACCCATTCTTCCGAGCCCACCTCAACACCTCCAGGTGGCCGTTTTCTGCTGCCCCGGTACATGTATATTCGTTCCACGGACACCCATTCTCACGAGCCCATTTCAACATATCCAGATGGCCGTACTTTGCCGCAAAAAAACATGTGTAATCATCCCACGGACACCCATTCTCCCGAGCCCACTGTAACACCTCGAGATTGCCTGTGGATGCAGCATATAAACATATATCTTCTTGATGTATATACCAGTCACAAATCCATTTCAAGGTTTCGAATTGGTGTCCGTCGATTGCGTTGTAAAGCATAATATTCATCCAGCTATCAAGGAGGATATTCTCCGAAAACAAGGTGTACAGCCATTTCAGCACTTCTATACGTCCGTGTTTGGCAGGTTCTCCACACATATCTTCGTTCCATTCGCAGTCATTTTCATAAGCCCACTTCAATACCTCAAGATGGCCTTGTCTTGCCGCTTCGGTAGACGTGATTTTGTTCCAATGACACCCGTTCTCACGAGCCCACTTCAACACCTCAATATGGCCCTTGCCTGCTGCTATATCACATGTTTCTTCACTCAACGGACACCCATTATCATGAGCCCACTTCAACACCTCAAGATGGCCATTGCGTGCTGCGGCATCGCACGTGTCTTCATCCCACGGACACCCATTCTCACGAGCCCACTTCAACACCTCAAGATGGCCATTGCGTGCTGCGGCATCGCACGTGTCTTTATCCCACAGACACCCATTCTCACGAGCCCACTTCAACATCTCAAGATGGCCATTTTCTGCTGCATATTGACACGTGTCTTCATCCCACAGACACCCATTCTCACGAGCCCACTTCAACATCTCAAGATGGCCATTTTCTGCTGCATATTGACACGTGTATTCATCCCATGGACACCCATTCTCACGAGCCCACTTTAAGATTTCAAGGTTGCCGCCGCGTGCCGCCGAGAGACACGTGTATTCATCCCACGGACATCCATTCTCCCGAGCCCACTGCAACACCTCGAGACGGCCTCCGAATGCCGCACCCGAACATGTTTCTTCATCCCACGGACACCCTTGGGCGCGTGCCCACTTCATCACGTCGATATCACCTCCCTGTGCTGCATATTGGCACACTTCCGATAATGGTATACTCCCGTTGTTGATGGCCCACTGGAGTCTCTCCACGGAATTGCACAACTCTTCCACTGGCGGAGTGCCGTTCAAGTGTGGGATGAAGGACAGGATGTCGGCGTCTCGCACCGACACAGAGCTCCGTATATTTGGTGGCGTCATGTGTCTCGTGAGGTACGCGATCTTGGCGCACACAACTTCGATGATGGTGTCACTCATGATGTAGTCGGCGGCGGCCCAGCACCGGTGCAGGGTGGGTATGTCGTCTGGAACGATATCGAACAGCGGTCCCAATTCCTGGGGTAGATTCGGGGACACCGGGTTGGACAATGTCACCTCGGTGAGGTGGTTCATGATGTTGGCGATGTGTCCCAGGATGTCAGGGTCGACATTCGGTAGAGGCAAGTCCTCGTCGACTTCCACCTCCTGGAGCAGTGTTGAATACTTGCGCTTACACTCGGGTACGTGGAAGGACGTGTTACCATGTGCGATGAGTTTCATATTTTGAAAAATGAGAGTGAAGTGGGATTTGAATTCGAACGTTTCGTAACTGTTTATTGCCTGCGATGGAACAGTTATGGGGTGTTAATTTGTGAATATTGTTTTCCAGCTGTGTGATCCTCGCGCTCTCCGATTATTGTCCGAAGTCCACCCTTATGTTTGAGGCAAGAACAAGGGACATACAAAGGTCCTTGAAGTGAATATGGGCGTTTAATGTATTTTAGCAATTGCAGACTTAAACTCAGACATCGCGCTGATTACATTGAAATGTAAAACTGTAATAAAACTAACACTTTTTCCTAAGCTCGGAGTTGAGCCTCGCGATCTCCCGTGTTTGTACGTGTAGATAATGCATTGTCTGCTCATCCTTCTTTTGGAGCCGCAACTTCCATTCACTCTCTACAAGTTGCAACCTCCTGTTTGCATGCAGCAGCTCCCACTTCAACCTAGTAACGTCGGAAATGGAGTTGCGCGTTTCCGTGTTCAGGTAGTGCAGGGTCTGCTGTTCCTTGTCGTCGGATCGCTTCTTCCATTTGACCTCGGTGTCGTGCAGTTGTTTCTTCAGCACCCGGTTCTCCGCCGTGAGTTCGCGCACCTTGGCCCGGAGTAGTTTTGCTTGGTTGACTTTTGCGCTCATTGAAAAATGTGATGGCCAGTGTGCACGTGGGTGTAGCGTTACGGAACACTCTCATAATCCAAAATGGTTCGCGGCGCGTTCATCCTGTTCGAAGGCGTGGACAGGTCCGGGAAGACCACACAGGCATCTCGACTGGTGCAGCACCTGAACGCGACGGGGCGTCCGTCGGTGTCGCTGAAGTGTCCGGACCGCACGACCGCGACCGGCACGCTGCTGAACTCCTACCTGCGCCGCGAGGTGGAGCTGAATGACGTGTCGGTGCACCTGCTGTTTTCCGCCAACCGATGGGAGATGTACGCGTCTCTGCTGAAGTACCTGCAGGACGGGGTGAACGTGGTGATGGACCGGTACGTGTACAGCGGGGTCGCGTTCTCGGCGTGCAAGCGCGGCATGAGCTTGGAGTGGTGTATGAACGCGGACCGCGGGTTACTTCGTCCCGACGTGGTGCTGTACCTAGACGTGCCCGACACCCGCTCCCGGCCTGGGTGGGGCGAGGAGCGGTACGAGACGCCCGAGTTCCAGGCGCGTGTGCGCGACACGTTTGCGCGCCTGATCCGCACCGAGTACGTGAACTGGTGTGTGGTGGATGCCAGCCAATCCGCAGACGACGTGGAGGTCCGGGTCCGTGACGTTGTCGACGCGCTCGTATTGGGCGACATAGGCTATATATAGACGGTTACGTAACGTTCAATGAATAAAACAGTGTCCGTTCATAAAGCAAACATGGGCGACGCCAAGATCCTGTTCAGCTTCCAGCAAATGTACATGCGGGACCGTCTGCTGGTCGATAAGATGAGTGCGCACGCGCTGGAGAGACACCTGGTTAAAGAGTGGGAGAATTTTGCGCGCAAGCAGATAGCGACCCTCAACCTGATGGTTCTCCCGCGCGTGTCGAACAAGTCGTACGAGGAGGTGCGGTCGCTGATATTCCGCATCGAGGACACGGTGCGCAACTACGACACGGTGCGCGGCATCCTGAAAGCCGTATCGACCTCGGACCGTCCCAACGTGGACTTGATTGTGCAGGCCCACGAGTACATCATCAAGCCCGATTGCATGGGGTGCGAGCAGTGCGGCCGCCACAAACAGGCGAACATGTTCACTGTAGTGAAACGTTTGTGACACGCGTGTAAAAAGATTTCAATAAATTGTATTTTATAAAACCCCGGGTTGAAACATTTACACAACATAATCGCTGTAAAAGTCGTGAAGGCGATATTCGAACAACACGATGCCCTTTACAACGGCTTGAAGCGCGAATCCCATCATAAAGTTGGTGACGGCCAGCACAAACGCGAATTCGGTGACGCCGTCCACCCGACACATGGCCTCCATCTGCATCCCGATGAACAGGTTGAACGCCACCGACACGATCCCGAACATAAGGTAGGCACACCCCACAACCAGCTGCGTGCGCACCATCATGAAATAGAATTATGAGCTAGTCATCCTCCCCCGTGCTCTCGTCTTCGGATTCCGATTCGTTCATCCGTACGGACTTACTGAGTTCTTCGCGCAACAAAGTATTGGATTCCTCCAGCATGACTAGTTTGGCCTGTGTCGCGTCGTTGGTCTTCTTCAGCGCCTCGTATTCGTTCCGGAGTTCAGCGAGGCTGGCCTTTGAACACTGCACGCACACATTGGTGTGGTCTGCCGCGGCGTCGCATCCGTTGATGATGAGTCCGCACGGCACCGTCCTGGGGTAAGTGCGCAGGAGCGCGAGCAATATGGGGTCCTGGTAGTTAATGTGACGCGTCTTCTGCCGGCACGTGGGACACGAGTACTGGTCGTCCTTGATGCATTTCTGGATACACTGGAGGCACGCCGAGTGAAAGCAGGGCATGGTAATAAAATCCCGGGCCAGCAGTTCCTTGCACGCCCCGCACTGCATCCGGACAACATCAACATTCACACCCAGCGACTGGACGTACACGGTCTTGTTGTCCTCGAGGCGCCGCCGCACACGTCGGGATATCCAGGCACGTTCGGGCATGTTAGAATAATGAGAGCGAAGTGGGCTGTACATCCAGTTTAAATCTTATTGGACATCATTTTCCAAAAATGTTCGGACCCGATGTACCGATGGTGTTTGTGGGCCTGGTGCTGAACGCGTGCCTGTACGTGAGCATGGCCGTGGTTGCGCTGTGGCACAGCTACCCGTACGTGGGCACGGTGTGTTCCACCGAACTCTGGGTATACGTGTTGGTGATGCTGTGTCGCGTGTGGTTGTCGATCCTGGTGCCTCCGTCGCGATGGTCCATGGGCGTGCTGGCATACGTCGGGATTGTGGCACTCGCGTACGAATCCGCGGACGAGACATGCGACGTGTTACGGTCGGCCGGCGTGGTGACTGTTGTGTTGAATATATTTATTGTGATTTTGCTGTCAGAATAAATCGATTATCTTTTACGCGGAACCATGCGGTACTGCACCGCGGGGTTCACCCTCGACCGCTGGGTGTTGGCGCGCACTGCCTTGGTGGCGGGCGCGCCGTACGCAGGCGGGATCTTCACCGGCAGCCCGCCCTGCACACTGGCCACGTTGCACATGCTGGCGGCCATGTCGTCTCCCGTCATCACCTGACACCCAGCCATGGCCGAGCTCCCCGCCATGTCGATGGGGGACCAGTACTCGGTGTGGGGGCTGTCCACGCCGTAGCCGGTGCGCGGATCGGTGTTGGATGGGTACGGCAGCGGGTCGTCGGCGAGGGCACACGAGGAGATGTTGCCGGTGGTTTGGTCGATGAGACTGGTGGAGCAGCCGGAGGGCGCCACGTCGCGCGTGCCCATGAGTCGGGGCTGGAAGCTGTCGTCACTGATGGACGGACCCATGTAGTTGTTCTGGTCCGCGAACCGGGAAGGTGCGTACCTCACGTCTCCCTGCGCGAGCACAACCTGCTCGGCGGAGGGTCCGTAACTGTTGAACGCGGGGTCCATCTGCTTGGACGCCCTCTGTGCGGCGATGGAGGCGGGGTAGCAGGCGCCACCCGCCACGTCCGGCCTGCCGGCGGCGGTGTTGATGCGTCCACAGTCCACGCCCAACTCCATGGTATCGTTAAAAAACTGCCGGTTTGCCGCGTCGTAACTGATGGCATCCACAGTGGAGGTTCCGTAGTGCGCCTTGGTGCTTGCGTTGTCCCGGGAGTACACCTGGTCGATCTCGCCAAACATGTTGGCGCCCACGGGCGCGCCGATAACATTGGCCTGCGACGGTGTAAATTGATACGCACTCGTGGTGGAGCCTAGAGAGGACATTTTTGTATTTTGACTAGATTTTATTACGCGCTGCCCGTGGTGCAATAAACATTATGCCTGAGCGGTGTTGCGCGGAATAAGATGCGGGTCCTTGGCGTGCAACTGGTCCACGGACAGGAACTTAATCATTTGGTTCCTGGCGTTGAGCGGCTGCAGCATGCCCTTGTCCCCCACGGTGCCTCGCTGCAGCCGCTTGCAGCTCAGGTTCCCGTGGATACCGTACAGTCCGTGATTTCGGATGTGGTCCCGCATTTCGCTGTCCGACGGCGGCAGCGGTGGGTCTCCGCACGTGGGCAGGCTGTCCGTGGGTTTGGGTGCAACCTTCAGGGTGGGTTTGGGTGCAACCTTCAGGGTGGGCCCCGACTTGCCTGGTGTCAGTTTCGGCTTGCGCGGCTTGGATTTACGCGGAGACTTGGCTTTGCGGGGCCCCACCGTGACACCACCTCCGGGCGAGTACTGGTACACCTCGTCGTCGTGCACGGCTTCCGAGGGTATGAGTGTGAGTATGATGAGCAGGGTTGCGAGCAGAGACGTCACAATCGACAGCATCTGATGCTTGGTTGCGATGAGCACGACGCTGCTGGTGAGCGCGGCAACAATGAGCGCGTTGATTAAACCAGGGTTCATTTGTGTGTGATGCCGTTTTTATTTCTTGGCCAACAATCCCGTGATGGCGGCCATCATGCCCGACGGGATCTCGTCGGAACCCATCTGAGACACCATGGAGGTGAGGGATGCGATGTTGACGTCACCCGACTCCAGGGTTTCGCCAAACGCCTGCAGGTCTTCTTGATTGATGGCACTCCCCACCTCCTCGGCGATGCTCATGACGTTCACCTCGGAAAACGTCATTTCCCCGGATTTGATTCTGGAGGCGTACTTGGCCGAGGTGGTGGAGATGCCGACCTTCAGACTGTGCGGCATCATGCCGAGCAGGCTGGACATCTCGTCGGGCATGCCCTGCAGGTTGTCGATGTCCACCGCATCGGGGGTGTCGTCCGGCGCGCCGCAGAAATGGTTGAGGCGCGTGATGTATTCCCAGATGGTGTCCCTGGTGTCGGCGTCCATGTCCTTCCACTTGGCGGGCAGGTCGATGTCGTGCAGGAACTTGATGTTCTCGGCCAGCAGGCTTTCGTCTCGCCGCGCGCAGCGCTCGTACCAGGGAGACATGATTTCGTCGTAGCCCTTGACGGCCCGCTCCCCAATCTCGCGCAGGCGGGGGCCCGACACTCCCGACACCTGCTTGCGAAACATGTATTCGTACCCACGCACTTTGAGACACTCGGGGTACACCTCCTTGAGCGAGCTCAGGAACTCCTGCATGGTGTGCATAAATTGTTCAACGTCCATGTCGTTTCTGGTACGCTAAAAATAAAACTCGCGTATCAGAAACGCGCATGAGGTGCGAGCACCCCGACTGTAGACGCCGACTCGCTCTGAGTGACGAGTCGGTGCCGTGCAAGTGCGGGCGTAAGTTCTGCGGTCGGCATCGCTTCTACGACAGACACGACTGCGGGTTCGACTATCGCGTCGCGCCGACCACATCCGGTCCACAGAAGTTGCGCTCCAACGAGCATCAAGATTACTCAAACACCGCGTTCTAATTCCCCGGGTGTTACGCAACGTTTCTGGAATGTTCCCGCCCGACACCCACAAACCTCTCATAATTTAAACCACCATGATGTCCGCCTATGACTTCAACACCACGATCTACACTGACCCGGCCGCTGCACTGCGGCTCGTGCAGGACGCCCGATGTCACTTCAAGGCGTCGAGCTTAATCTCCGCCGTGACGATGGGTAACCACCAACTCGTGGACGTGCTGCGGTCCAAGGGGTGCGCGTGGCCGGCGTCGACGTCGCTGGCCTACATTTCCAACGGCAGCCTCGATGCACTCATCAAGGCGCACGAACAGGGGTGCCCCATTCACGCGGACGCGTTCGAGTGGGCGGCCCAGGAAGGGCACCTGGACATACTCCGGTGGATCCTGGAGCACAGCGAGGTGAATGAGCGCGCCAAGCTCGCCGCCCTGGGCTCGGCCGAGCACGGCAAGCATGAACACATTGTAGAATTCTTGCATTTGATTTTGCCAACTGCTTAAACAATAAACTTTTACCGCGCGTCGATATGCGTGCGTAATCAATTCTAAACACACCAACAAATGCCGCGGTGGACGTATGTGTTGACAATAGACTCCATATTGTCCAGAGCCAGTGAGAGCTCGTGCGAGGTGTTGGAAACGACGGCTTCGGAAGGCACGCTCTTGCAATGGGACAGCACAACCAACCGCATATCCACGTGGGGTGAGCCTTTCTGGTGGGTGCCCCACGCATTGGTGACGGCAATGTTGTCGTCCGTTGGAGCCACCATTCGCCTCCGGCTGTGTGTCTCCCCCGACGGCGAGTACGGGTTCCACGTGGACATGAACACGTCCCGCTTTTTTTCGGACATCCACTCGGCCGGAGAGGTGGCGGTGTGCCGCCTGTTCGCCATTTGGGAAAACCACGTGTGCGTGTCGCGCGCCATCCCTTTGTTGATTGACAGGGGCGTGTTCACCGCCAACACGCGCAACTGCCGGAAGCAGCTCACGCCCCTGCAGCGCAAGGCGGTGGAGTGGATGCAGGGCCGAGAGATGTTTGCGGGGCTCGACGTCCCGGTGGACACGGGCCTGCACGTGGACGGGACCAACTTCATGTTCTCGTTCCGGGACAACATGTTTGTGGACGCCACGCACCCCCAGAACCAACACATCGTGCTGAACGCGGCCGCGCTCACCGGGCACCGGGGCACGGGCAAGTCGCTCATCATCCGGAAGGTATTGTCGAGCCGGCTGGGGACCATCTCCCAGCCCAAGTTTCCGCTGTACGTGCACCACTCGGACTTGGTGGTTGTGCCGGACCACCTGGTGCAACAGTGGAAGGACGTGCTGCACCCTCCTCGTGTCATCACATCGAAGGAAGACGCGCAGGCGTGGCGAGCGCCCGCGGTGCCCGAGACCATGGTGTTGATCTCCTACTCGGCGGTGGTGCACGCGGTGCGCCACAACCAGGAACTGTTCGGGGAGTCTATCCTGGACCGGATTCAGCGACGCAAGGGCTCCCGCACTCGCACCATCGCCTCGGTGGTGTGGGACAGGGTGGTGATCGACGAGTTCCTGTCCACTCCCATGATACCGGTGTTGCTGAAGAAGTTGTCCTGGAGTTTCCTGTGGGCGCTGCAGGGCGGTGCCTGTAGCCGCGACGAAGTGCAGATCGTGAAGACGCTCTACTCGCCCGAGACGCCGTTTGGAGACATTATGAAACACGTGGTGTACAACTATCTCCCCATCGTGGTGCCCATCCAAACCCTGGACCAGAGTGTGGTGAACATCGATGCCAGCAGTGACGAGGTTCGCCTGCGGCAGTCTCTGAACAGCTCGGACAACTGGGTGTACCCTCAGTACAACAAGCGTGCATTCCGCGTGGTGGAGTGCTGGGGGTCGGTGCTGGATGCGGTCCCAGAGGCCACCCCCGATGAACCAGTGGGGCTCGAGTACACCAACGACGACCAGTGGTTGTACCCGCACGAATACTTTGGGAGTATGCGGATAACCATCAATGGAGAGGAGATAAGCATCCTTGGGATGGAAGGCGAGGAGTACGAGTACGGGGAGGATGAGGAGGAGGAGGATGAGGAGGAGGAGGATGAGGATGAGGATGAGGATGATGAGGATGATGAGGATGATGAGGAGGATGATGAGGAGGAGGATGAGGAGGACGAGGAATACGAGACAATGGAGGTTGAAGAGCTGGAGGTGGTTCCGTGCGAGAACTTTGTGAAGAGCCAGGTGGAGAAGCTGTCAAGTGGGGACATACCGCAATGTGCGGTGTGCCTGGACCGAGCCTGTAACACCATGATGAGCTGTGGCCACACCGTGTGCTTCATCTGTGCGGCATCGATGACTCAACTCCAGGACGCGCGGTGTCCACACTGTCGATTCCGGTTGGGTGAGACCCAACTGTTTGTGGTTGGGGACGCGTTCGCCCACTCCGCCGTGTCGTGGTTGTCTTCCGCCATCCGGGAGGCGCGTGGCAGTAGCGAAAATGTGTTCGTGATAGGGAGTAACCGTGAGGGGGTGGCCAGCATCCGTAGCGAGGTGGGTGAGCCCTGCATCGTGCACTCGAGCGAACTGGCGGGGAAGGTGGAGACCAACGTCTCGCATGTAATATTACTCGACAAGTCGGCCAAGGTCCCGGATATGGTGAGTCACCCCACGCAATGTTTGCGGGTGACGAGACTCCACGTGAATTTCCCCGCGGCCATGTAATATATAAATTTATAATTACGCATCAACAAATATGTCCCGACGTCCCGACGTAGTCCCGGCGGCTCCCGCCGCCACCGTGGTGAAGAGTACAACGGGCCCCAAGTCCGCGTGGGAGAACCCCAAGGTGAAGGTGGCCGCCATGTTGTTGGTTGCGGTGGTGGCCGGCGTGTTCCTGTACCGCACAATCCGCAAGAGACAGGTGAAGAAGGATAGTAACGCGCAGTCCAAGGAGGAGGAGGCGCAGCAGTGGCAGTCGAACTTCGAGTCGGCGCCCCCGCGTCCTCGGCCTCAGCCCCGCGCGCCTGCCCATGTTCACCCCGGGGTGAACGCGCGAAGCCTGCCGCGTCGCCAGAGCATGCCCAACGCCAACAACCAGGCGCAGGTTCCGCCCGCGGACGTGGGGGTTGCGGGAAGTCCCATGCAGATGAGAGCCGAGAGCACGCGCCCCATCCGCGAGGAGGGCTTCAGTGAGCTGCCCCAGCCCGACATCAATCCCAACCAAACCACTACCCCGGCCGCGCGCGCCGCCCCGGTCGCTCCCTCTGGGGCTGCAAAGGGAGATGGGTTTACAGCGGTGTAGACGCGTTGAATGCGCCGACTTGTTTTTAAAACGCACAATAAAACCATGTCAGAATGTTCAGAGTCCTCGGAAGATAACCATGTTGACATGAGTCACATTTGGGCGTCCCCGCCCGCATCGCCGGCGTCCCCCTCCGCATCGCTGGCGTCCCCGCCCGAGTCACCACCGCGCGCACACATACCGGGATACATCCGGGAACTGCTGCACGCGCTGGACACGAAACACGCGCTGTCCAAGGTGGACATTGACGACCAGCGGGACGTGCGCGCGTTTCTGTACGGCCTGAAGCGGGAGCGCGTACTCGAAGATCTCGTGCGCCTGCAGAAACTGCACGACTTGATGGCACCCAGCTTTCCGGTCAAGGATTTGGGCCTGGTGAAGGACCAGTACGCGCAGGTGGCGGCGGATCTGAACGATGTGGACCGTGGCAAGGTGGTCCAGCTCACGGCGGTGAAACAACGCACGGACGCGTTGAACGAAGCGGTGACGAAAGGTTTATTGGATGAACACCGGGACAAGACACTGTTTGGCTCTATTATTCGCTCGCACGCAAAGTCATTTACATCCACGACATCCGTTTGATTTGGGAGCTTTGGCGTACGCCTCGCGGGCCTGCTTCCACGCCGCTCGTAGTCCTACGGTACCATCCGTGTGCATGTGGTCTCGTGTGTTGGAGGACATGGGTTTTGGAGGCGGCGGTGGGGGAGGCGACGGTGGAGGTGGTGGCGGGGGAGGTGGTGGTGGAGGCGGTGCGGGTGGGGGAGGCGGCGAACTCGAGAGTGACGCGCGCACTCCAGTTGCCGAGTCCTCCGGGCTGGCGTGTTGTGACTGTAGGATCCTCAGCATTTATAGAATAAACAGTTTTTTACCCAACTGCAGGTTTACCGCGTTGTGTAGCGCGACCGTGTACCGATGTGCTGCCTGCTGCGAAGCAAAGTCGAACTGGGTGTGTCGGATGTGTTCCGACAGGTGCGCGCGGCACGCCTGGCACGGCAACACGTGTTCCCAGCATCGTAACAGGGCTTCGATCTTGTCGCCGCGCATGCGGTGAAGAATGCTCCACGCGACCGGGCCCCACACGGAGGTTGACACATCTCCCCCCACAAACTGCTGCATGACGATGTCCAGGTTCAGTGTGTGCTTCTCCACCTCGGTGTGGAACAGCGACACCACCACAAACGGGTCGTCGTCATACACCGGCAGCCCGCGGTCCATAACCAGCGTACACATTGTGTTCATGCGCTCAAACCAATCGCGCGGTGTTGGTTGCGGCGCGGCGGATGCGCAACAGTAGAGGAACTCAAGAAACTCGTGCATTATATGTGTAGCCCCCAAATTAATATGGGCGTAGTGCGACGAACTTTATTTTCTACGCGTTCAAAAAACATGTCCGGCGTATTCCGAGAACACGTGGCCACCGTAGCCAGCATCAGCAACTACGACTCCCAGGGTCCAAACTCCACCGGGGCCAGCTACAAGACCCAGCTGCACAAGTCGCAGACCGTGGAGTACGACTTTGCGGTGGACGGCGGTGCCGCGGGCAACATTAACCTGGCGCTGAAGTACCCCATCCCCGCCGGCTCGATTGTGTACGCCAGCCTGATGTACGCCACCACCACGTACGCGTCCGGTGGTGCCTCCACGGTGGAGGTGGGCATCAACGCGGCCACCGACATGAGTGCCGCGCCCGTCACGATTGCGCAGGTGAACGCTGGCTGGTACGAGCCCCGCGCCAGCGCGGTCGCGCCCGTCGTGGCGGCCGCCGAGGTCACTAACGTGATTTTTACGATCGCCACCGCCGCCGCGACCGCGGGTGTGGTGTCGGTGAACGTGCAGTACCTCGAGCCCAACGATGCTTAGAGAGATTAATAAATTTATTTGTTGTTTAACTTATTCAAAACACAGTGCTGATGGATGCACTCCAGCAAGTGCATGGTGAGTTCGTTCATGTCGTGCAGCGGCCGGATGTGCGTGGCCTCCAGCGTGCCGTCCGCGGATACCATGCCCGCCACGCAATGGTACTGCCCGTCCTTCCACGGCGGCGGCCCGATCTGCAGGTCCAGATCCAGCATCTTGTTGGACTCCTGTCGGATGCGTTCCTCCACATCGTCGACCACGCGCGTCGTCACGCAGTTGCGGGAGCCGCGCACCACCCCCGTGGAATCGTCGAGGTCGAACAACCACGACACGCGCGAGCCGGGCACGAACGTCAGTCTTCCCACGAGCATCACGACGTCCACATCGGGCGCGCTCCGCAGTTGACGCACGGTGAGCCTTCGGATGCGCAGCAGCTCCATTTGGGTTTATGACGATTCTCCGGCGGATATGTAAAAATGTGCCCCGAACCAATCGACGTCGACGGAAAATCTGGGTGGAATGAACGGCACGAATGGATGCTGAAACTGTGGGCCGAGGAATCCACCTGCCTGCGCAAGATGCACGAGATGAGCCACCTGAAGTTCGAGCTGAACAACCTGCAGCTCACGTTGCCGGTGATAATCATGTCCACGCTCACAGGCACGGCGAACTTCGCGCTGTCGTCCTTCACGGAGCCGTGGAAGACGCGCATCCCGGTGATTATCGGGGCGATAAACATCTTGTCGGGCATGGTTACCACCATCGCGCAGTACCTGCGTGTGAGCGAGAAGAGTGAGGGCCACCGCGTGGCGTCGCTGTCCTACGGTAAGTTGAACCGCAAGGTGTCGTCTGAGCTGGCGCTGCCCCGACACGAGCGGTCCGTGTGTGGGCTGCAGCTGTTCAAGCAGTGCCGGGCGGAGATGGATAAACTGGAGGAACAGAGTCCGGAGATCGGGGGAGACATTATATTATTGTTCGAAAAGCAGTTTGGGGAGAACTTGAATGAGTACGACATCGTGCGGCCTCCCAACATGAACCTGCGCCCGGTGGAGATCTGCACCAACGACGTGCGCGCCGACATGATGCGGCGGCGCTGCTCGGCCGGGCCGATTAGCCCGTCCTCGTCCACCACCTCCAAATCCAGGGTGGGCTGGGACGTGCTGACGCGCGCGCTGAAGCAGGCCAGGCCATCGCCCATCCCGCGCGAGATTGGGTTCACGCCGTCGTTTGATGGGGAGTCCAAACTGTCGGAGAAGTCCGAGGACGAGAACGTCTAGACGTAGTCGAGCGCCTGTCGGAATTCTTCTCGACTGAACCCGCACGCGGTCCAGTCCGGCAGGCGCGGCTCGCCGCGTTTGATGTGGTCCAGGTGGCACGCGGGTCCCTTCCGACACAGGCCGAACACGTAGTCCGGGCACGGCTTCTTGGGTACCGGCTTGCTCACGTGACGGAAGACGCACGTGTCTTCGTTAGAGCACTCCCCGTCGTAGTAGAACTTGCACACCGGCATGTACTCGGGCGCGGCGTTGTGCATGAACTCGCACTCCAGCGCGCTCTTCACGCACAAGCCCCGCAGCCAGTGGGTGCACGTGGAGTTTCGTTTGCGTCGCTTCGATGGGTTGTTGGCGTAGAACTGTTGTTCGTGCTGGCGCGCCTGCGCATCGAGCCGGGCCATGTGACTCTCCATGTCGATGGTGTCGTCGACGGGAGACTCGGGCACGCGCACCGCAGCCGGTTTGCGCACCCTTCCGCGGTGCACGCAGAAATGTTCCGAGAATGTCCAGTCGAGTGGTGTGGGTGTGGGTGTGGGTGTGGGTGTGGGTGTGGGTGTGGGTGTGGGTGTGGGCGCGGGTGTGGGCGCGGGTGCCGGCAGTCTCCTCTTCATGGGGGCATTCCGCACCACGTAGTTGCCCGAGTCGTCCTTCATGGCGTCCCCGCGCTCATCCTCGGCGACCCGACGCAGCAGAGACCTGGGGATGCCGTGGGGTCGG
>Ga0233444_10001301_pt1 | contig 28918 bp, 23 predicted proteins | sample SI_124_October20_6_FD_182792 | JGI IMG/M metagenome (GOLD analysis project Ga0233444, IMG submission 182792) | Seawater microbial communities from Saanich Inlet, British Columbia, Canada - SI_124_October2016_10_MG | ecosystem: Environmental > Aquatic > Marine > Inlet | place: Canada: British... | reverse complement strand
AGAAAATAAACCGCCTTATCAAGGCAAGGGTGAAACGGCGAGGTAAGAGCTCACCGGTTTTTTGGTAACAAAAAACGCATGGCAAACCCCACTGGGAGCAAGGTTAAATAGAGAAGACATTGTGCGAAAGCACTAAAAACCGTCTTTAGTTAGTCTTCTGGGTTAACCGCTTGAGCTTAGGTGTGAATTTAAGCCTAGAGAAATGACATCTTCAATGACAGAACCCGGCTTATAGATTATCTAGCGATAATTTATTTTGTTCTACTTTTGTGCTTCTATTCAAAATACAAATTTATTGACTAATTGTTAAAAACCCATACTATCCCAAATAATCCCATAAAAAGGGGTGATTAGAAAAAAAGGAAATTATTAAATTTTGAGTAAAAATGTTTTTATCAAATTACGAAAACAAAATAGACAAAAAAGGAAGAGTATCTGTGCCAGCTACTTTTAGATCTTATTTAAATTCTGTAGGTTATAATGGCTTTATAAGCTATCCATCTTTTAATCATTCAGCGCTAGAGGGTTGCTCTCAAGATAGAATAGAAAAACTTTCCAACACAATAGACTCTCTTAGCCCATTTGAGGAAAAAAGAGATTTTTTTGCAACTTCAATTTTATCAGAAAGTGAAAATTTACAATTTGATACAGAAGGAAGAGTTTCATTGTCAGAAAAATTATTAAAACATGCAAAAATTAAATCTAACGTTTTGTTCGTTGGGCTTGGTAAAACTTTTCAAATTTGGGAGCCTAATAATTTTAAAAAATTTAAAATTGTAGCAAGAAAAAAAGCATATCAAAATAGATCTAATTTAAAATGGGAAAACAAACAAAAAGGAGAACAGACATGAGTATAAATATTGGAGGTGGAGAGTTAAAAGAATTAAAACCTAGAATACTTGTTTTAGGCGTTGGTGGCGCCGGAGGAAATGCGATTAATGCAATGATAGAGGCTGGTATGGAAGGAGTCGAATTTGTTGCAGTAAATACAGATGCTCAAGATTTGAAAATGAGTAATGCTCACGCAAAAATACAAATAGGAATGAATTTAACAAAAGGATTGGGAGCAGGAGCAAAACATGATATCGGTCAAGCTGCTGCTGACGAGTCTCTAAATGAAATCACAAACTATATGCAAGGTGCCAATATGGTTTTTATTACTTCAGGAATGGGAGGAGGAACAGGAACAGGTGCCTCACATGTTATTGCAAGAGCTGCTAGAGAATTAAATATTTTAACTGTGGGAGTTACAACTCTACCTTTCTCTTACGAAGGTCCTAAAAGAATGAGAAGAGCAGTTGAGGGATTAGAAGAATTTAAAAAACATTTGGACACTGTTATAGTTGTGCCAAATCAAAATCTTTTTAAAATAGCTAGCGAGACCACTACATTTGAAGAGTCATTTAATTTATCAAACAATGTTTTAAAACATGGAGTGCAAAGTGTTACCGATTTAATGGTTAGACCAGGAATGATTAATTTAGATTTTGCAGATGTTGAAACTGTAATGAGCTCAATGGGTAAAGCCATGATGGGAACTGGTGAAGCAGAAGGAGAAAACCGAGCAATGGCAGCAACAGAGATGGCTTTAAACAATCCATTAATTGACGAATATTCTCTACAAGGAGCCAAAGGTTTATTAATTAATATAACTGGAGGCAAAGATTTAACTTTATTTGAAGTTGATCAATCTGTTAACAAAATAAGAGCTGAAGTGGATCCTGAAGCTGAATTAATATTTGGTGCTATAAAAGATGAAAATATGATCGGTAAAATCAGAGTATCAATTGTAGCTACAGCACTAGACGGGCAAAAATCTGATAATAAAACTGTGTTGAATATGGTTTCTCGAATACAAAATAGAAATACTGGTTATTCAGATAGTTTATTTTCTCATAATACAAGAGCGGATAGTAACGCCTTAAATGCAATTGATGGAGCAACAGCTCTTAAACTTGATGAAAATTATGAGGTAAATGAAGAGCAAAATTCTTCAATAAATAATTTTGAAAATAGAATAGAAAATAATCAATCAGAAAATGTAGTAACAAATGATGAAACAGTAAATGATATACCTTCTGGTGTTTCAATAGAGAGCGCTTCATATATGGAAAATAATATAAATGTTAAAGAAAGCTCTGATAATATTTCTACTACAAGTGATATTATTGAAGAGTATACTCCAAAACTTTTTTCAGAGGAACAAAGTCTTCAAGAAGAATCTGAATTAGAAACAAATGAGTATAATGAAAATGAGTCAGAAGAGTTATTTGATCAGGATACAAGTGAGGAAGAAGACTTTGAAATTCCTGCATTTCTAAGAAAAAAAAAATTTTAATAAAAAAAAAAAAAATTAATGAACAAACATACATCATCACTGGTATCCTCACATTTTCCAGTGATGTTGAATGAAGTTATAAAAATTTCCTCACCTTCAGATGGAGGTAAATATATCGACTGCACATTTGGTGGAGGGGGTTATTCAAAACAATTACTCAAATTTCCAAAAACAATTGTCAAAGGTTTAGATCGAGACAAAAAAGTTGAGGCAATTGGCAAAGAGTTGGAAAAAAAATTTCCAAAAAGATTTCAATTTCATCAAATTATATTTAGCCAATTAGACACTGTTTCCAAAAAAAATGTTGATATAATAATATTCGATCTTGGCTTATCATCGATTCAATTAAATGATTTAGATAGAGGATTCTCATTTAAGTCAACCAAGAGACTTGATATGTCTATGGGTCTTAATCAAATATCCGCTCAAGACGCTATCAATAATTTAAGTGAATTAGATTTAAAATTAATTATTAAAATTTTAGGCGATGAAAAAGAAGCAGCCAGAATTGCTAAAAATATAGTTAAATTTAGAAATATAAAAAAAATTATAAAAGTAAAAGACTTAGTTCAAATTATTGAAAAAAGTAAAAAGAAAAATTATGTAAGTAAAATTAACCCATGTACGAAAACTTTTCAGGCTTTAAGAATTTTTGTTAATAAAGAAATTACAGAGCTTATTAATGGAATTATTAATGCAACTAAAATTCTAAAACCAGGCGGAAAAATATTAATTGTAAGCTTTCATTCGATCGAAGACAGAATTGCCAAATATTTTTTTAGTAATTTTTCAACTAATAAATCAAAACCATCAAGATACTTACCTGAGAAAGATTACAGTAATACTGCTCTTTTTGAAGAATATAAAAATAATGTTTTAAAGCCAACAAAGAAAGAAATTGATATGAATAATCGATCAAGATCAGCAAAGCTTAGATATGCAGTAAGGTCAAAAAATAAATTTGCTTATCCCCATGATTTGTTAGAAAAATTTAAGAAGTATTTAGATTTGGAGGCCATTAGTGTTTAAAGCAAAAATCATAATATCGAGTTCAATTTTTTTAATTTTGCTTATAACTACTTCTATAATAAAAAATCAAACTAGAGTCATTGAAAAAAAATTATATAAATTAGATAATAAAATATCTTTAAAAGAAAAAGATGTTAATGAGGCTCAACTAGATTTTTACTTCTTAACATCTCCCTCACAAATTGAAAAAAAAATAAAAGTTTTAGGATACGACAACTATTTACCAATCGAGAATTCAAATATATTTTTAAGTCTTTCAGATTTTACAAATATTCAAAATAAAATATCAATTCTCGATAATCAAAATGAAAAAAAGACAAAAAAAAATTAAAGATATAAATCAAACTAGTTTTTATTTTGAAGATTATTTACAAACTAATAAAAAAAATAAATTTTCGAAGAAAGCTAATAATTTTCAAGATAGAATATATTTACTTTTCTTCTTTCTTCTTTCGTTAGTCTTAATTTTTTGTATAAAAATTACCCTTATTTCGCTAAGTAAAATAGAAATAAGTAGTTTAGATGTTTCATCTTCAAAATTTGTTACACAGAGAAGAGACATTGTAGATCGAAATGGTGTATTAATTTCAAGAAATGTTAATACATACGATATAGCCGTTCAGCCAAAAAAAATCAAAGATAAAAATAATTTTTTAATTAAATTAAGAATTAATTTCCCTGAGTTGCCAATAGACATAATTAAAAAAAAATTAAGTGGTAATAAATTTTATTACATAAAGAGAAGAGTTGACGAGAAAGATAGAGATAAATTTAGAACTTTTGGAGATAAAGGAGTTATCTTTGAGCATTCTCAAAGAAGAATTTACACCCATGGTAATTTATTTAGCCATATCATAGGCCAAGTTGATACAGATAATTATGGTATTTCAGGTATCGAAAAATTTTTTGATAAAGAGTTAAAAGATAAAAAAAAAATAAAAAAACCGCTAAAATTAACTTTGGATAGCAATATTCAGTATATAATAAGTAAGGAATTAGACGAGTCTATAAATACTTTCAGCGCTACAGGTGGAGGGGCGTTACTTATGGATGTAAATAATGGTGATATTTTATCATTAGTTTCATTACCAAACTTTAATATTAATAAAAGATTAGCAATCAAGGATGAAAAATATATCAATAAAATTACTAAAGGTGTCTATGAACTTGGCTCTATTTTTAAAACATTCACTGTTGCTTTAGCGCTTGAAAATGACTTGGTCACTTCTGAAACGGTCATTAAAGATATACCGAGAAGCCTTAAGTGTTCTATACATAAAATTTCTGATATGAAAGAACATCCAAAAAATTTATCTGTTGAAGAAATTTTAGTAAGATCTTCAAATGTTGGGTCTGCGCTGTTAGCTAAAAAGATAGGTGAAGAGAAATTTAAAGAATTTATTGAAAATACAAAGTTATTAAAAAGCTCGGAACTAGAAATAGAGGAAGTAGGTGTGCCACACAGCATTAAATGGAATAAGTGTAAACTAGAAACAATATCATTTGGGCACGGCATTACCACGACACCTATACAGGCAGCATCTGTATATGCCGCCATAACTAATGGCGGTAAATTAATAAGACCGAGTCTAGTTAAAGAAAGAAAAAAAATAGAGAATAAAAGATTATTTTCTATTGAAACAAGTAAAATAGTCAATGGTATTTTGAGAAAGGTCGTTAGCAGCAAAAATGGTACAGCTTATTTTGCTGATAAAGACGGCTATTATGTTGGCGGAAAGACTGGAACTGCAGAAGGCTATGGAAACAATAAAAATAGAATAAATACTTTTATCTCTGTGTTTCCAACCAATAAACCAAAATACACTTTACTTCTAATGCTTGAAAATCCTCAAATTAATAAAGATTTAATTTATGATTATAGAGGTGTTAAAACTAAAGCACCATATAATACTTCTGGTTGGAACTCCGTTTATATTGCGGGCAAAATAATAAAGAAAATTGGGCCAATTTTAGCCATAAATAATGGAGATTTTACTAATCAATATGTTGTTGAAAAATTTAATTAATAATCTTCCAGAAGATAAAAAAAAAATTTTAATTACAGGACTATCGACAAATAGTAAAAATGTTAAAAAAGGATATATTTTTTTTGCTATAAAAGGAAGTGGCATCAATGGAGAAAAATTTATTAAAGAAGCAATCTATAAAGGAGCATCTGTAATTGTATGCTCAAATAACTTTAAAAAAAAAAATAAAAAAATTTTTATAATAAGAAGAAAAAATATTAGAAATTTTGTAAGTGAAGTTTCTTCAAGATTCTACAAGTTAAAACCAAGGAACATTATTGCTGTTACAGGCACAAACGGCAAAACATCTATAGCTGATTTATTCTATCAAATATTTTCACTTAACAATGTTCCTGCAGCATCAATAGGAACATTAGGAATTAAATATAAGAATAAAATTATAAAAACAGGTCTTACTTCTCCAGATACAATTTCAATTCATAAGTATCTGCAAAAACTTAAAGAAAACAAAATAGATAACGTAATTATTGAAGCCTCAAGTCATGGCTTGGATCAAAATAGACTTCATCATATTAATTTTAAAGCAGCTATTTTTACAAACTTTAGCCAAGATCACCTGGATTATCATAAAACCATGAAATCATATTTAAATACAAAATTAATATTATTTAAAAAAATTCTATCTATGAATTCCAGCATTATATTAGACAAAAACATTGCAGAATTTACCCTATTAAAAAAAATAGCAAAAAAAAAGAAACTAAAATTAATAGAAATTAGTAAAATAATTGAAAAAATTAAGAGTACCTCAGTAAATGGTGATGTTGATTTTAAAACAAAAAATTTAGCTATGGCAGTTGCAGCCACAAAATTATGTGGTTTAGTCGATTATAAAATCTATAAGTCACTTAAAAAAGTAAAAGATGTTAATGGTAGGTTAGAATTAGTAAGACAATTTCCTAATAACATAAAAGTTTTTGTTGATTACGCTCACACACCAGATGCTTTATCTAAAACATTGGAATTCTTAAAAAGAAAATATGGGAAAAATATTTCTTTAGTTTTTGGCTGTGGCGGGGAAAGAGATAAAAAAAAAAGACCTATGATGGCTAAGTTAGCAAATTGTCATTCAAGAAGGATTTATATTACTGATGATAACCCAAGAAGTGAGGACCCTAAAAAAATAAGAGATGAGTTAGTAAGAAAAATTACTGTTAATAAATGTTTCAATATTGGAAACAGGACTGAAGCTATAAAAAAAGCTATTATAAATTCAGAACCAAATGAAATAGTTCTAATTGCAGGTAAAGGGCATGAAGATCAACAGATTTATAAAAATAAAATATTTCGCATCTCTGACAAAAAAATTGTAAAAAATTTAAAATTAAGAATAAAAATTTTATCTAAAAAAGAACAAAATTTTATTCAAAACAAATTAATATTAAAAGAAATTAAAGGAAACCTAAAGCTGGAAAATTTTGAAGGTCTTGCGATAGACTCAAGAATGATAGAAAAAAAAAATCTATTTATCACAATTAAAGGTGAAAATAATGATGGAAGAAAATTTATTCCTGATGCCCTGAAAAAGGGAGCTAAATATATAGTCTCCTCTAAGCTTATCAAAAAGTATAAGAAAAAAACTATAATAGTAAAAAATGAAATTTCATTTTTAAGGCAATTTGCTAAGCTTAAAAGATTAAAGTCTTTAGCAAAAATAATTGCCATTACGGGCAGTGCTGGGAAAACTAGTCTTAAAAACTTAATTAAAGGATTGCTACAAAATTTTGAAAAGACCCACTCTTCACTTAGATCATTTAATAACCATTTTGGCGTTCCACTAAGTTTGTCGAACTTAAGCGCTGAAGATAGGTACGGTGTTTTTGAAGTTGGAATGAGTAAATCAGGAGAAATTAATGATCTTTCTAAATTAATTCAACCTCATGTTGGAATTATTACAAATATTGGAGAAGCACACATAGAAAATTTTAAAAATATCTATGGTATTGCAAAAGCAAAAGCAGAAATCATAGATAATATAAAAAAAAATGGCACAATTATACTTAATCGTGATGATAAATTTTTTAGATACTTCCATAAAAAAGCAAAACTAAAAAAAATAAAAATAGTTACTTTTGGTAAAGATGAAAAATCAGATGTTTTTCCTTTGAAAATAATTAGAAATAAAAATTCAATAAAAGTTTTAATAAAAGTAAAAAATAAAAAAATAGATTTGATTATTAAGGATATAAATATTTACAACGTATTAGCCTCATTAGCAGTTATTACGGAATTTAATTTAAACTTAAATAGTATTAAAAATTTTTTTAAAAAACATGAACCAACTGAAGGAAGAGGCAGAGTCCACGTTATTTCAAGATATAATAAAAAGTTTAAATTAATCGATGAAAGCTATAATGCAAATCCATTATCAGTAAAAAGTGCAATTAATAAATTTAATTCAATTAAAAAAGATAAATTTAAAAAATATTTGATATTAGGGGATATGCTTGAATTAGGCCGAAAATCAGAAATGTATCATAAAGATTTATCTAAAGTTATTAACAACTCAGATATCGATAAAGTATTCATTAAGGGAGAAAAAACTCTTTTTACTTATAAAAATTTAAATAAAAGTAAACGAGGAAATATTTTACAAAATAAAGATGATATAGATTTTATATTGAGCAAGACAATAACTAATAATGATTATCTTATGATAAAAGGCTCAAATGCAACAGGCTTAAATATTTTATGTCAAAAAATGATTAAGGGAGTAAATGTTATTTAATTTATTAACTTCACTAATTGACCAATATTCCTTTTTAAATGTTTTTAAGTACTTAACATTTCGTACCGGCTTGTCAGTAATCACATCACTTATAGTTGTATTTTTAATAGGCGGACCTTTAATAAAAATTTTTTCAGAAAAAATGATAACAGGACCAATAAGACAGGACGGGCCTATTGACCATATTATCAAGAAATCTGGCACACCAACTATGGGCGGTGTAATCATAATAATTGGAATTATATCTAGCACACTTTTATGGGCAGATTTAAGCAACACTTATATCTGGACACTAATATTTGTTTCTTTAAGCTTAGGCGGCTTAGGACTTTTAGATGATGTTTTAAAAATAAAATTCAAAAATTCAAGAGGTCTCAAATCAAAGTATAAATTTTTTGGACAATTTACTATAAGTGCATTAGCGTTATTTATTTTAATTAAATTTTCTAATCACAATTATCTTTATGATCTTTATTTTCCTTTTTTTAAAAACTTAATTTGGCATATGGGATTATTTTTTATTCCATTTGCTTTGTTTATAATAATTGGATCCTCAAATGCAGTAAATCTAACTGATGGTTTAGATGGATTAGCTACGGTGCCAGTAATGCTAGTAGCGCTTTCTTATACATTAATTTCTTATGTAGTAGGCAACACAATATTTTCAGAATATCTTCAAATCCAATATATCCCGGATGTTGGAGAACTATCAATTGTTTGCGGGGCAATCGTTGGGTCATGCTTAGGTTTTCTTTGGTACAATGCGCCACCAGCTAAAATTTTTATGGGTGACACAGGCTCACTATCTTTGGGAGGTTCACTTGGTGCAATTGCAATAATTGTTAAACACGAAATTGTCTTAGCGATTATTGGAGGATTGTTTGTTTTGGAAACAGCCTCAGTTATTATTCAAGTAGCCTCTTTTAAGCTTACGGGTAAAAGAATTTTCAAGATGGCTCCAATACACCATCATTTTGAAAAAAAAGGTTGGGCTGAGTCAACAATAGTAATTCGTTTTTGGATCATAGCTATTATTTTAGCCCTAGTAGGACTAGCAACATTAAAATTACGTTAAAAAATGCACTCTATTTCAAAACTCAAAGAGCTGTCATTCCTTGTCTATGGATTAGGTTTATCCGGACAGTCAGTGGTAAAATTTTTCAAAAAAAATAATATAAAAAATTACGAAGTTTGGGACGATAAAAAAAAGAAATTATTTAAAGATAGAAGAGCTAAAAATTTAAAAGAAACACTAAGTAGGGTCGATTATATAGTTTTAAGCCCAGGAATAAATATAATTGATAAAAAAGATTTAATAAAATTTGGAAAAAAAATAATTACTGATATTGATTTTCTATATTTAACAAATAAAAATTTCAAAAGCATCGTAGTAACCGGAACAAATGGAAAATCTACAACTTGTAAATTAATAACACATTTACTTCAAAAAAATAGATATCAGGTCTTACTAGGGGGAAATATTGGAACCCCAATACTAGACCTCAAAATAAAAAAAAATACCTATACAGTTATAGAAGCTTCATCATTTCAATTATCACATTCAAAATTTATTTGTCCAGATTATGCATTTTTATTAAACATCACCAATGACCATATAGATTGGCACGGAAGCATGATGAATTATATCAATTCAAAATTAAAAATTTTTACGTCTCAAAAAAAAGATCAATACGCTATAGTAAATAAAAAATTTAAGAAAATTTTTATAAAAAAAAAATTCTCTAGTAAATTAATTATTCCCAACATAAAAAATTATCAAAAAATAAAGCAAAAAATTAAAAATCGCTATTTAGAATTAAGCATTAATGATGAAAATATGAATTTTGTTTATACTTTTGCCAAAATAATAAAAATAAGTGATAGTGATTTTATTAATGCGATCAAATCTTTTGTTGGTCTACCTCATAGATATGAAATTTTCTTAAAAAAGAAAAATGTTATTTTTATAAACGACTCAAAAGCAACTTCATTTGAAGCAACAAAATTTGCGTTATCAAATAGTAAAAACATTTACTGGATTCTTGGAGGTATGCCAAAAAAAAATGATAAAATTATTTTACCAGTAAGTAAAAAAAATATCATTAAGTGTTATCTGATTGGTAAAAATACTAATTTTTTTCAAAAACAAATTCAAAATAAAATAAATTTTTCAATTACTAAAAATTTAAAAGAAACAATTTTAGAAATTTTAACGGATATAAGGTTATCGAAAAAGAAAAATAGTACAATTTTGCTAAGTCCAGCAGCTGCATCATACGATCAGTACAAAAATTTTGAAAAAAGAGGAAATGAGTTTAAAAAACTGAGTAAAATTTATGCTAGAAAATTCATTTAAATACAGATTAGTAAACTATTGGAGAAATTTTGATAAAAAAATATTACTAAGCTTTCTTCTTCTTTTCTTTCTTGGATTATTCTTTTCGTTTTCCTCTACATCATCACTAGCTGGTGAGCGACTAAATAAAGATTATTATTTTTTTTTTTCAAAACACCTGAGTTTTGCAATTTTAGCATTGCTGCTAATGATTTTTATTTCAGCTATTGACACTCTATTATTAAAAAAACTAGTTATACCTTTGTTCGCTCTTTCTTTTGTTTTTCTTGCACTTGTTCCAATTATTGGAGTAGAAGTAAAAGGAGCCAAGCGTTGGCTTGACCTATATTTTTTTAGATTGCAACCAATCGAATTATTAAAACCATTTTTTATATTAATGACTGTTAAAATATTAACTTTAGAAAAATTAAAAAATTCCCAAGTAAAGTATTTTTTTAGTTTTTTGCTTCTTTGTTCAGTAATAATTTTATTAATTGATCAACCCGATTTAGGACAGTCAATCTTACTAATAGGAAGTTGGGTATTTACTGTGTTTATTTCTGGAGTGAGCATTCTTTATATGATTGCTTTTTTTTCAATTTTTTTAATTTCATTAACTCTTTTGTTATTTCTATTACCAGAAAAATTTGGATACATTATCAATCGCCTCACTAGTTTTATTAATCCAGACTTAGGAGATAAATTTCAATCTTCGTCTGCTCTAGATGCTATAAAACTGGGAGGACTTACCGGTCAAGGAATGGGTGAGGGAATATTAAAAGAAAGTGTACCCGAAGCCCACACCGACTATGTAATTGCTATAATATCTGAAGAATATGGATCGATAGTTTCAATGATGATTATATTAATTTTTTTATATATTTCTTTTAGAATAATTAAAAATTGTTTTAACCAAGAAGACCAACTAATAAAAATTTCACTTTGTGGTTTAGCTACTTTATTAATTTTTCAAACATTTATTCACGCGGGGGTAAACACTAATTTAATACCAACGACTGGAATGACGTTGCCATTTTTAAGTTACGGCGGCTCATCATTGATGGGGAGTGCAATTTTGGCAGGAGTAATATTAAATTATACTAAAAATAAAGTTTATCTATATGACTAAAAAAAATAAAATATTAATTGCAACAGGAGGTACAGGAGGTCACGTTTTTCCTGCTTACAGCCTAGCAAGTTATTTGCTAAGCAAAAATTATAGTGTTGAAATAACAACTGATAAAAGAGGTATTGATTATTTAAAAAATTATGACAATTTGAATTTGATAAAATTACCCTCATCGCCTTTAATTAAAAAAAATATTTTAAGTTTTTTATTTTCAATATTCATAATTTTGTATTCGATATCAAGATCTTTTATTTATCTGTTATTGAATAGACCTTCAATCGTATTTGGAACGGGAGGTTATTCATCATTTCCAGTTTGCATTGCAGCGGCAATTTTAAAAATTAAGTTTGTTATTTATGAAAATAATTTGATTATTGGAAAAGCTAATAAATATTTACTACCTTTTGCAAAAAAGATATTTGTTTCTTATAAAGAACTCGAAGGCATACCTAGTAAATATAATAATAAAGTTTTAGAAACAGGAAATATAATAAGAGAGGAAATAATTAATTCAAAAATAAAAAATAATCATGGCAATAAGTTTGAAGATATCAAGATTTTAGTTCTTGGTGGTAGCCAGGCAGCTGAAATTTTTGCAGACAAACTCCCACAAATATTTGAAAGATTTAAAAATTTTGAAATACCAATTAAAATTTATCAACAATGTCAAAACTCGCAAAACGAAAAGTTATCTAATTTTTATAAAAAGGCAAATATAGATTATGAAATATTTAATTTTACCAATAAGATTATAGACTATTATTCCAAAGTAAATTTAGTAATCACTCGTTCAGGAGCATCTGTATTGGGAGAATTAGTTAACCTCAAAATTCCTTTTATTTCTGTGCCGTTACCGTCATCAGCTGATAATCATCAATTAAAAAATGCTATTTATTATAAAAAGAAAGGATTTGGATTTTTAATAGAGGAAAAAGACTTAAACAATGAGTTATACTTACTGATTAAAACTATTTATAATAATAAATCTTTAACAAAAAATATTTTAGTAAATCAAAATCAATATTCTGATAAAAACATTTTTCAAAATATAAACATTCATATAGAAAAAATTATAAATGAAAAAAATTAATTTAGGTCAAAAAGATCTGATCCATTTTGTAGGTATAGGCGGCATAGGAATGAGTGGCCTTGCTCAAATAATGAAAAATATGGGATTTAGGATTCAAGGAAGCGATCAAAATAAAAATAAAAATATAATTAACTGTTCAAAATTAGGAATAAAAATATTTATAGGCCATTCACCTAATAATGTAAAAAAAGCAACTATTTTGGTTAAGTCAACTGCTATAAAAAAAAATAATATTGAGATTAGATATGCAAAAAAAAATAAAATCCCAATATATTCAAGAGCAGAAGTTTTAGCTGACGCTGTATCTCTTAAAAAAAACATAATAATTACAGGATCTCATGGAAAAACCACCACAACATCTTTAGTAGCTAAAATTTTTTCTGATCAGAAATTGGACCCAACCATTATAAATGGTGGGGTTATTAATTCTCTAAAAAGTAATGCAAAACTTGGAAAAGGAGATTGGGCAATTTTAGAAGCAGATGAGTCAGACGGTAGTTTTTTAAAGCTGCCAATTAATTATTCAATTGTTACTAATATTGATTATGAACATCTAGACTTTTATAAAAATTATAAAAATTTAGAAAATTCTTTCATAAAGTTTATAAATAAAACTCCCCCAACTGGTAAAGCAATTATTTGCATAGATAGCACGAACGTTAGAAAAATTTTAAATAAAATCAAAAACAAGAACATATTAACATACGGTGAAAATAAAGCAGCTAATTATAAAATTGACAATATAAGATATAATATTGACAGCACTAATTTTGATTTAAGTTTTAAAAACAGGGAAAAAAATAATAAGAAAAAAATAAAAAATATAAATGTAAAATTATTAGGAAAACATAATGTGCTTAATGCTGCTGCTGCTTTCATAGTTTGCTTAAATTTAGGAGTTGATCAAAATACAATAAAAGAATCGTTAAAAAATTTTTCAGGAGTGCAAAGAAGAATGACCAAGGTCTTTTCAAAAAATAATAATGATTTCTATGACGATTACGCCCACCATCCAACTGAAATAAGTTCAATTTTAGAAGGCGTGCGCAATGTTAGTAAAAATAGAAAGATTATTAGTATATTTGAGCCACACAGATATTCCAGAGTACTATCTTTAAAAAATGAATTTTCTAAATGTTTTTCCAAATGTGATTTTGTTATTATTTGTCCGATATATGCAGCTGGAGAAAAGAAAAATTCTAAATTTAATATGATTAAATTTGCGAATCTAATTTCTAAAAATTCAAAAACACAAATAATTATTGTTAACAATGAGATTGAGTTATGTAAATATATCAAAAAAAATCTAATTAGTAACGAAATAGTTATTGGTATGGGTGCAGGAGTTATATCAAAATGGATGATGGGACTTAGATCGTCATTATTATGAATTTAAAAAATGTATTTTTAAAAAAATTTGGTAATAATTTGAGTGAAAGCACTAGCCTTTCAAATTATAGTTGGTTTAATTTAGGCGGTAACGCTGAGTTTTTTTTTAAACCTAATGATAGTGACCAACTAATAGAATTTCTTGCTGAAGCTAAAAATAATAATCTAAAAATAACAATCTTAGGTGCTGGCTCTAATACGTTGATACGGGATAAAGGAGTTAGAGGAGTTGTCATTAAACTTAGTTCAAACTTTTCATATACAAAATTAATCGACAAAGATACTATACAGACTGGTGCAGCAACCCTTGATCGTACAGTAGCAAATTTTGCTAAAGATAATAGCATAACTAACTTTGAGTTTTTATCTTGTATACCAGGATCAATTGGTGGAGCTATAACTATGAATAGCGGTTGTTATGAAAACGATATTTCAAAAATTTTATTATCAGTTCAAGTAATTGATACAAATGATTACAAGGAAAAAGAAATTAAAAAAGAAGATATCAAGTTTTTATATAGGGGAATTAACTTACCAAAAGATTTAATTATTGTTTCAGCTAAATTTAGAGGGTTAATTGCCAATAAAGATGAAATAGAAAAAAAACAATTAAATCTTATTGAGAGGAAAAAATTATCTCAACCCAGTCAAATTAAAACATGTGGAAGCACTTTTAAAAATATAAATAAAAATAAAAAAGCTTGGAAATTAATTAAAGAAGCTGGTTGTGAAAACTTTAAAGAAGGAGATGCAATGATTTCACAAAAACACTGTAATTTTTTTGTTAACAACGGAAAAGCTAAATCATCTGATATTGAAAACTTGATAAAAAGAGTAAGAGCAAAAGTTTATGCAGAAACAGGAGTTAATCTAGAACTAGAGATTAAAATCATTGGTGAATAAAAAAAAATTTAAAAATATCTTAGTTGTTTTAGGTGGTAACTCCGGAGAAAGAAACGTAAGTTTAGATAGTGGTAAAGCTTGTATAAAAGCTCTCAAGAAAAAAGGATATAGAGTTTCATCATTTGACCCTAAATTTAAAAGTTTAAACTTAATTAATAAAAAAAAAGTAGATGTTATCTTTAATTCATTACACGGAAAAGATGGAGAAGATGGTGTCGCACAAAGTTATTTTGAGTATTTAAAAATTCCGTACACTCACTCAGGTGTCATCAGTTCCTTTAATGCAATGAATAAAATTATTTCGAAAGAGATATTCATTAAAAATAAAATTAGAACACCAAAGTTTTTTTCATTAAACAAAAAAGAATTCTCTATTAAAAAATTTAAAAATAATATTATTAATAAAAAAATTAAATTTCCTATTGTTGTAAAACCTATAAATGAAGGGTCAAGTTTAGGAGTTAAAATTTGTAAAAATAATACAAAATTAATTAAGGAAACAAGAAATCTTTTTAAAAATTATAATCAATTAATATTTGAAGAGTACATAGGAGGTCAGGAAATTCAAGTAGCGGTTATAAATCGAAAACCTTTAGGAGCAATTGAGCTTGTACCAAAAAGATTATTTTATGATTACAAAGCAAAATATAACAAAAATGCAAAAACCAAACATATAATGCCTGCAAGATTAAATAAAAATAAATATCTAGAGGTACTTAAAATCGCAAAAAAAACTCATAAAGTTTTGGGATGTAAAGGTGTAACCAGATCAGATTTTAAATTTTTTGATAATAAATTTTATCTTTTGGAGATTAACACTCAACCCGGAATGACAACACTTTCGCTGGTCCCTGAAATTGCTAATTACAAAGGTTTAAGTTTTGAAAATTTGGTTGAGAAAATTTTATCAGATGCAAGTATTAATAGATGAAAAAAAGATTGGTAATAGCATTAGTATTATTAGTGCTGTTCAGTACATACAAACCTCAAAAATTATTTCTAAGTTCCAAATTTAAAATAGAAGAAATAAAAATAGAAAATAATTTTATATTAAATGATAAAGAAATAAAGAAGGATCTAGCTTTTTTATATAATGAAAATCTAATTTTTTTAAAAATTTATAATATTAAAAAGGCATTAAAAAAAAAAAATTTTATAGATAGTTTTGAGGTAAAAAAAATATACCCCAATAAACTGAGAATTAAAATTTACGAAAAAAAACCAATAGCAATTTTACAGAATAAAGAGAAAAAATTTTATATAAGTAAAAATTTAAATTTAATAAACTTTATTCATTTAGAAAATTACATGGATTTACCGACAATATTTGGAAATAAAGAAAGTTTTGAAATTCTTTACAAGAACTTAAATAAAATAGATTTTCCATTTAATTTAATAAAAAAATTTTATTTATTCGAGTCAAGGAGATGGGACCTAGAGACTTATAAAAAAAGATTAATAAAGCTACCTGCTGAAAACTATACAAAAAGTTTAAAAAATTTTATGAATTTGAGAAAAGAAAATAAATTTGATAAATATGAAGTGTTTGATTATAGAATTAATAATCAGCTTATCCTAAAATAATTATGGAAATTTATTCTCCAACACTTTTTATTGAAATTAATAATTCGGAATATATTTTTGCTGTGGGAGATGCAAATGAACAAGAAAATTTTAATCTTATTTATAAATTTATAACACCTATACAAGGTATTGAAAATTATAGAATAGTAGATTTTGATCTAGCCTTTAATACGATAAAAAAACAAATCTATATTATTGAACAAAAATTAAATTTTACTTTTAAAGAAACAATTTTAATTATAAATAATTTTAATTGTTCCTTTATAAATTTAGCTGGATTCAAGAAATTGAATGGATCGCAAATTTTAAAAGAAAATATTACATATATTTTAAATTCATTAAAATCTAATATTGATAAAATTGAAAATAAGAAAACTATACTTCATATTTTTAATTCAGAATATCGTTTAGATAAAAAAAAAATTGAAAATCTTCCCATTGGATTATTTGGAGACTTTTATTCTCACGAGTTATCTTTTTGCTTAGTTGAAAATAACGATTATAAAAATTTGAATAAAATTTTCGATAAATGCAATTTAAAGATTACAAAATTTTTTTTAAAAAGTTTTGTTGAAGGATCCCACGTAAGCAAAATTAATCCAGATCTTGATACTTTCCTTCAAGTAAAAATAAATAATAATCATTCTCAAATATTTTATTTTGAAAATGACTCTTTGAAATTTGAACAAAATTTTGACTTTGGATCTGATTTAATAATAGGAGATATATCTAAAATTACTTCTTTAAAAATAGATTCTGTTAAAAAAATTATTGATAACATTAAATTTAATAAAGATATTTCAAATGACGAGTTAGTCGAAGAAGAGTTATTTGAAAATGAAAATTATAGAAAAATTAAAAAAAAGTTAATACTTGATATAGCTTCATCTAGAATTGAGGAATTATCAGAAATAATATTAGCCAAAAACATTAATCTTATAAATTACAATAAAAAAGTTAAGTCAGTTTTTATAAAAATAAAATGTAAATCTCATTTAAATTGTTTTAAAGATAATTACAGTTTCTATTTTTCCAATAATAATGCTTTTACTGTTAAATTCTTAGAAGATATTACAACTGAAGAGTTTATGAATAATGTAAATAACCTTGTCCATTTTGGTTGGAAAAAAGAAGCAATACCTGTAGCTCAATCTCAAAAAACCCTAATTGCTAGGTTTTTCGATGCTATATTTAGCTAATTATTGTTATTTTTAGAAACATTAGTTGTTTTAAGATCAACTCATTATTTGAGTATAACAACTCGGAATGCAAGAAATTTATCAAAATACAATATCTAACTCTATAAGTTTTGAAGGAATAGGACTTCATTCTGGAAAAAAATCGAAAATTACAGTTCTTCCTGGAAAAGAAAATCAAGGAGTTATTTTTAAAAGAATTGATTTAAAAGAAAATAATTTAGTTGAAGCAAATTTTAAGAGTGTAACATCGGCAAAGTTATGCACTACGTTAGTAAATGCACATGGTGTAAGAGTTTCAACTGTAGAGCATCTGTTAGCTGCACTTTATATAGCTGAAGTCGATAATGTTATTATCGAAATAGATAATGAAGAAGTTCCTATAATGGATGGCTCAGCTAAAAATTTTTTGGATATTCTAAGTGAAACAAACACTAAAACATTATCAAAAAAAAGAAAGTATTTAAAAGTTATAGATAAAGTTGAGTTATTAGATGGTGAGAGAAAGATATCTATAGAACCAAACGACTCATTTTTCGAAGTTGATTTTCAGCTAAATTATGAAAATGAAATTATCGGAAAGCAAAGAAATGTCGTTAATTTTCAAACTGATAATTTAATTGATATATCTAATTCAAGGACATTTTGTTTATTTGAAGATATTGAAAAAATTAAAAAAGCAGGACTAGCAAAAGGTGGCTCACTTGAAAACGCTGTAGTAGTAGATGCAGAAAAAGTCTTAAATAAAGAAGGCCTAAGAAATAAAAAAGAATTTGTAAATCATAAAATTCTTGATTTAGCAGGAGACTTTTTGCTTTCGGGATATAGAGTTTTAGGGAAAGTAAAATGTTATCAAGGCGGCCATGAATTAACTAATATGTTTTTAAGAAAACTATTTGCAACAAAATCTGCTGTTAATTTAATTGAATTGAATACCGTTATACCTTCAAAAAAACAAAGCTCTAATCAGTTAGATAAAATTGCAGTAAACGCATAATTGTAAATTTTTCCATATTATTTTTAAATTAATCTGTTATTAATTTAAATATGTATTTTCGAATATTTTTGGCTTTTTGTTTGGCTATTTTTCTAAATTCTTGTACAAAAAAAAAAGAAGCCACATATCTACCGACAGAAAAAACTAACCCATATGAAATATATGAAGAGGGATTAACAGCTTTCAAAGAAAATGATTTTTTATATGCAAGTAAAAAATTTACTGAAGCAGAGCTTAACTTTGATATCCCTAAGTTTGCCGCTAAAGCAGCCATCATGTCTTCTTACTCACTTTACGGGATCAATTTTTATGAAGAATCAGAAGAGAATATAGAAAGATATTTAAAAAATTATCCAGCAGATAAAAATGTTATTTATGCACATTATCTTTTAGCAGTAATTCATTTTGAACAAATAGGTGGAGAGCAACACGATTTAAAACCTTTGCTTGCCACAAAAGAAAAAATAGATTTTTTTTTAGAAAAGTATCCTGATACTGAATACGCAATAGACCTTAAGTTTAAGCAAGGTTTATTGGAAAATCAATTTGCTGCAAAAGAATTATATATTGCAAAATATTATATTTTGGTTCAAAAATGGGTGCCAGCGATTAACCGCCTCAAATCGATTGTTAAAAATTATGACAAAACTATTTTTATTGAAGAAGCTCTCCATAGGTTAGTCGAAATCCATTATCATATTGGTTTAGAAGCTGAAGCAAATAAATACGCAAGTATTTTAGGATATAATTACAATTCAAGCGAGTGGTTTAAACAATCTTATAAGGTGTTAAATAGGGATTACAATATAATTTTAAAAAATGAATCAAAAGAAAAAAAAAGCGTATTAAAAAAAATTATCAATATAATTAAATAAAGTTGATGAAAGAAAAAAATGAGATAATAAAAAAATATAAATTAAAGGTAAAAAATTTAAAAATACATAACAACCTATATTATAATAACGATAATCCTGAAATAACAGATGCTGAATATGATTTCTTGAAAAAAGAAATTTTTAATCTTGAGAAAAAATATAAATATCTTGATAATTTAAATTTAACTAAAAAGATTGTTGGCTCCAAACCTACAAGTAAATTTAAAAAATTTAAACACTTACGCCCGATGTTATCATTAGCAAATGCTTTTAATAAAAGTGATATGGAGGACTTTCTAAAAAAAATATTTAATTTTTTAAATTTAAAAGATAAGAATATTAGTTTATTTGCAGAGCCTAAAATTGATGGAATTTCTGCAACATTAATATATGAAAAAGGTAATTTAATTAGAGGTTTATCAAGGGGGGACGGTGTTGTCGGGGAAGATATCCTAAATAATCTGAAAACTATAAATAATATCCCAAAAAAAATCAAAGCAGACAATGTTCCAGATTTATTAGAAATACGTTGTGAGGTTTATATTGGTAAAAAAGATTTCGTTGATATCAACGATAATTTTGCCAACCCGAGAAATGCTGCTGGAGGCTCATTAAGACAAAAGGATCCCAAAGAAACCTCTAAGATTCCACTTAAATATTTTGCATATGGTTTTGGAGCAGTAGAACCTATGATATTTAAAAAGCAGTCAGAGTTTTTGAAACAAGTAAGTAAATGGAATTTTGTAACAAATCCTTTATCTAAAATTGTGACGAATATAGATGAAATTGAAAAACAACATTTAATAATAGATCAAATAAGGTCTACTTTAGATTATGATATAGATGGCATTGTTTACAAAGTTAATGATTTAAGTTTACAAAAAAGATTAGGAAATACATCAAACTCTCCGAGATGGGCTACTGCATACAAGTTTTCAGCAGAAAAAGCAGTAACTAAAATAAAAGATATTGTAATTCAAGTTGGAAGGACTGGCGCGATTACTCCGGTAGCTAAAGTAGATCCTGTTACAGTTGGCGGTGTAGTTGTATCAAATGCCACTCTACATAACGAAGATGAAATTCAGAGAAAAGATATTAGGATTGGAGATACAATTAAAATCCAAAGAGCAGGGGATGTAATTCCACAGGTAGTATCAGTAGATGTTTCAAAAAGAGATAATAATAGTAAAAAATTTATCTTTCCAAAAAAATGTTTGTGTGGAGCAGAAACTAAAAAAGAATTGAGCAAAAGTACAAAAAAAGAGGACTCGATTAGGAGATGTAAAAAAGGTTATGATTGTAATTATATTGCTAAAGAAAAGCTTAAACATTTAGTTTCAAAGGAAGCTTTCAACATAGATGGGCTTGGTAAAAAAGTCATAGAACAATTTTGGGATTTAAATTTAATTAGAGAACCTGCGGACATTTTTGCACTAGATTTCTTTAAAATACAAAAATTAGAAGGATGGGGGCCGCTCTCAATTAATAATTTAAAAAAAGCTATTATTAAATCTCATATAATTACGTTGGATAAATTTATTTACTCAATTGGCATTCGACATATTGGTCAAGAAAATGCAAAAATTTTAGCTGGATTTTTTGGTTCGGTAAAAGACTTTACAAAATTATTTGATTTAAAAAGAAGAAATCACATATTAAGTAATTTAATTGACTTGGATGGTATAGGAGGCACACAAACTGACTCTATTAATAGCTTCTTTTCAAATAAGACCAATATAAAAATAACTCAAAAATTAATTAATAAATTAAAAATTAACAACTATGCTAATAAAATTGGAGGAAAATTTTATAATCAAAAGCTAATGTTTACAGGAGGATTTAAAGATATGAGCAGATCTGAAGCTAAAGCAATAGCAGAAAGTAATGGTGGTAAAGTTTTAGGTTCAATATCAAAAAAACTAGATTTTTTAGTTGTTGGAGAATCAAAACCTGCCAAAAAAAAAAATTGCACAAGCAAAAGAATTAAATATTAAAATTATCCTAGAAAAAGAATGGAGTAAAATTTTAAATAGTTGAGCAAGCTTTTCTTAGTTCTAGCATTTCTATTTTATTCATAAATATTTTAAGATTGTCGAATACTTTTTTGTGGTAGTTATTTATCCATTTTTTTTCATGCTCATTGAGAATTTTTATATCGATCAAATCCTTTTCAATAGGAGCCATGGTTAAATTATCAAAACAATTTTTTGATTTATTTTTTTTTACATAAATTAAATTTTCAATTCTTATTCCAAAATTATTTTTTTCGTAGTAGCCAGGTTCATTGGAAACAACCATGCCTTCTTCAAAATTTACATCATTACCTTTTGAGATTGCATGAGGGCCCTCATGAACGTTAAGAAAATAACCAACTCCATGTCCAGTTCCGTGAGCATAATCTAAATTAATTTGTCTTAAATATTTACGGGCGCTACTGTCTATCATAGAGCCAGAAGTATTTTTTTTAATATTATAACTTGCAACTGCTATATGACCTTTAAGAACTCTTGTGAAAATATTTTTAATTCTTTTATTTGAATTTTGTAATGAAATTGTTCTAGTAACATCTGTGGTTCCATAACTATATTGTCCACCCGAGTCCACTAAATAGATATCACCTTTTTTTAATCTACGATTACTTTTTTTTGTTGCTTTATAGTGAATAATAGCTCCATTAGGTCCAGTGCCTGAAATTGTTGGAAAACTTAAAAACTTAAAGCTTTTATTTTTTTTTCTAAAATTAAATAATTTTTGTGCAGCACTAATTTCGGTAATTTTTTTTTTAAAAAAATTATTTTTTAACCAAAATAAATATTTTGTTAAAGCAGCGCCATCATATATATGAGCCTTCTTAATATTTTCTATTTCACTTTTTGTCTTAATTGCTTTTAAAAAATAAATATTATCTTTGGAATTTAATATTTTATTATTTTTCAAAATAATATTTTCGAAAAAAATAGAGCAAGTAGTATCATCAATTATAAATTTTTTTTTTTTTATTTTTAAAAGAATTTTTATAGTAGAATTAATATCTATAAATTTAACCCCATTAAAGTTTTTTTTAAAAGTGGGTGAAATTTTTTTTAAATTACCAAAAAAATTAATATTTTTTTTTTGATCAATTAAAATATAGCTGTAAGGTATGGGAGTGTATCTTGAGTCATTTCCTCTTATATTTAGTAACCACGCATTATTTTCACTTGCTGTAATAAATTTAAAATCAGATTTACTTTTTTTCAATTCAACTACAATTTTGTTTACTTTTAACTTGTAGTTTTCACCAACGGCACTATCGGGGAGTTTGTAAAATTTATTATTTAATTCACCTTTTTTTCTTATCCAGATTTTATCAACTAAATTTTTATTAAGAGGAATATATTCACAATTAGTTTTCCCAAAAAATGAATTTAAAGATTTTTTTGTAAATAACTTAGAGTCAAAACCAATTTTTAATTTTTTATTTAATAAAATATCACGAGGTAATTCATTAGGAATTGTTTTTATTTTAAAAAATTTTCCACTTTGATTGTTAGCTTGAAGAGTATATCTGCCGTCAACAAATAGATAATTTTTATCACTAAGAATTAATGCAAAACCATATGATCCCGTAAAATCAGAAATATACTTTAGTCTATCTTTGTGATCAGGAATATATTCACCAAAAAATTCATCATTTTTTGGAATTATATATCCATCAATCTTCTCACCTTTAAAAAATTTTTTTAATTTATTTATTTTTTCCATTTAAGTATTGTTTTTTTTTATATCTATCCCAACCTGGACTTCTATATTCTTCATCAAATTCGATTGAATTATCTTGATTAAATTCAAATTCATCATTAGTTTTATTAATATTAATTTCATTTTTTTCAACACTATCTTCAGGAATTTCATTAATAAATCTAGATGGCAGAGCGTCCATCCAATCACCGTGATAAGCTCTTTTCATTGCAAAAGATAAATAAGCTTCTTTTTTTGCTCTTGTGATGCCGACATAAGCTAACCTTCTTTCTTCTTCTAAGGCGAAATCTCCTTTTTCTTCTAAGGATTTCTGATGCGGAAACAACCCTTCCTCCCATCCTGGTAAAAATACAACATCAAACTCCAATCCTTTAGCTGCATGCATCGTCATCAAATTTATTTTTGCGCCTTCCCACTCTTGATCAATTGAGGTCGCTAAAGCAACGTGTTCTAAAAAATTTTGTAAACTGTCATAGTCTTGCATTGCTCTTAATAATTCTTTTAAATTTTCTAATCTATTTTCATTTTCTAAATCTTTTTTATTTTTAAGCATTGGCGAATAACCAGACTCATCAAGAACTAGTTTTAATAAATCAAAATGTTTCATCTTAAAAGAGTCTTTACGCCATTTTGTTATCAAGTTTACTAATTGAGTGAGTGTAGTTTTAATTTTAGGTTTGAACTCTCCTTTTTCTAAAAGTTTTATAATTGAGTCCTCTAAACAAAGATTGTTATTTTTACCGAATTGATAAATTTGATTCAATGTACTTTCACCCACACCTTTTTTTGGAGTACCAATAACTCTTTCAAGAGCTAAGTCATCATATTTTTGATTTATTATTCTCAAATAGCACACAGCATCTTTTATTTCAGCTCGTTCATAAAATTTAATGCCTCCTAAAACACGATACCCAATACCTACTTGTAAAAATCTTTCCTCAAATTCCCTTGTTTGATAAATAGCTCTAACTAAAATTGAAACATTATTAAGAGAGTATTTTTTTTTGATGTTATGTTCAATTATATCACTTATTCCTTGCGCTTCTTCTTTTCCTGTGCGGTAACAATTTAATTTAACTAATTCTCCTTGATCAGCTGATGACCATAATTTTTTTCCCACTCTATTTGAATTATTTGAAATTAAAATAGACGCAGTTTCTAAAATATTTTTGGTAGATCTATAATTTTGTTCTAATTTAAAAACCTTACAATTTTTATATATTTTATCAAAAGTTAAAAAATTTTTTATTTCTGCTCCTCTCCAGCTATAAATTGACTGGTCATCATCACCAACACAGCAAATATTTTGTTTATTATTTACTAGTAGGTTTAACCATTTGTTTTGAATAAAATTTGTATCCTGAAATTCATCTACGAGGATGTATTTAAAATTGTTTTGATAAATTTCTCTCACATCTTTATGGTCTTCAAAAAGTTTTACACAGAATAAAATTAAATCTCCAAAATCAAAAGCATTTAAATCTTTAGTTTTATTTTGATAAATTTCATAAACTTTTAAAATTGATTTAATAATAGAACCACCTTTTTCTAATTTAACATCTTTTGGAAGCAGGCCTTTATTTTTCCACTGATCTATGTGATACATTATTAGTTGCGGAGAAAATTTTTTAGCATCAAGATCTTCGCCTTTAACAATATTTCTTATCAGTTTTTTTTGATCATCTGTATCTAAAATAGTGAAGTTGCTTTTATAATCTAACGCCTCAGCATGTCTTCTTAAGAATTTAACACTTATAGAATGAAATGTGCCTAACCATGGAACAGCATTAGAACTACCTTTGAGGTATTGCATCACTCTATTTTGCATCTCTTTTGCGGCTTTATTTGTAAATGTCACACATAGTATTTGGTTAGGCCAAGCTTTCTTTTGATGAATGGTATAAATAAGCCTTGTTGTTAATACTCGAGTTTTTCCAGAACCAGCACCAGCAACAATTAAATTAGGTCCCTCTGTATTAAGAACGGCTTCTTTTTGTTCTTTGTTAAGGTTTTCAATTAAATTATCTATGTTATTCATACGAGAGAATTTTCATTTATATACTAGTTATAAAAATAAAAAAAATGATAAATAAAGTTTACAAAAAAATACACAATAAATATTCAACTCTATTCAAATTTATATTTTTTTTGAGGTATCTTTTTGGAATTTTTTTTATTTCAGTAGTTGTATTTTTATCAATTCCACATTTTTTTGACTTTAAAAAGAAAGATGAGATTATTAAAAATTACCTATTAGAAAGTTATGGTTTAACATTAAATGATTATGAAGACATAAAATATAATTCTTTACCAAAGCCTAACTTAGAAATTCAAAATGTTAGCTTGAGTATAGAGACTGACTCGGTAAAAATGAGCATAAAAAGTTTAAATATTTATCCTAAATTATTCAGCATTTATAATTATGAAAATTTTGCAACAAATAAAATTGTTTTAAGTGAAAATAAAGTATTACTTTCAGATTCGGATTTTAAAATTTTAATTAGTTATATTTATAACTTAAAAAATAAATTAACTTTTAAAAACTTAGATATAAAAATTAGTAGACAAAATGAACTTCTTTTAAACTTAGGAAAAATTAATTTTTCTAACTATGGTTATAATAAAAATATAATAAGAGGCGAATTGTTTGATAAAAAATTTAAAATTTTTATAAGTGACAACTATAATAAAATAAATTTTAAATTACTTAAAACTGGAATAATTGCAGATATTAATTTTAATGAAAAGAATAAATCTATAATAAGCGGAACCCTTAAATCTAAATTACTTAAAACGAAATTAAAATTTGATTTTGACTATGATGATAATAAAATAAAAATATATAATTCTTATTTTAGAAGTAGGAATTTATCATTTAATAATGAGAGCACTATAATTTATCGGCCCTTTTTTTCATTAAGCTCAATTTTTAAAATAGAAGATATAAATAAAAAACTACTCAAAGAAATAGATATAAATAAAATTATTATTTCAAAAGATTTTTTTAAAAAAATAAATTCCAGAAATGAAATAAAATTTAAGAGTAAAAAGTTTAGTGGTAATTTAATTGATAATTTAAATTTAAATATTAATTTAGCTTATGGGAGGTTATTTTATTCAAAAAAAATCTCAATTTCAGAAAACTTTTTTACGTGTAGGGGTGAAATAAATTTATTGGAAGAATATCCAATTTTATATTTTGATTGTTCGATTGTAGCTAATGACAAAAGAAAATTTTTAAAAATATTTTCAATTAAATATAAAAATAAAAATGAATTACTTGAACTTAACGTCAAGGGTAATATTAATATTTTTAATAATAAGATTAACTTTATAAATATTACAATGAATCAAGATCATGAATCGTCAAAAGAAGATCTAAACTATTTTAAGCAGTCGTTTGAAACTATACTCTTTGATAAAGATTTACTGAGTATATTTAAATTTGAAAAAATTAAAAAGTTTATTTTAGAAATTTCCTAAACTACTTGGGTTTAGTCATTTTAAGTGGGCTCATTATTATATCGTATTCTTTTTCTTTTATTAACCCTGCTTTAATTACTTCTTCTTTCAATGTAGTTCCATTTTTATGAGCCGTTTTAGCGATGTGTGCTGCTTTGTCATAACCAATCTTCGGCGCTAATGCCGTTACTAACATTAATGAATTATCTAATAAATATTTAATTCTTTTTCTATCTGCTTTGATCCCCTTCACACAAAATAAGGCAAATGTTTTTGATGAGTCACTCATAATCTCAATTGATTGTAAAATATTATGAATAATTAAAGGTTTAAAAACATTAAGTTCAAAGTGTCCATGTGAACCTGCCATTGTGATACCATTATGGTTTCCTATTACTTTAACGCAAACCATAGTAACAGCTTCGGATTGAGTAGGGTTAATTTTTCCTGGCATAATCGAAGAGCCCGGTTCGTTTGATGGAAGTATGAGCTCGCCATATCCGGCTCTAGGACCTGATCCTAAAAACCTAATATCATTAGCAATTTTCATCAGGCACACAGCAGCAGTATTTAGAGTTCCGGAAAAATTAACAATTTCATCATGTGCAGCTAAAGCTGCGAATTTGTTTGTTGCAGGTCTGAATGGTAGTTTTGTTATTTTACTAATTTCTCTAACAATCTTTTTATCAAAATTTTTTCTTGTATTAAGCCCAGTTCCAACAGCGGTGCCACCTTGTGCTAAATTGTAAATTTCTTTAAGAGCGTTTTCAATTCTCACAATGCACTGTTTCAATTGAGCGTGATAACCTGAAAATTCTTGCCCTAAAGTTAAAGGTGTTGCATCTTGTAAATGTGTCCTACCGACTTTCACCACAGACTTAAATTCTTTAGATTTTTTCAATAATTCTTTTTCCAACAATTTTAATGATGGTAAAAGTTTTTCCCTGGTTTTTAAAGCAATAGCTATATGCATGGCTGTAGGAAAAACGTCATTAGTTGATTGTGATTTATTTACGTGGTCATTAGGATGGACAGGTTTTTTTGACCCCAATTTACCACCCATCATTTGAATGGCTCTATTAGCTATAACTTCATTCACATTCATATTTGTTTGAGTGCCAGAACCTGTTTGCCAAACTTTCAAAGGAAAATGATTGTCATGTTTTCCATTAATTACCTCGTTTGCAGCCTTTATAATGTATTTACTTAGTTTAGGCTCCAAATCTTTATTTTTCGTATTAACTATTGCAGCAGCTTTTTTTATAATTGCAATCGAATGAATAACCAAAGGCCTAACTAAAAAATCACCGATATTAAAATATTTATTTGATCTTTCAGTTGATGCCCCCCAATACTTATCACCAGGAACTTTTATTTTTCCAATGCTGTCAAATTCTATTCTATATTTCATATTTGATTCTTTGTTATAATACACCCATATTAATTAATTATAAAATACAAAGGATAAGAAATGACCAATTTTGAAAGAGTTAGAAAATTTATGGAAACTTTTGGCCAAGAAATTAAAGAAAAAGCTGAATTTCCAAATGAAAAAATTACTTCTTTAAGGCATGACTTGATTAAAGAAGAACTTGATGAGTTAAAAGAAGCCATAGAAAACAATGATATAAAAGAAGTTGCCGACGCTTTAACTGATATTCTTTATGTCACTTACGGTGCCGGCCATGCATTTGGTATTAACTTAGATAAATGTTTTGAAGAGGTTCAAAATTCAAATATGAGTAAGCTCGGCTCTGATGGAAAGCCAATTTATAACGAAAAAGGTAAAGTTATGAAGGGACCAAATTATTTTAAACCTGATCTGAATAAATTCGTAGCACAATGAAAGAAAATTATTATTGGATACTTGTCGGAATAGCTTTGGGTTTAGTTATTTATTTAGGTGATAAGTATATTTTTTAAGGGGCGTTCTGTTGCCAGGTGCCTTGAACTTTGTTTCAATAATCCTTATATTGTAACAACTTCATTTTTGCAAAACACAGAAGTTTGAAGGTAATTACGAGTCATTTACGAGTAACTTTATGCTAGGATCGTGGAACATGAAAAAATTTTT
>Ga0233444_10001293_pt1 | contig 28985 bp, 19 predicted proteins | sample SI_124_October20_6_FD_182792 | JGI IMG/M metagenome (GOLD analysis project Ga0233444, IMG submission 182792) | Seawater microbial communities from Saanich Inlet, British Columbia, Canada - SI_124_October2016_10_MG | ecosystem: Environmental > Aquatic > Marine > Inlet | place: Canada: British... | reverse complement strand
ATTCATCTAATGATGATGATGCTGAGCCTATTGAGGTGACAGTAGATGTAGTAATTACTGGTGGTGACTCAAGCGCTTTAGGTTTAGACTCAGTTTCAAGTAGTGATTTGAAATTGATTGGAATGGCTGGAGGCGGCTTGATAGGAGTAATTGTTCTTCTAGTTCTGATATCCCGTCTCACAAAGAAGGCAACAGGCAAACAAAAAGTTGCGGCTAAAGAAGCCAAAAGAGCTTCTAAGAATCAAAGAAAGGGCCGCAAGCCAAAGAAGGCTAAGCCTGTTGTAGAAGAATTGGAAGATGACGATGATTTCGACTTCGATGATTTCGATGATGACTTTGATTTCGATGATTTGTGAGCATTTCTGCAATTTCCGGCATTAATTTTCCACCCTTGTAATGCCCTTGGTGGCCTAATCAGGTACGGCAACAGTCATAGGCGTGGTAGCAAGGGAAACACCTACCCTAAGGGTAGGTGCTAATCATGCTTGGTTTACAAGGTAAAGTTGCATTCGTATTTGGTGTTGCAAGTGAAGACTCAATCGCATGGGCGATTTGCAAGAGTCTTGCTGAAGCAGGAGTGACACTTTACCTCGGATATCAGAAGAGATTTATGTCAAGGGTATTCCAGTTAAAGGACAAACTGCCAGCCATTGCGGGATTTTATCCACTGGATGTTGCCACAGATGCAGATACCAAAGAATTCTTTGACGCATTCGGTAAAGAGAATCCTGGATTGAAAGCAGACATTCTGATTCATGCAATTGGGTTTGCTCCACGAGAGTGTTTTGATAGGCCAATTTTATTCGTCGAAGACGAGAGCATTAATACCGCTTTCACAATTTCAGCAAATTCATTGCAACGATGCCTAAAATATGCATTGCCATATCTTAACCCCGACTCTTCAACGATAACCTTGACCTATGCTGCTTCTACTCGACATGTTCCTTCATACGGAATAATGAGTATGGCAAAGGCGGCCCTAGAGTGCTGGACAAGAGAATTAGCTTGCCATCTAGGACCCGAAGGACATCGCGTCAATGCGATTTCCAGTGGGCCAATTCGTACTATTGCTGCGAGTGGAATTCCTGGCTTTGATAACATTCTAGAGCATGTCGCAAACAATTCACCTCTTCGCAGAAACGTAACACAGTCGGATGTTGCAGGTTGTACAACCTGGTTGGCAAGTCCTCTGTCATCCGGTGTTACTGGACAATGCATCCACGTTGATGCAGGATATTCGATTACAATGGTTCCTTCGACTATAATGGGGGAGTGAAGAAATGACAATTACTACTGCCAATGGAAAGCCGGTCGATGGTCTAAATCAGGCTCCATTTGAACCGATCGCAGTTATTGGCATGGCTGCTTTAATGCCAGATGCCAAAAGTATCGAAGAGTTCTGGCAGAACATTATTGATGCACATGTCTCGATTAAAGAAGTAGATGGAAGCCGATGGGATCCAGATATTTACTGGGAAAACGGCGCACCAGGAAATATTACAGAAGGGAAGACCTATTCGAAAATCGGCGGATTCGTCGAAGGTTACGAATTTGATTGGCGAAGATGGAGGCAACCTCCTGGTACTTTGCCACAAATAGATCCATGCCAGTTGTGGGCAGTTACAGTTTCTGCTGATGCAATCGAGAATGCCGGTTATGGCGATGATGGAAAAACACTAGACCGTGCAAGAACAGGAGTAATCTTTGCTAATGCTCTTGGTGGTGAAAATCGCTCTGAATCTAATCTGCGAGTTTTCAGTGCAGAGATGCGTAAAATTGCAATCGATAATGGAGTAACTCCCGAGCAAGCAGACGCTATGGTTGAGAAAGTCTGCGAGGGTAAACCTAGAATCGATGAAGATACAATGCCTGGCGAACTTGCGAATGTTGTTAGCGGCAGGGTTGCCAATTTACTCGACCTTCAGGGTCCAAATTACTCGACAGATGCAGCATGTGCATCTTCAATGGCAGCATTACTAGATGCATGCAGATTGCTGCAAACAAGGCAAGTGGATAACATGTTGGCTGGTGCAACAGACCGTTGCATGGAGGCTCCAACATTTGCCAAATTCAGTGCAATAGGCGCCCTTTCTGCAACTCATTCAACACCTTTCGATGCACGTGCAAATGGTTTCGTTATGGGTGAAGGAGCGGGAGTATTACTGCTCAAGAGGCTTTCAGATGCAATTCGTGATGGCGATGATGTCAAAGCGGTAGTTCGTGGAGTTGGGGGTTCATCCGATGGTAGAGGAAAAGGAATTACAGCTCCAAGTCAAAGAGGGCAAGTTCAGGCGGTTAGCCGTGCTTATTCGCAAGCAGGATACGCTCCTTCAACAGTAGAACTAGTTGAGGCCCATGGCACTTCAACCAAGGTAGGGGATGCTACTGAGTTGTCTACTCTATCCTTACTTTGGAATGGCCTTGATGGTGGCGACCACATCGCCGTAGGTTCTGTCAAAAGCCAAATTGGACATTTGAAAGCGGCTGCAGGTATTGCTGGAATAATGAAAGCATGTAATTCAGTATACCATAGCACAATACCTCCTAGCGCAGGTTTCCAAACCCCAAACCCTACTGTGGAATGGGGCGAGATCCCGTTCTTCGTTCCAACTGAAGCAAGAGATTGGCCTGAACCGAAATCTCATCCTCGTCGAGCAGGCGTCTCCGCTTTCGGATTCGGTGGGACAAACTTCCACGTCGCAATCGAAGGATATGACCCGCAATACCACGCTGAATTAGTATCTGAGTGGGATGGCCGTTGGGAGGCATATGCTGGTGTATCTGTATCGGATTCAAAGCCGACAATGACTCATGAACAATTGAAATCGGTAGAAGGTGGATTGTTATTATTATCTGGAGACTCTATCGCTACAGTGAAGTCCAAATTAACTTCAATCGCATTCAGTGGCCCAAATTTCGATGATGACCCAAGAGGGATGAGATTATCTTTTACTCTTCAAGATCATTGGTCGTACTCCGAAGGTGACTCGGTTAGGATGGCTATTACTGCTACAAGTTGGGCTGAATTGAGTAAGCGAACCGATTTGGCTGTAAAGGCAATGGATGATAAAGAAAAATGGGGATTCCTGATGAGTCAAGGAATTATGATCAGTGACGAACCAGCACTTCCAACCAATGCCAAAGTGGCTCACATGTATCCTGGACAGGGGAGCCAATATGTTGGTATGACCTTAGACCTTAGCAATCGATATTCAGATGTTGGAAAGGTTTGGGAAAAAGCCGATATTACAATGGTTGAAGTTCTGGATGGAGAGACTCTCTCATCGTTCGTACTTCGTGAGAATCTATCTGCTGAAGAAAGAAAAGAAGCAGAGCACAAACTCAAGCAGACCGAGTATACTCAGCCTGCAATGCTAACCTCAGATTTAGCAATTGAAGCGGCATTAAACTCTCATGGTCACAATCCCGACATGGTTGCCGGACATAGTTTGGGAGAATATGCTGCTTTGATGAGCGCTGGGATTCTTGACATGGACGGTGCGCTAAGAGCGGCAGCAGCACGTGGCACCGAGATGGGTAGTGTCGAGATTGATGATAAGGGATTGATGGCAAGTGTTACTGCGCCATATGAGCGAATTGCAGAAATCATCGATGAGATTGATGGATATGTAATTGCTGCGAACAAGAACTCACCAAAGATGACAGTCATTGCTGGCGAAACAGCACCCGTCAAAGAAGCGATGTCAAGATTTGAGGCAGAAGGTTTCCAGTGTGTGGCATTAGCCACTAGCCACGCATTCCACTCCAGAATAGTGGCTCCTGCTAACGAGCCGCTACGTAGATTCCTCGAAGGATTAGATATCCGTTGGCCTAGTATTCCAATAACAAGCAATGTAGATGGTGGCTGGTATCCCATGGATGACGGCAGTGATTCTAAATCCGCAGTGCTGTCTAAGTTAGCGCCTCAAATGGCATCTAGCGTTGAGTGGACAACTCAAATCAATACTATGTACGAAGCAGGTGCAAGGATATTCGTCGAAGTAGGGCCTAAAAGGGCACTAACAGTATTCGCATCACAAATCCTCGAAGGTAGAGCAGCACTACCAATTATGACCAATCATCCGAAAGCAGGAGGAATCGCAACATTCCTTTCAGCACTCGGTACTCTTGCTCTTGCAGGTCGAATTCCTGATTGGCCAGGGCGTAATAGTCCTCATCTTACAGAGTCCTTCAAAGCAGGTCCAATCGAAGCCAGCAATTCGGTAACAGCACCTGCAACTCCTCTCAAAGAGAGAAGCAGACCTTTGCCATCTAAAGGCGGAGATGTCGTTACAAAGACTGTAGTTCAATCGACTCAAAAATATGTAGACCCAGATGCTGCTAAGATAGCATTAGTTGGTGAACTAATCGCCGCACAATCTGGATATCCTGCTAAGTTCTGTCAAGGTAATGTAGACATGAGGGCTGTACTTGGAATGGATGATTCCCAAATCCAAGTAGTTGTATCATCTGTTCATGCGAGATGCAGCACAGACCCAGATTGGGATATCACTGTGGCAAAGACTCCATCGGACATCACAAGATGGATCACAGCAGCGCCATCGATGGGAAGTAAAAATCGTTCTACAAAATACGATGACAGAGATGAAGACCCATTCGTGATTACAGGAATTTCTCTTGGATTACCTGGCGGCGAGCGTGTGTTCGATGAAGGTAACTTCGAGAAACTAGTCAGAGGAGAAACCTGTATCAGTGAAGTTACTGATGACTACAAGCAGAGATTGCTCGACAAGAACATTGTCCGCCTAATCAAAGGAAGGGACGGCAGTGTTGGAATGGATGCTGCTACAGAATTCGGGGACATACCTCAACTTGCAGGAATCAAATCTGCATTCAATCCATCAGAAGAATTTGGAATCGATGCTAAAATCGCAGCAGCATGGGATATAGCAACACAACTTGCATGTGCTGCAGGATTAATTGCTCTCAAAGACGCAGGGATTCCACTAAGTCCGGTTGAACAAGTTGGAAAAGGTGGATTACGACTGATTCGTTCATGGCAAATGCCATCTGCTTACAGAGATAGAACTGGTATTGTTTTCGCTTCATGTTTCGCAGGACATCAAATGGCTGCTCATCACGCTAAGGTTAACGGAGACGATGGTGAAGGCCGATTCGACCGCCGTTATTTATTCCAGATATTGAATATGGGTCACTCACAATTCGCACAACACGTCGGAATTAGAGGTCCTAATACTACTATCAATCTGGCTTGTGCATCTGCTACTGCTGCTTTCGGTGTTGCTGAAGATTGGCTTGCTACTGATCGTTGTGACCGCGTGGTTATCATCTCCGCAGATGATGTTACTGGAGACGATTTATGGGAATGGATAGGTTCTGGTTTCGCAGCAAGCGGAGCTGCCGCTACTAACAATGTAGTCGAAGAAACAGCGCTTCCATTCGACCGTCGCAGGAACGGACTAATTCTTGGAATGGGCGCTGCAGCATTCGTTGTAGAGAGGAAATCACAGGCTGATGAAAGAGGAGTTCAACCTATGGCTGAACTTCTTGGGACTAAGATTGCAAACTCTGCTTTCCATGGTACGAGGTTAGATGTTGAGCACGTTGCTTCAACTGTTGATGCCTTCATCGGAGAAATGGAAGAACGATGGGGATTAGATCGTCACATCATGGCACCAGATACAGCATTCTTCTCTCACGAAACATTCACTCCTGCAAGAGGAGGTTCTGCACAGGCAGAAGTTAAGGCATTGAGGGACACATTCGGAGCAAGTACGGATTCGATTGTTATTGCTAACACCAAAGGTTTCACAGGGCATCCAATGGGTGTTGGAATCGAAGATGCATCTATGTTCTATGGATTAATGACGGGAAGGATTCCTCCTATTGCAAATCATAAAGAAGTGGACTCAGAACTTGGAAACCTGACGCTATCTAAGGGTGGAAGTTATTCTAACCTGAAATACGGGATGAGGTTCGCAGCAGGGTTCGGCAGTCAAATCGGACTTTCACTAGTTCGTAAATGTGATTATACTGGTGACAGAATAGATAGGCAGAAGTTACTAACTTGGAACCAATCTATTGCAGGTACATCAAATGTTGAACTAAGAATACTTCAGAATAAGTTAGTCGCCTATGTTGATGGTGATAACAATCTACACGGCGGTATACAGGGAGAAGAATATGCTGTAGCTCAGCATGCAGCACCTCCTGTAGTCCCAGTTGTTGTAGAAACTCTACCGAAACCAGTTGCAGTACCAGAACCTGCAACTGAGCCAGTAGTTGTGAAACCAGCAGCAGTCACAGTAGCCGGAGACATCACTCCTGCTGTAATTGAAGTAGTAGTAAACCACACTGGATATCCAGCAGACTTCGTAGAATTAGACCAAGATTTAGAAGGGGAATTAGGAATTGACACCGTGAAGCAAGCAGAGATTATGGCTGATATTAGGACATTGTTCGAACTACCTGTCGATGAAGACTTCATTCTGTCAGATTATCCAACCCTCAACCACATGATTGCATATATTCACAAGATGAAAGGAGGAGACATACCTACTCCTGCAGCAACCCCTGCATCGACTCCTGTAGTTCAGCCAGTAATCGAAACTGTTGTGGAAGTTCCAGCAGAAGTCGTGATTCAGGCGCCATCGCCTTCCGCAGATGTAGGCGATATACAGCCCCAATTGATTGGAATTGTAGTAAAGCACACGGGTTATCCTGACGACTTCATTGAGATGGATCAAGATCTAGAAGGCGAACTTGGAATTGATACTGTAAAGCAAGCCGAAATCATGGGAGATGTTAGAGAAATATTCTCCCTTCCAGTCGACGAAGACTTCGTTCTATCAGACCATCCTACTCTGAATCACTTTGTCGCATATATTCAGAAAATGACAGGTGGGGTAGTATCTAGTCCCGCAGTTGTATCATCTACACCTGCGGTAACACCTACGCCGGTTGTTGAAGCAGTTCCAGTTGCAGCCACTGCACCTATTCCGTCTGGTGATGGTGGAGACATTCAGCCAAAATTGATTGGAGTTGTTGTAAAGCACACAGGTTATCCTGACGACTTTATTGAGATGGACCAAGACTTAGAAGGCGAACTTGGAATTGATACCGTAAAGCAAGCCGAAATCATGGGTGATGTCAGAGAAATCTTCTCTCTACCAGTTGACGAAGACTTCGTTCTATCCGATCACCCGACATTGAACCATTTCGTTGCATACATTCAGAAAATGAAAGGTGGAAGTGCACCTGAGCCAACAGTGGTAGAACCAATCGCTGCACCAGAGGTATTAGCAAATCCTACACCTGAAACAGTAGTACCTTCAACACCAGTTCAATCACCTCAGAAGTCTTCGACTAGGAGATGGCAAGTTGAGGTGGAGCCCTGCCCTGCAGTGGCTGAAGGTCTGCCAATTGGTGGAACAATTGTCATTACACAGGACAGTTGGGGAGTCGCTGATGCATTAGCAACACGACTCAGTGAAAAGGGACTTTCAGTTGCCAAAATTGGTTTCGAGTTTGGCGCTAAGTCAGTGACTGAGCAAGAGGAATTATCTGGACATACCTTCAGGGCAAATCCAAACAGCGAAGAGCAAATCGCAGAAGTATGTTCGAGAATAAGTGGAGTTGGAGGAATTATCCACTTGGCTCCTTTGTCCCTCACGGGAAGTTCATGGGAATCTGAAGGGCCTTCAAATCAAGTAGCACTTGCAGCACAATCTTGGTTTGGACTATTGAAAGGATTAGATTCACAATTAGGTGCGATTTCTGCAGGAATAGTTGGCAGTGTTACTGCTATTGATGGAAGACATGGCAACCGTAGTGACAGATTTAACGCACTAGCCTGCGGTGCAAGTGGGGTTACCAAGTCATATGCATTTGAACGTGAAAATGTTAGATGCAGAGCTTTAGATTTACATCCTGAATTGATTATCGATGCAGCAGCAGCCGCAGAGACCATTGAGGATGATATGTTCAATTCAGGTGGAGATGTTGAAATCGGAATCGACCGGGATGGTCGAAGATGGACTCTAGTCTGTTTTGCAGAAGATCTGGTTGAAGAAATTAAACCACTACAGTCAGATGATATCTGGCTGGTAAGCGGTGGAGGCTCTGGAGTTACTGCAGCATCGATTATTGGTGTTTCCAATTCAAGTAAAGGCGCAGGAGCGACATTCTTGTTATTGGGCAGAAGCAAACTCGATGAAGAAACAGCATCATGGTTGGATTGGACTGATGAGCAACTCAATACACGAAAGATGGAACTTAGAGAGTCACTAATTTCAGAATCTGAAACAGGTAAGGTTACCATGGTTGAATGGAATAATGCTTGGACAAAGCTAACTCGCAGTATGGATATCTACCGCACTATCAGTGAGATTGAAAGTAGTGGTAATCATGCTGAATACCATTCAGCAAACGTTACTGATTCTAGTAGTATTAGCGCCGCAGTGAGCGGAAGAGTTGTGACTGGAATCGTTCACGGTGCAGGACTTGAAGAGTCCAAACTAGTTGCAGACAAAGAATGGAGCACATTTGATTTGATTGTAAGAGTCAAGGTTGATGGTTGGAAGTCTCTATACTCTGTTGCAGGCGACTCTTTGAGATTCGCTTGCGCCTTCACCAGTGTGGCTGGAAGGTTTGGAAACGGTGGACAAACCGATTACGCAGCAGCCAACTCAATTCTAGATGCTGAAATGGCTAGACTTACAGCAACTGGGGATTGTAGAGCAGTAGCCATTGGATGGACAGGGTGGCGAGATGTCGGAATGGCTACTAGAGGTTCAATTGAAGCAGTCTTTGAATCTGCAGGAATTGAGACTTTATCTGTAGAGGATGGAGTTGAAATCTTCGTTGGAGAAGCACTTGCTGGTGGTAAAAGAAGAGTCCTTGGATGTGGCTCTCTAGGATTGATGGACCGCTTTGATTCATTCAGAGAGGCCCCACTAAAGTTGTCTGCTGAAATGGCAGCATCAATCGCAGATCCTCGACGCTTCCCATTAATCGACAAATTAGTCTCTTTAGATGAAGGTAAGTCATTGGTCTCTCAATGTACTCTTTCAGTTCAGGACCATCCGTTCTTAGTTGACCATGCAATTGACGGAGTTCCATACCATCCTGGTGTAATGGCCATGGAAATGTTTGCTGAAAACTCATTATTGTTGATGCCAGGATATTGTATCGCTGGTTTCGAAGAAGTGTCATTCGGTCTACCTGTCAAGATTATGAAAGGTGCAATGACTGTTCGAGTTGAAGCTAATTTGGAAAACACCGAAGGGGATATCTCTTGGGTAAGTTGCCGATTAGTTTCTGATTTGGTAAACTCGAAGGGAGAAGTATTCGGTGAACCTAGATTGCACCACCAAGCAAAGGTTAGACTAGTGGCTTCTAGCGATGACTTGAGCACCTTCTTACAATCAGAAATCGAAGCACTGCCTGCAATTGGCACACCTGCAGACGGCGAGTTAATGCACCATTCCAGTTTCATCTATCTGAGGTACTTCCATGGTCCGAGATTCCAGTCTCATGGCGGTGTTCTACGAGGAGTAGAGAATGGCGTTGATGGAATCGCACTAATGCGTCACCAATTACCAGCAACTGACCAATTTGCTTTGGAATCAGAAGGAGAAGAAGTCCTCCTTGATGCACTACCTATGCTGATTGAGGCAGGATTCCAAAATGCTGGATTGGCTGCAATGGAAAGTGAAGGGTTCTCTAGTCTGCCTATTGGAATAGAGTGGTCTACAATGTTAAGAGTTCCAGAAGCAGATGAGAGGTTACGAGTACGTTCAATAAAGCAAGCTACGGAAGATGCAGGAATAACTGTCCATGATGTAGTAATAGTTGGCGATGATGATGCTCCTGTAATCTCTCTCAAGGGATTACGCCTCAAGGCTATGGGCGAAGTTTCTGAAGACCAAAGATTCACTCTTGAGAGGTGATTAGATGGAGAAAATGGATCCTCCAAAGGGTCCACGCATGCTAATTGCTCGTAAGAGAATCGAAGAGTGTTCGAGCAATCTTGCAGATGTTATTCCAAGAGCGACCAACAAACGTCTAGCAGACCACAATACAGGGCGATTACTACTCGAAGAATGCCTTGCTGAATGGAGCATTCCAATTGATTCAATCGAAGTTTTACGAACTGAGGAAAGGGCTCCCTATCTATCTTGGTTAGATGGAGTTTGGATGAATCACCCATTACCAGATATCAGTTTAGGTCACTCAGGTGAGTGGGCTGTTTGTGCATTAATTGAGCCTGGATATTGGGTTGGAATTGATGGTGAGCCTAGTGATAGGGGCATTCAAGAAAATGCGTTTGATATGATGGCTAAGGGTGAAGAATTAGATTGGCTAAGATCCAATCCTAAACAAGCCATTAGAGTGTGGACTGCAAAAGAAGCGATTCAAAAGTCTGAGAAAAAAGGTATGCATCTAAATCCAAGAGACATTTCAATTGAACAACATCAAGTTGAATCTTTCATTCATGATGGTTTGATGATATCGGTTGCCTGGAGAGATGCAGGAGTGGCACCTAGGTCTGCAGAAGATGATCTTCTAGATGCAACCTTAGAGGCTATGAAAGAAAACCCTGATTTTTCAGTTGGTTGCAAAACATCCAGAAATAATGTTTGAATCACTTGTTCCAAATTCTGCTGGATTCCCAAGGTAGACCAAACAAAATTCCAATTTCTGTTAAGATTACATAATTTAGCAATAGGTAACTTAGGTATGATATTACCAAAATCAGTATTGACGTGTTGATTATCTTTCTTCGCTCACGCTTTGCTTGGTCGATTGTACAAACACCCTGGCTTCTGAAGTAGAATACCAATCCTACACATACAGTAATTGCAGCAATTGCTAGCATCAGTGGTCTGAACCATGAATATCCGTCTTCCCCCCAGTATAATGTGTTGGATAATGCAGCGCCAGTAGATACGGAAGCAATGCCAAACATCACTAATACTACAGATGGAAGGCAACACATCGAGGCGATGATTGAGGAACTTGCGACAAGTTTCCACAACTTATTCGGCTGCTTTTCTTCAGAATCAATAGCAGCATTTTCTTCCTCCATGCCTAAAAATGACACGATAAACTACAAAAAACATTGTCTAAATCTATCACTAGTGGTTTTAGGGTAATGCAGATTATTCTTTTGGGAAAAGATGCATTTTGGAATTAATGTGCCAAGACTAGTCGGTCTTGCATTCTCACTCATTCGCAATTGCCCACTGCTCATTGATAGTGTCTTCATCATTTGCTTCAGAAGATTTACCTTGCCATGACATTAAGCCCTCTTTGTCGACAAATATCGTGGTTCCAGGAGAGGTCACGCCTAATTCCTGCCCTTCTTCATCACCTAGCATAAATCGGAATGTTGTCAAATTGTTATTGGTTTCACCATCTTCATCATCGTATGCGTCTGCACTATCGTGCCAGTCTTGGAAACTCATTTCTGAACCATTATCGGTAGACATCACCATTACTGGAATATTTGGTTGAGTGTCCCATATTCGATGCATCAAGTTGAAGCAGGGGCTATTGCACCATTGAGCTGAAAAAATAACGATGTATGCCTCGCCCTCGAGTTTGTCACTTGACCAAGTAGTATTATCATCAGTAATTTCTGACCAAACAGGGAAAACTGGAACACTAACTCCGCCATCATCAATTTTTTGAGAATCATCTGTTGAGTCACTTGTACAACCTGCTAAAGAGACAATAGCAGCCAGCATGATTGCTAGTAGTGTTCTTTGCATGGCTTCTCGTTTTACTGATAGTAATTGAATGATTTCCCTTTCCGCCTAACATGATTTCATTAAATGGCATTGAGTGGGTTAGCCATGCGCAAAATCGTTATCGTGCTATTTTGTATTCTATTTGGGGCCATGAATGTAACCGCATCTGAAGGAGATTTAGACGGCGATTCAATTCTAGACTCCGAAGATGATGACATTGATGGAGATGGTGTGAATAATACTGAAGACGATTGTCCGTTGTTATCGGGAATCTCGATCCAATTGGAAATAGGATGTCCTGACTATGATGCAGATGGTATTCCCGACCATTTAGATTGGAATCGTGATGGTGATTCCTGGGATAATGATGAAGACGATTGCCCAATGACTCCAGGTACATCGAAATTTGTGCTGAAAGGGTGTAAAGACATGGATGGTGATTTCATGCCAGACATTTACGATGACGACGCGGATGGGGATGGAATCAGAAATGAAATGGAAAGAGCCGCTTCAACAGGTTTGGTAATGTACGACCCGTATAATTTCAATTCAGTACCCCCTGATTTTGATGAAGACACAATTCCAGATGTGTTGGATGACGACGCAGATAATGATGGTATTTCCAATATAAATGAAATAGCCGCTTCAAGGATTTCGGGAATAGATTATGATTACCTCGACGATGAATCTACTCCGCCAGATTATGATAATGATGGGATTCCAGATGGAGTTGATGAAGACAGTGATAATGATGGTTGGCCGGACTATATTGAGATTGACCGAGGCTCTAGTGTAACAAACGAAAAAGACAATCCTCACGACATGTATTTTGGCGTAGATACTGGTTTCTTCTATTATGGTGGATTCACATTTGGAGAGGAATATGATGGAGAAGCTGTTGAGTTCTCGCTTTCAGGATTGGTTGATATTCTAACTGAAGAATTGGTGATCCCATTATTACTAATTCCAATTTATTTATCGCTCTATATTGGCAGAAAACGTTTGTACAACTCCATTTTATCTGAAATAGAATCTACCGGTGAGATGGATACTTTGAATGATATTGAGAGTAAGGCAAACAAACTAGTAAAGTCTCGAAAATTGAAGGTTTATCATGGACTAGTGTTGCGAAATGCTATCGAGCAAAAAGAGAACCTACTACGCCAAAATCTACACTCTGAAGATTCAATGTTTAGAGAAGAAGAATAAGTAATTAGTAAATTATCGAAGGATGTCCTCGTTTCTTTAGTACACTTTCCAGAAATAGAGCCCAATCAATATTGACATTGGCACTATGTAATACAAAGTGTGAATAATTCTAGACTTGGTCTTATTCTCGCTATTGAGAAATTCGCTATCCTTGGCAACAGATTCTCCAATGGCTACAACAAGTTCGGAAATTGGGTCTACCATTTCCTCACATCAAGCGTTTAGATTCCTGATTTCAGGAGTTTGGTCTGCAACAATGAACTCCAGCATTGCAGCCCACATTACGAACTCCATACTCTGTTCTAGTTCTTGTTGGCCACCAACTTCTTGCACCATGTTATCCAGAGTATCTGATGGAGAGTGGTATGCATCATAATCTGCATCATATGCACCTAGGTGGAAGATGGTTTGTGCTCCTAAGTTTCGGAAAGTAACGTGATCTGAGCGACCGAATGTATCCTCGTGGACATCCATTACCAAGTTGGAGTGCTCATCCCAATGCTGGTCACAACCTGCTCCATATGAACCATCAATGGTCAGATTCCTTGGAGCCTTCAGCATGTTAAAGTGAACATCATCAAGAACAGTAGTGATTTCAACATCTTGAACTTCAGGGTCAGCATCAGGTCCTGACCATGCATGGTAAGGGAACGGGTCTCCATTGGACTTGTGTGCTGGCCATGACATTCCCATCATATCCATATTGATGTAAAACTCGAGTTCCTTGTCTTGAGGCAGGCAGTAATCACAATTGTTGTTTGCGAATGCACTGGACCCACGAAGACCTTCTTCTTCGCTCGACCATAGTGCGAGGAACGTGTCACACTCGAAAGTTAAGTCTGCGAATGCACGAGCGAATAGCATCATGGAAACAGTACCAGCTGTATTGTCGTAAGCACCCTCGTATGTGCCACCGCCAGGTGGGCCGCCAGGTGGTGCGATATCCATATGGCCGCCCATTCCCTGAACGCAGTTATCGTTGCGTCCTTGCTTCCAAGCAATGACATTCAGACTCTCAGGTTCTGTTGGATTACCGTGATCGGTTACTCTGAGGACATGGGTTTCATATCCTAGTCCTTCAAAGTGGCCTTGGAAGAATGATGCGGCTCTCTCAAATGCAGGGTTAGGGCTTCCCATCCAGCGATTGACATACCCTCCACATTCAGTAGAATCTGTACAAACACTTGTGATGAATTCCATCTTATCGAACCAGTCCTCGCCGTTAACGATAGGAGTGCCATTGGTAATTGGGACATTAACCGCTTCAGTTTGACCATCTGCATCCATGAATGCAATATTGACTTCGGTAGTGTACGGAGTGGTCAGGATTTGGCCGAATACAGTTGCATCTTCTACCATTACTTTGTGACCTTTGATGTAGGAGCCGTTGACGAATAGTAATACGTCAGCATCGGTTGAAATAGCATTGCCTTTGCCTTCTAAGGTGAAGTCATGGAACTCTCCAGTTCGTAAGACTGCATCTACTGGATTAACGAAATCGATTTGGAAAGAATCAGCAGGGTTTATTTCAGACTTTTCATCTTCTCCGAAACAGCCTGCTAAAGGCGCAAGGAAAAATAGTCCAGTCAAGACAAGTGCCGTTAGTTGACGGTTCATGCGCTTCGCGCATATTCCATTATTCTTCAATATATGGTGAGATTGCGAAAATCAATCTCTTCGATTTTGGGTGTGAAATGGATGCGGATAGCGGGAATCGAACCCACGACATGAGGTTGGAAACCTCAGGTGATAACCACTTCACCATATCCGCGAAGTAATCTGTCCGAGGGCGTACTCTTCTTAGCCAATTCGGTCTAATTTCTCGGAGGGAGTCTGTCAAATCTATTACTTTCATCCATGACATATCTACTTGATAGACGTTGATTGATATGCTCTCTACGCTCTGCTTTTTGCTTCAAATTGTTACGACGTGCATTGAATGCTAGGAACAGTGCAAGAATAACCGCTAGAGTTACTGCTACAATTTCTTGGATGTGTGGGACATCCTGTGCCTGTTCCAGTAGGTCATCGAACGAATCACCATCTGCTGAATTGATCGCTTCTATCTGAATCGATGTGAACGCCATTGACGAAACGGCCCCTGGCTCACTAGCTTCGATTACTGAATTGATATCTCCCTTTTCGACAATTTGTCCCGAGAATGCCACGCTTTGAGAACCTCCACCTGTTATCACAAGAATATGGGTGCGAACCCCTGCATCGATTGCATTCATTGAACGCCATTCGACCTTAACAGTCAGATTATTCTGGATCATGTTGGTTACAGTGCACGTGAATGCAACACTCGAGTCTAATGCGATATCAACTTCGAATTCCATAGGGTCACAAGCGAGAGTTACTTCAGCAGTATTTCTAGAACTATCATCCGGCCAATGATCTGCTAATTCTGCACCTGGCGAGTTATTATCTCCATAGCCATCACCATCTGTATCTACTTGCTGTGATTTGTGGTCAGGGAACTCGTCACCAGCATTAGACCACCCATCATTGTCGTTATCTGGACATCCTAGTAAATCGATTGATGATGTGCCTGCTTCAGTTGGGCATTCGTCTCCATTTGTACCGCCAGTATTGTCTCCTAATCCATCGCCATCCGTATCAATCCATTGAGTTGGGTCGGCAGGAAGGATATCGTGGTCATTTGACCAAGAATCGCCATCGTCATCAACACATCCTACACTTCCATTGGCCGATAGGCCTGCTTGTGCAGGACAATCATCGATATTATCTCCAAATCCATCCGAATCGTTGTCAACCCATTCAGTGGAATCTGTAGGGAATGCATCTCCTAAATCTGACCATGTGTCGGAATCTGTGTCTAGGCATCCGAATATGTCGGCTGTACTGTTTCCAGCAATAGTAGGGCAAGAGTCAGGGTTTGTCCCGAGTGCATTATCTCCGTATCCATCATTATCGGTATCGTTCCATTGAGTCATGTCGAGTGGGAATGAATCGTTAGTATCCGCCCAAGTATCTTGGTCTGCATCGAAGCAACCCAAAGACCCGTTGGTTGAAGTTCCAGCCACATCAAAACAGTCGTCTTCGACATCGTCATAACCGTCGCCATCTGTGTCTAATGTTCTTGTTGAATCTAGGGGGAAATCATCATTCAAGTCAGATACTCCATCGCCATCTGTGTCTACACATCCTAGTCTATCTATTGTCGAATTGCCAAATACCTGTGGGCAAATGTCTGCAAAATTACCACTAGGGTTATCTCCGTATCCATCACCATCTTGGTCGGAGTACTGAGTATCATCAGCAGGAAGTGCATCGATAGAATCTGCCCAACCATCTCCATCATTATCTAGGCAACCTAGAGTTCCTGATTCTGTTGAATTACCCCAAATCGAAGGGCATGAATCGGGGTTTGTTCCTCCGATATTGTCTCCATATCCATCGCCGTCAAAATCGTGCCATTGAGTTGGATCTGATGCAAACATGTCATCTTGGTCAGCCCAACCGTCACTGTCAGTATCTGGGCAACCAAGTGTTCCGTTTTGCCATGAGTCACCTGCTGTGTTGACACAATCATCAGCTAGTGTGCCAGTAGGTTCGTCTCCGAATCCATCACCGTCTGTGTCGTTCCACTGTGTACCATCGCTAGGGAATAAGTCGTATTCCACTGTTCTACCATCGCCATCTGCGTCAAGACATCCCACCAATATCCAGGTGGAATTTCCAGCAAATGTCGGGCAGTCATCTAGGTTATCTGCGATTCCATCTCCGTCAGTGTCAACAGACCTTGTTGGGTCGTTTGGCCACGGGTCTCCAAGATCTGATACACCGTCTCCATCTGAGTCTATGCACCCTTGCAAATCGATAGTTGAATTACCCCAAACTGTTGGGCAATCATCCCAAATCGTTGCAGGGTTAGGATTGTCATAGTACGAGTCTCCGTCAGTATCAAGCCATTGAGACGAGTCATTTTCAAGAACGTCATTTAAGTTTGATTGGCCATCTCCGTCATTATCTAAGCAACCATTCCGATCGAGTGTGGAATTACCCCATGTACTAGCGCACGAATCCGCACCTTGTGAGGTAGTCCACAATCCATCAGGATTTGACCATGTGTCGGAATCAGTATCTACGCAACCAAATCTGTCTGAACTTGAGGTTCCCAATAGAGATACACAACTGTCAGGAGAATTACCAGATGGATTGTCCCCATATCCATCTGAGTCGGAATCTAACCACTGTGTGATTTCATTTGGGAAGTCATCACCAGTGTTTGACCATCCATCACCATCACTGTCTGGGCATCCAGTCAAATCGTTAGTTGAACTACCTGATACAGTAGGGCAATCATCGTTATCATCTTGGAATCCGTCACCATCTTGGTCACTTGATAGGTTAGTGAATGTGTAATCTGCATCTATTACTAACGCAAATTTCTGGGGTCCCTGAGGTACATTGCTACCATTGATGTGGACTTCCCAAGTTCCTTGGGTAGGTGATGAAATCTTAGTACCATACAAGTTGTCAATATTGTTTCCGTACTCAACCCAATTTCCACTTGGGTCTTTCAAAGCAAAGTCTAGATCGTTGACTAAATTGGTACCAGCAGATGGAGTACTTGGGTAATCTGTCCATGATAACATTACATGCATGTCTGGTGCAGAATTTGGAACTACAAATCTGAATCCTAGACTATCGCCAGTACCTACGGATTCATTATCAACAAACGAACTATTTACGGCTCTGTCCAAATCAAGTAATCCGTGCCCTTCGTGATTGTTCGGAGCGGTCTCACCAGCACCATTTGTGGCCGAGCCATATTGGCCTGTCATATCATGAGCGGTGGCAGACATAATTCCCTTTATCAGAGCGCTACTAGGGTCTGTGTGGCCAAGATTGTCATACATGTGCTGGTAAAGCAGTGCTGCAGCACCAGCAGTTATTGGGCAAGCCATCGAAGTTCCACCCATGTATACGTAACTGGAATTGTAAGTACCCCAGCCAGTTGTTGATGATGAACGACTTAGAGTCGATAGGATGAAGGAACCAGGAGCTGAGATATCCGGTTTAACTCGATTATCGTCAGCAGGCCCTCTACTCGAAAATGCAGTCATCCCTTCAGAATTATTTGCAGCATGGTCTGTACTTACTGGGGCTGCTGAATAATTTTGAGGCCATATTTCTCCCCAATCATCGAATCCAGTTCCATAGTGAGCGTATGATATTGTAGGTCGATAATTTTCTGAAGCACCTACCGTAAATACATTCTTTGCAGTTGCAGGCGAACCCATAGTGTCGAGGTCAACCTCTCCATCCGAATTTCCATCATGTCCATTATTTCCAGCAGAGGTTAGAATTAGCATTCCTGGGTGATTCATAGACGCATTGTCTGTCTGCATAGAAGTAGAGGTATACTCTCCATCAACATCTGATCCCCATGAATTAGTGTGAATATTTGACCCGTTAGCAGCAGCCTCATCGAATAGTTGATTCACGTCGCTAGGTATTCCCCGCAAACCATATCCATCTACTGCCCACCAGTAATTGTTTTCTGCGAATGTTGTATAATCAACATAAACTTCTATGGCCTGCATGTATAGCTGAGCCTCAGGAGCAATTCCTTTGATTACTCCATTAGATTCTGTCCCGTCTCCAAGCACTGAACCAGCAACATGAGTCCCGTGACCAGAAACATCACTCGCACCATCATTGTATGGAGGGTTGACGAGAGAATGTAGGCCAGGTGCAATAGGGAACGCTTTGATATCCAGAATATGGTCTTTGAAATCAGGGTGCATGCCGGAATTATTGACTCCATTGTCTAGTCCGCTATCTGCAACAGCAACAACAACGCCAGTTCCATCAAGGGCAGACCAAGACGAATCTATGCCTGCCATTTGGCTAGCGGATTGTAATACATCTGCTGAGATAATACCGTCAGCAACATCATTATCCATGGTGAATTCAAAATTAGGTTCTATCCATTCAACCTTGGACTGCTCAGAGAGCCACTTTACTCCAGATGGGCCGACTGCAACATTTGCCCATCTCCATGAATGATCGATTACAGTAACATCTCCACGGTCTTCAATTCCTTCTGGTAATTCATTTCCGGACAAAGTAATTTGCAAGAACCCCATTCCCTCAACAATCATGTATTGCTTGATTTCACCCTCCATAGCAGGCATTACCTTTGGATGTATTTTTGCAGACGGTGGCATTTGTACCATTCCTTCAACTTCTAATCGCTCTAAATCTGAAGGAGTGTGACCATTTAGTTCACAATGGAAAGAAGATTTTGGAAGGAAAGACCAGCATTCTACTCCCGCATCAGCAAGTTCGTGAATCCAATCACTTGGTACGGGGTATTCATGAGTTAACATCCAAAATCCGTGATATGATTTTTCTTGCATTTCACCGGTGGGTATTGATTGGACGTCACCATTTCGTAGGCTGATAATATCCCTTTCTTCAGCCGGCATTGGTTCCCAAGCAACTACGGAACCGAAAGAAGACAGGACCAGAAGTGCGACTAATGCAACTGCACGCATGTTGGTTGACATAAACGGGTAGGGAATGAATGTTACCCTCTCACGTAGGTTCATAATCTGGGGGCCTGACGACTCGATATGGGAGCAGGTCACGCTAGGTCGACTCAATATCAGCATCTTCCTCCGGAAGAACTCAATGATAGCAAGACCGAAGTTCTCGGGAAGCAAATTTGGCGAGTTATTCCCTATGGTTTAAGTTACAAGAAGAGGGCACTGACAGGCGTCCTAGCAAACGGAATGGCTAGATTTGCTGATCTATTGCCATTTGTTTTCATCGGATTCGCCGTTGACTACTACTCTGGAAATAATACTGATGGTTTCTTCGGATCTATGAGGGATTTTCTAGATGAATCAGTATTCCCACTTCTGACTGACAATTTGGCAGTTGGGTATGGAATACTAATCTTCCTAGGTTTCGCAAGTCTGGCAATATTTCAGGGTATTAGTGAATATTGCTGGCAAACTCTGGGGTACAAGGTTCAACACGATTTGCGATTAGATGCTACTCGTTCGCTAATCGATATGGAAGCATCGTACTATGATTTACGACAAACAGGTCAACTGATGAGCGTATTATCTGCGGATGTCAATCAATTAGAAGACGTGATTAGCGATGCTTCAACATCGATAATACGTATCGTTGTAACCTTCGGAACCGCTTTCTTGATTCTGACACTAATGAGTTGGAAATTGGCAGCAGTATTGTTCGCTCCACTAATTCTGATTATTCCACTAGTTTACCTATTCTCTACCAGAGTTCAAAGAAAGTACCGTCAACAAAGAGAGTCTACGGGAGATATCACAGCAGTTCTAGAGAACGTGATTTCTGGGATATCTGTTGTACAGGCATACAATGCTCAGGAATGGGAAGCAAACAGAGTTGACCGCGAATCAACAGCATATCGTGAACAAGCAATCGGTGCCAGTAGAGACAGAAATCGCTTCCTTCCCGGACTGTATGCAATTGCTGGAATCGCTTTTGGCTTACTGGTAACTGTAGGTGGATATCTAACCAAATCAGGAGATATCTCAACTGGGCAATTGGTGACTTTCTTGTTAATCTCTACAAGGATGACCATGCCTATGTTCATCTTTGGTATGCTGGTTAATCAGTTGCAAAAAGGCGAAGCAAGTGCTCGAAGAGTATTCGCATTAGTCGATTTGGAACCTACCATTACTGACAAACCAGACGCGAAAGAGTTGGAAGGGGCGATTACTTCTGTAGAATTCGAGAACGTTCACTTCACTTATCCTGGTACCTCAACAAAGGTGTTAGCAGGAATCTCATTCAAGGTAGAAGCAGGTGAGTTCCTCGGAGTAATGGGTCACACCGGAGCTGGAAAGACTACAATTCTCAAGTTACTGATGCGTTACTATGAGCCACAAGGCGGTAGAGTTCTTGTCAACGGCATAGATGTCCAAGACTTAACTCTGGACTCGGTTAGAGCGGCAATGGGCTTCGTTAGCCAAGAGCCATTCCTGTTCTTCGGTACCCTGAAGCAGAACGTTTCCTATAATCGTAAAGCCGACGATGCTGAAGTGATGAAGGCCTTGGAGTTAGCAGGTGCTGCAGAGTTCGTAAATGATTTCGAAGATGGTTTAGATACAATGGTTGGCGACAGGGGAACCAAACTTTCCGGTGGTCAAAGAGCAAGAGTTTCACTCGCTAGAGCACTGTTAAAGAATCCTAGTTTGCTGGTACTCGACGAGGCGTCTAGTGCTCTTGATGCTGAGACTGAAAAGAGAATCCAAGAGAATCTACTTGCGAGCGGCAGTGACCGAACTACAATTGCTGTTGCCCACAGGTTGTCGACAATTCGTAATGCAGAAGAAATCATTTCAATGGTGGACGGTGCAATCGTAGAAAGAGGGTCTCACGAAGTATTGGTCGCAAATAATGGGGTCTATGCAAGCCAGTGGCAAATACAGACCGGTGAACTGTGAGAGTATTACTGCTTACTTAATTTCTCGATTTTTTGGCGACGCTTTTCTTCGAGGTCGGGTGCAAACCTTTTGTCACCCTGAATTATGATCATAGAGAGTAGTAGGAATAATGGGAAACCAACAACGATTGCCCATACTGATAAAGATAGATTCATCAAACTGTGTTCTTCAAAGATCTCTGCAACGATAATGATTGCAATTACCAAGATTACCCTGAATAGAGTTATCCAACTTCGTATCATCATCCAGATTTCTCTTTCATCAGTAGTGCCATCCGGCACATCTGCTCTCTCTCGAAAAGTCTGCGCCACATGGGCCGCTTAGTGGATTACTGCTTAAGTTTAGTCAAGCAGTTCTGATTCTATCGTCGATCTGTTCGCCTACACCAGCACTTCCGCCGGTCTTTCGAATCTCTCTCCACGCTTTGTTCACGCCGGCTCCATAAGCCCAATGAGCTAAGAATACGAATAGTGGTGCCAGGAAAACAGTTCCAATACTTCTGTGAGGACTAGTGCCAATTGCCGCACCTAGCCATGAGATGGCAATGTAAAGTCCAGCAAGGCCTAGTGGTATGTGGAATGCTATTCGTGAGATGTCCCACTCGCCACCCAGGGTGAACCACAGTTCTGCAGCGGCTCCACCTGTTGCCGCTCCAAAGATTACGCTGATTGCTGCAGCGACTACAATCCATGGGAAGAACCCGATAGCGGTGTGTGACCATTCTGAGATTTCTGGCCAACGCTTGTTAGCAACCATTCGAGTGTAACCGTAATTTCTCATCTGTTTCATGTAGGGTCTGAAAGGACGTCGCCTACGATGAGGCATAACGTTCTCTGGGTCGATGAATAACTTATGGCCAGCTCGCTGTATCTTTGCATCCAGTACTACATCTTCAGCACCAATACAGCCATCTTCGAAGAATCCAACCTCTCTTAGGTTAGCCATTCTGTGAGCACAATTTACTCCAGGATTGTGTGTGATGGGAACCAATTTGCCTTTTGGTTGTGCGCCATACCTAGTTCCAGCGGTCATGAATTTGGTACAGAATGCAACATCTGCACACTTTGCCCCAAACGGGTCTTCATCTGGTGCAAAGTTAGGTCCACCGACTGCTCCAACTTCTGGGTTATCGAACCAACGAACTAATTTTTCAACCCAATCTAGAGGGGGGATGGTATCGTCATCAGTGAATAATACAAGGTCGTGATCCATTCTTTCCAATGCATAATTGCAGGCATTTGCACGGTTGCGGGAGGGGTCATCAATCCAAGTGACTCCGTACTTGTCACACACTTCCTTAGTGTGGTCTTTAGACTTAGAATCGGATATGACAATTTCAAAGTCTGTGTAAGTCTGCTTAGCCAATCTGCCCAATACAATATCGAGTTCGTCAGCATTATTGATTGTTGGAATCAATACTGCCACTTTGAAGGGCTCGCCGTCTTCCTTGAGCAGTGGTGCAACATCTGCCATATGCCTGCCATCTCACACCCCTTGATGAACCCATCTCAATTTTATGCGGAAATGGGATTCTACCACTAATGCGCGCGTTTTAGCCCCCTTCTCAATTAGAAGGTTCATAAGCCTCCAAAGAAGCAAACGTTGCATAGGGATGCTCTCATGTTGAACGTCACAGCCCGTCAAGAACTCTTGCGAACCATAGTAGATACACTTGGGGTCGTCGTTGAGGAGGCACGACTAGACTTCGGAGAAGATGGATTATCGGTAAGGGTTGTTGACCCTTCACATGTTGCCATGATCAAGATGGAGGTCGATAGTGCGGCTTTCGATGGTTGGGAAGTCGATGAGACAAAGTTAGGTCTTGAGATGAGGAAACTGAAAGAGATTGTAGCAATTGCTGGTGCAGGCGACATGGTCGAACTTGCATACAACGACGAATCTGGTCAGGCAACAATCAATATTGGTCGTATCGACTTGAACCTAAGGCCTCTAGACAACACTACTCTAAACCCCCCAAACGTTCCTTCACTAGAACTTCCTTGCGGAGTTACAATCGCTGGTTCTGAACTTGCTCAGGCACTAAGAGCTGCAAAGATGGCTGGAGATTTGGTAAACTTCTCTTTGACAGAGTCAACCTTCGCAGTTAACGTAAAAGGTTCAACAGATGAAGTAAATGTTCAATTCTCCAAGGACGAACTCCTTGCAATCGATTGCAACGAAGCAGCACGTTCACAATACTCTCTAACATACCTGACTCCAATGGCTAAGGTATTCCAAGGAATTGAAAATGTCAATCTAAGATTCGGTGAGAACTTCCCACTGAAGTTGACATTTGACTTCGCTGATGGCGCTGGACATGTCGAGTACTTCCTAGCACCAAGAGTTGAAGGCGACTTCTGATCAGTTGGTAACATAGTAAAGACAGTGATTGTCTTCTAAGCCATGCAAGTCAATTTGTTCTTGCACAGTTAATCCTGCGTCTTCAAGTTGGCCTCTAATCTGATTGAAAACTTCCCTTTCATCAGTATCTGTGAATCTCTCTGAAGCAGCCTTCAGTGATAGTAATCCCTTACCTCCTGGTTTCAGGAATCTCTTCACTGAATTGATGAAAATCTCTGCTTGACCAGCCTGGCTAACATCTTGGAGTAACCAATCGACTTTCGATGCGACCATTACTCCCCATGCTGCGTGCTTTCTAGCATCGCCAAGAACTGGAACTAGGCCTGGTCTAATTTTAGAAAGATGAACTAAATCTCTCAAGCATCGTGGGGATAGATCTACGGCAATAATTCTACCACTCTTACGATTGTCTGCTCCACAGACCTGGTCGTGAAGATGCGACAGGGAGGTGCCATGCCCTGCTCCTAGGTATAGGCAGGTGTCTCCCTCTTCTGGTAGCAAATCGTATTGGGTTCTTCTGGCTCTTGCTAATGCCGCACCTAATTTTGAGCGAGTGGGGTCCCATCTTCGATATTCGGTACCCTTGAATCTTCGAAGAGATTCTCCATATTGTGAATGCTTTGGAACAGCATTCAGTGTCCAAATTGACCTGCCATCAACCATGACTGCCCATGATAGGCGACGCTTTTTGCCCATCATAATCACCTCTGTGGAGGGGTTGAGTTTTCACTACGAATTGTTTCTACTCTGTTAGCGACAGCATCCAAAGCTTCCTGACTCCATAATTCGCCGCCATATGCATCACATCTAACTGCGATTGTTGCTTTAGCAGCAACAGTTCTAGCGATTTTACCTCGTACCCAACGAGGCGAGCGAGAGATCCATGGGTGCATGAAAATGTGTCCGTGCTTAGGTGACGGAGCCCCTGTTTTCAGATGATTGAAGAACGCTTTTTCTGCTCCTAGAATCTGCATTGTTCCAGCAGGTAGTCTTGCTAACCTAGCACGACCATGTGCTTCAACACAGAGTCGCGCAGCCAAGATTGGACCAAGAAGTGCTGATAGTGAGGGCAGGTGCTGTGTGGCAAGTTCCCTTACGACATCCTCCATCTTTTCGAGACGGTTTTTGATTTCCCAAACGCTAGTGGCCCAGTCATGAAGGCTGGCCCATTCAGCATCAGTCGGGCCTACAGGTGGCATACCGATTTCGAGAGTACTTGCTAAATCCTCTAGACTTGAAGAATCAATTACCTTTCTAGCCAATCCACTTCTATCTCTTTCGAATCTTGCTTCAGGCAGGAATAGTCCCACCCATTCGACGAGTCTTCCTTCTATTGTAATGAAAGATGCACGTAACTCATCGGATGCTTTCAGAATATGTTCCAGACGGCGGTCAGGGTCACCTGCTGCAGCATCTACTCCGCGCTTAGAAAGTAAAATTGCAGCACGATCTAGGCAATCTAGTGCTTCTGGAGATGGCATTGGCCAATCAGCATCTGGAAGTTCTTCGTCACCGTGAAGTAGAACTTTAGCATCTGGGAATCTTTCAGACAGTCTTTCCGCTTCGGGCGTTAATGCTTCATGTGCAATCATATCGAGTCGTGAACAGACAGCATCGGTATCTTTCCAACCGTCCCATGTTTCAACATCTAGGATATTTCCATTAGAATCAGAAACAGCTGCAGATCTCCAGTCGTACCACAGCCACATATGGTTCGTCCAGAAGCCCCCCCTTGATGAATGAATTGCTGCTGGTTCATCACAAATGTTGATATGTATAATCCTTCACCTGTTCTTATGTTCTGCCCAGAATGCGGTACTTTGGCATTCCCTACACCATCCGGTGTCATCAATTGCACCAATTACAAATGTGGCTATCAAGGTCCTGCAAATGTAAAGGTCAAAGGGGTTGATGGCAAGGAAGTAGACCTCTCCAAAGCCAGTTCTTCTACCAAAGCCGAGACTCGTGTTTACGAAGTAATCAGCGACTCTGACGAAATGAAGGGAGTTCTAACGGTTGGAGATTACATTTGTCCAGACCGGAAATGTGAATCTCGAGAAGTTTACTCTTATCTTGAACAGACTCGTTCTTCCGATGAACCAGAAACTCGTATGCTTACATGTAAGAAATGTGGCAAAGGTTGGAGAGAGTTCTGAAGTGGTTAAGTATGCAAATACGAGTGTTACTCACTTGTCTGTTACTACTCATCCCAGGGTGTTTTTCTGAAGATAGTCCCGAATTCAATGGCGAAGACCTCGATGAGATGAGTGTCTACAAATTTACGTTAAGTGACCAAGACCAGTCGACATATTCTCTTTCAGATAATGAAGGAAAAGTCGTTGTCATTGCCTTTGTATACACCAGGTGTGATGATGTATGTTTGTTGATTTCACAGAACCTGAAGGAAGTAAAGTCCCTGCTCAGTGATGAAGAATTAGATCAAGTCTCTTTCATTTCCGTAACAATTGATTGGAGACATGACTCCCCAGAGGTACTACGGAATTGGTCCAGCGAGATGGGATATGATTGGCCACATCTAACCGATTGGAATTCAGAACAAATTAGGAATACATATTCGGAATATGATGTAGTGCCTTATGATGAAGAGAAATACGAAGATGTCCATCTACAACCAGTTTACATTCTGGATTCTGATCTTAATGGCAGAGTTGTTTGGAGTGAGTATGACTGGCCAATAGACCTATTCATGGAAGATTTGCGCACGGTTATCGAGGTGAGTTAGTATGAGATTAACCGCGCTATTTCTCGCTTTGATAATTGTACTTCCGGGGTGCATGTCTGATGACGAAGAAGAAGTGATTTCGTACAATGGTCGTGATTTAGAAGGTAGTTCGACCTACAGATTTACTTTAGAAAGTGCAGATGGCGATTTATGGAGTTTGGATGATCACTATGGGAAGGTCGTGATTCTTGTATTCATGTTCACTCGATGTGATGAGACTTGCCCAGTAACTAGCCAAAACATTCAGACGGTTCAAGATACGCTTACAGAGGATGAACTAGAACAAATTAGCATAGTCTCTGTAACGGTTGATTGGAGAACCGACTCGCCTTCTAAACTTCAAAATTGGACCGAGGAAAGAGGGTATGATTGGCCTCACCTAACTGGTGGCGAGGAGTATCTGAAAGCGGTATATGAGAACTACGGAGTATTCCCATACGAACAAGATGATGATTCCGAAGAGGGCTACACAGTAGCCCATCCTTCGCCTACTTACATTCTAGATACATCACTAAAGGGAAGAGTCGTATGGAGTGATTATGATTTCCCAGTAGACCTTTTCATAGAGGATATTAGAACAGTACTCAAGCATCATTGATTACTTCTGACATGAAGGGCACCAGAACGTAGAGCGCCCGCCTTGGACCAATCTCTCTACTATTCCGCTACACTCACATTCCGAACCTTCTTTGTCGTAGACTCTGAATTGGTGAGGGAAATATCCCAGAGTACCATCAACGCCAGCAAAATCCCTGAGGGTTGAGCCTCCTGCTTGTATTGCCTCTGCTAGAATGACCTTGATTTCATTGACCAGTACTTGGCATTCTTTTTTTGTAACTTTATTCGACTTACGTGTTGGAGATATGTGGCTTCTGTTCAGAGCTTCACAAGCATAGATATTGCCAACTCCAACCACTACCTTTTGGTCAAGTATACAGATTTTGATTGGACTTTTTCTTCTTTGCAATTTCTCATATAGGTCTTCAGCAGTCCAGTTTTCCAACGGCTCAGGCCCCAAATGGTCTAGTAATTTGTGAGATGTACCTGTGAATATATCCAGAACTCCGAATCTCCTAGGATCGTTGTAGACCGACATACTTCCATCATCAAGATGTATTACAACATGGTCGTGTTTACCATCACATTCACTAGCATCAAGTGTCCACTTCCCACTCATTCCTAAATGAGATAGAAGGATGTCATCATTGTCTAAATCGATTAAGAGATATTTGGCGCGCCTTCTAATATCGGTTATCTTTTGGCCAGTCAAGCGTTTCTCTAGCCCTTCAGGGAAAGGGAAACGCAATCCTTCGCGACGCAATTCAACCCCTTCGATACGCTTGCCAATCCATGAACGAGACAATCCTGTGCGGACAGTTTCGACCTCTGGGAGTTCTGGCATGGGTGGGTGGCTTCGCTTGACATCAATAGTATTGATGTGTCAAAGTCCGGATAATTTGTATGCGGTCCATATCGCTAAGCCAATCATCAGTATTCCAGTTATTAGATTCAGTAGTCGTTGATTATTCTCAATTTTAGTCAGCATAGTTGAGTTAGAAAGAATGAGTGCTACCAGGACATACCACACTGTATCAATCGTCATACCCATGCCTGCAATTATCCACTTAGTGTCGCTGGACATGGACGGATCTAACACGCTGGATAATACCGCGAGCATGAACACTGCAATCTTCGGATTAAGGAATGCAATGAAGAACCCCTCAACAAAGCCTTCGCGTTTTCCTTCCGAATGTTCGATTTCTTTTTCTTCGCTGCGTATAATCTCTATCCCCAGATACAACAGGAATAATCCACCGAAAACTTGCATTACTGTGAATAAAGTTGGATTATTTTCCATGATGGCAACTAATCCAAAAACAACCGATACGGCATAGAACCCGAATCCTATGCCGTGACCTACTGCACAAGCTAGACCTCTACTTCGGCCACCTATCATTGTGTTACGTAATACGACAGCCAATGAAGGACCGGGTGAAGTTGCACCGAGTATGAACATCACGGCTGCCGCTGAGATTGCAGTTATGTCCACGACTATCGTAGGGTGTTAATGTCCAAGACCTTTTGCTTGCTTAGGATAGGTAAGTGATTGTACTTCCACCAAGCCTTCTCGATGTTTCGATAGATGCTCTGTCGAATTGCGCTTGAACTTCCACTTTGTCAAGAACTGTTACAGTTGCCTTGACTAGTGATTCTGCAGCAGTTGGACGTGTTTCCTTACTTTTGCTCGCCATGTTAAGCCATTAACTTCTACACCTATGTACCTTTGTCTAGATGCGTCAAATGCTGTATTGCGATGTATTCGGCGGAATCATGCCATTGGATTCCGGAAGATGGAATTTCAATTTCCGCTAGCCGGAATCATATCTTCGTTTCACGGTAATTTGGGATACTAATTAGTTAGAATTGGATTTCAGTATTCGTAAATTATACGGTGAGTCCATA